>Ga0307422_1001227_pt1 | contig 13554 bp, 11 predicted proteins | sample SalMarWE160290MG_FD_202153 | JGI IMG/M metagenome (GOLD analysis project Ga0307422, IMG submission 202153) | Salt marsh sediment microbial communities from the Plum Island Ecosystem LTER, Massachusetts, United States - WE1602-90 | ecosystem: Environmental > Aquatic > Marine > Intertidal zone >...
GGCCGGAAAGCTACGGAGCTAAATTGAAAAATCAGCTTCTAACCAGGTTTCTGTGCTAATTTTGCCAAAAAAATGACAATAATTTAATTTTCATGTTGAAATATTCGATTATATAATGTAATGTATATGTAATGACATCATCAATACAATAGCATATTATAAAAGTTAAAAAGACTAAAAAGGAGCTTTTGAATGCCAAATAGTGCAACTATACAAACAAGAATCGACCCTGATGTTAAGAAGCAGGCAAAACGCATATTAGATACATTGGGAATATCGATGTCCGAAGCAATAGGTGCATATCTACGACAAATAGTATTGAGTAAAGGTATTCCTTTCGAGTTAAAAATACCGAATGAGGCCACAGTGCAAGCTATTGAGCAGTTGGAAGCCGGTAAGGGTACTACTTTCGAAAATACAGATGAGTTACTTAAGGACCTGGAAAGTTGAAAGTAACCCGTTCAAGCAATTTTAAGAAGGACTATAAATTAGCAAAAAAACAGAAAAAGGATTTGGATTTATTAGTTCACATAATACAGAAACTCGCTAACGGAGAAAATCTTTCCTCAAAATTCAGAGACCATAAACTTACAGGACGAATGAAAGATTATCGTGAATTACATTTACAGCCTGACTGGCTTTTAATATACAGAGTTTACGAAACCAATAATGAGCTACAACTTGCCAGACTTGGCTCCCATTCAGAATTATATAAATAAACTGAATTTCCTCTCGACGTGTATTAGATATTTTGTCACGTTAGAGACTATTTAGATTTTTTATCTTCTCCAGACAGTCTGTGAATTGTTCGCGGGATTTTTCGATATAAGTATTAACTTCATCAATGTAACCATCGGCGGACGCCGACCAGACACGATTGAGATAGCGTTCGCCGGCGGCGAAGCTGCTCATAATTTCGCCGTAGGCCACGAGGCCGAAAATATGTGAGATACTCCGGCGGGCATCGACGAAAATCGCCAAGTCATCCAGGAAAAGCTCATCAATCTTAAAACGAATATCATAAGTGTCAATGGATTGCTTCTGACTATTGAGCTGCGTTATATTTCCAACGATTCGGCCGAGACTATCTTCAATAGACTGGATATTCGAAGCGAGTTTGTCTTCGGCCCTGCTTTCTTTTCGTTCTCCGAAATGAACTAATGCGATACCTGCGGCCCCGACAAGTATCGAAAGTATAAAGTAGCCCCAATACACACCTTCTTCGCTAATAACGGCGGCGAGCGAACCGGCCAAAAAGCCGATGGTTATTATTATGTATCCGACTTTTTTCATCGATTTTTATCCACCCATAGAACCGGTAAAAACAAAGTACAAGGCATAGCCGACTCCGACCAACGCTTCTCCGACGATAAGGCCCGTGGCAACGGGAACTCCGACTTCCTCACTGAATCGCTGTCCTTTAATGCGGTCAACGAGTAATCGAGCAACCGTTCCAATGCTGTATGTCAATACTATCGCAAAGGGCAGGTAAAATCCCAGGCCGACAAGAATACCAAGTCCTCCGATTCCGCTGGCACTAAGCAACGCACCCAGACCGGCACCTGCGATATATTTGTTCAGGGGGACATCTCCGCCGAGAATGCCCTCAATCATACTTGCCAGCGCCCTTCCCTGCGGTGCAGGCAGGCGGTCGCTGCCCAATCCGTAAGCTTTATGAAGAACAAAAATCAGAATCAAGACAACAATAGGGCCGAGCCACGTAGCGAGGAACTGGCCCATCTGCTGTTTTTTGGGTGAGGCACCTACAAGGTAACCGGTTTTCAAATCCAGCATCAAATCGCAGGCCTGTGACATAGCAACGCAGGCGGCGGCACCGACCATTACCGATGAGATTATCGCAGGGGTGTCACCGAGTCCTTTACTTATAACAATCAAAATTGTTACGGCGATAAGAGTCATCCCGCTTAACGGCGACCAGTTCGTTCTGCCGATACATTCCGATAGTATGACACCCGCCACCCATATCCAGATGGTTCCCAAAAGGGCCATTAAAGCGCCGCGGAATATTCCCATTTCCTTAACAGAGAAAATGGAAATTACAAAGAGTAATACAGTCGCTCCGGCGACGCCGAGATAAAGCAGCTTGATTGGCATTTCATCTTTGGATAAAGCAGTTTTTGATTTAGCTGCAGACTGCATACTACGCACGGCACTTGCGATAAGCGGCAGGGCCAACACAATGCCGGCCAAAGCGCCGCCGATAAGCATGCCGATACCTACCGGCCTGAATAAATTCAATCTCATATATTCAGGAGATGACTGTCCGAGAGCGGTCAGTGCTTCAGGCGACGGCAGAAGATTACTCGCCGCCAGTATCGGGGCTAAAATCCAGTAGCAGACAAAACCCCCGACGATGAAATAAAAGCCCCCTTTTCCCGATATAAAACCAACCCCTATCGTCATCAAAGAAATATACCAGATGCCGTTCATATATTCCGGCATTCCAATCAATCGACCAATGTCCCAATATTCGAATCCACTGATGTGTTTTATCTGGCTCATATACTGGCTGAAGAAATATACTGTACCGCTTATCGCCATACCCGAAAGCAGCAAGATGGCCTTGTGGACTCCGGCTCCGGGCGATTTAAGAATAGTCGCCACCGCGACACCGCCCGGATACGTAAGACGCTCGAAGTCAATCATTTGCTTGCGAAGCGGGATGATAAAGGCGATACCCAAAATACCGCCGGCGATGCATGCGAATACCATAAGAACAACATTAAAGTTAGTTTGCCCCAGGATAAATAAAGCAGGGACGGTAAACATCAAACCCGCCGAGGCTCCGTTGACGGAACTGGCAATAGTCTGGTTGATATTGTTTTCAATAATGCTGTTTCGGCGCATTATGCCGCGAAGAATTCCAAATCCTAAAATAGCGGCCAATTCCGAGCCTTCAATCGAGAAGCCGAGTATTAAACTGGCGTAACCTATACTGATGGCAATGAGAATCCCCAATCCGTAGCCCACAAGCACAGCAGGAAATGTCAGTTCCGGATATGCTCCTCTGCGGATAATTCTCTCTCGCCCATCTCGAGGCTTTGTCACTATCAATTCTCCTTCAGGAAATCACACAATGCAGACTTAATCATAAGAAATAATCGACTTAACCTTATAATCGGTTAGTTTTTCCCTTCCACCCAGTCCGACAAGTTCTACAAGAAATGCAATACCCACAACAACACCCCCGATTTTTTCGATAAGCCTACATGCCGCCGCCATTGTCCCGCCGGTTGCCAGCAAATCATCAACCATAAGAACTTTCGCCCGACTGCGAAAAGCATCGCGATGAATTTCCAAAGTATCGGTGCCGTATTCCAAATCATAGCTGATACTCTCAGTTTGCCACGGCAGCTTGCCTTTTTTACGTATAGGAATAAAGCCAACTCCGAGTTTTTGAGCGACCGCCGCTCCGAATATAAATCCTCTGGCCTCTACGGCAGCGATATAGTCAACACCGCCATCTACAAAATCTGCACATAGTGCATCCAACGCCGCTGCATACGCCTGCCGATCCGCCAATAAGGTTGTGATATCGCGAAACAAAATTCCCTTTTGCGGCCAATCGGGTATCTCACGAATGTATTCTCTCAGGTCGATAACATTGCCGGCCATGTGTTTTCCTTCCATGATAAATATCAGTCTTTATATATCAAAAAAGAACAAACTTTCCGTTTGCTGTATATTTTGAATAGATTATTAATGAAATGCAAGTTTTATTGAATTGTTTTTATACTACTCTTCGGTCATATATTCATATAGCTTGGTCAGAGCATCGCGTCTAATCTGCCGAATTCTCTCTCGAGTCAAATCCATTCTTTGACCGATTTCCTTGAGTGTCAACGGCTTCCTGCCACCTAAGCCGTAATGTAACCTCAGGACTTCAGCTTCTCTCGGCTCGATATCGTTAAGCAATTTGAGAGCTTTTACTTTTTCCTCAAGTGCCTCCAAAGCATCTTCCGGCCTGCCGGAACTATTGTCCTCAAGCATCACCTCAAGCATTTGATCGTCATCTGCGCCCTCACTGCTGTCGGTTTCGCCTACGGAGCTAAGGGCTTCGACAATACGATTCACCACCTTTGCTTTACGCAACGGTAGTTTCATAATCCCGGCCATTTCTTCGACACTAACGGTTCTGCCGAGTGTGCTTTCCAGTTCTACCGCCGTATGCCGCCACTGATTTATTAATGCAACCATATACGTAGGAATATGCACGGGCTGGACGTTTTCCAGCAGGGCGCGTTTAATACTTTGCTTGATCCACCATGCCGCGTATGTGCTAAAACGAACCCCACGATTAGGATTAAAATAATCAACCGCCCTTATAAGACCCAGATTACCTTCTTCTATCAAGTCGCCAAGGCTCATTCCCCGCCCGGCATACTTTTTGGCAATATTGACAACCAACCGGAGGTTGCTTCGAACAAGCTGCTCTCTGGCAAGCGGGTCGTTTTCATCAATAATCAACTTACCCAAACCTTGTTCTTCGTCAAATGTCAATAATGACGCCTCATCTATGTCCTTGAGATATTCTTTTAGGGTAACATCAAAAACGATAGCTCACTCCCGCCCAACCGTAAACCTCTCGGCCCCGGCCGTATGGGCAAATTGTATAATAACCACACCTGCTTATAGGACGTATTCCTCCCTGCCCCGAATTAATCCGCAATATGAACCTGCGGATAAACCTAATTGAGGTATCGGTTATAATTGCCCGCGGGTTTAGTTAGCTCAAAACAAAACTCTCCCTGTATCGGTACACTGCGACCATATTGGCACATATTGACGTTAGAACCAATTTGGATTTATAAACAATCCAAATAAAAAAGGGCCTATACTGAATCAAACAGTATAGGCCCAAAAGAATCACATTAAAATCTTCAGACCGTTTACGGTACAGTTATACCAATTTTACGGCCATAACATTTCATCAAGCCACTTATCGGCCAAAACGGCAAAGTCACTAAAATTAACCGACCTTATACCTTCGGCCTCAACCTCATACAACTCAGCGGGTGACGGCACCGTAACATCCAACTGACCATCAGCCGGAGTGGTGTCAGCCAGGTATGCAACCTGAGCCGCCGAAAGGGCACGGTTATAGATGCGAATTTCATCCAGGTCGCCGTTAAAGGCCTCGGGGCTGGTGTCCCAGCCTACGGAACCATGGGTGTTACCTATTCCCATACTGGTAGACGAACCGCCACCAAAAGTAAACGGCCCGGATGCTACCTGCCTGCCATTGAGATAAATCGTAGCGGTAGTCCCGTCAAATGTAACCGCCACGTGCACCCATCTTCCGATAAACGTTGTCATCAAACCATCCTCGGAATACACATCAGTATTTGCATCCGTATATTGTCGGAAACCAAGAGCATCAATACCACCGGTGGTATCAACCTCGAACATGAATTTCAAGCCATTAGCATCCCAACTGTCTCTTTTTCCAATCAAGCCCTGATGGTCCGAACCGGCGTGTGGCCCAAGCCACTTTACCCAGAGAGACAAAGTTAGCTGCCCTGTCCCTGAAGCAGGATCCCAAGTTCCGATACTTATTTTAGTGCCGGTACTGCCGTCAAAACGTACCGCGCTGGTACCCATAAATCCCGACGCGTTCCATGATGCGTTGTATGAAAGAGTTCCACCATGATTGCTACCGGAAGCATCTATAGTCGTAGTACCGGTACCTTCATTCAGCGGATAGTGTGCAACAAGCCCTGACGTACCCGGTAACGCAGTAGCAATGATCTCACCTTCAACAAGCCAGTCACGTACCAAAACAGCCAATTCCTGATAATCTATCACGCAATCTCCGGCAGGATCCCCGGCAGGTGCAAAATCGATTTTTGCAAATTCAGCCGAACGCTCCGAAAGAACACACCGAGGCGGATACAACCGGATATCATCGAATATCACCCTACCGGAACCACCGGCCTGTGGATTATCTCTGTCACTAAAGCCGATAGCAATGCTATCGACATCGGTTAGGTCTATGCCGCCATCCTCGAACTGTTTCAGGTCAATGTCCCACTGTTGCCAGCCTGCTATCTGTGATGCAGCAGGATCAGGATGATTCACAGTAACGGCAGGTCCAGTACTATTTGCAACAGCCACATACATCTGCTCAGCAAAATTGTTCGGATCGCCATAGAACCATATTGATAACGCTTTCATTCCCTCTTCGGTCCAGTCCCGTTGGTCACTCAAAGTCTTCTTTGCTTCGGCATACTTCAAATCGGTATCATAGAAAAACGGCATCGATTGATAATCCCCATGAACAATTGTTTGCTCGGCAAAAGGAGGAATATCATTACCGATAAGTGAACCATTTTCCGGTACTTCGTAGCCATCCATCCATGCTAAAAATATCCTGTTACTGCCCTCTTCGTCAGGATTAATGTCATTATAGGCTTCCATATCATCCACAATCAAATAGTTGCCGACCGTAAAGTTCCAGACAACTCCCTTCCAGACATCCGTATCATTTACCTCATCCACCCGCCAATAATAGGTCGTTTTGAACTGAAGGTCCCCGGGTGCGAAATTATTTACATCCGATTGGACAAAAGTCACATTCGGATGCACATCCGGTGTGGCATCGTTTACATCACTGAAATTAGTTCCTAAATATATATTGTGCGTGTCGATATTCATTCCCCGCTTCCATATAAGAGTTGGGTCTCTCCGCACATCCGTCGCTGCGTCCGCCGGAGAAGGATTCTGCGCACTTAAATTGCCGGAACCCACTAACCGCGCATTATCAAAGTAATACGCCCCTACTGTATTAGAATTCGTTGCAATAACAATCTGGATGTACGACGGCATCGCAAACTGTTCAATTACACCCGAGTAATCCCATGTCCACGTTCCCGTAATGGTGGTGCCCTCAACACCCGGATTAATAAGAGGTATTGCTCCCGGGTTATCGGGGTTGAGCGTATCGGTAAACACCACACCGGCCGCGCCGGTCGGCGCTGCCGCTCCTCCCACATCATGCCATCCAAAGCCATCACTATTGAAACTAACCTGATAAACCTGAGCATAAGTAGTCGTCGGGTCCCAGTCTGCGCTATTATAGGTGACGTCAATCGAGAACGCCTTGTTGGCCAAAAAAGCGTCCATCGCATCTATGTCCGCCAAAGAAATGGATAAATTCTGTTGCCACCCGCTGTCCGGGCTGACTTTTAGTGCACTGCTGCCGAGCGTCGCGCCTATTGGACTGAAAGTGTACTTGGGTGCTCCAATCGACTCGATCGTGACCTGCCCCGCACCCCAGTCGATCCAATCGTCATAAGAGCCGTTTTCCCAGTCACCTATAACCACGTCGGCATAGCCGGTGGATATGACACAGAGCACTAAAACAGACATCAGAAAAATAAATTTTTTACACATAATAATCCTCCTTTAAAAAAAAGAGTGAAAACAAACGAAAATGATTTTGCTCTCACCCCACTATATCATATACCCAATCAGAATAATTATTTCTGTAAGAAATGTCATACCTCCTCAAAAAACCAATTATATGCTTAAAGATATATAAAACACCTATTCGAAACTCAATAATTCAATCATCTACTCTTTTGTGCAATTCAACGGGTCATTGGACAAAAACAGAGGTACGATGACATTTAACCCGTGTTTAATGAATGTTCAAAAGGCAAATTCTGATACAAAAAAACCATGCTATTATATGATTTTTACCAAATTTGCACCCATAATGTCAAGCAATTCTTTAGTGTCTCAAAAATTTCCATTACTTAATATTGACTTTTCGTTCTTCTTATCTGCTATTTTACAGTCTTAGCTGCAGTAAAATACATGAGCTGATGAACCATTAGAACGGCAGTTTTTAATCTCAAATATAAAAAAGCCCTGCATTAAACAGGGCTAAGCTATTAATAATAAGGGAGTTAGACTTCCAGGAACCCCTTATTCAAATCTCAAAATAACAAAGTAATTGGTTCCTTCTATATTGACTAACAATAGAACTCGCTTTTGTTTTTTAGCTCTTTCTATCGCCTGGTAGAATTCCCGGGGATTTCTTACCGGTTGCCGGTTAACCTCTTTAATCAAAGTACCCGCTGATATACCGCTTCGCGCAGCTTGCGAGCTTGGGTCTATATCTTTAACAACAACACCCTGACCTTCATAGCCGTAACGTTCTTTCAATTCATCAGTAAGGGTTTCCACAGTAAAACCTAATTCTTCAATCGTCTCTGGTTGTAAATCACCGGTGAGTTGATCCATAGAAGAGCGTTTTCCAAGTTCAACATTAATTTTCTTTCGTTTTCCGTCACGCCAAATGGTTAATTCAATTTTAGTGCCGGGTTTGAGCATTGCTATCTTTGTCTGTAAATCGAGAGCCGACTTAACCGGCTGGCCATCAACTTCAAGAATAACGTCATTGTGCGTTAGTCCCGCCTTGTCAGCAGCAGAGTCTTCAATTACATTGGGAATAAGAACACCCTTAGTGTCTTCATCCAGACCAAAAAACGAAGCGTTTTCAGGTGTCAGGTCTTCTATATTTCTAACACCAAGCAGACCTCTTTCAACTGTTCCACTTTCACGAATCTGCTGATAGGCGTATCTTGCCATATTTATCGGCACCGCAAATCCAATTCCGATATTTCCGGTCGAGCCTGCAATAGCAGAATTTATCCCGACCACCTTTCCGTCAAGATTAATTAGAGGCCCTCCTGAATTACCGAAATTTATCGCCGCATCAGTTTGAATGAAGTCTTCAAGTGAGGCCAGCCCTAATCTGCTTCTTCCTTTAGCACTAACGATACCCGCAGTCACAGTGTGACTTAAACCAAGCGGATTACCTATGGCAAGAACCCATTCGCCAACCTCGAGGGTATCAGAGTTAGCAAGCTCCAAATAAGGCAAATCCTTGGCATCTATTTTAACAACAGCCACATCTGAATCCGGATCTGCTCCAGTAACCTCGGCTGTAAACTCCCGGCCGTCTGTAAGTTCTATTACCACTTTATCAGCACCCTCGACCACATGATTATTTGTCAGGATATAGCCATCTGAAGAGATAATAAAACCCGAACCCTGGGCTGTTCGTGGTTCCTGGTATCTTCGTGGTTGTTGACGTTGACGGGGAGAACGACGGAAAAAGAAATCGAAGAAATCGTCACTAAATGGATCATAAAATGGGTCTCCAAACGGCGATTGACGATATTCCCGGGTAACGGTTCTCTCCGATTTAACTCCCACCACCGCCGGAGATGCCTTTTCCGCAATAGATGCAAATGCTTTACCCATCTGACGCAGTGTAGCTATACTGTCCTGGCTCTCGGCAAAAACTGAATTTGGGGCTAAAACCAGAAGGGTAAAAAGAATTGAAATCACCAAACAACTTGAAAGTATTTTGTTCTGTCTGAAATCGTTAATTTTCATTTCAATCTCCAATTAAACAGCCCTATAAATACAAGATTTGAAAACTTAAAAAGAAAAATCAATTGAGTCTTTATACGATTTTATTACCAATAAGTTCGCAGTGTCAAGTTATTTTAAACCGGAAACAACCACATAATAAGCAGTTTTAGGGCTTGTAACATACAAATAGCTTGTTTGCCTTTCTCCCGCTCAAACATAATGATTTTACAAGGATTACAGGATTCCAACAGCTCCTAAGATTGAACCAATGGGATTGGCTGAAAAATACAACATGATTCTTGATAGCTTAATAAAAACAGAGTAAAATAGTATAAGTTATTATCCAAATAATATAATCTGCCATTATATGGAGGTTTATAAGTATGAAATTATTATGGATATTCAGAGCTATCTTCCTTGTTGTTGTTGTAGCGGTTTTGTTCGTAAATATCAGTTCTGAGATAATGACCCTCGATGAAGAGGGCCAAATGTCCAACGAAGTGTACGATACGAATTTAAACGCAATCAGCTGGAGCGGTTTCGGTATGGTGGTGTTCGTTCTTCTTGTGGACGTTTTGACACCCAAGAAAAAACTTACCGCCCTTGCGGGTGTATTTTTCGGTTTATTTGTCGGCGTGTTAATCACCTGGCTGCTCTCACCCGTAGTTGAAATGGTAACAAGTACATTCGGCTTCTCTTTAACCCCGCCTGCAATTGCCGCAATTAAATGGACGATGGGAATTTGTTTGTGCTATCTTACAATTAGTATCGTGATGCGGACCAAAGATGATGTGCGATTTGTGATTCCTTATGTGGAATTTTCAAAACAGACCAAAGGCGCCCGCCCTCTGATTCTGGACACTTCAGCAATTATCGACGGACGAATAGTAGATTTGTGTCGCAGTAGTCTCTTCGATGCGCCACTTGTAGTTCCTCGTTTTGTCCTCAGTGAGCTACAGCTAATAGCAGATTCCGCCCATAAGCTAAAACGCAACCGCGGCAGACGCGGACTCGACGTACTCAATAAGATGCAGTCCGATCCCAGTATCGACGTGGAGATTGACGATGCAATAATTCCCGAAGTCGAGGAAGCCAAAGGCGTTGACCATAAACTGTTAATGTTTGCCAAAGCCTGCAACGGACGAGTGGCAACCACGGATTATAACCTCAGCAAAGTCGCCCAGGTGCGTGATGTTGATGTTGTCAACATAAACGACCTGGCAAATTCTCTAAAGGTGGTCGCTCTTCCGGGAGAGACAATGGAAGTTAAGATTATAAAGCCGGGCGAAGAAGCCGAGCAGGGTATAGGCTATCTTGACGATGGAACGATGGTTGTTGTCGAAGGCGGCCGCAATAAAATCGGACGAGATTTGGTCATCAGCATAACAAGCTCGCTCCAAACCTCTGCGGGCAAGATGATATTTGGCAAATTCGAAGAGTACGTACAAAATAGAAATGACAACGGGCAGGAAAGACCCGACAGGAGATTAGTTAAAACCAACACCGAGAACAACAGATAGTATGAGCAATTAGGAGTAAAAACTGTCCAGGATTTGACGTTGTTTTTAGGTTCTATATCCCGACCTCATAAGGCATTTCGCGAATATTAAGACGGCCAGCAGCAGACCTGCAGCGAACAGAGGCCAATGGAAGTATGTGCTATAACCCTCCTCTGCGATATGCGGACCGGGGATACAAAAAGAAACAACTATAATAACAGCAGCAGCCGAAAAAACAATCCAATCGTAGAAATGTGTTTTTAATGGTTTGGCGCAGCAATCGCAATACAGGATTGCCATGGCAAAAATAAGCATCACAAGGGAGACCAAAATCGGTGCCAACACAGGTCCCGCCCAGGATACCGGCATTAAAAATAGTATGTCCCAGTCCATAAGGGATGCCGGCCAGTTAAGAAGCACCTTCAACCAGACGTAGTAGAAAATATCCCAGACAGCGAAGATAGTTAAAAAGTAAGCAACTCGTTGCCGAAGATTTCTGCCGAACAAATATGCACCTGTTATTATCAAAACCAAAGTAGAAGCTTCTCTGCCGACTTCTGTGATTAAAAGACGTTTCCAGAGTGGATTGATGCTAAATATTGTCAGAGGGAAGGTGAATCCGTCCGGATAGAAGATTGCACGAAGATATACAACTACAGCGGCTTCAATATATCCGAAAGCTATGCTGAAGATAACGGCAATGCAGAATCTCTTTAACGTAATCTTCCATGTATCCATTGATTCAAGCGATAAATTTTATGTTATCGAATTATTTAAGTTTTTGTATCTGTTTTAAAAGAGCAGATACAGCTTCGGATTCAGGAACTATTGAGATTCTTCGTCCTTTGCGATAGATGTATGCTTTATCCTTTGCTCCACATAACGCTATATCAGCGTCAGCAGCTTCACCAGGGCCATTGACGATACAGCCCATAACGGCAATCCTTAGCGGTTTATCAATCCGGCTTACAGCTTTTTGCACCCGCCGGGCAAGTTTTATAACATCTACTTCGGCGCGCCCACAGGTCGGGCAGACTACAAGCTCCGGACTCGAACTCTCACATAAGCCAAGTGCTGTCAAAATCTGCTTTGCGATTTTAGTCTCCTCTACAGGATTATCGGCGGCACTTACCCTTATTGTGTCACCAATACCTTCAGCCAGCAGAGTACCAAGGCTGACGGCCGACGGTACTCTTGCATCTTCCGGCAAACCGGCGTGGGTCAAACCGAGGTGTATGGGGTAGTCGAACGTATCGGCAATTCTGCGGTTGATTTCAATGGTCCTTAACGCGTCACTGCTTTTTGCACTGAGAACCAGTTGATTGAAATTGCGACTTTCAAAAATACGGACGTATTTTTTCATCTCCTTCAGCATTAAATTAACACGCTTGCCGGCCGACACAAACCGCTTCTGATAATCCGTGATACTTGCTTCGTTGACACCGACGCGGACGGCGACCCTGTGCATTGCGGCAGAGTCAATAATGCGAAGAATATCTTTACGATTTTTTATATTCCCGGGATTTAGTCTTATTTTGGCAGCACCCGCCTCAATTGCCTCGATGGCCCTGTCCGGGCTGAAATGGACATCTGCGATTAGAGGGACTTTTACCTTCCGGACGATTTTACCAAAGGCGTCGGTATCGGCCCGTCGGGGAACGGCTACTCTGACCAGTCGACAGCCGGCCCGGACAAGCTGATTTACCTGCCTGACGCAACGGGCAACATCGACCGTCGGAACCTTCGTCATTGACTGGATAACCACAGGATGTTTATAGCCGAGCTTTACCGAACCAATATTAACAGTTGTGGTCTTTCTTCGTTTAATCACGATATGATTGTAGTCTGAATCGCTTATCGGAGCAAATCAAAACAGCTCAGGCAACACCATTAAAAGACGTGTTATTATCAAAAGATTCGTAAAAAATTGAGATTTTCTCAGTTTTTTGGGGTAATTACTATAACGAATTTATGTTTTTGGCGTCTATATTATGAAGGTCTGAGTGACGTCGGTTAAATTATAGGAAATTATGTTTATTTACCGTTTATATGGGAAATGTCGGCATAGACTACCGATGCCATTTATTTTTAAATGGTTTCATTGTATCCGCGCTGATAACCTGCAAGTGTTGTCTGTTTAATGCCTTGCTCGCAGAGCTATCAGGCAATCTCATTAGTGACTATTACTATTGGAGAAAAAGAGATGAAATTATGTGTAAGCCTCTGTCTGAAGGTTGCATTAGTTGGGCTATGTGGATTAGTTAGCCAGGAACTTGATCCTGAAGTGCTTTTAGATAAATATAACTCATGTAATAATAAGTTTGAGACTATTTATTACGACCTAGATACTACTTTACAGGTTGGAAGTTTAAAGTATATTTACTCATTCAAATATTGCTCTAATAATGAAAAAATGCAATGGATTGGTGGCTTGAAATGTTACAAAAAAGACGGGACTATCGACCAAAGAAGCAGCGGACTACTAAGAGATATTTATAGTGATAAGTGGGGGGTACATCTTCAGTTCTATAACCCTGAGTTGAAAAGTAATAGACCTCCGAGGGCCAGTTTGTTTAGAAGTTCACGACGTGATAAAGCTTTTCAAGATTATTCCGAGACACCCTCACATGGGGGACCTCTAAGGGGA
>Ga0307422_1001228_pt1 | contig 13552 bp, 11 predicted proteins | sample SalMarWE160290MG_FD_202153 | JGI IMG/M metagenome (GOLD analysis project Ga0307422, IMG submission 202153) | Salt marsh sediment microbial communities from the Plum Island Ecosystem LTER, Massachusetts, United States - WE1602-90 | ecosystem: Environmental > Aquatic > Marine > Intertidal zone >...
GTGAGTCCAAGGATGAACAGAAATACTATACTCAGACGACACAAACTAATTCGTTCAAACATAATAACCCTCCCTTTTATTTGTTTTATTATATCAGTATCTTTCTAAAATGTCAACCCTTTTTTTTAAGAGACAAAAATTAAATTTTACAGGATATCAGGAATTTAAATAACAGATAAATTAATATCCTCGTGGTTAGCTCATTTTTCGTCGGGGCACCCCGGGGAAAAATTTTTTATCGGAGTATATCATTATTGACACCTAATTAAACACAGGGGCTTGCAAATTAACGGATTAAAACTAATATATATAACCACAAGGGAGGGAAATAAAACAAAAAAGAAAAAATTCGAAACAATCAATCTGCATTCGGGACAGGAAAAAGTCGATAAAGAAGTGGGAGCGAGAGCCGTACCGATTTACCAGACCACGTCGTTCGTATTCAGGAACACAAAACACGCCGCAGACCTCTTTTCTTTAAAAAAAAACGGACATATTTACTCAAGAATTTCAAACCCGACTATTGAAGCCTTCGAGAAAAGAATAACCGATATAGAAGGCGGAATCGGCACAGTCGCGGTATCTTCCGGAATGGCTGCTGAAACACTCGCGCTTTTAGGAATAACACGATTGGGCGACGAAATAGTAGCGGGGAATAATCTTTACGGCGGAACTTACCAACTGCTCAATCATTCGTTACCAAAACTCGGTAGAACACCGGTTTTCGTAAATTCTTCAAACCCCGAAGACTTCGAAAACGCGATAACGGACAAAACAAGAATAGTATATATAGAAACCATAGGCAATCCGAAACTCGACGTCCCCGATTTTGAAAAAATCGCTAAAATAGCGCATAAAGCCGGAATACCTCTCGTGGTAGATAATACGGTAGGCGTGGGTATTGTACGCCCCATCGAATACGGAGCCGACATAATAATTCAATCTGCCACAAAATGGATCGGAGGACACGGAACTTCCATCGGCGGAGTAATAGTCGATTCCGGAAATTTCAAATGGAATAACGGAAAATTTCCTGAACTCGTAGACCCTGACCCCAGTTACCACGGAATAAGTTACTGGAAAAAATACGAAAACGCAGCCTTTATTAACAAAATACGCAGTCATATGTTAAGAGACTTTGGCGCATGCCTAAGTCCTTTCAACGCTTTTCTGCTCCTCCAGGGGCTTGAAACACTTCATTTACGAGTAGAAAGACACTGCGAAAACGCTCTCGCGATAGCAAAATTCCTGAAAACACACCCCGATGTCAACTGGGTAAATTATCCCGGGCTGCCCGAGCATTCCAGCCATAAAACCGCAAAAAAATATTTAAAAAACAAATTCGGCGGACTTGTGGGATTCGGAATAAAGGGAGGGTTAAAAGCGGGGAAGAAATTTATTGAATCCGTCAAATTGCTCTCACACCTCGCGAATATCGGAGACGCCAAAAGTCTTGTAATACATCCCGCCTCTACCACTCATCAACAACTCACAAAAGAAGAACAAAAAGAAACAGGAGTAACCGAAGATTACATTCGCCTTTCAATCGGACTTGAAAATATTGAAGACATAAAAGAAGATATAGATCAAGCCTTAAAAAAGGCCGTCAGATAGTCTGAATATTAGTAATGACAGAAAAAAATTTGGGAATAGTTGAAACTAAATATTTAACCGTTGGGAATCCACCTGACGAATTAAAATTGGAAAGCGGCGAGGAAATAGGACCCATCAAGGTCGCCTATGAAACTTACGGGAACCTGAATAAAGAAAGATCCAATGCCGTGCTTATAACTCACGCGTTTTCCGGTGACGCTCACGTCGCGGGATACCACGAAGGCGACGATAAACCGGGCTGGTGGGACAATATGATTGGCCCGGGCAGAGCCTTCGATACAGATAAATACTATATAATCTGTTCTAATGTTCTCGGAGGTTGCGGCGGAACAACGGGACCCTCTTCAATAAATCCTAAAACAGGAAAATCCTACGGCTTGGATTTCCCGCTTGTAAGCATAAACGATATGGTAAACTTACAGAGTAAACTCATCGACCACTTAGGAATAGAAAAACTACTCACGGTAGCCGGCGGTTCAATGGGAGGTATGCAGGCATTATCCTGGCTGACAAAACACCCCGAAAGAATAAAAAGCGCGATTATAATAGCTTCGGCAATCAAACACTCCCCTCAGCAGATTGCCTTCCATGAAGTCGGAAGAGTATCGATAGTTTCCGATCCCGCGTGGAACAATGGAGATTACTACGGTAAAGAAGTCCCTGCAAGAGGACTCGCTCTTGCTCGAATGGTAGGACATATAACATATATGAGCGATAAATCAATGATGGAAAAATTCGGCAGGCGAATCCGAAATGTAAAAGAAGGGCACAAATTCAACACCGGGTTCGAAATAGAGAATTATCTTCATTACAGAGGAAGTTCCTTTGTGGAGAGATTCGACGCCAATTCTTACTTATACATAACAAAAGCTATAGACTGCTACGATGCTTCTGAAGGAAAAAATCTTTGCGAACTTTTACAGGGAATAAAAGCAAAAGTTATGGTTCTCGCTTTCAAATCCGATTGGCTTTATCCGAAATATCAATCCAAAGAAATCGTGAAAGCCTGTAAGGTTGCGGGAATCGACACCACGTTCTGCGAAATAGAATCCACATACGGACACGACGCCTTTCTTCTCGAAACAGAAGAAGAAACGGAACTGATAAAACATTTCCTGGCAAAAGTAGTACAGAATGGTTAAAAATGCTTCGATACATAAGAGAGATAGAATTCCAGACGATATGTGATTATATTAAGGAAGGTTCTTCTGTTCTGGATCTGGGTTGCGGAGACTGTGAACTTCTTTCCCGGCTGGTTAAAAATAAAAATATAAAAGCCCAGGGAATAGAAATAGACGAAAAGAAAATCTACGAATGCGTGAAAAAGGGAGTCTCTGTTCTACATGAAGACATAGATTACGGTCTGTCGGAATACAAAGATAAATCATTCGATTATATAGTTCTACAGCAGAGTCTTTCGGAAGTAGTAAAAAAACCTGATAAAGTAATCCGGGACGCTCTCAGAGTCGGGAAAAAAGTGATAATCAGTTTTTCTAATTTCGCTCATTATAGCGCGAGACTTCAGATTTTTCTGAAAGGAAGAACTCCCATAACACCTTCTCTCCCTTTCTCCTGGTACGACACTCCCAATCTTCATTTTCTGAGTATTTCGGATTTTATTAAATACTGCAGAGAAAGAAAAATAAAAATAGAGAAAAAAACCTATTTAGGGACAAAAAGAAAAGCCCATTTTCTCCCGAATTTCTGCGCTCTTGTCGGTATCTTCATGATATCAAGAGAATAAAAACTCTATATAAAAGTAATTCTATTCGCCCGGACAACTATTTAAATATTCGAGAATATCATTCATTTTAGCAAAAGCAACACAGACTGAAGAATCGGCCGCACCGTAATACAATCTAAGTTCATTTTTCTCTTTATTAACGACAGCGCCTGTCGGGAAAACAACTCCCGAAACATCTCCAATAAACTCATACGGTTCTTTAGGGCCAAAAATCCATTCTTCGCTGCGTTTAATGACTCTCCAGGGCTCTTCGAGATCAAGAAGAGCAAGACCCGCCCTGTAAAGAGATCCGGAAGCGGTCTTACGCACACCGTGATATAAAATAAGCCAACCTTCTGAAGTTTCAATTGGCTGAGTACCCAATCCTACTCTATGATTATCCCAGGAACCACCCCTTCTATGCAGGAGAACACGGTGCTCCCCCCAATGAACGAGATCGGGAGAAAAACAAATCCAGATATGTGCCTCTCCGCTCACTATGGGACGATGTATCAAAGCATATCTGCCGCCGAATTTTCTCGGAAAAAGAGAAGCGTCTTTATCCTCCGGAGGCAATAATGCTCCAAACTTTTCAATCGTCTCAAAATCTTGCGTTAAAGCGAGAGAAACTTTCGGACCGACAGAAGAATAGGAAACATAAGCTATAGCGTATTTTTTAAAATCCTCGAGCCAAACTATTCTCGGATCCTCGAGTCCCCATCTTTCCTCCGGATGCCCTTCGTAATATTCCATAGTGGGAGTTTTTTCGATATTCCAGTCCGTAATACCATCCTTGCTCCTGGCAAGAGTAAGATGAGAGAAACCCCGGAAATCTTCCACCCTTACTAAAAGTAAAGTTTCTCCATCGATAAAAGCCGCGCCGGGATTAAAGACAGAATGAGCGGGATATGGCCAGTTTGCTACTGTTAGAATTGGGTTACCTTTATATCTGCGGAATAAATTTGCTCCTGCAACTTGCGGTAAAGCCAAAATAAACCTCCTGTTAGGTTCAAAATCCTCATCAATATAATGAGAACTCCTTAAAAAGTCAATGAGTCCCTAATTGGAGTTTCATGATTTTTTTTCTTAAAACTTCACAAAACCTTATTTTAGCGTTAGCTAAGAAAGATTCTATTCAAGAGAAATATCTCGGAGATATAGTAGCGCGGGGGTTTATCCCCCGCAAATTACCTGTTGGGGACAAGCCCCAACTCTACTTGTGTTTCACCTGTAGTGAAATTGGGTGTTGATTTTATCCCCTTGTAAAAACCTTAAAACCATTGCGATTATTCCCTTACAAAGAATAAAGGTTTAAAAAAGCATGAAACTCCTGGTCCCTAAAAGAAATCGACCCACAAAGACGCAAAACCCAACCACGCAAACCCGAACTAAACCACAGATTCCAATGATTAACACAAGATTTCTTATGCCACGAAGGCACTAAGACACAAAGGAAAACAACAAAAATATATATGATTGTTGAAACCCTAACCCTCAACCACCCGTTATTCACATGTAGAACATATAGGGATTGTATTTTTTTACTATTTAATCAATCTGTAGGAGGGGCTTCCAAGCCCCGAAAAGAACGTATCGCTGAGGTTTATTTCCAATAACTAATTAATTTGGTCATTCGCGTTTATTTGCCTTCTAATTCAGTTTTCAATTTTCTAATTTGCAACTTTCAATTTACAACTAACTTCTTTTTCGTGTATTTCGTGTGTTTCGTGGTTTAAAAAATTTTGTATTAATCTTTATTTCTCCGTGATTTCATGCATAAGGAGAAGAACATAGAGCCAGGAAAGCAAAGACTCCGCACCTTCATTGAGATTTAATCTCGAAGAGTGAATTCCATCCCTGCACCCGCCGGTTTTAAAGTTGTAAAGTGTTTCATTTATCTCGTTATCCCCGAGGAACCAGTTATAACACCATTTAATCCTTTCTAAAAATTTTTTTTCTCCCGTGGTTTTGTAAGCCGCATAACACGCGTCTATGAGCGCCGCACTCTCCACGGGCTGCTGGTCAAAATTTGCTTTTTTGCCGCCTCTTTTCAACCAGCCATTATTTCCAATCAAAGACAAATGTCCTTTCTCTCTGTCGGTTTGCAAATCCAACAACCAGTTAAGGGTTTTCAATCCCCACGTTTTCATCTCCTCGGAATCCATATCCGCGCCCAGAGATATCAAAGCCTGGGGCAATCTTCCGTTTTCATAACTTACCACATCCTCACACCATAACCAATCATCAGAGGAATTGGCTTTAAAAGCGCTTAAAAGCCTATCCCCTAACTTCGATTTCAAGTTCCTGGCGTTAACATCACCCGGAAACATCTTCAAATAATCTATCAGAGCAATTATGGTGAAAGCCCACGCTCTCGGAGATTTAAAAGAATAAGCGGCTCCCAGAGCCTGCTGAAAAAGTTGTGTGGCACAGGCGGTAAGATTCTCATCAAGATTCACCACAATAATTTTTCCCAGAGCCCACAGAAATCTTCCGTGTGAATCCTCAGAATCCCCATCATCCTGCCATTTTCTGTCGTAAGAAAGAAAATTTTTTACCTTTCCGCTTCTTGAATCATACGCGAATAATAAAAAAGAAAGATACGTATCGATCAAAGGTAAAACCGAATATTCTTTGGAAAGAGTCCAGTATCTCATAGCCACAATTAAAGCTCTGGCGTTATCATCGGTGGTATAACCGTGAGTTTTATTTGGAAGGAAAAAAGTCGAGTGCTGAAGAATCCCTGTACTGTCGCTCAATCTTCTTAAATGTTCGAGATTAATTTCCGGCAACTCCTGCACCTTTACGGATTCTTCAATTTTTCTCTGTATTAATCCCGACTTGATCCTGAGCCTAAATTCCTCCTGTATGCTTCCAAATAAATTGATATACGAACACGCCACTTCTTTCCATATCATACTTCTTCCGTATTGATAAGCTCTTTTCCTTATTCGATCTCTTAATTGCTCATCTCGGAGTAATTTCAAAACAGCTTCTGTCAGAGCTTTCTCATCTCCTATAGGCACAATTATTCCGCGCTCATCCGAAAGCAATTCTTCCGCGTACCAGTAATCCGTCGATACTGTGGCTTTACCACAGGCAACCGCGTAAGAAAGAGTGCCCGAAGAAATTTGCTCTCTGGATAAGTAAGGCGTAACGTAGATATCCGCCATTACAAGATATTTTATCAATTGTTCTAGAGTAACAAATCTGTTATGGAAAATTATATTTTTCTCAAGATCTAATTTATTCACAAGTCTTTTCAAAGAAATCCTGTATTCTTCTCCCCTTTCTCTCTTTATAACAGGGTGTGTCTCGCCCACTATAAGGTATATGGCTTCAGGAAATTCTTTTACAACTTCGACCATCGATTTTATAGCGACTTCGATACCTTTACCTGGACCAATAAGACCAAACGTCATCATGACTTCACGACCCCCCATCTGGAAATCATCCCTGTAATAAGAGGGATCAAGGAACGGAACATCCGGAGCGCCATGAGATATCATTTTAATCTTTTCCTCCGGAACATCGTAAACGTCTTTTAACAACTCTACACCTTTATTCGCAAGCACTATGATTTTTGTAGAAAGTGAACAGAGCTGCGACAAAACTTTCTTCTGGTTCTCTCCCGGTTTGTCCAGAATAGTATGGAGAACCAACGCTATTGGCTTTTTAAGGTTCTCCGCGAGTGATAATATAAAGCTACCGTCATCTCCGCCAAAAATACCGAATTCATGCTGAATGCAGACCAAATCGGTCTCGGATAAATTCAAAAAATCAGCCGCTTTTCTATAATCACTTCGATTATGCGCTCTGATCTCGAAAAGCACTTCCTTCCCGTAGCGATATTCTTCTCCCTCGTCGGAAAGGGCGACAATCTGGACATCTTTCCCTTTCTCCGAGGGTTCACCATACAATTTAAAAATAGCATCCGTAAGATTACTGGTAAAGGTAGCTATACCACATTCTCTCGGTGGATAGGTTGAAACAAACGCCACAGGTAAACGCTTAAAAATTTTGACGCTCATCACAAATATTATTTTACGCTATTTCACTTAAAAGTCAACGAGAAAAATGTTCATTAAATATAAAATAAACTAAACTATATCACTCCTTTGTTACCATAAAAAAAAGAGGCGGGAAACCCCGCCTCTTTTTTTAGACTTAATTACAAAGATTATGGAAGTTCCGGAATATTTCCCATTGCAAGATAATCTTCGAGATTACCTTCCGTACCATCTGGGAAGACAATCGTAATATCAGAAGAGTAAATTCCATCGTCTTCCGGATCCAATAATACGTAACCACCTATGTCCGCGGCATGATTGCCATTTTTCGTTATTTCGCCGCTCACTTCGCGTCTTTCGTACTCTACACTGTCGATAATTTCAGTATTCCCTTCATCAGAGATATCGATATCCATTTTCCATCCATCGGAATCGGACAGAACTATTTCTTCCGGTTCGTCATTATTCGCAGTAACTTCGAAATCGACTCTGTAATCATTGGTTAAATTTTCCGTCCATAAACTAACGGTACCTGTAAAACTGGTATCAATAGCGACATCGGAAGTCATGGCGATTCCTACCTGTATCACATCGACAATCTCATAGACAAAACTTACTTCATTTATCTCGTCTAACGAAAGATATGCGGCTTCGAGTTTTAACCAGGCAAGCAACTCATCATCCGAATAAACGCCCGCCCAAAGATCTGTAGGCATAGAATCCTCGTAAAATGTAAGTGAATCAATAAGAATTTCAGCCTTATGCGCAATAGAAGCGGTATCTAAATAAGACCACTCAAACAGGATAGCATTTGCTGGATCGCCCGCTTCATAAAGATACCATTTATCTGTGCTTCCATCGTATCTCCACGTACCATAGAGTGTATCTAAACCATATGGTTCGGAATTTCTGAGTTTTTCGACCGAAGCATTTCCTAAGATTTCAATATAGCTGGCAATTCCAGGATCAGGGGGGTTTTTAGACTGAAAATCGGTAATAATCATTGTGGATTCATCCATCATGGCTTCACCAACCATGGTGCTTAATCCGGCGAGAAACGCCTCTGTATCGCTCCTGGTAACTTCACTGCTGCATGAAATACAACAACGCAAGACCAATTAGTACTAAACAAAGTTTAGAAAGTTTCATAAAAACTTCCTTTTCTTTACAATCTTTCTTTCTGTTTTAATCTGGGCGACACGGAAAAAGTATAATTACAAAAAGGACATTTATAAGGGGATTTACTTTTCTTCATAAAAAACACTCGCCCGCATTCAGGACACTTAAACTCCTCTAAATCATCAGTCTCCTCTGTTTCTCCCACAAATAACATAACACCACGACACTCAGGACACACAGGATTCTTATTTTCTTTATCAGAAGAAATGTAAACAGAAGTTCCACACCCCTTACATTCAAATTCTTTCATATAGTATAATTATACGAAAACACCCCATATATGTCAAGGATGAAAAGCACACCTCCCCCATTTTTGAACCACAAAGCCCGCAAAGGACACAAAGGAACAACAAAAAACAAAATTTCATTTCCTAAAAACACCCCTAACCACCTTGAGCACTAAAAGAAACAACAAATTGCACCCCGATACAGTCATACTTCCCTACGGGACAGGCAAATAGCATGAATATTTTTATTATTTAATCAATCTGTAGCAGAGTCTTCTCTTTTTGAGACAAACGTAGCGTTGGGGCTTGCCCCCAACATTAATAAAAGATAACTAAAGCTTCGTGTCTTAGTGGCGAATTTTTTATTTTTTGCAAAAAAAAGTTGACCGGTAGTACTAAAAATGAATATTTTTTTGGTCCTACGAATTTTTTCTCTTTTCTCGTCAATAGTGATACAATTTCAGTGTAACCCTTTCGATTACTTCGCATAAATTAAGACTACCGCCAAACCAGTAATGACAACATAAACTAAAATACTGGGTGGGAGGGTTGGCTTTGAGTCCTTTGCGGTCTTTGTGGTTAATTTTGCGCGTTAGGACTTTGTCATGGCTTGACATATCGCAAATAATTTCTAATATAGCTCTATGGATTTGGTAGTAAAAATAATAAGAATATCTGGTAGTTGTCCGGTATACAGAGTGGGAGATAAGTTTATTATAAAAAACGGCTACAAACTCGAAAGTAAAATTCCCGTTTGTATGCATTCCCTCGCTTCTTTAATGCCGTATTACAACGCTTTCGCAAAAGGCGTTTCTCCTGAGGATTTAGGGTTGGGTAAGGGAAAAAGCCTTTTTGTTCAATGCCTGGACCCACACGATTTAACTGGCGGAGGTACGGTAACCATGGAAATTTATAAAAATGAATAGCAAAAAAGTCCATGTTTCGGTTTCGATTCTCGCGGAGGATTTCTCAATTCTTGGTGAAAACCTTAAAATTATAGAAAAAGCTGGCGGAGATTCCGTGCATCTCGATGTAATAGATGGAGTGTTTGCTCCCAACATAACATTCGGACCGGTAGTCGTAAAAGGCATACGTAAACTAACAACTCTTCCCCTTCACGCGCACTTAATGATAAAATATCCCGAAAAATATTTTGAGGATTTTATCAATGCCGGTTGCTCACAAATCTGCTTTCATCTCGAAGCAGAAGGAAACGCTGAGAATATAATAAAAAAAATACATGATATGAAAACCAGATGCGGAATAGTTCTTAATCCCGATACCTCTGTCGATACCGTTACCCCCTATTTAGAAAAGATCGATCTTGTTCTTATAATGTCAGTCTATCCGGGCTTTTCCGGTCAGAAATTTATTCCCGAAGTTCTTTCAAAAATAGAAAAAATAAGAGAGATACATTCAGATATAGATATAGCGGTCGACGGCGGAATTAACGGCAAAACAATCGATTCTGTTTTAAACGCCGGCGCGAATGTTATAATTGCTAATTCTTATATTTTTGCATCAAAAGACCGAGAAAAAGCAGTAAGACGGTTAAAAGGTTTAAATGAGTGAAAAAGTCGCAATATTGGATTTTGGTTCTCAGTATACTCATCTTATCGCGCGAAGGATAAGAGAACTTAAAACTCAAGCTCTAATCCTTTCCCCAAAGACTCCGGCGAAAGACCTAACCAACGCAAAAGGAATAATCTTCTCCGGAGGTCCATGGAGTGTCATCGAAGATAACGCTCCTATACCGGACAGAGGCATATTTGAATTAGGTATTCCTATTCTCGGGATTTGCTATGGTTTACAGCTAATCGGAAAAATTTTTGGAGGAGATGTTTTGTACTCTCCGAAAAGAGAATACGGTTATTCCGAATTTTATCCCGCAAGCGATCCTCTTTTTGAAGGGATTTCAAAAAAAACCACCGTGTGGATGAGTCACGGTGACAAATTAACAAAAATACCACCCGAATTCGAAATTATCGGAAAAACCCCCAATTCTGAATTCGCCGCAATAAAAAGGGAAAATATTTACGGCATTCAATTTCACCCTGAAGTAACACACACTCCCGAAGGAAAAAAAATACTGAGTAATTTTCTTTACTCAGTATGCAAAGTAAAAGGCGATTGGACACCATCCTCTCTCCTGGAAATCGCGCAAAACGAAATAAAGAGAAAATATAAAGATAACGGCAAGGCTGTCCTTGCTTATAGCGGAGGAGTCGACTCCACAGTATCTGCCGTTCTGGCTAAAAAAATCCTTAAAGAAAATTTCGTACCGATATTTGTGGATACGGGACTTATGAGAAAAGAAGAACCGAAGGAAATAAAAGAGACATCCAAAAAACTTAATCTCGGGGTGAAAATCGTAAACGCAAAAAAATATTTTTTAAACGCCCTAAAAGGTGTAGTCGACCCGGAAAAGAAAAGAACGGTAATCGGCGGAGAATTTATAGAGGTCTTTGAAAAAGAGGCAAAAAAAATAGGAGCGGAATATTTGATACAGGGAACTTTATATCCCGATATAATCGAGAGTATTTCCGATGTCGGACCTTCACATACAATAAAGAAACATCATAACGTCGGGGGACTTCCCGAAAAAATGGAACTCAAACTAATAGAGCCATTAAAGGAATTCTTCAAAGACGAAGTGCGGCAAATCGCCAGATTATTGGAAGTACCGAAGAAAATTTACAGCAGACATCCTTTCCCAGGACCCGGTTTAGCGGTTCGAATTCTAGGTGAGGTTACGGAAGAAAGGATAAATATTTTAAAAGAAGCGGACTATATATTTATAAACACTTTAAAGGAACTCGACTTATATGATTCTATATGGCAGGCATTCGCAGTATTTATACCCGTCAAAACCGTCGGGGTAATGGGAGACACTCGAACATATTCAAACTTAATAGCTTTAAGGGCCGTCACAAGTGAAGACGGCATGACCGCCGACTGGTTCTCGTTTAAAAGAGAAGACCTCACGAAAGTAGCCAACCGTATTCTGAATGAGGTCTCCGGGGTCAATAGAGTAGTTTACGATATCAGCTCGAAACCTCCTTCGACAATTGAATGGGAATAATCCTTTTTTTTATATCCATATCCGAATTACTCTTACCTTCAGGAATTCAAATTTTAAAAGATGAAAACTGTCCTATACAGAAAGTTTCAGTCGGTATAGAACTAAGTCCTTCGGCAAAAATAAACCCTATCGGAAGAAGCCTTTTTGAAAGAAACGGCTACAATTATTTTTATCTCAAAAATCTGGATTCAATAGCAATCCTCACCAGATTTATAAATCTACTTTCGCAGAATAAAATTTTCTCGAAGTCGAATGAAAACGGGCCCACAAATTTACTCCGGCTCACGCTAAATGATCTGAATTATAATTACTCCCCTATTATCAGTATAACTATAAGCATTACGGGAGAAATGGACGAAAAAAAAATAATAGATATGCTAAATATTATTCCCGACACAATGATTTCGAATTTTAACACATATTACCAGCTAAAAAGAGTTATTGGTAAACATATATATTCAGGAAGAGAAAATTTCATAGCGAATGTTTCACCTCCTCCTTTTTCGGACGATTTTTGCGCTTTTCTTGTTTTTCTAAAACTCATGAATAACAGAAATCTAAAGATAAAATTCTCTCCGGAAACAGCTCCTTCCCCTTTTCTTATTTATGCTTCGAAAGATAAAATTAAACCGATTTTCACAAAACCACAAAAAAACGAAATTAAAAGAGCTGCTCGGGAAGTTTCAAACTGGATTGAAACTTTTTCACTTAATAAAAACAGGAGCAGACTCATAATCCTGACTTACGCAATGGGAATCGGAGAAAATACATTTAAAGATTGGCTAAAGGAGCTTAAACACTTAGAAGATATCGAAATTCAAAAAATATGGGAAAAATACCTGATCGACGGTTTTGTCGCTTCACTGGATCCTTCTCTTAGAAAAAGAATCAAAAAACTTTTTCCGGAAAGCTATATCAATTTAGAATGAAACCGCGAATCACACAGTGGATCATTTTGGGACTTCTAATCCTAATGATTTTTCACCCCCTCTTCAATTTCAAGAAAAAAATTTCTCCTTACGGAATTTTATTAATAGACGAGAGCGAATCGATGCGGTGCACAAAAAAAATAGAAGTGGTCGAAACGGATTATACAATAAAAAAGTTTTCTTTCGGAGCGAAAGAAAGCGGAACGGATTTAGCAAAGGCACTACTTGAAGCAGCCGAAACAAACCCCGACGTTAGTTTTATAATTCTATACTCCGATGGTTCCAATACTAAAGGGAAAAATCCAATCAAAACAGCAGATGAAATCGAAATCCCTGTATATTTTATACTTCCCGAATTTACAGAAAAAATCGCCGGAGGATTTATCTCTGTTTACGGACCAAATTCAATAGAAGAAGGTGATTCCGCCAAAATTACCGTATACTACAAAATCCCAAACGCTGCAACATTGGAAATAAACGTCGAAGAAAAAATAAACAAAAAAAATATCAAAAGAGAAGGTATATTAGACTTTTCTTTTTTACCCTCTGCCGGCAAAAAAAATATCCGGCTAAATCTTCTGACCAATAATGATACAATTGATAGAACCAATCTGTCATTCGACGTAAGAAAAAAACGAACATTACTAATAATAAGCGAACCACCGAATTGGAACTACAAATTCATTAAACGTTATTTCGAAGATAAAAACTGGGATGTAAAAACAAACAAAAAAGATAATATTAATTCTCCGCCCTCCCAGAACTTTGACATTATTTGCTTTTTAAAC
>Ga0307422_1001229_pt1 | contig 13551 bp, 13 predicted proteins | sample SalMarWE160290MG_FD_202153 | JGI IMG/M metagenome (GOLD analysis project Ga0307422, IMG submission 202153) | Salt marsh sediment microbial communities from the Plum Island Ecosystem LTER, Massachusetts, United States - WE1602-90 | ecosystem: Environmental > Aquatic > Marine > Intertidal zone >...
GAATAAGGTGCTCACCAATGCCACTATAAGCACTTTAATATCTTCTCTGGGTGTGGGTATTGGTAAGGACGATTTTGATTATACCAAACTGCGTTATCACAAGGTTATTATAATGACGGACGCGGATATAGATGGCGCGCACATAAGAACGTTGCTTTTAACTTATTTCTTCAGGTACGCGAAAGAAGTTATAGAAAAAGGCAATCTTTATATAGCTCATCCTCCTCTTTATCAGGTAACGGATGGAAAGAAAAAGAAATGGGCATACACGGAGAGGGAAAAGGAGAAATCTATCGAAGAGATGGGAAACGATAAAGCCAAAGTTCAAAGATTCAAGGGTCTGGGAGAAATGAACCCCACGCAGCTGTGGGAAACCACCATGAACCCCGAGAAGAGAATTTTGAGGAAGGTAACAATCGAAGACGCTATAGCCGCGGACCAGATGTTCGATATATTGATGGGGAACGCGGTTAGTCCCAGGAAAAGATTTATACTAAAGAACGCTCAGTTTGTGGAAAACCTGGACGTGTAGTTTAACCACTTATTACAAAAGATTTTAGCCGCGATATTACACTGATTATCACAGGAGAGATTGACAATCCCGGTAAAGAACAGTAGCGTTGGGGTTCATTCCCAATAATTTGTAGGAGGGATTTCCTAATCCCGAAACACGAATTCAACCACAGATTTCACCGATTATCACAAGATTTTTTTGTTTTTATCGATTGGTGACGGATGACTAATGACTCTTTTTCCCTGTCTTCTTCGTCTGTTGATTTACGAGCGTATGTGAAATATCTGGTCAATAATTTTATCTTAAGAATTCCTAAACTTTTGTCAAGAGTGGATAACTATGCCCCGTTAATCTTGACTTGAGCATAAAAATTGGTAAAATATAAAAAATGGAAACTTCGAACCTGATAACAACAATCTTAGTTTTGTGGTGGGTAGAAGTTACGGGATTATATACTTTGTATATCCTTTTTCTAATGGAAGATTTTTATTTTGGGATATTATTTGAAGATACCAGATTATTTTTAATGTTTTTCGGTTCGATTATAATAGCAATAATCATTTTTTTTCTTCCCATTCCAAGGAGCGACATTATTTCTTTCCTATGTTTAGCACTTACACCGCTTGCGATAAGGCAAATGCGAGATGAGGAAATCGATTTAAAAGAACAAAGCATTAGTAAAAACAAAGAAGAAATTAACAATCTCAATAAATATATAGAAAGAGAGGGCGGTGACGCCGGTACTCTCATGAGATTGGCTTATTTATATAAAGACATAGGAGATTCTGAAAATTCTTTGAAAATTTTTAAAAAAGCACGCGAGTTAACAGATGAAGAAATTTTTTCTTTTACTGAAATCGAAATTAGAGAATTAGAAGAAATAATAAACGAAAAGAAAAGCATTAAGAAAAGATTATTTAAATTAATTAAGAACACAGTTAAGATTTATCCTATCGCCATTTTTCTCGCGCTTATACTTATAATTTCCGCCATTCTATTCTGGAAATATTTAGATTCTTTTGGAAACTTTGTTTTTTATTACTTCCTCTCCTGGAATATTACAATGATTGTAAAAAAGTCCCAGAGACAGAATTTCGGATAATTTATGAGAATGAATTACCTTAAAAAAACCTTGATATTAGCTGTTTTTTGCTTATGATAGTAATGAGGGAAACATCTATGAAACTTTTAAAAACTATTCTGAAAATCATCCTCTATCCAATTTTTTGGATCGCATGTATAATAAATTTCTTTATTGGCTTTATACTCGGTCTTCTGGGTATCAATTATATGGAAATACAAATAAGATTTTGGGAGAAAATTTTTAAAATTTTAAGTAGCGATAAAAGGTGAATTGAGAGGATTTTTATGTTTTGCAGTTTTATAGTTTGGGTTTTGATTTTTGCTTTAGTTGTGGGACTGATAGTGGGCGCTCTTGTAGGTCCACTAGCTGCGTGTCTTGCAACAGGTGGCATAATCATTTTGGTGTTTCTATTCTTTATAATATATGCAATAAAGATACATAACTGGCGTAAAGAAAAAGAAATTCAAGAAAAGAAAGAAAAAACGGAACTTAAAGAAAGACTACAAAAAGAATTTCCTTTAAGCGAAGAAAGAGGTAAACCCGATGAGAGGATTGAACTAGTTTGTGAAGCCAACCCTTCTTCAAGAAATGTAAATTCAAAAAGAATGATAGACAAATCGAATATAAAATTATTCCGAGAGGTTGAAAGATATCGAATAAATCTTAAGGTAAGCCCTAATAATAAACGTCTTGCTTATTCGGTATCTATAAGAGTTAGAGGGTATAAAAATAAATTCAAGAATTTTGTTGTAGTTGACGGAATAAAAAGTAAGAAATTTGATGGTCATTCTTTGATCAACCCAATATTTAGTCCGGATAGTAGTAATGTTGCATATGTTGCTACAATTAATCGTGGTAGTTTTAATGAGGATTTCGTTATATTAAATGGGAACGAAATCAGTAGTCATTTTGGAGAACATGTGCATGAATTAACTTTTAGTCCAAACAGTAATCATTTGGCTTATTACGTTACATCTTCTGAAGCTAGTGGCCCTTTTCTAAAGTTTAGGAATTACATTGTTGTTAATGGTGTAAAAGGAGAGAAGCACGATCATATTGTAACTAACAGTTTAACATTTAGTCCCGACAGTAAAGGTCTTATTTATATTGCAGAAGAAGCAAGTAAGTATTGTATAGTAAAAGACGGCAAAAAGGGTAAAATATATAATCTTATTGGAGGAGTTATAAATACAACTAAATATGAGGATTCTGATAGTGGATTCTACGATTTATTTATCGATGAGGATAACGAAACAATCAAAGTCTGGAAAGATTCCAAAATGAAAATGGAAGATATAAGAAATCCTGTAAAAGGAGGGAAGCCAAGATTTAGTTCCGATTGCAAAAAGCTTGCTTATGCAGCAGAAAAAGGCGATAAATGGACAATAGTTGTTAACGAGACCGAATCTAAAGAATATGATGGTATAGGTATAAAAACTCCAATTTTCAGCCCAGACAGTAAAAAATTAGCTTTTGTAGCTATAAATAATGGAAAACATCTAGTAATAGTGAACGATGAAATAATCGGAGAGTATGAGGCCATTGCTAATGATGGAATAACATTCAGTCCAGACAGTACGAGATTAGGATATATCGCAAAAAAGAGAGAAGGCTGGTGTGTTATCTTAGATGGAAGGGAACTTAAAGTACACGAGAAAATTTTAAAAAACAGTTTTAATTTTAGCCCCAACGGTCAGGATATTTCCTATATTGCAAAAAAGGGAAATAAATACTTTGTTGTATATAATCAAAATGAAGGAAATTTATATGATAAAATTGAAGAATTTAAATTCAGCCCTGATAGTAAAAGTATTGCTTACAAGGCAAGTTTAGACAACAAAGAGTTTATAGTACTAGGCGATAAAGAATTTAATCGTTATGATAATATAAAAAACAACACTTTGACTTTTAGTCCAGATGGAAAAAACATCGTTTATGCGGTTAGTGTTAACAATAAAGATGCAATAGTAGTTAACAATGAAATAATAAATACGTACGATGAGGTTATAACTGAAGGTGGAGGAAGAATTGTTTTCGACTCCTCTTCAAAATTTCACTATTTGATTCTTGATAGAGGATATTTATATTTAGTAGAAGATGTTATATAATTAGTCAGGTTTAAAAACACCTATGAACTTCAAATTACTAAATATAATAAAATTTTCTCTATTCTTCTCACTTACTAGAAGTTATTTCGTTTTTGTAGGTTAAATATAAACCAATAGCATAGTATCTTGACTTTTATCTTTTAGTTATTACAGTAAAGTAAGTAATTGAAATACCAGAAGCTCTTAAAGGGAGATGTTAAATGGGCGAAAAATTGCTCGATATAAAAGAACACAAGAGTTACTTATTAGAAATATGTTGGGGTCTTCCACCAGCTTTTGAAAGGCATAATAGAGATATTTGTTCGGTTTACGTAAAATCAAAAACCAACGAAAGTATTATTTTCGTCGAGCAAACTCATATATCTAATGAAGCAGAATTAATAGCAAAGAATGTTAAGAACCTTGAAGAGAAACTTATTGATTATACATTTAAAAAAGCAAAAGATAGAATTGACTCGAGAAAATATCAAAGGGGTAAAACTTATTCAGAACTGTTCGAAGCCGATAATATCAATTGGTGGTTAGATAAAGTTCAACTAATGTCTAAGCAATAAAGTGAATATTTAAATTATTCTATCGAACTTTAGATTATGAATATACCAACTAATAGATTCCGGGAAGAGCGAATTTACAAAAATTATCAAGATATGATATTAATTTAAATTTTTTCAAATTAGGTAGATTTGGGATCGGGACTAAAGTAATTAATCGAGGGGGGTGGGTTAAATTAATCTTTTTTTACCTCCTATAAATCAAATCGAAAAAAGATCTAAATGTCAAGAAGAAAATAATTCAAAATTCAAGACCAGGCCCCTCTTCCACATACATATATTAATAAATTCTTCTCTTTTCAAATATCCTCTTTTCTGAATTGCCTTTGAAATCGAATCAAAAGTTGGAGATTGTTCTAAAGTTTTTACCCCATTTCCAGAATAATATTCGATTGGAAAATGATACTCTTCTTCATATTTTTTAATCCAAATATTAAAATCTATAAACATATTTAATCGAGAAAATTAAAACAAACTTTCAAATAAAATCTTTTCACATTTCAAGGGCTGACCCTGTTAATACAATATCGTTAGAGGGTTAGAGAGTAAGATATCAATTATGAATGTTGAATGTTAAATATTGAATTAAAAACTCAAAATACAAAATTAAAAATTATTAACTCCTGACCCCAAATACATTATTTTATTTCCTCAAAAGAGAAGATTATATCATCCATCTTAATCCATGCGGTAGGAATTATTATTCTATACCACTCTATTAAATTTTTCCTTCCGGCTCCACCAGCGCAAATATATTCATTTTCCGGTGGGTTATCCCGCCCCCCAAGAACCAGCAAGTTGTTTGATTCTTCTTTTGAAATGATTTTGACTTCAATCTTGCCTTTATCGGTTTTAAGTCTCACTTTTCTGGGATACTTTCTGCCAGATGGATCTATAACTTTTTCTACATCAGAACTCGAGACAAACCCTTTAAACTCCACAGGAGCTTTAATTTCACACCAGCCATAAAAAACTCCCAGTATATTCGCGGTATCAGATTTGTTTAGTTCGGCAACAACAGGATATCGAATTATAGGATTTGAGTCATAAAAAGAATATACATTTATTCCGTCCCGCGGCATCAATCCTTTTCTAATTCCATAGTGTATACATTTTCTGGTTTTCTTATTTATTCTGAAAACACCTCTATTGGTTCCTATCCAGTATTCAAGACTATCCTGCTCTATACCAAAAATCGCAAGCGAATCGCTTGGGAATGGTAACTCATTCCATATTTTGAAACTTGAGTCAACAGGAGAAAACTCTACAAATCCAACTGCACGCCCTGCGTTTGCTTCATAAACGAAACTCGCGGTGGGGAAAATTATAGAAGAATTATGAATAAAGCAACCCGTAACATCCCCGCCTTTGAAAATTTTCGATGGGTAAAAGTTAAATGAATTGTCTGTGACATCAATACTACCTATGCCTCTGGTAAATGATTCGTAATATTCATGAAAGTTATAGGCGAAATATATCTTGCTTTCATAGAATATAGGATGCGATAAAAAATATCCCTCTTTCAATTCTGGAGGACTTGTAGAATATTTATGTAGTGGGGCGGAAGGACGATATACTTCTTTTTTATCGTTACTGCTAACAACGATAGAATCATATACGAAATTATAATTTTCCTTACCAATTTTAAGATTAAAACCCGGTGTGCTAAATTTGAAGGATCCTTTCTTAACTGTTTCATGTTTCCCGGTGTTTAGGTCAAAGCGGACAGTCCCACCCCTGAATTGCACATAGACATTCTGACCTTTTCTCTCAATCTTCTTGACCTCGTTTGAAGGGAAATCGTTCCCTTTACAATAATTGCTCCAGGTTTCTGTCCTCCTATCAAAAACAAAAAGCCCAAAGACGTTTGAGCCCCAGGAAGTATTAGTACCACAAAAAACGTAATCCTCAGTAAGAAGAATTTCCTGGACTAACACCTCATCGATAGAATGTTTTTGTTCCCCCCATGAGAATCCAATTTGGGGTGTTAGAAGAATATTCAGGACAATAATAAATAATTGAAATTTATATTTGTTAATAAAGGAATACTTCATTTTTTTCTTACCCCCTTTGTTTTATATTGTAAGAATTTTGACGCCTTAAGTCAATATGAGTTGTTCTGTGGCTTGAATAAATTAAAGGGGAAAATATGACTTTGTAACAATCATATTCATCGCTAAAATTTTTTTCGAGCCAACGCCACATTTTTTTTAAAGGGATCTTTTCTCTATATTCAACGATTAGATTTTGGTAGTAAGGGATATTATCATTATAAAATTCACGGAAGTTGGTTGTCCTGGCAAAGTTTTCGACTAATCTAAGATGCTTTTTGAAAATATTAGGAGATGTCATTTCGGTATATATCCCGTTACTCTTAATTGAATCTGAATCAAAAACATAGCAGGCACTATTATCCCTGAACGCGTAGTAATCATGCAGCCTTTTACCTGAAAACTCGATTTCGGGAATCAAAGGGAGATCTTGAAAGGGCAGGAAGTTTTCCTTAACCCGTTTATAATAGTCTGTTTCTTTATAAACCCTCCAGGGATTTTTTAATCCGTAGTCGGTAATTGCTATCGCTATATTAGCCAATTCGAGCACTTCCTGTATCTCTACTATAATCTTCCCTTTATTTTCTTTAATGTATTTTTCAGAATAATTTGCTTTATTTTTGGTTTCTTCTTTAGCATAAACAACTACTAATTTAATCGTATCTTCCCTACAAAGTATCTTTATGGGTATAGGTTCTTTGCTATATTTTAATATTAAAGTATCCTGTAAAGTGTAAAACATTAAATCCCTGGGGTTCCCATCATAAAGGCTTCCATATACTATTTCTTCTGTATCGTCAAGCGCTTCTAAGAATGTAGTTATTTTCAAGGTCGGACCGTACAAACCCCATATAGTGTCATTTTTTGTATTTAAATTTAAAACGTTAGGCTTTACCGAACCTTCTTCCGCTCCTATTGCAAAGATAAGGAACAAATAATATATGAAATGCATTTTTTCCTCCTTAATACAAAATAATCAATCTTTAAATTTAACTCCTGTTCCGTAGGCTGTTAAAACTTGAACATTTGGGCTTCTATCGAAATCGTAATCTATCCAGGTAACGCCGTCACATCCTTTGTTTTTAGCGCTTTCTTTTAACTTTGTATTTAATTCGGGTAAAAACTTCAAGGTTTCTCTACCTCCGGAACGTATCCATCTGCTTCTGATTACCTGAACAGCCACTATTATATCGATTACCTCATATTCTCGTTTAATATCGCCTGTAGAAAGTATAATGTTGTTTGCCATTTACCCTCCTTTCGGAAAGTATATTGAAAAAACAACGAAATGTCAATAGTGGTATGCATTATTAGGTGTTGGGATTTGGGGATTAGGGTTCAGTAAAAAAAACAGAGATATTTTTAAATGTTATTTATAAACAGGAGGTAAAAAAAGATTTTTTTGTTTTTATTTGACCAGCGACTGGTGACCGGAGACCAATGACTGAGTTTCCCTTGACACTTTTCAAAGAAGATTTGACCCCTTTATGGAGAGATAGGTTCGGAACTTGTCAAATGTCGAGATTTGACCCCAGAAATGCAAAGTACCCCCCGCCCCTTGACTTTTTTAGATATTCATGTATTTTATTTCTAAATAATGTTAAAAATAACATTATAGAGAAATAAAATGAATTTTATAGAATTTAAGGAAAAATTTAAGAATTTTACAGTTTTTTCCCTTGGCGATATAAGGAGTATGGACGGGAATTTTCGGAGAAGAAGTCTGAATGAATGGCAGGATAAGGGTTACATAAAGAAGGTTGTCGATAAGTATTATATTTTTTCGGATTTGGAGCTAAGCGAAAATGTTCTTTTTGAAATAGCTAACCGCATTTACAGTCCTTCTTATGTATCTTTAGAAATGGCGCTTTCGTATTATCATTTAATTCCCGAAAGTGTGTATGCGGTAACTTCGGTTACAACGAGAAAGACCAATTCGTTCGATACTAAAATCGGGAATTTTGATTATAGAGCGGTAAAGCCTGATTTTTTTTTCGGCTATTCAATCGAAAATTATGACGATAAGCATTATAAGATAGCGAGTATAGAAAAGAGCCTTCTGGATTATTTTTATTTGAATCCCGGAATCAGAGAAAAGCGAGATTTTGAAACCTTACGAATAAATCTTGATGAATTTCGGGAGAATGTAGACCCTGAGAAAATGTATAGCTACGCTTCAGAATTTCGTCAAAAAGCCTTGAAAAAGAGAGTCGATGCTTTTATGGAGTACATGAAAAATGCTTGATTTAAAACAGATTGAAAAATTTTATGCTGGTAAGGTTAGAGTGTTTAAAAGAAATATTCTCCGTGAATACCTTCAATATAAGATTCTGGAAACAATATTTGATTCAAAAGAGGGAAGAGATATGTCGTTTATGGGGGGGACAGCTATTCGTATAATACATTCGAGCGGAAGATTTTCTGAAGATCTGGATTTTGATAACCGTGGAGTTAGCAAGGAAAACTTCCTGAAGCTTGCCGAAAGAATAAAGAAAAGGCTTGAATTAGATGGATATAAGATAGAGTTAAAAAATAGTACTGACGGCGTGTTCAGGTCTTATATAAAGATCAAGGAAATTCTTTATAAATTCGGTCTTTCTCAGCATACTGCGGAGAAATTGACAATACAGTTAGATATGGAGCCGCAGGGTTTCGAGTACAAGTCGGACAAGAAAATCATAAATAAATTTGATATATTTATAAGAGTTAATATAGTTCCCCCGGATATTCTCCTTGCTCAGAAGATAACGGCAATTTTTACTCGCCCCAGAGTTATGGGAAGGGATTTTTACGATACGGTTTTCCTTCTGGGGCTGACAAAACCGAATCTTAAGTATTTAAAAGATAAGCTTGGAATCAGTGATTTTGAAAAATTAAAAAAGAAACTAATTCAAAAATCAAAAAATCTGGATTTTAAAAAACTGGCTAAAGATATAGAGCCATTTTTAATAAACCCGGGAGATAAGAAAAGGGTTTTACTGTTTAAGGAATACATTGAAGAATATTCCTTTGACAAGTGACTCGGCTAACCACAGTTAACTCAGGGATAATAGAACGCGGATTAAAGCGGATCGATAGGATTTTTTTATTGTCGTCTTAAACTCAATACCCCACCCCCATAAAGAGCCACGGATTCACGCTGATATGCGCTGATTTCTTTGCGCGACTCATGACGCGGTTAATCTTTTCGCAATTCAAGATCCAACCCCGTTGATACCGTTGATACTCTTCCGCGAAATCAACGTAGCGTTGGGGTTCATCCCCAACAATCTTAATGTCACAGTGTCATGCACCGTCCCCCTACACCCTTTATCGATTGGTGACGGATGACTAATGACTCTTTTCCCCGTTTTCTTCGTCTGTTGATTTTCGGGCATATATGAAATAATTATTAATTCAATTTTATCTTAAAGATAACGAAAATTTTGTCAAGAGTAAATAATTTCTAAAATTAGCAAAAAAACATTTGACATTTTGAAATTTTCTCGTATAATGTTACAAAAAAGGAGGAAGTATGAAGTATTCCAAAAAGAGCCATGCGTGGTTAAGTTATGTTTTACTCTCACTCGTTGTAGTTCTTTTAGTTTCTGGCTGTGCAACTATTATTCTAAGTTCATCCCAGCAAGTTGGAATTTCAAGCTCACCTACGGGTGCTTTAGTTACTATAGATAATGAACCTAAAGGCGAAACTCCAATTGTTGCAAAGTTATCTCGGAAAGACAATCACATCATTAAGATTGAATTAGAAGGTTATGAACCTTTCGAAATCAAAACTACTAGGGGCACCAGTGGTTGGGTATGGGGTAATATTGTTTTCGGTGGTTTGATTGGTCTTGCAGTAGATGCAATAACCGGAGGAATGTACGTAATTAAACCGGACCAGATAGAGGCAGAATTAGAGAAAAAAGAAGGTAGCAGTTTTCTATACCAAAAAGATGCATTATATATGACTGTAGTCTTAAACCCCGATCCAAGTTGGCAGAAGATTGGGAATCTGAAACAATTAGAAAAATAATATAACTTAAGCAAGAGTCAAAAAAAACACAGAGGGTATTTACTCGAAAACGGATTAAGATTTAACGTTTCTGTCACACTTGACATAACAGGAGCTTTTTATCCTTGCTTTGTTTTCTTCGCTGCTCCATCGCTAGCAAAATCCTAAAATGCGGTTTTTTTAAAAAACCAAAAACCGGTTCGGACTTTGTTTTAAAAAAGAGAGCCCCTTTTGGGGTTGTTGTGTGGGGTCTTTTGAAGACCTTTTTTCTGAAAATTCCAAAATTTGTTTTGATTGACAGCCAATCCTTAAATTGAACCACAGAGCACACCCTGAACGGTTGTTCCTCCCTACAGGGCAGGCAGATTATCACAAGATTTTTTATTGTTTTTCCCTAAATCCCAATTAACCGCAGAGTACGCAAAGAAAAATATTTTGTTAAAACCCACCAACACATCTACCCACTAACCCACCAACTATAAATATAACCACAGATTACACAAGATTATCACGAGATTTTTTATTGTTTTTCTTTTGACTCGTGACAACATTCGACGCATGACTGTGTTATTTATAATTATCCCTTGACTATTGGGGAGATTTTCTTATTTTTTATGTAAAGAAAATGGATAAAAAGTTAATTCAAGATTTATATAAAGAGTATAATTCGAAGCGCGATTCAATTTTAGATCAATACGGAGAAAAAGATGGTTTCATTGTTGAAGGTAAGCTCTGGTGGAATTATTACAAAGAATTAATTGATGATAACTTAAAAAAAATAAAAAATGGGAGTTTCAGTAAAGAAGATGCGATAGCTTTTTATAAGATTTTTGGGTTTGGACCCAAACTATATGGTAGATCTTTTATAGAAAATGGTATTAAAAAGGTAAACGATTTATTCTTATTTCTTGTTGACAGTAGTATTCCCCCAAATAAAAAAATAAGGGAAATAGTAGAAGAACCGGAAAGCGAACATTTTTTCAGAGGTGTTGGTATTAATTTTATTACTCTGTTTTTGACAACGTATTTCCCTAACAAATATATGCAGTGGAACATTCAAATTGATGGAGCGTTAAAAATATTAGGTTTGTTTCCTAAAAGAGAAAGGGGGGAGGGGAAATCGGAATTTTATTTGAAAATAAATGAAGCTTGTAGAAACATCGGTGAAATGGTAAATGTTAAAACTTTACCTATAATAGATAATTTTTTATATTGTTTAAATAAAGGTTACATAGGCTCCGATAAAAAAATTGCAATAGAAGTCAAAGAAGAAGTTATTAAAGAGGAAGTTGAGGAAAAAGAGACATCAATACATACCCAAATGATGTATTATTTAATAAAGATCGGGATTGCAAAGAATTATGATGTTTGGGTGGCAATAAATGACAGAAATAAATCGTTTAATGGTGAAAATTTTAACAAGCTTTGTTTAGGTGAAATTCCAAAATTCACCCAACCTCTTACCTTAGAGATAGCAAAATATATAGATGTTATTTGGTTTAAGAAAAGAACTGCAAACCCAGTGCGTTTTTTTGAAATTGAACACACTACTTCTATTTATTCAGGATTACTGAGATTAAACGACGTAAAGATAGATTTTCCAATTAGCAAAGCGACAATTGTTATTCCAAAAGACAGAATTGATAAGGTTGAAAAGGAAATAGATAGGCGAACTTTCAAACACACCGAACTTTCAGATATTTGCGATTATTTGACTTATGAAGATTTAAAGAAATGGTATAAGGCGGTCGATGTCGATGCAAAATATTCTTAGAAAAAGTTGTTAAAAGCATTTTAAAACTGTTTATTGATGTTATAAATACAAAATTTTTATGACTGTTTCTCGATTTTTTTCAAATTTAAAGACTTCTGATTTAATAAGTTTTTTAGCGTTAATAATAGCTAGTATAAGCATTTTCTGGAACATTTATAGAGATATTTTACTAAAAGCAAAGCTTAAAGTGAGTGTCAGAATAGATAAAATTCTACAACAAGATAGATCTCGTAGTTTAGGCCCATTCCTTAGTATTTATGCTACAAATCATGGTCCTGGTGAAATAATATGTGTATCTATTTGGATGCTTAAGCGAACAGTTCTTGGATGGTTAAGGCGAAAAAATATTCTTGATTTTATAAAAACTGATACTAAGAATCAATTTAGTTCGAAATTACCCATGAAATTATCAATTGGGGAAAACATTCATGTACTATTACCTTATAAACGAGATATATTTTTGGCCGAGAGGCCAACTGCTATTGGTGTTATGGATTCTTTTGGAAGAATCCATTGGACAGATAAAAAGTCAATGAGAAAAGTTATAAAACAATATTTCAAGGATTTTCCTGAGAAAAAAATAAATAAGAGTAAGAGTAACTGGTTATGATATTTTCTTTCTTAGCGTTTCAAAAAATTTCTCTTATTCTAACAATAACCTATGACAAAAAAGAATCTTGATGTTAGTATGTTAGAAAATTGTCAATTTTCGAGATTTGAACCCAAAACACCCATTAATGAAGGTAATGATGAATGAAAAATAAAGATATTTTTAAAAATGCAAAAGCATATTTATTAAGTTTTAGAGAAGTAAATGAAAATATTTTAGAAAAACATATAAGGTTTAATCGAAACAACTATCCAAAAGATATTGAAGATCTTTTTAGGGAAATGTTGGAATGCGCAAAAAACAAGCAAGGCATGCCAAATTCTATTGGAAATATTGATAATTTAAAAGAAGTATTATGTGATTTTGATCCTTCGAGAATATTGAGAAAGTATTCTTCCTGGGAAAGCTTATTTGATAAAATTAAAGAAAAGTGCACACCACCTGGTAAAATGGAAAAAAATAATAAACATAATTATTGGGTAATATTTTGCAAATCAATTATTTCCGTAGCGGAATATCTTTCAAATTTCAATTCTATAAAAGATTTTAATAATAGTATTAAACCATTTCTAACTTCGCCAGACACAAGATTAGGATTAGCTTTTTTGTTAGAAAAAGAAATTTTCGGTTATCAATTTGCGCTTGCGTGTGATTTTATAAAAGAAAACATTTCTCCGCATTTTATTAAACCAGATGTTCATATTAAGGACATTTTTAAAGGTTTAGGCTTGTCGAGAAAAAATTCTAGTGATTATCAAATATTCAGAGATGCAATAAGTTTTTCTAATGAAGTAAATGAGTTACCTTATACAGTTGATAAAGTATTTTGGTTAATAGGAAGCGGGTATTTTTATTTGTCCGGAAT
>Ga0307422_1001231_pt1 | contig 13545 bp, 8 predicted proteins | sample SalMarWE160290MG_FD_202153 | JGI IMG/M metagenome (GOLD analysis project Ga0307422, IMG submission 202153) | Salt marsh sediment microbial communities from the Plum Island Ecosystem LTER, Massachusetts, United States - WE1602-90 | ecosystem: Environmental > Aquatic > Marine > Intertidal zone >...
AAAATGCCGACTTTATAGACAGACTCTAATTATTTATAATTTACTGAATAAGGCAGGTGCATATTTCTCAATCCCGTGTTTTTAATTTGACCATCATTTGATGTTAAGCATGAAAATCAAAAATATCATTACAATTATAGTTTTTGTTTTATTGCTGTTGAACGGCAGCCTTCATGCCCAGATAAAAGTCAGGGGTGTTGTTTATGATAATGTAACATATAAACCGGTTCCGTTTGCCAACATTGCGTTAAATGATAAAAGGAGCGGAACTGTAAGCACACCGGATGGCAGATTTTTTCTTGAAGAACATAGTGAAGCTGACTCCCTGTATGTTTCGTATTTGGGATACAAAACGAAACGTCTGCAACTTAAAAAGAAAAGTTACAATGAATTAACCATCTTTCTCGAGCCTGAAAACCTGGAAATTAGAGAAGTAAAAGTAACTCCCGGTAAGAATCGCGCGCATGAGATATTAAAGAAGATCATTCATAATAAGGAAAAAAACAGGCTTGATTATTTAAGCTCCTATCAATGTGAAGTATATAATAAGCTGGAACTGGATTATAACAACATTGATGAAAAATTAAAAAACAGGAAAGCCCTGAAGCCTTTCAGGTTTGTTTTTGATAATATCGATACTTCAGCCTTAACAGGAAAGGCATATCTGCCCATGTATATCACCGAAACGGTATCTGATTATTATTATCAGGCCCCTAATACCGGTCGCGAAGTGATAAAAGCTTCAAAAGTTGCCGGACTGGAAGATCCGGTTTTTTCCCAATATACAGGAATTGCTTTTCAGAAAGTTGACATATATGAAAATTTTATGGAGGTCATCACCAGGGGTTTTGTCAGCCCGGTTTCTGATGTTGGCAGGCTATATTATAAATATTATGTAATCGACAGCATTGTTAACAATGGAAGTGTTATATATAATATTGGTTATAAGCCAAAAAGAGATGGAGAGAAAACTTTTTCAGGATATTTTAAAGTAGAAAAAGGGACATATGCAATAACCAGCATTAAAATGACATTAAATCAAAAGGTCAATATAAATTATATCAATAACCTTACTATTCAGATTAATTATCAGAAGATCAATGATTCTATCTGGTTTATCTCGGATGAAAATTATGAAGTTGAATGCAATTTGCGTGATGATGGCAAAGGGTTCGTGGGTAAGAAATCAACTCAATATTCAAATGTTGTGATCAATACACCCATCCCGAAGGATGTGCAAAAGATGCGCACAAGAACAAGGGTACATCAAAATTCCGGTAGGCATACAAGTGGCTATTGGGAAAATATCAGACCTCGGCCATTATCCCGGAAAGAAATGAATATCTATTCCACTATTGATTCAATAAAAGAAGTACCTGTATTTAAAACTGCTGTAAACTGGATAAACATGTTTGCATGTTATTATTATGACCTCGGGTGGTTTGAATACGGGCCATATTACAAAACAATCAGCTATAATGAGATCGAAGGATACCGGTTAAGGTTTGGCGGAAGAACAAGCAGCGAGATAAGCAAAAAGCATCGTTTTGCCGGGTATATTGCCTATGGTTTTAAAGATGAAAGATACAAATATGAAATGAGTTATATCAATTATATTGAAAGATATCCGTGGACAACAGCAGGTTTAAGAATAGCTCATGATATTAAACAGTTAGGTCAGAGTGAAAACGCATTCTCGGAAGATAATTTTATGACAACATTTTTAAGGCGACAGCCCAACTATAAGCTGACTCTTGTTAATGGATACGAAGCCTTTTTTGAAAAGGAATGGTTTGAAGGGCTCTCGAATAAAATAACATTTGTTAACAGGGAAATCCGTCCTACCCAATATATCCCATTCAATTATTATGATAACGGGGAATTAAACCAATATGGCCGTATTATAACAAGTGAATTAACACTGGATACCCGCTTTGCTTTACATGAACAGTTTTTCTACGGAACATTTGAAAGGACCAGCTTAAGCACGAAAATGCCTGTTTTCACCCTAAGACTTTCTGCCGGTATACCCGGTTTATTCGGGGGGGGATACAGATATTATAAAACAAGGTTAACGATCGAAGACAAAATTGATATCAGCCCTTTTGGCAAACTGTTATATATAGCCGAAGGCGGCAAGATCTTTGGCAAATTACCTTATCCGTTGCTGGAACTTCATAAAGGAAATGAAACCTATGCTTATGACAGATATGCCCTGAATCGCATGGGGTATTACGAATTTGTCAGTGATGAATATATAAAGGTATTGGTTGAACAGCATTTTATGGGATTTTTCTTTAATAAAATACCTTTTCTAAAACGATTAAATTTACGGGAAGTATTATACGGCCAGGCTGTGTACGGGCGATTAAGATACAATCACGAAGAGGTGATGCTTTTCCCCGAAGGATTATCATCATTGAACGGCCCTTATATTGAAGCCGGTATTGGCATTGAGAACATACTCAGGTTAATAAGAATAGACGGAGTATGGCGTCTGACACATACCCAAACCCCTCAGGATGTCATCCTCATGTTAAGTTTAAAACTGGATATGTAAGGTGCCAGTCACCGTATTTTCACTTGCTGGCACTTGCTGGCGCGAGTTTCCAACTTGTGCCTCTATCCTTGCTAACGAAAGATATTGAGACATCTAATACAAATGAGATGATTTATATAAAAAATGAAATTGCTTATTTTAATACACTTACTGGCGCGAGTATGCAACTCGTGCCGGTATATTAAAAATTAATTGTATTTTCGTTCCAAAAACCAACCTTATGACATTAAAAGAAGAGATTGCCCTCCGCACATTCCGGTCGGGTTATAATTGCGCACAATCCGTACTATCAGCTTTTACAGGTGAAATGAACCTGGATGAAAACCAGGCAATGCACATGGCCTGTGGCTTTGGAGCAGGAATGGGCCGGCTGCAGGAAACCTGCGGTGCCGTTACCGGTGCTTATATGGCGCTGGGTGTACATGCCTGTCGCGGGAGCTCTGAAAACAACGAAAAGAAAGAAAAGTCGTATGCTTTGGTACAACAATTCAACGCAAAATTCGAAGAGATATACGGTACAGTGAAATGCAGGTCGCTGATCGGGTGTGATCTGCGTTCGGAAGAAGGCCGTCAATACGCAAATGAAAACAACCTGTTTGAAAAGGTTTGCGAGAAATGCGTAGCTGATGCGGTACGGATTGCTGAGGAGTTGATGGCGAAAGAGTGATGAGCTGTTGTTGTCGGTGTGGAAGGAATGTTCAGTTAAGACAAGCGTAACGCAGCAAATGGGACTTTATGGACAGACACTAATTATTAACAAATAAAGAATACAATGGAACAGTTTAATTATCGCAATCGCTATTATGCAAAAGTTATCGCAATCATATTTCTACTTTTAGTAAGTAGTATTATAAGTTACGCTCAAAATCAGAGCCATTTGGAACGAAAACAATTATTTGATTCTGATTGGAAATTTTTCTTGGATGATACCGCTGCTGCCATGTCAAGGGAATTTAACGATGACAGTTGGCGTAACCTGAATTTACCACACGATTGGAGCATTGAAGGGGAAATAAATCATAAAAATCCAACTGGTGGGGCTGGAGGATTCTTTCCGGCAGGCATTGGCTGGTACTGGAAAACCTTCAAAGTCCCCAATGAATGGAAAAACAAGAACGTTTCCATTTACTTTGAAGGTGTTTATATAAACTCCGAAGTTTTTATTAATGGTAAATCACTGGGGATTTATCCGAATGGCTATTCATCGTTTAGCTATAACCTTACACCATATTTGGATTTTGATAAAGAAAATGTAATAGCTGTACGGGTAGACAATTCTCAACAGGTAAACTGCAGGTGGTATAGTGGCTCGGGTATCTATCGCCATGTTTGGATGATTGTTACCGAACCTGTGCATATTGCCCAGTGGGGCATTGCAATTACAACTCCCGATGTTTCTTCAAAAAAGGCAACTGTCCGGGTAAAAACATTGGTAAAAAACGAAACAACTCTTCCACAAAGTATAATACTTAAAACCCTGCTTTTTGATGCAAAATTCAAAGATGCAGGAAACAATCAAACTAAGGTTGAACTTTCCGCTAATAGCGAAAAAGAAGTTATCCAAACCATCAATGTATCAAACCCTTTACTTTGGTCGCCAGAAATGCCCGATTTATATCAGGCCCGGGTACAGATAATGAAAGATAAGAAGGTAGTTGACGAAACTAAAACCGGTTTTGGTATCCGTTCCATAAAATTTACTGCCGAAAATGGTTTCCTTCTCAATGGCAAAACAGTTAAGATTAATGGAGGCTGTGTGCACCACGATAATGGTTGCCTGGGCGCAACCGCTTTCGACCGTGCCGAAGAACGAAGTGTCGAGTTGCTTAAAGCAGGCGGTTTCAATGCGGTAAGAACCTCTCATAACCCACCTTCCGAGGCTTTCTTAAATGCATGCGACAAATTAGGTTTGTTAGTCATTGATGAAGCATTTGATGGATGGAAGGTTAAAAAGACCCCATACGATTACGGTATGTATTTTAATGAATGGTGGAAACGCGATCTGGAGGCAATGATCCTGCGCGACCGCAATCATCCTTCTATAATTATGTGGAGTATAGGTAACGAGATTATAGAAAGAAAAGAGCAGGAAGCTGTTGAAATTGCTAAAATAATGGTAAATACAATAAAAAAAATAGACCCAACCCGTCCTGTTACATCGGCAATGACCACCTGGGATGAAGATTGGGAAATTTTCGATCCTCTTATGGCAGCGCATGATGTATGCGGTTATAATTATCAATTGCACCGTGCACCCTCCGACCACGAAAGAATCCCTTCAAGGATAATTGTAAATACGGAATCTTTTCCGGGTAATGCATTTAAAATATGGCAAATGGTAACGGAAAACGACTATATCATTGGTGATTTTGTCTGGACTGCCATGGATTATTTAGGCGAATCGGGTATTGGCGCTTTTTATTATCCTGATGAGAACGCTGATGAACATTGGCAAAGCGATCGATATCCGTGGCATGGGGCATATTGTGGTGATATTGACATCACTGGTTGGAGAAAACCCATTTCACATTACCGCAGTATGTTGTATAATGAAGATGAAAAACTCTATATGGCTGTGCGAGAACCTAATCCTGAAACCGGCGAGATCAAATTAACCGGATGGGCGGTATGGCCAACCTGGGAAAGTTGGACCTGGCCCGGATTTGAAGGGAAGAACATCCAGGTTGAAATTTATTCAAAATGCCCCAAAGTTCGGCTTTACCTGAACAACAAACTTATCGGTGAAAAGCCAACAACCGAAGAACAGGAATTTAAAGCTATATTTACAGTTCTTTATTCTCCAGGTCAACTAAAAGCAGTGGGTGTGGAAAATAATAAGGAAATTGAATCAACCATGCTGCAAACTTCCGGCGATCCTGCAAAAATTAAGCTAACTACCGACCGGAAAGAAATATTGGCGAATGGACAGGACTTGTCTTTTGTTACAATTGAAATTACGGACAAGGATGGAAAATTTCATCCGAATGCCACAAACCGCTTATATTTTAAAATTGAGGGCCCTGGTACAATTGCCGGGGTAGGCAATGCTGATATGAAAGATACGGACGCTTATACAGGTAATACACGTAAAGCCTGGTACGGACGTGCTTTGGTCGTGATTAAGAGTACTCACAATGATGGTGACATTAAACTTACGGTTACTTCACCGGATTTGGATGAGGACACTCTATACATCAAAACAATTACTAAAAAGAATACTAAATGATAATAATGAATCTCAACACAATAAAAAAGTTATTAATTCAAGGAATTGTAGTTGTACTTATGATTTCAGGGACCATGGAAACTGGTATCCGATAAACCCATTTTCGGCACACGGAAAAAGAGCTATCGTCAAGAGCTGGCTATCGATGGAGGATACGATCACTTAAAATTTCAAGATACAGAAGACCCTTATTGCGAAACCGGACACAATGCTCTGTTTGAAGGGCCCGATGGCAAAATCTGGAGTTCCTGTCATTACAAGATGTATAAAAAAAGGCCTTATCCTTATAGCCAAACCTTTGAACCATGGGAATTAACCCCACAAATGGGCTACGAACCTATTTATTATGAAAATGGCAGGTTTTATATTAAAGGGCCTACGTGGACAGAACAGGTAATTGAATATTAGTTAACTGAAACCTATGAAATAGCTAACTGAAAAAATTAATGTATGACACATAGATCATACTCTATTATTATTCATTAAATTTATTATTTTTATAAACTTTTTGGGAAGGGCATAGGATTAAAAAATTCCAGCCATTCTGCAAGAACGAAGGATTGTTTCGATTATAACTGGCAGTTTAACAAAGACGATATCATAATATAAACAAAATCAAGATGAACAAAAAGCTTTTTTTTATTTCAATAATCATTTTAGGATTCTCCATAAATGCATTATTAGCACAGCAACACGAATGGGAAAACGAGCAGGTGATTGGTATTAACAAGGAACCGGCACATAGTGTATATATTCCGTATGCCACTCTGAAACAGGCACTGGCCGATTATGCCGATGAATCGCCATTTTATCAGTGTTTAAACGGTACCTGGAAGTTTAATTGGGTGAAGTCGCCTGACATGCGTCCCGTTGACTTTTATTTGCCTGACTTTGATGTGAGCTACTGGGACAATATTGAAGTACCCTCAAATTGGCAACTAAAAGGTTACGGAAAACCTGTTTACACCAATATCACATATCCCTATGTAAAAAACCCACCTTATGTTATGACTCCGGCTTATTTAGGATGGACTAATAACGAATTACCCAATCCGGTGGGATCGTATCGACGAAATTTTGTGATCCCGGAAAATTGGGATGGTAAAGAAATTTGCCTGCATTTTGCCGGTGTTCAATCGGCTATGTATGTATGGGTAAATGGTAAAAAAGTTGGTTACAGCCAGGGCAGCATGACTCCCGCTGAATTCGACATTACCCCGTATCTTGTGAAAGGCAATAACGCCCTGGCTGTTGAAGTTTACCGGTGGAGCGATGGCAGTTATTTGGAAGATCAGGATTTTTGGCGTTTGAGTGGTATATATCGCGATGTTTATTTGTATGCTGTTCCCAAATTTCATATCAGCAACTTCTTTGTACAGTCCGAGTTAAACGATGATTTTTCTTCGGCTAATCTAAGAACAACCCTTTCCTTTGTGAATAAAGGTTACAAAGGAGACGTTACCATAGAAGGATATTTGTTGAAAGACGGCCAACCACATAGCGGGGAAAAGCCATTGTTTATTAAACAGATGAAAGCCTCGGTTGTCGGTGAAAAGTCATCTGACCTGTTTATTGACACTAAGGTTGACAGACCTGATTTGTGGTCAGCAGAAATCCCCAACCTTTACAAGGTAGTGTTTGTTTTGAAAAATGCTTCAGGAGAAAATCTTGAAGTTGTTGCAACCCCCTTTGGTTTCCGAAAAATTGAAATAAAAGACAGCCAATTATGGGTAAATGGAAAAAACGTGTTGCTTAAAGGTGTAAATCGGCACGATCTGGATCCTATAAACGGCAGGTATATTACTTACGAAAGTATGTTGCAGGACATTAAACTGTTCAAACAATTCAACATTAACACTGTTCGTACAAGCCACTATCCCAACCACCCTGATTTTTATAAGTTATGCGACCGCTATGGTATTTATGTGGTGAGCGAAGCTAATCTCGAAACACATGGTTTCGGATATGGCGAAGAATCGCTGGGGCATGAAACTAATTGGGAAAAGGCACATGTTGACAGGGTAGTGTCAATGGTTGAAGCATTAAAAAATCATCCGTCTATTGTCATTTGGTCGCTGGGCAACGAAGCCGGTAAGGGAGTTAATTTTGAGGCATGCCGCAAAGCAGCATTGAAATTGGACGCCAATCGTCCTATACATTACGAGGGATACAACAAGGTTGCAGATATTGAATCAATCATGTACCCCAGTGTAGGACACCTTGATGAAATCGGGCAACAGGATGATCCAAGGCCTTTTTTTGTATGTGAATATGCTCATGCCATGGGTAATGCCGTGGGCAACCTTCAGGAATACTGGGATGTGATTGAAAAACACAACCGGTTGATAGGTGCCTGTATATGGGACTGGGTTGACCAGGGATTACAAAAAGAAGTTCCAGGAAAGAGCGATGAGTACTTTTTTGCTTACGGAGGCGACTATGGCGATCGCCCTACCGATTGGAATTTCTGCATAAATGGCTTAACAACACCCGACCGTACTATTACACCCAAAATGGAAGAGGTGAAAAAAGTGTACCAATACATTGCCTTTAAGCCTCAGGATATTCTAAATGGCAAAGTAATTATAAAAAATAAATACCAATTTATCAATCTTGAAAAATATGACCTGTATTGGGAATTGAGTCGCGATGGGAACATCATTGATGCCGGGATTATGGCACCGCTCAACCTTAAACCCGGAAATTCAGCCCAGGTCAATATCCCGTTTACCAAACCGCAACTAAAAGCAGGTAGTGAATATTTCCTAAAATTGATTTTAAAATTGCGCGTAGATGAAAAATGGGCGCCACGAGGGAATGTAGTTGCCTGGGAACAAATAGCCATGCCTTTTGATGTGCCTGCCGTTAAGCCGGTTCATTTTGAAACCCTGACTTCGCTTCCTTACAAAGAAGATGGTGACTGGATTAATGTTTCCGGTAAAACATTCAACCTGAAGTTTAATAAAAAGGTAGGAAGCATTACTGATTTAAATTATTTCGGCACACCTGTTCTGCAAACTAATCCTGAAGCAATTTATGGAGTTCGTCCTGAAACACAAATGGTTTACACAGATACTCAAACTACAGCCCGGGTAGCCGGACCCATGTTAAATATTTTCCGCGCCCCAATTGATAACGATTATATGTTTGGTGGAGGGTATGGCCCTAAATGGCGCGAAGAGGCGCTTTATGATATGCGTCCGGTTGTAAAAAATACTTCAGTTGCAAAACAGGGTGATGCCCTGGTAATTACTGTTGAAATTGATTCCAAATCGCCCAAAGGATATGTTGTTCGCCAGCATACTGTCTGGAAAATTTATGGCAACGGTTTTATTGATGTGAGCACCGATTTTGATCCGGATAAGCTGGACTACTCGTTGGCCAAACTTGGATTCCTGATGCAAATGCCCAAAGGCTTTGAAAAGGTAACCTATTATGGTGCCGGTCCTCATGAAAACTACCGGGACCGCATGCGTTCAGCGGCAATTGGCCGTTACGAAACAACAGTTGATGATATGTTTGTACCTTACCTTCGAACACAGGATTGCGGAAACCGTTCTGAGGTACGCTGGTTTACCCTTTGTAACCATAATGGAAAAGGAATGATGGTAGTTGCTGACGGTTCATTAAATTTTAGTGCGCTGCATTATACAATGCTCGATTTGGAGAAAGCCAATCATCCTTATGAATTAACCCGACGCGATGAAACCATCCTTACAGTTGACATGCAGCATTGTGGGCTGGGTGGCGGAAGTTGTGGTCCCGGTCCAATGGACAAATATTTGCTTAAACCTGAGAAAGCCTCTTTTGGCTTTTCTATCAGGCCTTATGTTGAAAATATGGGCGACATGAGCGATGTTGCTAAAATGAAACTTAACGATTAAATGGAAATTAGTGTTACAAATAACTAAAATATCATGTAACGAAATAAAATGATTAGAAAATTAATTTTTGATACACTTTTATGTATTACATTGGTTCTTTCCTCTTGTAATCAGGTTTCGCCTCCTGAAGCCGTAGGCCCCACGCCATCAGAAAATCAACTCCGATGGCAGGAAATGGAATATTATGCATTTGTCCATTTTTCTTTGAATACGTATACCAACCAATCATGGGGATATGGTGATGAGGACATTAATCTCTTTAATCCCGAAAAACTCGACACCCGCCAATGGGCACGGATCTGTATGGAGTCAGGCATGAAAGGCATAATTCTTACAGCCAAACATCATAGTGGTTTTTGTCTGTGGCCTTCGGAATATACTGATTACTCCGTTAAAAATGCTCCCTGGAAAGGTGGTAATGGGGATGTTGTTCGCGAATTGACCGATGCCTGTGAAGAATTCGACTTAAAACCGGGTATTTATATTTCGCCCTGGGACAGAAACCATCCGGATTATGGCAGGCCTGAATACATCACTTATTTCAGGAATCAAATAAGAGAGGTATTAACCAACTATGGCGAGATTTTTGAAATATGGTTCGATGGCGCTAACGGAGGAACCGGGTATTATGGCGGCGCCGATGAAAACCGGAAAATAGACCGGACAACATACTACGACTGGCAACCCACATACAAAATGATTCGTGATTTGCAGCCCAACATCGTAATCTGGAACGATGGCGGCGACAGGGCCGATCTCCGTTGGGTGGGTACCGAAGCCGGATATGTGGGTGAAACAAACTGGAGCTTATTAAATGACACCGGAGAGGTAACATGGAGTATGTTACACCATGGCTTTGAAGATGGTAATGCCTGGGTGCCGGCAGAAGTAAATACATCCATTCGTCCTGAATGGTTCTACCACCCGGGAGAGGATGCCAAGGTAAAAACTGTACCTGAATTAATGGATATTTATTACAAGTCAATTGGGCGAAACGCTACATTATTACTAAACTTCCCCATAATGCCCAATGGATTGATACATCCCAATGACGAAAAAGCGGCCCTGGAATTTGCACAGGCTGTTAAAGAAGTGTTTGCTGTGGATTTAACCGACGAATTATCAGCAGAAGCTACAAACATTCGCGGCAATGCAAACAAATTTAATGCCTCCAAAGCGATTGATGATGATACAGAAACTTATTGGGCCACGGATGATACCATAAAAACAGCTTCCCTGACTGTTGATTTTGGTGAGCCAACAACTTTTAACCGGTTTATGGCACAGGAATACATCCGTTTAGGGCAACGGGTAAAAGCTTTTAGCATCGAAGCCATGGTGGACGGTAACTGGAAAGAAATAGCCAGTGCAACCACCATTGGATATAAACGCATTCTGCGTTTCCCCACGATTACAGCAACACAACTGCGTTTCACCATTAAAGATTCAAAAAGCTGCCCGGTAATTTCCAATATTGGGGTTTACGATGCACCACAACTTCTCGAACCACCGGACATTATTCGAAATCAGGATGGTGACATAATTATTACCCCGGTTGATGCAGAATCGGAAGTTTATTATACCATGGATGGCAGCGAGCCAACGCCTGATTCGAAGAAATATACCGGACCAATACCAACAGACGGGAAGTTACAGGTTAGCGCCATTGCTTACGAAGCTTCAACAGGAAAAAGTAGTCCTGTAAGTAACGAAAAATTTGATTTACCCAGAAAAGGTTGGAAAATTGTGGGAATTGAAGACAAAAAGGCTTATGCCATTTTAGACGGGGATCAAGAAACTGCATGGCACCAAAGCAAAGACAAAAAACTGCCTATTGACCTGGTTATCGATATGGGAAAACAGCAAAATATCAGTGGTTTTAGGTACTTTCCGGATCAAGTCCTTTGGGGCCCTGGTATTATTAGCCATTACAAATTTTACGTTTCTAACGACAATAATAACTGGAAATTAGTTGACGAGGGCGAATTCTCAAACATAAAAAACAATCCCTTGTGGCAGGTAAAAACCTTTGAGCCTGAACAAGCCCGCTACTTTAAATTTCAGGCGCTTAATAATACGGAAAACAACAATAATATTGGGTATGCAGAGATTAATTTAATTACAACATCAGATTAGTGATTTGAAACTTTGTTAAATCCAAAAAACAAATATGAAAACATATTTTATCATTCCATTTTTATTGCTAGGGTGCCTGACTTTAAGTGCCCAACGCCATGATAATCCTTTTGCTGTAACACCAGACCCTGAGGCTCCTGTTACCTATCAAAATCCAGTCATGCCGGGTTTTTATTCCGACCCCAGCATATGCCGGGTAGGCGAGGATTATTATTTGGTTACCAGCACCTTTCAGTACTTTCCCGGGGTTCCGGTTTTTCATAGCAAGGATTTGGTAAACTGGAAAAAAATAGGCTATTGCATTGATCGCAAAGAGCAATTACCTATTGGAATGAATATTTTTGCCTGTACCATCAGGTACCATCAGGTACCATGAGGGTAAATATTATATGATTACCACCAATACCGGCAAAGGAGGAAATTTTTTATGTTACTGCTACCGACCCTGCTGGCCCATGGTTGGATCCGGTGTGAATTGATCTTCCCGGAATTAACCCCGACCTGTTCTTTGATGACGATGGAAAAGTTTACGCGATTTCTTCCCCATTTATATTATACGAGCTCGCTTCGCTCGGTTGTCTTTGTACCTCATATTTTAAACTCTCTTAATGGTGAGGGTTTCATTATTATGTTTTTTCAGGTGATATTGAGATTGTCAAAGGGATTTTTTATATCGTTTATAAGTTTTTTACTTACATGCGTGTATATTTCTGTCGTTTTACTGCTGGAATGACCCAGTAATTCCTGAATGATCCTTATATCAGTACCGGCTTCCAGTAAATGAGTGGTAATATGAGTGTATATCTCTGTTGTTTTGGTGCTTTCATGTCCCATCTATTTTGTATATATCTAAGGTCAACACCTTGTTCCAGACTATGACTGGCAAAGGTATACCTTAACGTATGCATGGTAACGCGTTTTTTAATACCGGCCTTTTTTGCAATAGTATTAACGATGTTTTGAACGCTGTTTTATAAATATTGTCCTCCGATTGCACCTTCAAACACATATTCACAAGGGCTGTATTCGTCCATGTATTCATCCAAAACAGTCAGAAATCCGTATGATAATTTAGTATACCGGCCTTTTTTCCCCTTACCTCCAATGTCACGGATTTGTAATTCTTGCCGTATACCGGAAATATTTTTTTAGGCCCCGTTTTTTACCCAAAATGGGGATTATAAGAACCGGAAATGTTAATTTTTTTGATTTATTAGGTTCATTATTAATAATATAGCCTTGTCCGACTGGGTTCTGGTGGGTTGGGTTCTGGTGGGTTCTGGGCTGGGTTCTGCAGCTGGGTTCTGCAGGTAGTCTTAGGTCATTTCCTCTACCACTTTTATAAATTTGTCACGTTTTTACCGGTATTAACGTGACATTTTGTATCTTTGTATGAAAGATTAAAACAAATGAAAATATCTGAAATAGTTACAAATAAAATAGACCGATTTAAAACAGGATATGTTTTTACTTATGATGATTTTAATATACCTGTGGTTAAAATTAATGCACTAAAGAAAGTATTAAGCCGCCTAACAGAATCCGGTAAAATTGTAAGACTATCCAAAGGAAGATACTATAAACCCAAAGAAGGTATTACGGGTTCCCTTAAACCGGATGAGTACCAGGTTGTGAAAAATTTGCTGGAAGAGAATGGGAAAATCATCGGTTACTTATCGGGCATCAATGCATTTAACAAACTTGGATTAACCACCCAGGTATCCAATACCATTCAGATA
>Ga0307422_1001233_pt1 | contig 13525 bp, 10 predicted proteins | sample SalMarWE160290MG_FD_202153 | JGI IMG/M metagenome (GOLD analysis project Ga0307422, IMG submission 202153) | Salt marsh sediment microbial communities from the Plum Island Ecosystem LTER, Massachusetts, United States - WE1602-90 | ecosystem: Environmental > Aquatic > Marine > Intertidal zone >...
GGTCGTGAAGGTCGTAAACTGTTTCTTATCCGGGTTATATTTTACCAGGCCGCCTGCCCAGGTCGACATCCACAGATTATACCATTGATCTTCAATAATATCCAGGATGGCGTTGCTGGAAATGGCTGAGTTTTCCATATGAATTCGTTCAAAGCTTTTGTTTTCCGGATTGAAAAGGTTTAACCCTCCTCCGTCTGTACCAATCCAGATGCGTCCATGGCTGTCTTCATGGAAAGTACTTACCAGGTCGTTGCTTAAACTCAGTTCACTCCCCTTTAGGTTCTTAAAATGTATGATTGCTTCGCTGTTTTTGGGAACAAGATTGATTCCTCCTCCAAAAGTTGCTATCCACAGGTTCCCGGTTTTATCAAAATAAATATCTTGCACCGATTCATTGTTTAAACTGGAAACATCAAGCGCGTTAATGCCGTATCGCCAGAAATTATCTTTTTCCGGGTTATACAGGTATAATCCATCGTTTTCAGCGCCTATCCATAGATTGTTTTTTGGGTCAAAAAGCAAACACAACAACCGGTTTCCTGAAATACTGTGTGGATCATCCGGATCGTGGATGTACCGTTTTAATCTGAAATCGTCAGAAGTACTCTCAAGGCGGAACAGGCCATCATAACTGCCAAACCAGATATTTCCCTGTTGATCTTCTGCGATCTCAAGAAAAGAGTGGTTTGCATACGTTTCGCCCGGATTGATTCCTTTCGTGATAGATTTAAAGGTTTTGGTTTCGGGTATAAAAAGATGAATGCCTTGTCGGGTAGTAACCCAGAAGCGCCCCCGGCTGTCAATTAATGTATATTCAACCCAACGGTTTCTCAGGCTTTCGGGATTATCAGGATCAGGTGTGTATATTTCTGACTGGTTTCGCTCCGGGTCAAAAAAGATCAATCCGATATTGGTGGAAATCCATAGTCCCCCGGAAGAATCCCCCATGATATGGTACACCGTTGATTCGATTCCATACAGGGCAGAATTTGTATCTTCAATGAAATTGGTGAAATGGTCCGTATCGGGATTGTATAAACTTAATCCGTTCGTTGTTCCGAAAAACAGATTGCCATCCGGGTCTTCGTACATGGCACGGATCATGTCTCCCGGAAGGCTTGAAGGATCCGCAGGATCATTCTTATAGATTTTGAAGTTTTTCCCGTCAAACCGGTTTGCGCCATCATAGGTTCCGATCCACATGAATCCATTGTGATCCTGTAGAATACTTAATACTGCAGAAGAGGATAATCCATCCTCAGGTGTCAGGTAACTGAACTGTAATTGCACGGGCTGCCCAAATACCCTTGTGGATAAATAGATCAGTGCAACAACGGTCAACACTATTTTTATGCTCTTTTTCCCCCTGTCCATGAGTTATTACCCCCGTATTGTATCCGGTGGGTTTAAAAAAAATATAAAGCTACAATTTTTTTCGAAATGATTATACCGGAACTTAAATTCAGAGAAGAAACCCACAACCCATGTAAAATCTTAAAATTCTGTAAGAGGACAAGTCCTTTTGTTAAGTTCGGAATGAATTTGTTTTTTGTTCAATGTTTTGATGCCCCTCTGCATGATGTATGTTTCCCACTAACTCATTTGTACTTTAAAAAACCATCTCATTTGATTTGAGGGATTGTAAAATAGAATGTGCTTCCTTTTTCTGTATTACTTTCAGCCCAGATCTTTCCTTTATGCCTGGTTACGAATTCTTTACAAAGGATCAGCCCCAGGCCCGTTCCTTTTTCTCCGGAAGTTCCCCGGGATGAAACGATCCGTTCTGAATCAAAGAGGGTCTCCAGTTTATCAGGTGGTATCCCAACTCCTTCATCTTTAATGGAAAACAGTATCATATTCTGGTCATATTCCTTGATGTCCAGATAAATGCTTCCACCAGGGTTACTAAATTTAACAGCATTTACCAGAAGGTTGCGGCAAATTAACCGAAGCATATTGTGATCAGCAGCTAAAATATATTCAGCATGGGTGTCATAGACAATTTTCAGTTCTTTTTTCTTTGCCATTACAGTGACATCTGAAATAACCTCTTTGATTATTGTCTTTGTTGAAATTTTTTTGGGACTAAATATCAGTTCTTCGCTTTGGGTCCTTCCCCAGTTCAGTAAGTTATCGAGCAGATTGTAAGTGTTTTCAGATGTTTCTTTTAATAATAGAAGCGTTTCCTGCATCTGGTTTTGGTCCCAATCACCTATGCTGTCAATCAGCAGGTCGGTGTATCCCAATATTATATTGAAAGGATTTTTTAAATCATGTCCGATGATAGAAAAAAGTTTGTCTTTGGTTGCATTGATCCTTTTAAGTTCTCTGTTGGTTGATTCAAGGTTTTCAGCAATTGTCTTCAGTTCTTCAGTCTGGGATTTTAACTCCTCCGATTGCTGTTGAATCTTTTTCTGATTGTTTTTGAGCTCTGAATTGGCTTTTCCCATCATTTGATTTTTTGCTAACAACTCTGTTGTTCGCTCCTCCACCTGACGTGCCAGTTTTTTATTTCTTTTTTGCAGGGTAGCTGTTCGCAAAAAGATGATTCCTGCGATCAAAGCGATCAGGCATAACCCCATTATTGTTTTGGCCCACCATCGGAACCACCAGGGATTTCGTATTCTGATATTCAGGAAAGTGCCGGTTTCATTCCATACATTGTCGTTATTGCATGCCGTAACCCTGAACGTATATTTTCCGGGTTTCAGGTGGGCATACGTTGCCACATGTTCCGTTCCGTTGGATATCCATTCCTTATCGAGCCCTTCCATTTTGTATCTGAACCTGTTTTTTTTGGGGTGGATCAGGTTGTTGGCAACAAATTCCAGGCTGATCAAATTCTGATCGTAATCCAACGTAATGTCATTGACGTACATGATATGTTTATCCAGGACGGATTCTTCCCCATAGGTTACAACCGATTGGTTGTAAATTTTCAGATCGGTTAAAAAAACCTCCGGAGCTTCCTTATTAAAATGGAGCTTTTCGGGATTAAAGGTTGTCAACCCTTGTGGCCCTCCAAAGAAAATAGTCTGATCCCGGTTTTTATTTACAGAGCGTTCCAGGTATCCTCCTTTCAGGAGCCTGTCTGTCTCATCGAAATTTTCTACCTTACCGGTTGTTGGGTCCAGCTGTGAAATCCCTTCAGTTGTGCTTACCCAGATAGAACCGTCCCCTTCCTGTATGCCCGAAATACTGTTGCTCGAAAAGTTGTGGTTGTACCTTGTAAAATTATCCGTTTCAGGATTGTATTTATTCAATCCGTCCTTTGTGCCGATCCACAATCTCTTTTCAGAATCTTCGAAAAGACATATTATCAGGTTATTGCTTATGGATTGGGTATCCGTTGAAGCAACATGGTAGGAATGAAAGGTGTCGGAGCCTTTTTCCAGTTTACTCAATCCCCAGGCTGTTGCAACCCATAAGGTTTCGTTGTGATCAAACAACACCTGAAAAGCCCAGTCGTTTGCCAGGTTATTCCTGGCGTTTGTATAATGGTAAAAGATTCCTTCCTCCGGATTAAACTTGTCAATTCCTTTGCCGTGTGTAACCACCCACAAGTTTCCCTCTTCATCTTCGGTAATGGACCTGATATCGTTGCTTGCTATGGATGCGGGATCTTCCGGATCGTGTGTCCAGGAATAAAACCGGTCTTCTGCTTCGTTGTAGTATTGAAGTCCTGCGAGGTTGGTCCCGATCCACATAGTCTGGTTCCGGTCACAATAAAGGCTTAACGTTGCTCCCTCCCCGAGACTGTAAGGATCGGAAGGATTACTAATATAGGTTATTACGCTATTATATTCGTAGTTAAAAATGTCGATTCCGTTAAAACCATTGCCCAGCCACCAGTTCCCATGTGCGTCAAATTCTATGGCTGTGATATTGTCATTGTTTGTATGCCAATAATAATTTGGATTCTTGTCATACTTCCGGAATCCTTTTGAAACCATACTCACACCAACCCCCCCCGGAGCATGTATGGTCCAGTAGTTGCCCTGACGGTCCTGATAAATAGCCTGCGCTGATTGCTTTATGGATGTTTTATCGCCTTCTATGGTATAGTACCCAAAGAACACATCTTTCTCCTGGTCATAATATTTTATACCGGTAAGATCGCTGGCCCAGAGATTGTCTTCATTGTCGGTATAAAGGTATGTAGTATAAGCGGCATACGGGTCGGGAGGGGGGTATTGTTTGAATTGTCCGGTAGATTTGTTCAGCACGTTGATCCCACCCCCGTATGTGGCAATCCACAGCTGGTCATTAAAAATAGAAAGGTCGCGGATGGTATGGTTGCTTAACCCATTTGTCCCGGATTGGGAATCCCTGTATCTTTTCATCTCCCGGGTAGCTGTATGGTAACTCAGAAGGCCTCCGTTATCCGAAGCACCGATCCAGATTGTGCCGTTTGTATCTAAAAGGAAGGTATTAATCGCACCGGATGGAATCGTACACAGTGTTTCGAAACGCTGACTTTCCTCATGATACGTATAAATTGAATTACCGGCAGATACATAGATGTTTCCCTGATCATCCTGATTTATTTCTGTTATTAAAAGGCTTTCCAATCCGGCATCGTTTTCTTCCGTTGCTACTCTTCTGAAGTTGTCGTAGTGTTTGTTATAGACACAGATTCCTACGGTAGTCCCAACCCACAATCTGTCAGAGTGGTCGATAAACAGGCAGTTTATGGTGTTGTAGACCAGGCTGGTAGAATCTGAAGCATTGTATTGGTATTTTTTTACCCTGTATCCGTTATAACAATTCAGCCCGTTTTGTGTTCCGATCCAGATGAATCCGGCTCCATCCTGGATAATGGAAGTTGCTATGTTGTTGGTGAGTGTATTGTCTTCAAAGGGACTTGTAAAGTATAAAGCCGGAACCTCGCCTTTAAGAGGCATAAGGTGTGATAAAAATAACAATATAAAACCAATTGTTTTGTTCATAAGAAAAACGGATCCCATTGAATCGTACGGAATAGTTTGCCTGTTTCAGTAGGGAAATACAAAAAAAAGCAAGTTCCCCTCATTCAGTTAGTTAGTATACAAAAACAGAATTAACAAATTCCTTTTTTTAAAATATCAGGAAATGATTATTTTCTTTCCCATTTTCCAACCCTCAAAGGTACAAATTTTTAAAAGATAATGGATCAAATTCATGGATTCCGGTTAGGTTTTCTTTATTTTAACAATTTCCCGATCCCAATGCTGATTTGTATCAAACCGGGATCAATGTGCTCCTGTTTTTATTCCTGTTCTCCTTTTAATGGGAGAACAGGTCCCAATATTGGACAAAATAGCGGATATTTTCCCGATTTTGGAAAACCAAAAAATCGTAATTATGTGATATACAGCAGAGTAAGTTTTTGGCTTTTTTTTTGATGGAGTATAGGCAATTGAATGAATAATGGCAGATAATCATATACGTCAATGGCTTTTTGGCCTCCTTATTGAATGTCCGATGGGTAAGGCATTGGATGATTGCCCTATGGAAAAATACAGGACAAAAACCCCGTATGAAAAAATGCATATTTCCTTTGAATTACCGGAAGAGGAAGTAAGAAGCATTCTGAGGCATCACATAAAATGTCTGAAGAAGAGAGAATCATACCTTATGAATAATCAATATTCCAGGGAAACGATACGGCAGGGAAGGCTTGTATAGTCCACTGTCCACTCAGGAGAGGATAAAACCTCCCGTCTTCGTATGTCCGGTTTAAACCCCTTCCAACCCAATCTTTTTTTCTTAGTACAGAAAATTCAGTTGATGCGTGCGATTGAAGGTTTTTTAACTGGGAACGCCGGAGATATTTGTCCTGTTTTGGAAAAAACAGGGATCCCTGTATGTTTTCGTTGGTTTGTATGACAGAATATCGTATATTTACGTTTGTTCAGCAGACTATTTTCAACACACTGTAAATTCAACGATGATGAATCCTACCACCAAACAGGCCCATATTCTTAGCAGGCTTAAGCAGTCAGATCCGGATTTTGAATTTGTTTGGAACGACCAGACGGGTGTACTCTTGCGAATGCGGGGGACATGGACCGCCAAACAGCCTGATGAGCCGGCAAAGACTGCGATACATTTCTTTGAAGAAATAAAAGCGTTGTATGGTATAGGGTCTCCTGAAGCTGAGTTGCAGCTGGTAGATGAGCAGGAAGACAAAATGGGGAATACGCATCTGAAGTACCAGCAAATGGTTAAGAATTATCCGGTTTTTGCTCACGAGTTGCGAATACATATCAATCGTTATAATAAAATAAAGGGGGTACATGGCCTGTTTGTCCCTGAAATAACCATTCCGGATCATCCGTTGATTTCTGCGGATAAGGCAATGCGAACAGCACTGAAACATGATCCGAAAAACAGAAAAGGACAGTTGTCAAAGATTGCTGGCCTGACCGTTCTGATTGAAAACGAAAGAATACCCCATCTTGCCTGGCAGCTTCATGTGGAAGGGGAAGAGAAAGCGTTGGACGGAAGTGCCAATCCTGCTCTCTGGTGTTACTTCATTGACAGCCGGGAGGGTCAGGTTATCCGGCGTTACAACAAAGAAATAACCTATACCAACACGACAGGCAAAGGAAACGGGAAATATTCCGGATCCAATTCTTTTCCTACGGTGCATGATCACACTATCGGAACTTACCGGCTTGAAGATGCTGTGACGGGCACGGCTGCCCGGATTGTGACCCACAATGCCCGCGGAGGATATCCTCCCTCTCCGGTTTCCGAAGATCCCGGAAATACCTGGGATGCCGAAGATCAACAGGAAGAAGTTGACTGCCATTTTTATACCCGGAGGGTATTCGATTATTACCTGAAGAAACACGGGCGTGACAGTTATGATAATGAAGGGGCTGAAATGCATACGTATGCACATTGCGGTACGAACTGGAATAACGCCAGCTGGAACGGGACCTGTGTGAAAGTGGGTGACGGCAATGGCAGGGATAATGACAGCCTTTGTACCCTTGATGTGATTGCTCATGAATGGACCCATGCGGTAACCCAGTTTACTGCTGACCTGATAAACAGCAACCAGTCAGGGGCCCTGAATGAATCTTTGTCCGATGTATTTGCAGCCCTCATGGACGGAAACTGGTTGCAGGGGGAAGATTGCTGGCTCAATGAATCAGCTCCTGCAGGAAGAAACCTTCAGGATCCAACCAACAAAGGGCGCTTTAATCCTCATGAGCCGGTTAAAAGTATTCTGAATGGCCATCAACCGGATCATATGAACGATCGTTATAAAGGAACGGATGATAACGGAGGGGTGCACATCAATTGCGGGATTTTGAATAAAGCGGCTTATCTGATTGCCGTGGGGGGAATGCACCGGGGAATCAATACAGGGAAAGGCCTTGGAAGTGAAATCCTGGGAGAATTGTACTACCATGCCCTCAGAAATTATCTGGTTTCGTCATCTGATTTCAGCGATATGAAAGAGGCAGTGCTTGATGCATTGAAGGACCTCTATGAAAGCAATGCGGAGTATAAAAAATGGCGGGCCTCTGTGATCAGGGCATTTGCAGCAGTGGGAATCGGGTAGCCCGGTACCGGCAAACAGCATAAGTTCCCAATAGCCGGATTTGCATCATGAAGAGCATGAATCAAAATTGAAAATCAGTTCATTATCATATTGTTAACTTAAAAACAGATAGCCATGTTCTACTTTCGAATTAACCGATTATTCATTTCGGATAACAAAGAAAATCCGAAGTATTTGCTTTTCGGGCCGGATTTAGCACAAATCAAACTCATTAGTTTTGTTGCTACGGAGAACGAAATTCTTCCTGACATGTCCGCCTTTATTGAAACCAATGATCCCGCTCAGAAAAAACAAATTCTGAAAAAGGCGGTTGAGACCGTGGTCGGATCAAGAATCTACACTGAAATTCAAAACGTAAAAGATCATCATGAGATGACGTTTGGAAATACCGGATATGTTCTTTATAAGTCTGAAAAAATTCCTCAGGATTTTGATTGGCAATTGATCGTATATGAAAGCGATACGGATATCCGGGATCATGCCCGACTGGTATTGGATATCATAAATGACGATGGATTTGACCGTTTTTCTACCCGGCTAGCGACCTTAATCGCCGGAAAGACCAATCCCGGATTAACTGCTGCCATTGCGATTGCAAAGTATGCAGTTCAGATAATTGCAAAAGCAGTGAAAGAGAACAAAGATGATCTCATAGGAATTCTTTATACCTCCCTCAATCGCAAGGAACATTACCCGCATGGGGAAAGAAAGAAAGAAAAAGTCAATGATTTAACCAACAACATGCAAATTGATTATTCCCTGTTTGGATTTGATGAATAGCGATTAATCGGCGATACCCAATGAGAGAAAATAAATTCTCCTTTTTTCAACGTTGTTCTTTGCTGAAATACCGTAAATTGAAATCAAAAAATTAGAAGACGACTGTATATTTTGGAATATATGTATTTACAGAAAGAAAATAAGGAAAACATCGTAACATCCATGATTTTATTTCGTAGTAGAAAATCAAATTCTTTTTTGTAAAAAAATATCATAAAAGGTAAAGGTAAAAATAATTCAAATTCAAACTATTATCAAAATGCATTTGAACTGCGAAACTTTAATAATTTACTCAAAATGAAAAAATATCTTAAAACCCTTATTCTTTTGGGTACTCTATTATTGGGATGTATATTATCCTGTGATATTTTCAATTTCAATTCTACAAATTATGACGATAAAGTATTAAACGAATTATTAAGGTTGGATACAATTGATACCCCCACAAATATTTATAAATTATAGAAATTCACGTCCTGGGGGCGTGGTAATGTATTTTTTGCTTTGCTTATATATGAATGGAATCATAAGTCGGAAGACCGAAGATGAAAGTCCAAAAGAAAAAATACTTCGGACTTCGGACGAAAAGGCTTATACATTATTGTATTGGGTTTCATAATCCTATGGATTAAATTTAATACCACCTTCTTTGATGGTGGATTCTTTATTTTGTTTATTTGTTGGGAAATGCCATCGGTAACGAATAAAACACAGCTTAATGATGAAAAATACCAACAATAACTGGGTGGCGATGAGTGATGGTGCCATTATAGCCGCCATTGGAGAATTTATAAAGCATAAACGGCTTCAGGAAAATAAAACACAGGCCGGGTTGGCCCGGGAAGCCGGTCTTAACAGGTGGACACTGGGACAGATTGAAAATGGGGAATCGGTTACACTTGGTTCTATGATACAGATATTGAGGGCCTTAAACCTCCTGCACCTTTTGGATGGGTTTACCATAAAAGAAAGTATTAGCCCCATAGAATACGCACGTATGCAGGAAAAAAAACGAAAACGCGCACGGAAGAAGAATACAGAATCTGATTTAAACGATGATTTGGGATGGTAGATTACACCTGGGTAAAAATATGGGATACGCCAGTAGGTGTAGTTGCCTGGAATGCACAGCGCAACCTGGCCAATTTTCAGTACGATAAGAAATTTTTGCAACAAAACTGGGATTTGTCGCCCCTGAAAATGCCCTTAAGGGGCGGCGACCGGGTGTACAATTTTCCTGATTTGCTTCCGGCGAAAGACAGCACCGAAGACACCTTTAAAGGTCTTCCGGGCTTACTGGCTGATTCATTACCCAATAAATACGGAACCCAGTTAATCGAAAAATGGCTGGCCTAAAACGGACGTCCGCCCAACAGCATGAACCCGGTTGAAAAACTTTGTTTTATTGGATTCAGGGGAATGGGAGCTCTTGAATTTGAACCGGCACAGCTAAAAGCGGGTGGAATATGCTTCCTATTTAATGGCAAAAGAATGTGGTATTGAAATGATGCAAAGCGAACTGCTTGAAGAAAACGGCAGGGCACACTTTATGACCAAACGCTTCGACAGGGAGGGGAATGATACAAAACATCATGTGCAAACCTTGTGCGGTATTCAGCATTTCGATTACAATAATCTGTTTGCTTGCAGCTACGAGCAGGTTTTTCAGACCATGCGATTGTTGCGTTTGACCTATCCCGAGGCAGAACAAATGTTTCGCCGGATGGTATTCAATGTGGTTGCGACCAATTGCGACGATCATACCAAAAACATAGGTCATTTTCGAATAAATATCATCGAAAAATAATAAAAATACAAAGCGGATTGGTTTTGTTTTTAACAAATAAAAACTAAAATAGGTTAGATATAGCATACAATGGTAATACCCTAATTTTACCATACTTAGCAAAATTCTCAAGAGATATCCTTATACCAGTAGGAGAATCTTTTTCATTAAGGAAAAGGTTCATGCTTTGCATTTTACCTGTGACCCCTGATTTTACTTCGACTGGGGTAACCTTCCCTTTATGCTCAATTAAATAATCTACCTCTGCACTGCTACCACGTTTTTCACGGTGCCAATAATACAATTGGTTTTTTTCATGCACTCCGGCATATTTAATCATTTCAAGGCCTGTAAATATTTCAGCAATGTTTCCCTTGTTCAGCATATCGATATTATTTGCAATGATATATTCAGATAGTTTTAAACCTGCCATCTGCATAAATATCCCGGTATCATGCAATATTGCCTTAAATTTTTTAAGATTAACTTCTGCTCCAAGGGGTAAACCCTGTCCGGATGAATGATAAACTTTATATACCAATCCTGCCATTTCCAATAACTCAAGAGCTTCTTTTGCCTGGGTTGAATTTGATAATGGACCGGCGTTTGAAAATATGTATTTTCCACCTGCTTGTTTAACTACTGAACCCATCACCTCTCTTAATCTTAATATTGGTGACCGTTTTTTGTATTTAGCAAAATCATCGTAATAAGAAAGGGTTATATCTGATAGTACATTTTGGATTGATGTAATATCCGTATTATTTTCAATTAATGTCCTTACCACTTCAGGCATACCTCCGATTAAAAGAAATCTTTTCAGGTATTCAATCAGTTTGTCATGGAATGGCTTCTGTAAAGGGTTTTCAGGTGTTGCACTCTTTTTTAAATCAATCAAAGCATCCTGGTTGTTGGCTAAGAGGAATTCGTCAAATGACATTGAGTACATAAAAACTGAACGTATGCGTCCAACTCCCCAGGAAGTGACGTCTGCCAAAGCAAATTCCAGTAGTGATCCTGCCGCTATGAGATGCAACTTTGGCTTAGATTCATAAAAGTAGCGTAGTGATTGAATTGCATTATGGCAACTCTGAATTTCATCAAAAAAAAGCAATGTTTCTCCTTCAATTACTGGTGTCCCAAAATAGGCTGATAGATTAGTGCATATTCTTTCAGGATCCAGGTTTTGTTCAAAAAAATGATGTACATCTGTATTCTTTTCAAAGTTTACTTCCAAAAGGTATTTGAATTCTTTACCAATTTCCCGGGCAACATATGTTTTTCCAACCTGCCGGGCACCCCTTAACAACAGGACTTTATGGTTTTCAGAAGCTTTCCATTTATGTAATGTATGTAAAACAGTCCTCCTCATTATATAATTCATTAAAAAATCAAGGCTAATATCGCACGAATTCATTAAAAAGTCAAGGCTAGGTTGCGATTTTTTTAATAAAAAGTCAGATCGAGACATTAAAAAATTTAAATTGATATGGATTGGTTTGATAAAAAACACAAAACCAACAAATCCAATGATTTGCGGGTTTTTGACTTTATTTGATTTTGCTTAAGTCGGGGTGACAAGATTTACCTTACGGTGAATCTTTTTGGGGGAGGCCTAAATAAAAAGTCTGATTCGCTTCGCTCATCCTGTCCTTTTTTTATGGCACAAATCTCAGACAAGTCTGGATTTGTGTCATAAAAAAAGTCCAACACTAACGTGTCAGACTTTTTATTTGTCGGGGTGACAAGATTTGAACTTGCGACCCCTCGCCCCCCAGACGAGTACGCTACCAGACTGCGCCACACCCCGATTTATCCTCCGAAGCTTTAGCGAAGGAGGATTCTAACTTCCGTAAAATCATCCTTCTTCTTTGGATTTTTAATGCCTGCAAATGTAGTATTTTGAATCAATTACTACAAAAGAATTTTTCTGTAATTTATTCATCCCAGCGGTTTATCAATTTTGTCTATTGGTATTATTTAATATCGATCATTTAGGAGGTTGAGATTAATGAGATGTTTTGTATTTTTGCGTGGCAAAAAATTAACTGTACCGATTATGTTTAAACCATTGGATATTTCAGACAGTCCGGATAAATCAAAGGATTCCGGCAGCGAAGTACAAAAAGTAAAATGCCTGATTATTGGTTCCGGACCGGCCGGCTATACAGCAGCGATCTATGCTGCACGGGCAAATCTAAAACCTGTTCTATACGAAGGGTTGCAACCCGGTGGACAGTTGACTACCACTACGGAAGTGGAAAATTACCCGGGTTACCCGGAAGGCGTTACCGGTCCGGTGATGATGGAAGACCTGAAAAAACAAGCGCAGCGGTTTAGCACCGATGTCCGTTGGGGTATGGCTGAGAAGGCGGATTTTTCAGGAAAAATCCATAAAGTATGGATCGACGATGGTACTCTGATTGAAGCAGAAACTGTTATTATTGCCACCGGAGCAACAGCCAAATACCTGGGACTGGAAGATGAAACAAAATATGCCGGCAGCGGAGTCTCAGCATGTGCAACCTGCGACGGGTTTTTCTATAAAGGCAAAGATGTTGCGGTTGTCGGAGGCGGCGATACAGCAGCCGAAGAAGCCCTTTACCTTGCCGGTTTATGCAATAAGGTGTACCTGATTGTGCGCCGGGATGTGCTGCGGGCCTCCAGGGTAATGGCTGAAAGAGTGAAAAAAACACCCAATATCGAAATCCTCTGGAAACATCAAACCAGGGGCTTGTTTGGCGAGGGAGTGGTCGAAGGAGCTACCCTCGTGAAAAACCTGGGCGAACCAAACGAGAAAGAAGTGAAAATTAAAATCGATGGCTTTTTCCTGGCGATCGGTCATTCGCCCAACTCAGAAATTTTTAAGGATTTCCTGGAAACCGATAAGGTAGGGTATATTAAAACCATCCCGGGAACTTCAAAAACCAAGGTGCCGGGTGTGTTTGCCTGCGGAGATGTCCAGGATTCGCACTACCGGCAGGCAGTAACAGCTGCCGGATCAGGATGCATGGCTGCAATCGATGCCGAAAGATACCTCATGGAACAACAGGCCTGACAAAGAACAGGTCTCAGAATAGCAGGGCAGAAGTCCTGCTATTTTTTTTGCAGGATGTTCCTTCCCTGTTCTCAGTTTATTTTTATTATTTTCGTCAGATGTCCGAAGACCGGAGACGGATGTCCGAAGTCCGGAGACCGAAGACCGAAGTCCGGAGACCGAAGACCGAAGTCCGGAGACGGAAGACGGAAGACCGAAGTCCGGAGACGGAAGACGGAAGACCGAAGTCCGGAGACGGAAGACGGAAGACCGAAGTCCGGAGACGGAAGACGGAAGACCGAAGTCCGGAGACGGAAGACGGAAGACCGAAGTCCGGAGACGGAAGACGGAAGACCGAAGTCCG
>Ga0307422_1001237_pt1 | contig 13505 bp, 9 predicted proteins | sample SalMarWE160290MG_FD_202153 | JGI IMG/M metagenome (GOLD analysis project Ga0307422, IMG submission 202153) | Salt marsh sediment microbial communities from the Plum Island Ecosystem LTER, Massachusetts, United States - WE1602-90 | ecosystem: Environmental > Aquatic > Marine > Intertidal zone >...
ATACTGCTTGTGGACGAAGTTTTAGCTGTAGGGGATATTGATTTTCAGCAGAAATGTTATGATTCTTTTGAAAGCTTCAAGAAGAATGGCCGAACGATTTTATTTGTCAGCCACGATTTAATTGCTGTCGAAAAATTCTGCGACAGGGTAATTTTATTGAAGGATGGTCTTATAGAGAACGAGGGTCAGGCCCAAGAGGCCATAAGAAGGTATAGGGATGATAAGAATTAGCCCGGAGGTGAACTTCGGTTATATTTGGAATAAACAAGTTGTATGCGAATTTTGTCTACGATCACCTCTATAGAATCGTAAATAATTATACATTATGAATCTGCAATTGTCTTCGAGTAGAAAAAAAATCTTGGTGTTTGATAACGCCTTAACTCCCAAAATTGGTCAGACCGCTTCACTTATTCAAAAGAGATGGCCTGATTGTCAAGTGATCTTTGTAGTTAGGGAAGGATCTGCAATCGATAACGTAACAAGGCTGCAAATTGATATTTTCAAGAAAAAAAGTCTGATATCAATTTTCGAAGGTTTTAAGCTTTCGTTGCGCCTACGGGAAATGCGACCTGATATTATTTTAATAAGAAAACCTGATTTTAATCTCAAGTATCTCTGTTTGATTCTTATGTGCAGACCGTCAAATGTATATATCTGGAAAATGCACTCTGATACCGAAGTAGCGCTCTCAGAAATTAATTGGAGGAAGTTTTTCACCAAACCGTATCATAGAGCCAATTTTCTGACTTCCTTATTATGCTCTTCTTTGCCACTTTTCTTTCTCATAGCATTTCTCCCAATCTTATGGCTTAAAAACTGCTCCTGGATGAAAAAGAAACGATTTTGGGGCATATTAAAAAATAATTTGCAACAGGGTCCTTTAGGTGACTCACCATGGTTATGGGCTTGGTTACAGTTCGTTATGTTCTGGGTATTTGTTTTTGATAAGAAGCCTAAGTTCAAATATCCTTCTCGGATTCTCGTAGTAAGAAATGACCATATTGGTGATTCGGTTAATACTATTCCGCTTATAAGATACCTAAGAAGAAAGTATCCAAAAGCCCATATCGCAGTGTTATGTGATAGTGGACAATTTTTGTGGAAAGACTGCCCATACATTGACGAGATTCTGATATATAAAACTAACAATAGGTTGTTCAACCGGGAAAGTAGAAAACTTCGCTACGTCTTTAGACCTTTCACTTATATTTGGACATTGCGAAAAAAACGCTTCGACCTCGTGATTGACCCTGTCGGACGCACGGAAACCCATATATTGTCCTATCTTTGCGGCAATGCCACGCGGCTTAGCAGCACTTATTATCCTTATAAACTTTTTGGCATTACAATAGGTTGCCGGCATTATGAATCCAATCTCCACGAAACGCGGAGGGCATTGTCGTTGGTTAAACCGGCGCCTGAAATTACTGATAGAGAGTGCAATTTAGAGATTTGGTTAAAGCCTCAAATTCAAAACTGGGCAGAAAAATATTTTGAGCAAAACGGCCTCAACAGGCAAAACGGCATAATAGGTATTCATCCAGGCGCTTTATCTCCACTTCGACGGTGGCCTATAGAGCGGTTCGCAACAGTGGCTTGTGAACTGGCTGAAAAACACAATATGCAAATCCTTTTCTTTGAACCGCCTGGCCATTTTGACATGACTCGAAAATTTACCTCTGTACTTTCAACGCGAGGTCTCAAAGCAAGCATCGTAAAAGGTGTAGATTTGCTTTCTCTGACAGCCCTTATCAAAAGATGCAACCTTTTTCTCTGCAATGACTCAGGTCCTATGCACTTGGCCGCAGCAGCCAAAACACCTATGGTAGCGATCTTCGGACCAGGAGAATACATTCGTTGGCAACCACTCCATTCAAGCTCAGTAATAGTTCGAAAAGAATTGCTGTGTTCGCCATGCTCGCAGAACGATTGCACTAACCCGAAGTGCATGTCAGAAATGAGTAGCCAAGATGTTCTACAAGCTGCAGAGAGATTACTTTCACGGTCACTGCAGAGCCATCAAACACTTAATTCATAACAGCCCTGTCGATTCTAAACTAAATGTAAGAAATTTTTTCCATTTCTTTTTTTCATTTATATAGTTGAACTTACAGGGATGTAGATCTTTGTAGCTAATATTTGAAATTTTGTCTGTCATTATTATTTTCCCCCCGCAATATCTATAAGTTAGGAATCTGGTATCTACAGGTAAAAGCGCTGCAGGAATACATGCACCCACCGTAAACATGCAACCATGAACACGTCCCGATAATAAAGTTTTTGCCCCAGAAAGTTCAGAGGCCAGTTCAGATGGGGTTTTGAACAATTTGACATTTAATCCGATACTGTTGGCTAACTCAAACTCATCTTCATTAATACATATAACTTTTGCCTGATATTTTCTGGCATAGTCTACTTGCAAATCAATGTAGTGTTTTACGAAGTTATTATTCAACACACCTCCAGAAAGTCCGAATTGCGGGGCATAGAAAAAAACTAAATCGTTTTTTTCTCTCAAGGGTAAAAAGTTTATAAACTCTTTAGCAAAAACAGAGGGACAACATAATAGCTTTGCTTTTTTTGCCATTGTTTTACATATTTTTGCAGCAAGCTTGTCTCTAACGAAAACATAATCAAAAAAACCTAATACATAATCCAGGTTAGGCACTCTGCTTTTGATTCTTAATTTTGCTTTGAAATTCATTTCCAGGGGAAAACAACTCCCCAGTCCCATGCCGATCTTGGGTTTATCCGATTGGTTTAATAACGTCATCAGTTCTTGATATTTTATGGATTTTGTACACTGATCCCATATCCAGGGAGTACCACACACAACGATTAAATCATGAGAGGGTAATGTTTCAACATTGAGAGGTTCAAAATAAACATTTTGAAAATAAATTGAATTTCCCAAAACTTCTTTTAAAATGACCTTGGTACCATATTCAATAAATGTGTCATTTAAATTGGCATCCGGTTGAGGCCTAAAAAGAATTATCTTCATGGGTGAAAGTATAATTTTATTTCAAAAAAAAACAAGTAGAATATCATAGCTGCTTAGTTTACTTCTATACCGCTAAGAATGATGTTTGTTTATATTTGTATTGCAATGATTTTTACGCTTTTTTTGAAAGAGCAGTATGCAAGTTTTACAGAATAAAATTATTTTATTCGAAAGTTTTAGATATGAAAGAACAAGTGGGAAGCTTTTGATAAAAATCTATACTCCTCAATTGGATTCATTGTTTAAGACCGATACAATAAAACTTGTGTATTCTACCATTAAGCCATCCACTGTAACCATGGAGGAAGCAGTTGATATATTTTGTTCTGTGGTTTTGCCTCATGCTGCTGTTAATTGGAAAAGTGTGAAAATTAAAGCCCCATTTACCGAAGAACAAGCGGAACACTGGATAAGCTATATCGAAAAGCTTACTGAATTAGAAAAACAAAAGCCAACTATTGAAGTCGAGTTTATAAGTTCTCAACATCAACAAATTGATAAAAGTGTTTTCGTATCCGAAGGCAAAAACAACGGTCTTTATTTCGGCGGGGGTGTGGAAAGCCTGACTGCTTTAAGTCAGATGATAGAGCAAAAACCTGTACTTTTATCTCTTACCGGCCCATTATGGATGAATAATGATCATGAGAGCAGTGATATAAAGAAGAAGTTAGAAGACGAGCTCGTTGACAGATTTGGGCTTATGATAGCGAGGGTGTGGAATAACTGCAAAGAGTTATTCAGAGAAGGTGACGAATATATTAATATGTTTATCACGGGGGGCTTGATGTATTACAGTTGTGCACCGTTAATTAGGGAATTGGGATTACGGGCGATTTTCCATGCAATGGAGTATGAGCACTTACAGTTAAAGATTGAATATGACAGGTCTATTCAGCCTAAGTTTACTCTCTCAATACCACGTAAAGGTCTACCACCTTTGGTATCTATACTTAACTCGTTAACAAAAGTTGAATTGCTTGAAATGCTTTACCGCCAAAATCCTCAGTTGTGCTCATATTTATATTCATGTTTAAATAACACCTCAAAACGCTGGTGCGGCGAATGCGGCAAGTGCAGGCGAATTGCAGCCTACTGTGATGCTATCGGGATTCCCAAATCCCATATCGGGATGCAGGAAAATATCAGATATAAAGCCGAAAAAGGTACGCTTACCAAGTTGTTCTGGAAAAACTTAAAAAAGTACAAAAGTAAACGGAAAAAGACTTTCAACATATAGGTTACAGTAAACAAATTTGTTTAACAAAAAGGTTGAGATTGCGAATAGCACTAATATGTGACTGGCTTGTGGCAATGAGGGGAGGTGAAAAGTGTCTTGAGGCTGTTTGTGAGCTTTATCCGGATGCGGATATTTTTACTTTAGTGCACTTTCCGGGTTCTGTGTCGCAGACAATCGAGTCGCACAAAATACGCACCTCATTTATACAAAAGCTGCCTGGGAATAAAAAAAAATTCAGGCGATACCTTCCGTTGTTTCCAAATGCCATTGAAAGGTTCGATTTAAGCGGATATGATTGCGTCTTGAGTTTCAGTCATTGTGTTGCCAAAGGCGTTAAAGTGCCGCCGGGAATACCCCATATATGCTATTGTCATACGCCTATGCGTTACGCCTGGTATATGCGAAATGAATATCTTAACGGCTTAGGCTTTCTGAAAAAAAAGTTAGTGGGTTGTGTATTTGACTATCTAAGGAGCTGGGATAAAAAAAGTTCGCTGAGGGTAACACAGTTCATAGCAAACAGTAAAAATGTACAGAATCGAATTAAACAGGCATATAACAGAGATTCAAAAGTTATCTACCCGCCTGTTGACTGCAGCCGTTTTACTATTTCAAATAAGGACGATGGCTACTATCTTATTGTTTCAGCGTTGGTGCCGTATAAGCAAGTGGATTTAGCTGTCTCGGCTTTTAACAGTTGTAAACAAAAGCTTCTGATTGTAGGAAATGGCCCCGAGTTTGTTCGTCTTAAAAAAATGGCATCAACGAACGTCTCGTTTATCGAAAATGTTGTTGATGAAGAAGTAGTTAATTATATGAGTAAGTGTACAGCCTTGATATTCCCGGGAGAGGAAGATTTTGGGATCGTGCCGTTGGAAGCCCAGGCTTGTGGTAAGCCGGTTATAGCTTTCGGTAAAGGCGGAGCATTGGAAACAGTAATAGGTTTAAATCATAATCAGTCTGACGAACCAAATGCCACAGGAATATTTTTTTACGAGAAGAAACCACAGTCCTTGTTGAAGGCTGTCAGGTTTTTTGAAGAACACAGAGAAATGTTCGATGCCCGTAAATGTCGAGAAAATGCAATGAAATTTGACCGTTCTGTATATAAGCAGTCAATGCGAGAGTATATTCAGAGCGTAACAGGCAAGCTTAGTTGAATGTTTTATATATATCAATTCTGTACTTATCATAAGACTTATCCGTATACAAAATATCAACGCCTTTCGGCAGACTCTGAGCGTCCGTAAGGCTTTCTTTCTTAGACACTCTGATTACATATTGGACGTTTTTAGCCGGTTCTTGTTGTTTATAATGCAATCCTTCCCGCTCTGAATAAAAAGTGATTCTTAAATCCGGTGTTGCTATAAGGTCACCTGGCAGAGTGTTTTCCGAGAGCCATTGAGCGGCTTTGCGAAAAATTAGCTTATCATAGTGCAGTGGTTTAAGCAGCTTGGGAATACATATCGCAATTCCTATAGTGGTTAGGACAACAAAGCCGAAGCGTACATTGTTTTTCTTCAGACATTTCTCATTCAGCCACCCTGCTAATATATCCAGACCTGTAGGGATAAAAAAAATCATAAACACCACTAACGGCAGGGTATGCCTTACGTCCATATAGCCGTGCTTACAATACAACCATATCATTACAGGTACGTTCAGAACTATAAGGGCGAGTATAAAAAAAGTTTCCGTCTCATTCCGTTTTCGTTTTTTAAGCCACTTGTGTATACCCATCAATAAAGCCGGCACATAAAACCACATCAGCGTCTCGCCGATATTTTCTAATAGTTTCTTAAAAGCCCCTGCAATGTCAGATGGTATGATACCCGCAGTGTTTGATACAATTTGTCGTTGCGAGGGGACAAATTGACTGGTTTGTGTATTAACTGCAAACTCACCTACATGTTTTTTAGGAAATACTGCTCCTTTCAATCTCATATAAGGCCCGGTTGCAACCAGGAAACCAACCAGCAGTAAAACTAATGCAAGTACTGTTTTAGGCCTGTCCAAAGTCCTTTTTGCCCAAAATAGCTGAAGGCCCAGCCATAAACAGCCGTACACAATCACTTGAGCACATTCAGGCCGGATAAGGTATCCTGCGCCGGCTGTAAGTCCCGCAAAACCGAATAACCACCATCTTCTGTTTGTTGATGCCCGCATCAGTAGCAACATCCCTGTCGCTAAGAAAAAAAGATGCGGCCAATCACTTAATGCGTCGCTTCCGTACCAGGCAGGTTTGGGCAGCAATATGAGTATTAATACCGCCCAGAAACTAAACCTGCTTCCAACTAAATTCCTCCCAATGAAATACAACACAATTATGCTCAGCAGTCTAAACACTAAAGCTATGCTCTGGGCCGAATAAATCCAGCTAAATAAAGATTCACTTTCGCTTAGCAGCCTTATTGCTTTATGTATAACCAGAATCATCGCCGGATACCCCGGATGTTGGTCTTGTTGTATCATTGTCTGGGCGGGAGCAATTTGAAGATTCTTGGCATACTCTATAAAACCTACACCGTCCCTTGCGATTACAGCCGTTGTGCTGATAAGATAGATTCCTATACATAATGCAGTTATAAGCAAGATTGAGATGTAAATGATGTCTTGTTTCACAGGGGGTTGTTTTTCAAGTGCGGTTTTAGTATGCATTTTTACCTTTGATAATATGCCAGGGTGTCCGCAGTAAAATCCAGAGGTCCAGCCCAAATGACCAGTTTCTCACGTAGTATAAATCATACACCAATCTCTTCCTAAGGGAAGAATCGCCGCGGAAACCATGAATTTGAGCCCATCCGGTCATTCCCGATTTGACCCTGTGCCTGAGCATGTACTTTCTGTACTCTTCGGAAAACTGTTTTACAAAGACAGGCCGTTCAGGCCGAGGTCCCACCAGGCTCATTTGTCCCTTAACAACATTTATAAGTTGAGGAAGTTCATCAAGACTTGTTCTCCGCAGCAACGCGCCTGTCGGGGTGCGCCTGTTGTCATTCAGCCTTGACCATTGTGGGCCGTTTTCTTCCTCAGCGCCGTCTTTCATAGTTCTAAACTTCAATATCTGAAATTCCTTGCGGTCTATACCTACCCTCCGCTGCCTGTAAAAAACCGGTCCTTTGCTTGTGAGTTTTATCAGCAGGGTAATTACAAGCATCGGAATTGAAAATACGATGAGCAGCAAGATTGTGGCTACAAAATCAAAAATTTGCTTCAGTATGATTTTATAGCCGCTCAAGGGAGAATCGGCAGCGGAGAATAGAAGTTGTGAGCCAATAGTTACTACTGCCGGTTCGCTCATCGATATAAGGTTGCCCCAGTTGGGAATAATACGTATAGTTACACCTGAGTATTGAAGAGACTCAAGAATAGGATAGGCCCGCTGGGCCTCGTCTCCGTCTAAAGTAAGGTAAACTTCGTCCACTTTTTTAGCTTCGATTAGTTCAGGAATCTTCTTAATAGGACCGCATACCGGAATTCCAAGTATTTCTGTCCCTATCAGTTTGGGATTGTCGTCCACAAAAAAAGCGCACTTCAATCCCAACCATCCCATACGCTTGATATCCTGAACAAGCTGCTGCCCTTTTTTACCCGTGCCGATGACGGCATAATATCGAAGATTGTATCCTTTTTTGCGTAAGGCTCTTAAGATAACCATCACCAACAGATGTGAAAACAACAGTCCCAGGAATAACATCGGCACGAAAAGTGCCAGTAGCTTTCTTGAGTAGAGTTCAGACCTGATGTAATAAAAAAAGGCCAGTATTAGCACGCCGCTTAGGAAGGTGGCTTTCAACAAATCGCCGCCTTGCTTGAAAATACTCTCCATACGCTTGGATTTGTTAAATCCAATCCATAAGTTGCTCAGGTAGCAGATGCATACGACGGCGGGTGTCAGCATTAGATGATACTTGAAATCCGGTATTCCTTTTGGAGCGATGAATAGGCCGGAATAGAAACGGAGAAAATAAATCCCAATCCAAACGGCGCTGATTGTTACAAGTTCAACGATTGAACGGCATAAAGAAAAGAAAGCTGCATATCTTTTCAACATTGGGCCTTAGCTCCGTTAGTTAGAATCAATTCCAAAATAGAACGTTATTTCTGTGAAGACCCCTCTGCTTGTCATATTGTTTCTGTCGTTTGTACTAATTATAAAAAGCATAAACTGGCTATGCAAGGAAAACAACCGCCTGGCGCCTTTGTAGCCGGTGGCAAAAGAACAGCAGCTGCTGATTCAGTTCCGAAGCCCGACATCTTGCGATTTTAATGACATTTTCCCCGGTTCGCAATAGGAATTCCTGAACAGAATCCTTTGCATCCTTATCGGAGCACGGAAATGGTAAGTGAATGTCGGCAGCCTTCTTCTTTTCAGAGGTATTCCGTTTGGTCTGCACAGTTTTGAAAACGATTCACAAATGCTATGCCTGCCTGTCATAATGGAGCTATATGGCAATCGACTATCTGTCTTAATTTGTTCCACCTTGGAGTTATGACTTTGCCATTTATGGTGGTTTTGACAGGTTTGTTTTTGGCCCTTATCTCACAATTGATGATAGGCTGTCCTTGTAAAGCTATATCGAGCCTGCCGTCTTCGGTCGCAAAAACCGAGTACACCTTGGACAGTGAATCGAGGACGACTTTGTTATTTTTTCGCAGATAGCTGCCGCAGATGACAAAGCAGCGACTAATCGAATCAGGCTCATCCGGGGAACCGACAGGACGGGTGGTTCCGAAAAGATAGGCATCGGTATCCCATCCGTGAATGATTTTATTACTGTTTCGATGCATCCGTCTCCCATCCGCACGCAGGTTCAGGAAAACCTCGGTTATTTTCTTATTTCGAGATATCCGCACCCCCAGCATCTCATCTCCTTCCAATAATTCTATATCGGCAGTGGAACCCTTCCCCGACTGTCCCAGCGGCAGAATTGCCGTGATAAACTTCATCTCTCTGTTCTTTTCGGTGGGCAACAAAGCAAGGTATTCGACCTCTGTGTCCGGTTTATGGTCTTTCAGCCCTTTCTTTCTGACTACGGCCATGTCCTTCGGAAACAGTAGTCGAACGATTGCTCCGGCTTGAGTTCCATTTGAAAGGTGTATGTCGGATCCGTTTTCCTTTGCCTGTCCCTCGAAGTGAAGCAGCCATTCTAACTGCCCGGTTTCGTGTGTGCGAATATCATCGAAAATAAGAATTACATCATCGATACACAGAAAGTGCCTGTAATTGCGGGAAAATTTCCACGAAGTAGGCCCGGTCGCGTCGGCGAGCACATATTTAATCCCTGCAAGGTCCATTAGATGCCGGACCTGACCGGGATGTACAACACCGCGATCACCGTTTCCGCAGTCTTCCGGATTCTGTGCTGCACCATCGATTAAGATAACGTTGTGAGCTTTGCTGTTACGGTAATAGCTCGTATATTCACGGCGACCGTATGAACAGTTCCCTGAATCAATAATCAACGGCTTGCCTCCATGAAAGAGAACAAAGGAGCCTGCGTCCGGGTGAGCATGGTTCCAGGTAAAGCCCGACTTTACAGCGAGCATAGTGGCATTGTCTTCCCACGAAGAGCGCATCATTACCCAGCCGATATCGGGATAGATAAATGATGTAGGAAGGTCGGCTGGGACAGCCTTCCGTTTTTGCAATTGATAATAAACTAATCCTATGGGATCGCGCAAGCCGGAATCTGTTCGAGTGATATACCAGTGGTATGACGGAGAATCAAAACCGTTAGCCAGTAACAAACGCAGCGTACCGTCTCCGGAAGCCGACAGGCTGCTGTCTCCGAAGTTCACCGACAGAAGAGAGTCGGAAGTGGGATATGATGTATGCACAAAGAAATCGCCTGTCTTTTCCAATATGGGAATCTTGGGTAGAGATTGATCGGGATGAACGTTTGAATAGGCAAGGTGAAAAAGCAGATATTCCGACAGAGCATAATTAGCATAGCCTACGCTCTCGTAGAATGCCCCTTTCCTGTCGAAGTTCAAGGTCTTATTTTGCAGGATGATCCCACTGTAAGCGAACCATTCAGGAAATGCATCTCTAACCTGTTCCACCCATTGTTCCGCTTGTGGTTCCTCTCCTCGGATGGAAAGTGCAGCAACTCCGGCCATAGACACGCATACGCTCCACCAGTTATGTCCCATGGAATCCAGTGCATGGATTCGCTTCTCGGGCAGAATCCAATCATTGAGCGTAGGTAGGATACCCCGCTCGACCATCGTCTGAACAATAACCTTTCTGTCAGATTCCGACAGAAAGTCATGGATACTGTCATATCCAACGGCATACCCGAAACAGAAGCGGGCCGTATTCAATTCGGAATTCCAGGGGGGATCCCGGTTGGCATCGCCGGCCCAGCTATTTAATTTTCCATAGTGAATAAGAGCTTCTTGTAACTTCTCGGCGTACATTCTCTTACCTGTCATTTGGTACGCAAGCCCCAAGGTTGTTCCCATGGCGCTGATTTGGCTGCTTGGCCTGCCATAGTTACCATGCTGTCCGGCTCCGCTTTCAGCATATTCCCTGGATACGAGTTTCTCATTGACCAGCCTATCGGCTCGCTTGAGGATATCCTCCCAAGCCTGGCGCACTTCAGTATCATCCGAAATCTTTTGCCTGAGTTCTTTGAGTTTGGCCTCAGTAAAATATAGCCGGGGATAAGATGAAGACCGGCCAATTCTATCTTGAGCAGCTCCGATGTTACCGGAGGCACCGGCGGAATTGTTGGGCTCAGCAAGTACTATTCCACAAAGCGGGACGAGCAGTACTAACAGGGATAAGAAAAGCAGCCTGAATTTCGTATCTCCCATAATTTTCTCCTATTAGTAAAGCAGAGCACCTATAACAGGTATCCCTGGTTATTTCCTGGACTTCTCATCCATAAGTTCCGCTACCTTTGGTTCGATGGCTTCCGCCCATATCTTATATCCTTCTTTGTTGGGGTGCAGATAGTCGGGCATTGTTTTTTTGGTTAAGAAGCCGTCTTTAGTCAGGAACTTGTCATTGATATCCAGGTAGTGAATCATCTTGCGGTCGGCTATCTTCGAAGCCAGCAGCGATGCCTTGGCATTTTTCTCGCGCTGGTCCGACGGTTCAGGTCCACGCGGGAAAATGGCAAGTATCAATATTTTTGTCTTTGGGCATTTCACGCGAAGTTTATTACAGATGGCGATAATACCGTCGGCGATTTCCTCGGCGGTATTGTCGTTACCGTTGGAGTTATTGGTGCCTATCATGAGCACAGCGAGCTTCGGAGATATACCTTCCAGGTGGCCGTGGTCCAGTCGCCACAACACATGCTGCGTCCTGTCTCCACTGAAGCCCATATTGACGGCATTTCGCGGCGCATAGTACTTGTCCCAGGACTCTTTTCCTCCACCTTCCCAGCCGTGCGTTATCGAATCACCGATATAGAGCAAATCCACATTGTCCTGCTTGACTCGTTCGTTGACTGCGTCATTACGCAGTGTCCACCAACTATGTCGATGGGCAGCCGAAACAGCAGAGTTCTGCTTTTCTTCTGCGACCAGAGCCTGGCTCGAAAGAATCGAAATAATAAGAAATGTAATCAGAAGTTTGCTTTTCATTTTGTGTGCTCCTTTAACTAAAATTTCCATTTGACGCCTGTTTGGCCACAATACTGTCAGAACATCCTTTGCCCAAAAAAGTTCGCTCTTCCGTGCTGCTCCTCAAAAGCCTCCCGGAAATAATTTTTGCAGTGTAATCACCTTAATCCTCTGCAACGATTCGCACATTATACCGTTGCCGCCCAGCGCCGGCAAGCATAATTTTCTGTCGGGAATACCTCTCCGACTCTGTTTTTCTTTGCTCCTTTTATCAAAGTCGAAATTCTTATATTAATTGTTATCGGGGTGAATCATTTGAAAAGACGTACAGAAAGCCTGCGACTTTAAGACTTATCTGCTATTCTACGTGTAATCTGACGCTTGATAATATCGACGGCTTTGTGGTGTAAAATGTAAATTGAAGTGCCCCGGTGAAATGAAAGGGACTTATAAATGAAAATGAAATTGAAAGTAATTTTTTCTGTGCTTCTTCATCTCCTTTTTGCCGGGCTTGCAACAGGTGATGTTAGACACGAAATAAATATCCCCGATATTCTTGATTACAAGACCTTGAAGTGTGATTTACATATACATACGGTCTTTTCGGATGGCCTCGTACGGCCTACCGTTCGGGTTGATGAGGCCTGGAGAGAGGGGCCGGATGCCATTTCAATAACCGACCACATCGAGTATCAGCCGCACAAGTTGGAAAAAGCATCACTATCGGAAGGCACCGGGATTGACTATTATGTCTATAATGTTATTCTTGTAGAAGAACCTTGTCATGGATCTGTGAAATGAGAATACAGGAAATTGCTGCTGTTTTTATTCTTCTGGTTTTTTCTCTTAGCGATATATGTGCCGGCACAGGTGAGCATGAGAAAAGAGTGCCTGTCATTTACTGTACCGACCTGTTTCATCCTCATGATGACCCTGACGACCATTTCGACATAGCGTGTCTGTATTCAATTTCGGAGATTGACATAAAAGCGATTATCTTAGACCAGGGCCGTAAACAGAAAACCAACCCCGGTTCCATTCCGATTTCACAGCTCAATTACATTACAGGTAGAAGTGTCCCTTATGCCGTCGGATTGTCGGACAAGCTTAAATACTTTGAAGACAAGGGCTTATGGCAGGCAAAAGAATTCCAGGACGGCGCCGGGCTTATTCTAAGGACCCTGAAGACATCTGAAGAGCCGGTATCGATTATTTCCGTGGGAAGCCTCAGGGATATCGCAGCCGGCTATAATAGGTCGCCTGATCTGTTCAGAGCTAAGGTTGATAGGCTGTTTATTTTCATAGGAGAAGCGTCCGCCAGGGGACATATAGAATATAATGTCGGATTGGATAAGTATGCTTATATTCGGATTATGAATTCGGGATTGCCCGTTTATTGGGTTCCGTGCTTTGATGGCGGGCTCTGGCAGAATAATGGCAGAGCTTCCTATTGGAAAGCCTCACATAAGGATTTATTGGGAAACGTTTCCGACAGAGTAATGAATTATTTCATTTACGCTTTGCTGAAAAAGAACGAGAAAGAGCCGGCTAAATTTCCGGGCAATGCAATTAACAGCAACGATAAAAGTAAAGTCCTGTCGATGAATCGTAACTTATGGTGTTCGGCAGTTTTTCCTTACATAGCCGGACGAACGTATCTTCGACGGGGAAATAAATTCACTG
>Ga0307422_1001239_pt1 | contig 13499 bp, 10 predicted proteins | sample SalMarWE160290MG_FD_202153 | JGI IMG/M metagenome (GOLD analysis project Ga0307422, IMG submission 202153) | Salt marsh sediment microbial communities from the Plum Island Ecosystem LTER, Massachusetts, United States - WE1602-90 | ecosystem: Environmental > Aquatic > Marine > Intertidal zone >...
GTCCGCCGCGCCCATGCACCAGCCCTGAAGGACTGGCCTATCAGGAGCTGGGCGTTGAAACGCCCAGGGCTGCGCGTGCGGGCGCTCTGGTCGTGTCAGCCCGTGGTGGGCGAGCTGGCGTGGTCGGAGACATCACCACGCGGACGCAGACTCATGCCAGGTGTTTACGGGACGCGATACTAGAGCGTCTGTAAATACTCCTGTAGGGCTGTAAGTACATAGGCGTAAGCTGCCTTCTGGCAGTGTGAAACCACTGACGTAAGACCTAAGGCAATGGATGAGGGCTGGGCTTTGAGCATGTCACGGGCGTGGCTGCAGCCGGTCAGCTCACCACGTCCAGGACCGTGCGGACAATGACACGCCGGAAGTCGTTTTCGAAGACAGGATACCCTGTTGCCGACGCTCCCTCCCAGCCGGCATGTTGCACCGTGCCTGAGCGCATGACGGCTTTGACGACAGCGCGTTCTTCGGGTGCAACAGGTTGGACGCCAAAAGGATAGCTCGTCTGCCGGCTGACCAGGTGCCCGTTGTCGAACACGGTGATGATCGCCCCGGCGAAATCGAGTGATCTGAGGGCGATCACCTCGTGGGACGCGGTCGAGAACGCTGCCTTGAGCCCCGTCAGGTTGAACGGCTCGCCTGTGGATGCGTCCCTGAAGAACCGGGAGGGACACAGGAGCGCGGCTGCGCCGCGAATGGCTGCCTCGTGCCTTTCCTGCTTGTCCAGGATCGGCAGCTCGAGCTCCAGGATCTCGTGCGCCAGCGCGAAGTTGCGGCGCTCGGAGCGGGCCGCCTTGCCGATGTCGACGCACTTCATGCCCCGGTAGGTGTAGCTCTGGCCTCGGCGCATGGGGAGGTCGCGGTGAAGCACGTTGATCCTGAGCGCGCGGGCGATTCGCTCTGGGTCGATGGGCGGGGATTCGATACCGGCCGCGGCAAGCAGGCGGTCGACGGTCCTTTCGACAATCTCGTCTCGCTCCTCGAATCCGTACACGGCTGCGTTCCCGCAAGGTGTCTGTCTGAGGAGCTGGCTACGAATCGGATTCGAGGCTGTCGCCGAACGCCTTGACGTAGGCTTCGACCATCCTGGCGACGGCCTCCTGGAGGCGTGCCGACTGGCCGTCGAGCGCCTGATGGATGCGCGAGGCCGGCCTCTGGCGGATCTCCTTGAGAACCTTGGCGTAGCCGTCCGGCGATGCTTCGGACCCCTCGTAGTTGGAGTGGGAAGCGAGCGCCTCAACCTCGTCGATCGAAATGTCCCGGGGGCAACCGGTTGAGTTCATGAAGGTCTGAAGGTTGTGCGGCAGTTCACCCACATCGGGCTCGAGGTACCCGAGGTCGCGCAGCATATGCCGCAGCGAGATCTTGAGCGCCTTGGCGATCTTGACCAGGGTGTCGATCTTCGGCAACCCTCGTTCCTCTTTGGAGAGTCGGCTGATGTGCGCGTCCGAGATGCCGGATCGGTATGAGAGCTGGCTCTGTGTGATGCCATGCTCCTTGAGCTGCTGTGTCAGGTATTGCCCGAACCTACTCATAGCAAACCTGTTACCTCCTCTGCACCCCCGTGCCGCCAACGGCGTTGCCGCGCGCGGCGCCTGGCGCAGACCCCTCGAAAGAATCCTGAGTCGGCTCCTGAGTATTTAGTATAGCACCAAAAATGTAGCCGAGCAAGTGTTTTACTACAGAAACGAGGGGTTCGCCGTCGCGCCAAGCTCACCTCGCGCACCCCAGGGCAGACTGGTTGCGTGGACCCTGGCAGGGCGTGGCGACGCCCGGTGTCGAAATCGGTCAACCACCCAGGCGTTCGTGCCGAAGCTTAGATCAGTTGAGATTGAGGAGAGCCTGACTCTGTTCGCGGGAGGGGCGCATTGCCCAAGGTGCGCGGCGCACTCGTAAGGAGCACGACTGCACGCACCACTACGGCGTGAGCACGGCCGTCGCGTGGCATGTTAAGCAGCATCTGAGAGGTTAGTCACCAATCATGACGAGCAGCGACTTGGATCGGCTCGAAAACCGTCTGCACGAGCTCGAGCGGGAAGTGCTGAAAGAGCAGCGCTTCATGCACGACTTCATCGAACGGGCCAACCTGATGGTGGTTGGTTTCGACGGCGAGGCGCGGGTGACGGTTTTCAACCGCAAGGCGGAGGTCGTCACCGGGTACACGAAGGAGGACGTCATCGGCTTGACGTTGGATCAGGCCTTTCCGCCCGGCGAAGGGAGCAGCATCCACATGCTGGCCGACAACTTCCGCATTTGTGGCGGCAGCGGGTTCCGGTGCGAGACGCAGCTCGTCACACAGACCGGCGTGGCGAAGACGGTCGTCTGGCACGCGAGCTGCCTCACCGATGGCGACGACCTCGTCGGGCTCATGGCGTTCGGCGAGGACCAGACGGTCCAGAGGCAGTACGAGGAACGCCAGCGGTGGTTCGCTGCCATGCACATGCTCCAGGAGTTCTCGACGAAGCTCGCCCACGGCCTGAACAGCTTGCTCGGTACGATCCTGGGGTACGCGTCCCTGCTCCACACCCAGAGCGCCGACGGGAGCGCTGAGCAACAGCACGCCGCACGGATCGAGGAGGGGGTCGAACGGTGCGCGGCGGTCCTGAAGCGACTGCTCAACTTCGGCGGCGGCGGCGCGCCGAAGGCACGGCCGTTCGAGCTGGGCGCCGTCGTGGAGCGGGCCGCCGAAACCCTGCGGTCCGAACTGCCTTCGGCCGTGACGATCGAGTACGCCCCGGCCGACGAAGCGATCGACGTGATGGCTGACCCCGCGCAGATCGAGCAGGTGGTGACCGAAGCGGTTCGCAACGCGGCCGAGGCGATGCCCGAGGGCGGACACGTTGTTGTCTCCACCGAGACTCTGTTCGCCGACCCTGGACTCTGCGTCGAGCGGCCTGGTCTCAGGCAGGGATGGTACGGCGTGGTCACGGTGAGCGACAGCGGGCCGGGCGTGCTGCCCGACGACTCGCTTTCGCTCTTCGAGCCGTTCAGCACGTCGAAGCCCGATCACTGGGCCGGCCTCGGCCTGGCGGTTGCCTACGGCATCATGCGCCGCAGCGGCGGCTGGATCGAGCTCGTCGGCACGCCCGGCCAGGGCACGACCGCGACCATCTACTTGCCGCTGGCCGCCTCCGCCGCAGAACAACAGCCGTCGGAGGAAAGCACGCGCAAAGGCCCGCAGACGATCCTGCTGGTCGACGACGAGAAACCGCTGCTCGACACGGTGTCCGACATGCTCAAGCACCTGGGCTACCTTGTGCTGACGGCCGGCGACGGCGAGGAAGCCGTCCGGATCTACCAGGAGCACAAGGCAAACGTCGACCTGATCATTCTCGACATGCTCATGCCGCACAAGGGCGGCCGCGAGGCGTACAAGGACCTCAAGGGCATCCAGCCCGACGTCAAGGTGCTGCTCACCAGCGGGTTCGAGCAGCAGAAGGCGGTCGCCGAGGACATGTGCGAGCAGGGCGCCGCCGGCTTCGTCGAGAAACCGTACCGCCTCCGCGACCTGTCCGAGCTCATCCGCCGCGCCATCAAGCCGAAGTTGTAACCGCAACCGCCTTGTCCGACCCGGGGGACGCGACGAAATCGCTTCTTGGCCTATCCTTGCTTTCTCTGATACTCATCTTCGTTGCTGATGACCGCATTTTCCCCGGGTGGGAGTAATCCGGCGTGGACGTTCCCGATACGCTTGAATTCGTCGTCGAGGTGGCGCGTGAGGCCGGCCGGCTCATCGAGGAGGCCGCCGGGTCGTTCAGCGTGTCACGGAAACGCAACAACGACGACCGGCTCGACGTGGTCACCGACGCCGACCTCGCCGCCGAGCGCCTGATCGTCGAGCGGCTCCGCGGGCGGTTTCCCGACTACGACGTGTTCACCGAGGAGACCGCGCACGAGATCGCGTCCGAGTGGTTCTGGGCCGTCGACCCGCTCGATGGGACCAAGAACTTCGTGAGTGGATTGCCGTTCGTGAGCGTTTCGATCGGCCTGCTGCACGAGGGCGTGCCCGAGCTCGGCGTCATCCACGACGTGTTCGGCCACGAGACGTACGCGGCCCGTCGCGGCGGCGGGGCCACGTGCCTCACCCGTCGCGCGGGTGCGACGGGCAACGGGGAGCCGATCCGGGTGAGCGACACCGCCCGGCTCGAGGACGCGCTCGTCGTCCTCGAAGGCATCCAGATCCACCTGCGCCAGCGGCGCTACGTGCACGACCTCCACGTCAAATGCCGCGCCGTCCGCAACCTCGGCTCGGCCGCGCTCAACATCGCGATGATGGCGCGCGGTTTTTTCGGCGGCTACATCGACGAGGACCTGAAGTACCACGACTTCGCCGCGGGCGCCGTCATCCTCGAGGAGGCCGGCGGCACGCTCACCCACTGCGATGGTGCGCCCATGTGGCCGCGCCGGCCCGACTACGGCGACGTCGACGTCCTCGCCACCAACGGCCGCCTCCACGACGCCCTCCGCAGCGCCATCGCCAACGGCTAAACGTTTCTATCGGAGCACAGGGGCGATGTGCTGTCTTCCTAGCGTCCGCGCCCGCCCCGAAGGGGCATGATAGGACAGCCCAGGGTTCCGGCGCCTCGGGAGAGGCGCACGGACACCCTGGGTCCCGGGACCACGAGAACAAGAGATAGGCTGAAGGGCTTCAATGGGGCACCCTTTTCAGCAGGCCCGTGAGCCCCGGGTTGTGGATAGCCAAACGAATCATGTGAGCCCCGAAGGGGCAGTAGCACTTCTTCGCGTGAGGATCGCGCCGGGCGTGTCGTCTTCGGGCGTCGTGCGGCGGGTGCTTCTCAGTGGAGCGACGTGGCACGCTCTTTGCACCTTACTATGGCGACGAGGGAGACAGCGTGATGAGAGTCGTCCTGCCCAGGCTCCGACCGATTGAGATTGCCGGCATCGTCCTACTCGTCGCCGTCGCGGCTGTGGGCCTCTACCTCCTCGTTCGGCAGAACGTCACGAGCGAAGAGGCCCGCATCCGCAGACTCATCCGGGAAATCGAACAGGCCTTCGAGCAGAGAAAACTGAAAAGGTGTCTGGGCGTCGTCGCCGACGACTACTCGGACAACTTCGCCGCCGGCTCCAAGGCCGAGCTCGAACAGACGCTGCGGCTGCTGTTCCAGTCGTCCAAAAAGATCCGCGTCAGCCTCGACGACATCACGATTCGCATCCGCGGCGACGAGGCCGACATCACCCTCATCGCCACCGGCGTTGCGGAAACCACGTTCGGCACCTTCTCCCTGCACCGCGAGGCCGGCTACACGCGCTACGTCCTCGCCATCCGCAAAGACCGCGGCCGCTGGAAAGTTTTCCGCGCCGACGGCATCGACTGAGCACCAGTTACAGCCCTGCGCCCACAGAGGATTTCGTCGCCGAGCGTTCCGCCTTGGCTGGGGCGCGGCGGCTTCTGCTCTGTTGCCTGCCGGACGTTCCCCAGTGAGTATTGCCACCGGCTTTAGGGCCTGTTGAAAAAGGCGCTTTATGTAAGCCCTTTGGGCTATGCGGTGACGTCTTGTTCCCTGCTGACCCAGGGCGTTGCCCTGGGCTGTGCTATGAAGCCCCTTCGGGGCAACAAGCAAGCGCCCGACATGGTACTTGTTCAACAGGCCCTTTAGCCGGTGGCCGGCAGCGCCACGCCAACCATTCCTGAGCGCGCTTCAGCGTGCTTCCCGACAGAAGCCTTCAGGCATGGATTCCGGCAATGGCTGAAGCCCCATGTCGAGAAGCCGACTGAAGCCGGCTCATGCTTAGAGGGCGATGGGCGCACACCACCGGCTGAAGCCGGTGGCACAACCTACTGGATAGACAACGCGCGGCTGGGCGCAGCCCGCTACCCGCAGACGAGGAGGCAGTTGGCGTAGGGGGTGGTGTCGCTGACGCGCCTGTCAAAGGCGCGCGCGGACGGCGAGGCGGGCGTGGGCGGCGATGTGCTTGAACTCGATGTGGGGGAAGACTTCGAGGGGTGTGCCGAGTGCTTCGAGTGCTTTGGCGCGGTCGGGGCTGAGCTCTTTCATCTCGTCGGTGATCAGGATGCGGTCGAACGAGAAGTCGGACGCGATGGCGCGGATCACGTCGAGGATGGTCGGGACGTCGTCGGTCAGCGCCAGGTCGATCGTCTCGACGCCGGGCGGGACGGGGAACCCCTTGTCTGCGAGCAGGACCATCTGCGTGTGACCGACCTCGCGCAGCGCGCCGGCCAGGAGGGCGTTGAGCAATCGTGGGCCCGAGTCGCCGGCGGGCACGGGGGCGCCCGCCCTACAATTCGCAACGATGCGTTCCTTCTGTTCGCGCGTCCAGCGCTCGACCAAGGAGTCAATGTCGTAATCCATGGCTTCCTCCTGAAAAATGGCGGTCGTCACATGCCTTCCTTGCCTTTCAGCAGGAACAGCATGTACTCGTGCGAGCGGTCGTGGTGGCGGGCGACGACGTCGGCCGTGTCGTCGAGCTCGGCGAGGAACCGGTCGAGGGCCTCGGTCCGCACGACGACGACGGCCTGGGCTTGTGGTCCGTTGAACAGGTCGGCGACGACGGGATCGCCCGGCATCGCGATGTCGCGCTGGCGGCTGCGCACCGAATCGTCGCCGGCCCGCAATCTTTGTGTGATGTCCTTGAGGTAGTAGTAGCCCTGCAGGTCGGTGTGGTAGCGGTACGTCGGGATGCCGGCGCGCCGGTACTCGTCGAGCTTCGGCAGCAGCGGCACGACCGAGTCCATGACGTTGTCGCGCCGTTTCCGGCCGTCTTGGATCGCGACCATCACGAGCACGACGCCCATCGCGAGCGCGAGCATCGCCCACCGCCTATGCCGCGTCACGACGAGCGGAAGAACTGAGAGGCAGCACACGGCGCCGATGATGCCGGCGACGATGGTCGCGGTGGCGTCGCCCGTCCACTCGCAGAAGCCGACCAGGAGAACAACGGCCCCAACTCCGAGGAAGAGGCCCCACCCGGCGAGAATGCCGGCGGCCCACGACGCGGCGCGCGGACCCGGTCGCGTCGATCGGATCGCCCACTCGACGACGGGGCCGCACGCGAGCGCCACGAACGGGAAGACGGGCAGCACGTATCGGGCCTCCTTCGCGCTCGACAACGAGAAGAGCACGACGGAGATCGCGGCAAACAGGCCGGCGAAACCGAAGAACGAGCCGCCGACCTCTCTGGCGAGGCGCCGGAACGGCCGAACGGCCCAGAACACAAGGAACGGCGTCCACGGCAGCATCCCGGTGGGGACCGTGGTCAGGTAGTAGTACAGCGGCGCTTGGCCCGGGGAACGCGCCTTGCCCGCGCGCTCGAGACCCTCGTACTTGAACAGCGTCCACGCGCGATCCCAGCCGAGCCGGTCGATCACGAGCAGAAACCACGGCAGCGCGATGACGAGACCGACGCCGACGGCCACGCCGCTCGCCGCAAGCAACCGCCCCAGGCGCGGGCGCTCGATGACGCCGGCCGCGACGACGCCCGCGACGAGAAACGGCAGCAGCGTGTGCCCCTTCGTCAGGATACCCAGCCCGGCGCAGACGCCGGCGAGCAGCGACGGCACGAGCCACCGACGGTTCCCGCGTCGAACGGCGCGCCAGAGCCAGTAGACGCAGCCGAGCACTGTCAGCGTCAGCAGCGGGTCAATGCCCGCCTGCTGCGATCGTTGTTGGTAATCAACGGCCGTCGCCAGGATCAATCCCGACCACACGCCGATGGCGAGATTGCCGCGCCGTGCGCCGATCGCCATGACGCCCGCGACCGTGAGCAGACACGCGAGCGCCAGCGGGACGCGTCCGGCGAGCACCGACGTCGACCCGCTCAGCTCGTACGAGACCGCGACGAGCCAGTAGGTCAGCGGCGGCTTATTCAGGTACGGCTCGCCGTTCGTCCGGGGGATGATCCAGTCGCCTGTCTCGACCATCTCGGCCGGCGGAGTCAGGCGCTGCGCCTCGTCGAGCCGGACCATGTCCTGCAGGCCGAGGTTCCAGAACAACGCCACGACCGGCACGACAACGGCCACGCCGACCATCACCCACCGCAGCACGCGCCCCCGCGCGCCCATCACGCCCGCCTCGACGTGCACCTCACCAGGATCTTCCGGCATCTCTGAATCACTCCCGAACCCGCGCCACGAGCTGGAGCAATAGTACAACAGATCAGCGACCCCGACACGAATCCAGTGAGTCCTGTCTCCACAACGCGGCCTCGTGCTGCTTCCGAGCTGAGCCGCACGGGCCAACACGCGATTCTGTCTCGACGAACCGGCCTTTTCGGGGTATGACCATAGTGAGGGTGCTGGGACATGGGCCGTCCGCGCGCGGAGGACTCAGGTGAAAGTCCTCAAGCAGATTTGGGTTGCCTTCAACCGCTGGCGCAAGCGGCATTGGCTTCTGCGCGTGATCATCCTCTGGCTGTTCGCGGCTCACACGCTCGTCGATCAGTGGTACATCCCGTGGCTCGTGCGCATCGCATGTGAGTCGATTCTCGCCGACGCTGAACCAAGAACGCTGAATGCCATCTACCACTCAAACAGGGCCAACGCCACTCGCCGGCTGCAAGCCGCGCTTGTCGCCAAGCTCGACACGGATGGGGACGGCGTGCTGGGTGATGCCGAGCAGGAATCGGCGCGGGACATCGACCTCGATCCTATCCAGCTCGCACTGGCGCCACTGCACGTTGACCTGGAGGCGCTGGTGTTGGCGTCCCAGCGTGCAAGGCTCGTTCCGCTGTCGTACACGCCGCGGGCAATCAAGAAGGACGCCTGGCGGGCAGCCCTCGTTGAGGCCGAGGAGATCATGGCGCCGGAGCGGGAGAAGATCGAGTCGTTCATTGCGTGGTACCGAGTACCCGAGTATGCTGAGTGGCGAACGTGGAAACACGGGTTCTCTCTCCTCTTGTCCCAAACCTACTACCCCTGGTGCGCGTTGGGTGACCCCTTCCATCTGGTGCCGGGCTTGCTGGCGATATTCCTGGCGCCGGCTGTGGCTGTGCAGTTCGTGAGGCGGAAATACGTGGTCCTCGGGGCCCTCGCCTTCTGGTTAGTGCTTGTTGTCGTGACGATCCACAGGCATCTCTACTGGGTGTTCTCATCAGCCTATTCGGCCTGTCTCCTCGGGCAACTCTTGCTCGTGGGCGCTCTCCTGCTCGCGGGTGTCCGGAGAGCGATGCGGCAGGGGAAGGATCCTGCCTCTGTGTGTTTTCTCCTCTTTGTGTTTGGGGCGATCCTCATCTGCTGGGGGTTGGGACCCGCCGTGCGGAACGCCGTTCACAAACCGGAGATCGAGACTTCGGCACTGCTTCTGATCTACTTCAGCTCCGTGACGCGGGTCGTACTGGTCGTTCTTGGTGGTGTCGCGATCTGCCTATCCGTTGCGCTTGTCATCTCAAAGCCGCTTGCGCGCGTTCTCGGCGCGGAACGGCGAGCCCGCCACTGAGACCATCGCAGCGTGCTTGCCGACGAGTAACGGCTCGTGCTATACAGGCGGTTCACGCAAGCGGGACGCATCGCTGTAGGAAGGACCCTATGCGGAGCATGACGGGCGCGGAGCTGCGCCAGGCGTACATCGAGTTCTTCAAGGGCAAGGGGCACGTCGAGATCGGGTCGGCGCCCCTGGTGCCCGAGAACGACCCGACGGTCCTGTTCACGACGGCCGGCATGCATCCGCTCGTGCCGTTCCTGCTCGGCGAGAAGCACCCGGCCGGCACCCGGCTCGTCAACTATCAGAAGTGCATCCGCACGGGCGATATCGAAGAGGTCGGCGACACGGTCCACCACACGTTCTTCGAGATGCTCGGCAACTGGTCGCTCGGCGACTACTTCAAACAGGAAGCGATCGAGTGGTCGTACGAGTTCCTCACTGGCCGCGAGTGGCTCGACATCGACCCCGAAAAACTCTGGGTCTCGTGCTTCGCCGGTGACGACGACGCGCCGCGCGACACCGAGGCGGCCGCCATCTGGCAGCGGGCGGCGGGGACGTCGCGCGGTATTCCGGCCGAGCGGATCGTCTACCTTTCCAAAAAGGACAACTGGTGGGGGCCGGCGGGTCAGACGGGTCCGTGCGGGCCCGACACCGAGATGTTCGTCTGCACCTACGAGGGCGGAATCCCGCCGGGCAAAGACTTGCAAAACGACCCCGACCACTTCGTCGAGGTCTGGAACGACGTCTTCATGCAGTACAACAAGAACGCCCACGGCACCTACTCGCAACTTGCGCAGAAGAACGTCGATACCGGCCTCGGCCTCGAACGCATGGCCGCCGTCCTGCAGGGCACGGACGACTACTCCACCGATTTCTTCGCCCCGATCATGGCGCGGGTCACGGACCTGGCGTCCGACACCGATATGCGATCGAAGCGCATCATCGCCGACCACATGCGGGCGGCCGTGTTCATGATCGCCGACAGCGTCCTGCCTGCGCGCGTCGACCAGGGCTACGTGCTGCGGCGCCTCATCCGGCGGGCCGTGCGGTTCGGCAAGAAGCTCGGCATCGAGGGTGCGTTCACCCACAAGGTGGCCGAGGTTGTCGTCGAGATGCAGGCGTTCGACGGCGTCTATCCGGAGCTCAAGGCGAACGCCGACACGATCCGCGAGACACTCATGCGCGAGGAGGAGCAGTTCACCAAGACGCTCGCGCAGGGCCTCAAGGAGTTCCAGAAGCTGCTGCCCAACGTGCTCAAGAACCCGAAGCGCGAGCTGAGCGGCCGGCTCGCCTTCCGCCTCTACGACACCTACGGGTTCCCGATCGAGATGACGCGCGACCTCGCCGAGGAAGCGAAGATCACGGTCGACATGGACGGCTTCGACAAGGCGTACGCCAAGCACCAGGACCTCTCGCGAAAAGGCGCCGAGCAGAAGTTCGCCGGTGGCCTCGCCGACCATTCCGAGCAGGTCACCCGGCTCCATACCGCCACCCACCTGCTGCAGGCGGCGCTGCGCAAGGTGCTCGGCGACCACGTCGCGCAGCGCGGGTCGAACATCACGGCCGAACGGCTGCGGTTCGACTTCACGCACCCCGAGAAGATGACGCCCGAGCAGGTCAAGCAGGTCGAGGACCTCGTCAACGGCGCCATCGCGCGCGAGCTCGACGTGACAGTTGAAGAGATGCCCGTCGGTCAGGCGAAGGCGGCCGGCGCAATGGCCGTTTTTGGCGAGAAGTACGGCGACACCGTCAAAGTCTACATGGTCGGCGACTTCTCCAAAGAGATCTGTGGCGGGCCGCACGTGAAGAACATCGGCGAACTCGGCCGGTTCCGCATCGTCAAAGAGCAGTCGTCGTCGGCCGGCATTCGCCGCATCCGCGCCGTGCTCGAGCAATGAACCGCGGACTTGTCATCGCCCTTCTCATAACGGCATCGGTACTGGCCCTTGCACAAGGCCCGGCCATCTCCTCGCACAAGTGGGCCGAGCAAGACCCCGTCGCCCCGTTCACGGGTGCGAACACGCCCCGCGCCGTCGTCGTCGCGTACTTCACAGCTTCCAAGAACGGCGACGCCGCGCGCGCCTCGAGCCTCATCGACTACGATGAGTGGGCCAGGCGGAGGGGCCTCGCGGGTGACCGCGCCAAGCAGTTCGGGCCGCTGCATCGCGCCGCGCTCAAGGAGGGCTATCGCGTCCAGAAGGCCGCCGGCAGCACGAAGGAGTTCGAGATCGTCAAAGCGGCGATCGAGCGCGACACGGCCGTGTTCGAGATCACGCAAGAGCGTGCCGACGGCGTCCACTGGTGGGAGGTGACACTCGCGCTCAGGGGCGGCCGGTGGGCCATTGTTGACTTCGCGCTCAAGTCTGTCGGACAGCGTCCGGGCGGTTGAACCGAAAGGGCAGCATCAGCGCCAAGTTCCTGCCATGTGGCAGGGCGGCCTGGCCCGCTTCCTGCTCGCAACCCTGCTAGCGGCAAGAGATTCGGGTGCCGCAAAAATTCTCGCTTGACATCCCTGATGGGGGGTGCTAGGGAACAAGTACGCTGTCCGAGTGGTCCACAAGTACGCAAGGAACGTGGTCAAAAGGGAGAAGTCCTGCCCGAGAAAAGACGGACTAGTGGATCCCAATCCCTATCCCTGGTTGCCACGGGTTCGCGAGTACGGCAAGGAAAGCGATTAACTAGGACAGAAACCCAACCACTTCGGGCAGCGTTTTTGTCTTTCTAGGCCCCCCGAGCAGGGGGCCTTCTTCTTGCCCTCGGGCCGGCAGAAACAGCCGCTTCTGCCGATCGACCGGGCCCGCTTGACGCACGCGCCGGCATTCGTTCGCGTGGTCGTTCGATGTCTTTGTGGATGGGAGCAACCGTGCGAGCGGCGCGGCGGTGGCAGTCGGGACTGTGACATCAGCAGCCCGTTTATGGTCATCAACGAAATGGATTGACGGCGCGTTGTAGGGCGGGTCGCCGTCGGCCCGCGCCACATCGCTCACGCGTGCAAGAGGCACCGGGTGTCAAGATAAATGGTTGATGACCATCAACGGGCTTCCTTCTCTCAGCATAGGCCAGTCCTTCAGGGCTGGTGTCACGCGCGACACACAACCATTCCGGAGCCTGTTTCAACGGGCTTCTCGACAGGCGGCTTAAGCCAGAACGACAAGGACGTTGAAACGCCCTCGACGGGTGTAGGTGCGTTGTGCTCTACCAGCCCTGAAGGACTGGCCTATCAAGAGCAGGGCGATGAGACGCCCAGCGGCCTTGGCGCGCGGGCGCGGGAGGGCGTGGCCTCATAGCTGACTCGAGATCAGCCCCCGTTGCAGGCCCGCTGGAACGCCGGCGGAGGCAAAACGCGCACCGCTAGCGACGGCCGGCGAGCGTGGGCGCGGGCTGTTCCACCGCTTGCTTTCCTGCGGTGTGGAACGTGTGGGCGAAGTGGGGGAGCGGGCCCTCGACCGGTTCTTGGGCAATCAGGATGCCGATCGAGTTCGACAGCTTCGTCGGGCTGTAGATCTCGTCGGTCTCGTCCGTGGCTTCGACCGGCTCGATCAGCGCCAGGTGCGTGAGCATCCTGAGGAGCTGCTTGTTGCCTTCGCCGAACGGCACCGTGCCCGTGCGGGTGAGCATCTGCACCTTGAACCCCTTCTCGACGAAGAACGAGCCGAGCGAGGCGGCGAACGTCACGAGCTCCTCGAACTGCTCGAGCGACCGCTCGTCGCGCTGCGTGAGCGCGTTGTCGAAGACGAGTGTGACCTGCAGGTGCTGATCCTGCGAGAACTGCGTGACGACGAGCCCGTCGGTCTTGGCCGAGAGCTTCCAGTTAATGAACCGCCGGTCGTCGCCGTGCTGGTACTTGCGGAAGCCGAACACCTCGGTGCCGATGCCGGGCCGGTTGAGCTGGCCCTCGATGTCGCTCAACACGTTCGCCAGAAAATTCGGGTTGAGCGGCACGACTTTCGGATAGACGATGACCGTCTCGGGCCTCTTCGTTGCGAACCCCCTGGCGAAGAAGCCGAGCGGGAAGCTCGTCGAGATCACAAGCTCGCCGAACTCGTACTCGCCGCGCCGGTCGATCACGTGCTGATACGTGGTCGACACGGACGTGCGCGG
>Ga0307422_1001243_pt1 | contig 13447 bp, 9 predicted proteins | sample SalMarWE160290MG_FD_202153 | JGI IMG/M metagenome (GOLD analysis project Ga0307422, IMG submission 202153) | Salt marsh sediment microbial communities from the Plum Island Ecosystem LTER, Massachusetts, United States - WE1602-90 | ecosystem: Environmental > Aquatic > Marine > Intertidal zone >...
ATCCGGGTGTAGATGTTGCCGGTCTCCTCCAGGCCGAAGAGCCGGGCGGCATGGGCGGCGTTATCGAAGACGTAGCTCGTGGTGGCGTAGATGGGGACCGCGCGAGCCCTGGTCGTCGGATCGGGCGCTTGGCCGGCATGCACGGCCAGGGTCTCGCGACGGTGGGCAGGAGTCTGCTCAGACACTTGTCTCTCCTTGGGACGCGCCGCCTGCGCGGCGGAGTTCATTCGACGGGTCCCGGGTTCCCTGGGGGAGGGGCTGTTCGGCGGCTGCCCGTCGTGTCGTCCGGAGAAACAAAGAACCGCGGTTCTGTGAACCGCGGCCCCGGGACCGATCTTCGGTCCGCTGCGCTCAGGCTAGCGAGACCTCAGACCCCGTCCTCCGCACTTCGGGGCCGCCCGAGCATGGACATCATGGAACCGCGCAGGTTGGAGTTCCTGCGCGAGTTCTCCCGGCGGCTGAAAGTGCTGGCGTTCATTGGAGGCGCATTGTGAGGCACGGCCGCCGATCGTGCAAGACTCAGCGCGTCTGGACGGGCTGGTTCAGCGGACCGCGAGACGGGGCGCCCGGAAGCGGCGCAGGCGCAGAGCGTTCGAGACGACGGTGACGGAGGAGAAGGCCATCGCGCCGGCGGCGAAGATCGGGTTCAACAGCCAGCCCGTGAAGGGGTAGGCGGCGCCGGCGGCCAGGGGGATCAGGGCCACGTTGTAGGCGAAGGCCCAGAAGAGGTTCTGGCGGATGTTGCGCATCGTGGCCCGGGACAGGGCGATGGCCGTCACCACCCCCCGCAGGTCGCCGCTCATCAGCGTCACCTGAGCCGACTCGATGGCCACGTCCGTGCCCGTTCCGATGGCGATCCCCACGTCCGCGGAGGCCAGGGCGGGGGCGTCGTTGACGCCGTCGCCGACCATGGCCACGGCCTTGCCCGCGGCCTGCAACTCGCGCACGGCCGCGGCCTTGCGCTCCGGGCGCACGTCCGCCAGGACGCGGTCGATGCCCGCCTCGGCGGCCACGGCCCGGGCAGTGGCCTCGTTGTCGCCGGTCAGCATCACCACTTCCAGGCCCAGGCGGCGCAGCTCGGCCACGGCTGCCGCGGAACCGGCCTTGAGCGGGTCGGCCACGGCGATCACGCCGGCCGGGCGGCCGTCGACGGAGACGAAGACCGGGGTCCTGCCCGCGGCGGCGAAGCGGGCGGCGGCTTCGGCGAGGGGACCGGCGGAGACGCCGGCGAACTCGCCCCGCCCCACCGCGACCTGGCGGCCGGCCACGGACGCGGCCACTCCGCCGCCGGGGGTGGCGGCGAAGCCGGTTGACTCGGGCAGCGTCTGGCCTCGCTCCTTCGCCTCGCGGACGATCGCCTCGCCGAGCGGGTGCTCGGATCCGCGCTCGACCGCTGCCGCCAGGCGCAACATCTCCGCCTCATCGAGCCCGTCGATCGCCATGTCCGTGACCTTCGGCCGCCCCTCGGTCAGGGTGCCGGTCTTGTCCAGGACCACGGCCCGGACACGATGCAGGTTCTCGAGGGCCTGGGCGTCGCGGAAGAGGGCGCCATTCTCCGCGCCCTTGCCGGTGCCGACCATGATTGAAGTCGGCGTGGCCAGGCCCAGGGCGCAGGGGCAGGCCACGATCAGGACGGCGATGGCGTTGACAAGGGCCAGGTTGAAGGCAGGCGAGGGCCCGAGGAGCAGCCAGGCCCCGAAGGTCCCGGCCGCGATTGCCAGTACGGCCGGCACGAAGACGCCGGTCACTCGGTCCGCCAGGCGCTGGATCGGCGCCCGCGAACCCTGGGCCTGCTGCACCAGGCGGACGATCTGGGCCAGCACCGTGTCGGCGCCGACGCGGGTCGCCTCGAAGATGAAGAAGCCCGAGGTGTTGAGCGTTCCGCCGGTGACTTCGTCCCCGGGTGCCTTGCTCAACGGCATGCTCTCGCCGGTCAGCATGCTCTCGTCGACCGCGGACCGGCCCTCGCGCACCAGTCCGTCGACCGGGACCTTCTCGCCCGGCCGGACGAGGACCAGGTCGCCCGGGACCACCCGCTCGATTGGGATGTCCAGTTCCTGCCCGGTGCGCCGGACGCGAGCCGTGCGGGGGGCCAATCCCACCAGCGCCCGGATCGCGTCCGAGGCGTGGCTGCGGGCCCGAGCCTCCAGGAAGCGGCCCAGCAGGATCAGGGTCACGATCGCCGCCGAGGTGTCGAAGTAGAGGGGGACCTCGCCGTCGACGCCCAGGCCTGCGGCTCGGAAGAAGTCGGGGGCCAGCGTCGCCGCCACGCTGTAGCCATAGGCGGCGGACGTGCCGACGGCCACCAGGGTGTTCATGTCGGCCGTGAAGTGGCGCAGGCCGGCGATTGCGCCCCGATAGAAGGTCGCCCCGGCCCAGAACTGGACTGGCGTGGCGAGGGCCAGCTGCAGCCAGGGATTGGACAGGAAGGCGGGCAGGAAGGGAGCCACGGTCATCCGCGCCAGGCCGAGCATGAGCGGCAGGGTCAGGAGGGCCGCGACCGCCAGGCGCAGCCGAAGCGCGCCCAGGTGGCGGGCCGAGGAGGTCTGGTGCTCGGCAACTGCGGCGGCCCGAGACCGCTTCACCTGATGGGCCTCGTAGCCCGCCGCGGAGATGGCCGCCGCCAGGGCCGCCACGTCTGTCCGGGATGGGTCGAAGCGAACCTGCGCCGATTCCGTGGCCAGGTTCACGCTGGCCTCTTCCACGCCCTCCACGCGAACCAGGAAGCGGGTGATGCGGTTCACGCACGATGCGCACGACATGCCCTCGACGTCGAACTCGGCGACTCCGGCGGGGGGCGAGGAAAGAATGGCGTGGTCGGTCATGAGTAGATACTCCCGGGGAGTATCATGCCACGGTTGCCGCCCGGCGGCCATCGTCGGGGCCGTCGCGGTCCGCTTGTCTCAGCCCGCGGGAAGGGCCTCCGGCGCTTCCTTGGCCGCCTTGCGGCGGCGCGGCGTCATACGTTCCAGGTGGGCTTCCGCGCGTCGGCTCAACGGGTTGTCGGGGCCGAACGTCCGGTGCAGCGATTCGAGGACCAGGCGGGCCTCGTGGCGCGCGGCCACCTTGCGGCCCATTGCCAGCAGTGCGTCGGCGTCGTGGCGCATTACCTCCAGGGTGTCCGGATCGTCCGGGCCGGGGAACTTGCGCAGGATGGTCAGGGCCTCCGCGTAGCGAGCCCGGCCGGCGGCGAGATCTCCCTGGCGGCACAGGACATCGCCGATGTGGGCCTTCATGTCGCCGACCTTGCGGTGGCGTGGGCCGTAGAGCCGGACGTAGCCGTCCATGGCGGCCTTGTACATGGTCATTGCCGCATCGAGCTGGCCGAGCCGCTCCATGGCCAGGCCCAGGTTGTGACCCATCCGCAGGGTGTGCGGGTGGCCCGGGCCGTTGACCTCACGGCTCTGGGCATGCAGCGGACCGTAGGGCCCGGCCAGGCGTTCGTAGTTGGAGCGGGCGGCGTGGTGTTCTTCCAGCTTCTCCTGCGTCTCGCCCAGCCAGAGCAGGCATTCCAGGGTGCGCTCGAACTTGGGGCCGTGAGTGCGCTCGTAGGCGTTGGCCAGCTCCTGCCAGCGGGCGCGGGCCTTCTCCAGCTCGCCCAGCTTGCCCAGCTCCCAGGCATAGCCCTCGCCCGCGGCCAGGGCCTCGTCGCCCTCCGGCCCCACGGCCATGACCGCGTACTCGTGCAGGATGCTGTAGGCCTCCAGGGCGGCAGTGTGCTTCTCGGCCTCGGCCAGGGCCCGGCCCAGCCCGGCCAGGGCCCACAGCGTGTCGGGCGCCTCGGGACCGAGGACGCGCAGCCTGATCTCGCCCAGCTCGCGGTAGTGGACGGCTGATTCGTCCAGTTCGCCCAGCTGCTCCTGGTTCCAGGCCAGGTTGCCCAGGGCCCACTGCGTGGCTGCGTGGTCCGGCCCCAGCACCCGGCTGCGGGCTTCGTACAGCTGCTCGTCGATCTTGCGGGCCCGGGCGTGCTCGCCCGACTGGCCCAGGGCGTCGGCCAGGCCGGCCAGGGCGTCCAGCGTCGCGACGTCGTCAGGCCCGTGACTGCGCCGCAGGCGGCGGTAGAGGTCGTCGTAGACTGCCACGGCCCCGGCCGTGTCGCCCAGCCTCAACAGCAGCCGTCCGTGTTGCCCGCGCGCGGCGAGAGTGGGCAGGCTCTCGTGGCCCAGGGCGGCGATCGAGGCCGCCAATGCCTGTTCCGACAGCGTCCGCCCGGAGACGTAATCGCCGGCTCCCACCAGGGCCCGGGCGAGATTGAGCATGGCGTCGATCGTGTCCGGGTGGTTGGGGCCCAGGACGCGGCGGCTGCGATCCACGCGCTCGGCCAGGACCTTGCTGGCACTGGCGTGGTCGCCCAGGACGATCAGACAGCTGCCGAGGTTGGCCAGGGTCCGGATGGTAGCGATGCTGTCGCGGCCCAGGGCCTTGCGCTGGACCTCGAGCAGCGTCTCTAGCGTGCCTCGGGCCGAGGCGTCGTCGCCCATGGCGCGCTGGGTGAGCCCCAGGTTGTGGAGGGCGCTCATGGTGAGCGGGTTGTCGGGGCCCAGGGAGTTCATGCGGCCCTGGGCCACGCGCTCGTAGAGATGCCGGGCTTCCACCGGCCGGCCAAGGTAGGACAGGGCCACGGCAAGGCCGTGAGTGGCGGAGAGAGTGTCCAGGTGCCGGGGGCCCAGGATTCGCTCGCAGCGCTCGACAAGCACGGTGTACTGGTCGCGGGCCGCCGACCAATCGTCGAGCTGCAGGCTGAGGGCCGCCACGTGAGCCTCGGCCTCGAGTGTGGCCGGGTGCTCGGGACCGAGCAGCTTCTTGCGAGCGCTCATGACCTGACGGCAGACGGTGCGCCGGGCTTCTTCGTCCGGAATGGTGTCCAGCAGGATTTCTAGATCCTGCAGGGCTGCCAGGCCGGCGATCGACGGAACGTCGGGCGCGTCTTTCCTTGTTGAGCCGCGATCCATCGCCAGAGCGGATACTCCTGGGTGCATTCCCTCGGTGGCACTCCATCATGCCAGGTTCGGCCGAGAAGTGAGGTGCGGCGGTTACGATACTTGAGCATTGGATTCGGTGCCCCGGACGGGGCCTCAGGCTGAAGGTGGCGCGGTGAAGTCGATCGAGGCCAGGGTGCGATGTGCGACGGGGTTGCATGCCCGGCCCGCCGCCGCCTTGGTGCGGGCCGCGTCCGCGTTCCAGGCCGGCGTCCGGTTGGAGAATCTCACCCGGGGCGGGGAGGGTGTCGACGCCCGAAGCCTGACGGCCGTGCTCTCGGCCGGGGTCGAGAAGGGCCACCTGGTGCGAGTCTCGGCTGACGGCCCGGACGAGGACCAGGTCCTGGCCGAGCTGCGGCAGCTGCTGGAGGCGGTCCACCCTGATGGATCCGGCGAGGCGGGCGAGGAGCCGGCTGCGGCCGGCCTGCCGCCGGTCTACGAGCTCGGTGGCGGGCGCGTGTCCGGCCTCCCGGGCGCCCCGGGCATCGCCGTGGGGCCGGTCTGGAGGCCCCGCTACGAGCCGCCCTCGGCAGCCCGGGCTCCCGGTCCGGAGGCGGGCCGGGCCCGGATCAGGCAGGCCGCCGAGCAGGCCGCCGGTGAGTTGCGCCGGCTGGCGGAGCGGCTGCGTGAGGCCGGCTACCCGGGCGACGCCGGCATCCTCGACGCCCAGGCCCTGATGGCAGTGGACCCCGCCTTGCTGGACGTGGCGACGCGATTGGTGGCGGCCGGGCTGGACCCTGTGGCCGCCGTCGCGACCGCTGCCGAGGCTCAGGCCCGTGCCCTGTCCGGGCTTGAAAGCGAGCGCCTGGCCGGTCGGGCCGCCGACGTGAGGGACGTGGGCGGGCGCATCGCCCGGCTGCTGGCCGGCGGGGCGGTCATACCGCCCGACGAGCCCTCCATCGCCGTCGCCGCAGACCTGCCACCGTCGCTGCCGGTCGAGGTCCCGCGCGGCCTGCTGCTGGGACTGGCCCTGGAGGGCGGCTCGGCGACGTCTCACCTGGCCATCCTGGCGCGAGGTCTTGGGATCCCGGCCGTCGTGGCGGCCACGGGCCTGCTCGGGGTCGTGGACCGGGAGGGGGGACCCGGCGTTCTGGCCGTGGACGGGACCACGGGTGAGCTGTGGCTCGACCCGGATCGGGTCGCCCTGGACGAGCTTGAGGATCGCGGTCGAGAGCGAGCCGCCCGGGCCGCCCGAGCCGCAGCCCTGCGTGACCGGCCGGGCGCGACGTCGGACGGGACTCGCATCGCCCTCCTGGCCAACATCCGCAGCCCGGAGGACGCTCCCCGGGCCATCGCCGCTGGCGCCGAGGGGGTCGGCCTGTTCCGCACCGAGTACCTGTTTCTGCGCCGTCAGTCACCCCCGACCGAGGACGAGCAGGTGGCCGCCTATCGCCAGGTGATGGAGGCCTTCGGGCCCGATCGGCCGGTCGTGATCCGCCTGGCCGACATCGGCGGCGACAAGGAGATGCCCTACCTGGGCCTGCCCGAGGAGCCGAACCCATTCCTGGGCGTGCGCGCCATCCGCCTGGCCCACGGCTCGCGGGACCTGCTGTTGACGCAGCTGCGCGCCGTGTGGCGCGCCGCGGGAGCAGCCGGCACGATACCTCACGTCATGGCCGCCATGGTCTCCACCGTCGCCGACGCCCGCCTCCTGGCGGAGCTGAGGGACGAGGCGCGAGCGGCAGTCGAGGGGTCGGGACAGCCCTGCCCGGATCGGATGGGCACGGGCCTGATGATCGAGGTGCCTTCGGCGGCGGCCATGGCCCCCGAGCTGGCCCGCCTGGCCGATTTCTTCAGCATCGGCACCAACGACCTGACGCAATACGTGCTGGCCGCGGATCGCGGCAACCCGTCCCTGGCCCGGATGCAGGATGCCCTTCACCCCGCCGTGCTGCGGACCGTGGCCGCGGTGGTGGCGGGCGCCGAGGCGGCCGGCATCCCTGTCGCCGCCTGCGGCGAACTGGCCGGCGACCCGGCCGGGGCCCTCGTCCTGGCCGGCCTGGGCGTCAGGGAGCTGTCGGCCGACCCCGCCGCGCTCGACGGCGTACGTGCCGCCCTGGCAGGGGCCTCAGCCGCGGAGCTGGGCGAACTGGCCGGTCAGGCCCTGGCAGCCAGCGACGCGGAGACGGTCAGGACGCTGTCGGCGCAGCTTCTGGATCGCTAGGGGCCTTCTCGGCCGCCTCGCTGCCCTTCGCGATCTCCTTTGCCAGCGAGCCTTCGAGCAGATGCAGCGATTCGGCCAGATGGCGGTTCACGAGCACCGTGCCGAACCGCTCCTCGACCGGCTCGCTGCAGAACCGGTACTCGAGGATGGCGTCCGTGAGGGCGACCATGATCGGCCTGTTGTGGAACCCGCGGACCGGATTGGCCGAGGGCGGGCCGTGCATGAAGCCGGCCGCGCTGTAGGGCCCCAGCTGCATCGCCACGCCGGCCGGCCTCGTGGCCAGTCGCCGGCTGGGATCGCCTCGCGGGCCGCTGGCGACCACGATGTCGAGCTCGTCGCGCCCGATCTCGAGCTCTTCGAAGGTTCGAGCGTGGCCGTCCTCCGTGCTCGTGACGACGCAGTCGTGAACAGTGATCGTCTCCTGGCGGTTCAGCAGGTCCGCCAGCCTGGATTCACCCAGGTCGACCTTGCCTTCGACCCGGCAATCCTCCGCGAATGCCACGAAATCGACGCCGTCCTGCCCGGCGTCGCCTGAAGTCTCCTGCAACACGGCTGGAATCCTCCCGCATGGGTGTCTAGCCGTCGGGCTTTGCCAGATACGGCCGAAGCGTGAAGGGCCGCGTTTGCAATCCGCATAACAGCCCGTCGCGTGAGCGCTCACGGAAGGTCGAAGCAGGCCGGAATAGTGCAAATGCGGTAGGCGCAGCCCGAACTCGAGCCGGGCGGTCTGCCGACGACCCTGCGGCCAGGCAGGGGTCCAGGACTAGACGCGCCTCTCCCGGCCGGAGAGCAAGCGCTCGATGTTGTCGGCGTGGAAGAGCCAGATGAGGGCCGGCACGCTGATGCCGTAGACGTAGTAGATGGGTGGGAGCGGCAGCAGGGCGGTGACGACGATCATGGCCACGCCGCCGAACATGCTCGCCGATAGCGAGCCCAGCGACGAGATGCGGGTAATCAGGATCGTCAGGGCGAAGACGGGGAAGATGATGAGCAGGATGACCGGGGCGATGATCAGCGCGCCGCCGGTGGCCGGGGCTACTCCACGGCCGCCGCGGAAGCCGATGTACGGCGAGCGGCTGTGGCCGACGATGGCCGCCAGCGCCGCCAGCACCTGGGGCACGACCCCGCCGCCCAGGACGATGATCAGCAGCACCGACAGCGAGCCCTTGGCCACGTCCAGGAGACCTGAGACGAGGGCCCAGCGGTAGCCCACGGCGCGCGAGACGTTGGCCCCGCCCGTCCGGCCGCTGCCGAGGGTGCGCGGGTCCGGCCCCCCGATCAGGCGGGGGACGATGATCCCGAACGGGATACCGCCCAGCGCGAATCCGGCGATCAGGGCGACGGCGACCAGGATCACGTCGAAGACTTGCATCGCCGGAAGTATATGCAGTCGGAATCGAGGCTGCGGCCGCCGCGCCTGTCGGCGACCGAGGCCCTACCGCCGGTCCGATTCGGTCTCGAGCTCCGCCAGCAGGCGATCCGGGCGCTCGCGGAACCACTCGCGACGATCCGGGTGCAGAGCCACGTCCGCCACCAGCTCGGCCAGCCGCGCGTTGACGGGGGCGGGCAAGCCAAGCTCGAGGGCCTGGCGGGCGACGGCTCCGTTCATCCACTCCACCTCGGTGGGCTCGGCGGCGGCACCGCCGCCCAGGGCCCGCATGTGGAGGCGCAGCGACGGCAGCTTGCTGCCCCGGGCGCCGCCGACGATTCGGACCGCGATCGGGCGTACCAGCCAGTCCGGCAGGCGCGTGGCGCGGGCCAGCCACTTGACCGCGGCCCGAGGCAGGTCCACGGGCCGGTGGCCGAGGGCCCGCATCACGTCGACGGTTTCTCGCAGCTGGGCCTTCTCCACGGCGAAGAGCCCGGGGTGGCGGTAGATGGCCGCGGCGTCCATGTCCAGGATGGCCCCGGTGGCATTGGCCATCAGGTTCGCCAGGAGCTTCGACCACTTCATCGTGATCGCGTCCGGCAACCGCGCCGAGCGCAGACCGGCCAGCTCGAAGTCGGCAACCAGGCGGTCGACCCACGGCTGGGCGTCCTCGGTCACCGGTGCCAGGGCTATCCCGCCCTTGCCCAGCCAGTGAACCTCGTCGTCCGGCGTCAGCTGGATGGGGGCCGTCAGCGAGCCGGCCAGCCGCGGCGCGCCGGGCCTCACCCGGGCCGCTATCTCCTCGGCGCCGATGCCGTTCTGGACGGTCAGGGTGGGCACCTTCGGCCAGCGCAGAGTGGGCGCCAGGGCTTCGGCCAGGACCGGCATCTTGACCCCCGCCAGGATCAAGTCCGGCTCCGGGGCGTCTTCGGCCCCGAGCACGCGGTCGACCACCGGCGAGTGCCTCCGGCCGTCGGGCCGGACGAGGGTGATCGGGCCTCTGCCCTTGCCGGGGCCGAAAGGTCGCACCAGGGTCAGGTCGTAGCCCTGCTCGGCCAGCAGCGTGCCCAGAAACGAGCCCACCGCACCGCCGCCCACGACCAGCAGTCGGGGCCTGGCGACCCGGGCCTGAGACGAGGCTGTGACGCGTGCCATGCGGGCAAGACTAGACGGTCCGGGGCTCCAGCGGGGCGTGGCGGCGATCGGCGTATATTGGGCCGGAAAAGGTCCCTCTGGGACGGCCCGGTGCCGGTGGGCACCATGAAGGCATCGTGGCCGTCGAGGGGGCGCAGCCCACCGGGAGGAACGGGATGACAATGTCCGAGGCGGAGGCCGACGCCTATCGCAGGCCGGTTCTGGACGCCCTGGGCGACGACGACCCGCTGGATGTCCAGGCCACCGAAGTCGCGGCCTGGCGCGACCTGATCGATCGGGCGGCGGGCGACCTGCGCAAGCGCCCCGCGGCGAACGAGTGGTCGGTCCTGGAATGCCTGGGCCACATCACCGATTCGGAACTCGTCACTTCGGCCCGCTATCGCTGGGTCCTGGCCGAGGACGAGCCGCCGCTGCAGGGCTACGACCAGGAGGCCTGGACGGAGCGCTTCGACCACCAGCACGACGACCCGGCCACGATGCTGGATTTGTTCGCGGCTCTGCGGCGAGCCAACGTGGCCCTCTGGGAGCGCACCCCGGAGAAGGATCGGAGCCGCGTGGGCATCCACGCCGAGCGCGGCCCTGAGTCGTTCGAGCTGCTGTTCCGGCTGCAGGCCGGTCACGGACGGGTCCACCGGGACCAGGCCGAGCGAGCCCTGGCGGACGTGCGGCGCAAGGGCGAGTTGGCCCCGCGCCGCTGAGGCCCCACGCAGTCGCGAGGATCAGGCGGGAAGCTCGCCCGTTTGCCTCGCTCGACGCGCGAGCCGGCGCCTACCGACCCAGGATGCGATCCACCTCGGCCATCTGATCCGGGGCGAGAGGCCCGAACTCCATGGCCCGGGCGTTCTCCTCGACCTGGGCGACCGTCCGGAAGCCGGGGATCGGCACGGTGTTGGGGCTGCGGCCCCAGAGCCAGGCCAGGGCGCCCTGGGCCGGCGTCCGCCCGCCCGAAGTCAGGATGTCGCGGATGGCGGCCAGGTTGTCCAGCCATTCCTGGGTCGCCCGGCCGTCCTTGATGCCGGGGAACCAGTCCACGGTCCGACGGACGTCGCCCTCGGCGAAGCTGGTCTGAGGGGTCATCTTGCCCGTCAGCACGCCCATGCCCAGGGGGGCGCGGTTGATGCTGGCCAGATTGCTCTTCTCGGCGTAGGCCAGGATTTCGGCGCTGCCGGTGAAGACGTTCAGCTCCTGCTCCAGGACGCCGCAGCCGGGGCCGAACGAGAAGGCCTCGATGGCGTCCAGGCGATCGGTGCTCCAGCCGTAGGTTCGGATCTTGCCTTCCCCGACCAGCGCCTCGAAGACCTCGCGGGCCTCGAGCGCCCGCTCGATCGAGAGCCCCCAGACGTGGAGCAGGTAGACGTCGACGTAGTCGGTCTGAAGGCGCTTCAGGCTCTTCTCCAGGTCCTCGCGCAGGTGAGGGGCGACGTCGCTTTCGGCCTCGGTCTCGCCGTAGAAGTCGACCTGCCTGTCGGCTTCGTTCACCATGTTGCCGACCTTCGTGGCGACGATGGCCTGCTCGCGGCGGCCCCGCAGGGCGGCGCCCAGGACTCGCTCGCTGTGGCCGGCGCCGTAGTTGGCGGCAGTGTCGAAGAACGTGGCGCCGTGCTCCATCGCGGCGTGGATGGCGCGGGTGGACTCGGCGTCGTCCACGTCGCCCCAGCCCGCATCGCCCTCGCCGAACTTCCAGCGGCCGCCGATGGCCCAGCAGCCCATGCCGACCGCCGGTACCTCGATTCCGCTCCGTCCGAGTGTTCGCTTCACGTCTGTCCTCCTTGGTGACGATTGTGCGCCCGGCGGGGCCGGGGCGAAAGCCGGCAGCCCCAGCCGGGCGAGCTTCCCGGTCTGATCCACGTGACTGTGTGGGCCCGGCCGGCCCCGTCTCCGGTCCTAGCGGGTGAGGGGTTGCCCGATCCAGACCGACGGATCGGCGACCTCGCGGCCGGCGACGTCGAGCCGAGCCATCGTCTCGTCGTCCAGCGTCAGTTCCATGCCGCCCAGCTGCTCCTCGAGCTGCTCGACGCTGCTGGCGCCCGTGATCGGGATGATGGCCGGCTTCGAGGCGACGAGGTAGGCCAGGACGACCTGGGTCGGCGTCGCGCCCAGCTCGGCGGCGACCTGCCGCAGGACCGCCGTCCGCTCGGCGTTGGCCGCGTGGGCCATCTCACCGCCGGGCGTCATGTCGGGCCGGGCGTACAACCCGGTCAGCAGGGGGGAGTAGGCCAGCAGGGTCAGCCCCTCGGTCAGGGCGTAGTCCTCCATGTCCTGCGAGATCAGGTTGAGCTGGCCGTGGCCGGGGATCGGCAGCAGGTAGCTGTGCTTCTGCTGGATGCAGGAGTAGGCGGGGCGGCCGGCGGCTCGGGCGATCTGCCGCCCTCGCTCGATCCGCCATACGGCGTGGTTGCTGGCGCCCAGCAGGCCGACCTTGCCGTCCTCGGCCAGGCTGGCCAGGGCGTCGACGGTCTCCTCCTGGGGAGTGGAACGATCGTCGATGTGGGCGTAGTAGAGATCCAGGCGGTCCTTGCCCAGCTGGCGGCGGCTCAGTTCCGCGTCTTCGAGGATCCACTTGCGGCTCAGACCCTGCCAGTGCTCCTGGGCGGGGTTGCCCGGGACCAGGGTGCGGGCGCCGACCTTGGTGGCCACGACCATCCTGTCCACGACGCCGCGCGAGGCCATCCACTTGCCCAATGCGCGCTCGCTCTCGCCGGCGTCGCCGTTCCATTGGCCGTAGTTGTTGGCCGTGTCGAGGAAGGTGCCGCCCGCTTCCAGGAAGCGGTCCAGGATCGCGAACGAGGTCTTCTCGTCGGTCCGGGTGCCCATGTACATCGTGCCCAGGCACATTCCGCTGACGGTCAGGTCGACCCGGCCGTCGGTGATGGTGCGGTAGAGCATCGGAAGCTCCTTTCGATTGAAGGCTCGGAAGGCGCACACTCGATCGGTTTCTGCCCGCCCTCCGGCTGGAGGCCGCTCCTTCGGTTGTGCCCATCCGATTGATCTGGCTGGGCTACTGTGCTCGAACATTGGTGTGGGCGTAATATCCAACCGGATGAGCAGATACCAGACCAATCTCGCCTGGGACACGTTGCTCGAACTGGGGGACGCGAGCGGCGGGCCGCTCCACGCGCGCCTGTCGCGAGCCCTGCGAGAGGCGATCCGCAGCGGCCGGCTGCCGGACGGGGCGGCTCTGCCGCCCAGTCGCGACATGGCCGGCGAGCTGGGCTGCTCGCGCTGGGTGGTTACCGAGGCCTACGAGCAGCTCGTGGCCGAGGGCTACCTGGAGGCGAGAGTCGGGTCGGGGACGCGGGTCCGGGGAGTGGCCGGGGGGGTGGCCCCGCGCCCGCCAGAGAGACCCCTGCCGTTCCCGCCGCCGGCCGCGCCGACCCCCATAGACCTGGCCCCCGGCCTGCCCGACCTGCGCCACCTTCCATTCGGGCCGTGGCTGGCGGCAGCGCGAGCCGTGGCGGCGACGCTGCCCTACCAGGAGATGCGCTACCCGGACCCGGCCGGCGATCGGCGCTTGCGTGCAGCCCTGGCGGAGTACCTGGGCCGTGTCCGTGGGGCGGCCGCCGCTACGGGTGACGTGACGGTGACCTCGGGTGTTACCGATGGAGTGACGCGGGCCTGCCGGGCGATGCGCTCCGCGGGCTTCGAGGTCGTCGCCACCGAGGACCCCGGCTGGGGCAAGGTGCGCGAGGCCGTCCGGCTGGCGGGGCTGGAGGTAGTGCCGATCCCCACGGACGAGAGCGGGCTGCGCGTGGACCTGCTGGCCGAATGGCCGGCTGT
>Ga0307422_1001245_pt1 | contig 13439 bp, 9 predicted proteins | sample SalMarWE160290MG_FD_202153 | JGI IMG/M metagenome (GOLD analysis project Ga0307422, IMG submission 202153) | Salt marsh sediment microbial communities from the Plum Island Ecosystem LTER, Massachusetts, United States - WE1602-90 | ecosystem: Environmental > Aquatic > Marine > Intertidal zone >...
GGAGGTATGGATCCTCCCCTGGGACTCGGTGAAGGGGACTCGCTGCACCCGGTGGACCCCGCTCTCATATTTCAATCGGCGATAGACCCCTTTCCCCTCGATGAGGGCGATGACCTCCTTGAATCCCCCCACGCCGGTGGGATGCTGACTGAGGACCTCCTCGCGCCAGTTGTTCATCTCGGCGTACTTGGCGTACATCCGAAAGAGGTCCGCCACAAAGAGGGCGGCCTCTTCCCCCCCAGTACCCGCCCTGATCTCCAGGACGACGTTCTTTTCGTCGTTCGGGTCCCGGGGCAGGAGGGCGAGCAGCAACTCGTGCTCGATCCGCTCCTGCTGTTCAGAGAGGACGGCTATCTCCTCCCGGGCCATGTGCCTGAGCTCCCCATCTGCCTCGTGGAGGAGCGCCTTGTTCTCCTCTATCGTCCCGAGGAGATCCTTGTATCGCCGAAAAGGCCCTACTACCCGCCCCAGCTCGGCATATTCCTTTGCATACCGTTGATACTCACCCCGGTTCGCCGCCACGTGGGGTTCACCCATGAGGCGTTCCAACTCCTCATGTCGAGCCCCAGCCTTTTCCAGCCTCCCCACGATCTCCTTGTTCACTTCCCTTCCTCCTGTGAAACCACACCGCATCGACTTCCCTCGGGGCCGGCGAGTTTGTGGATGCGCGTACCGAATGGGGGCGGATAGCTCCGAAGGGAAGCAGCAGCGGTCCTCTGCACCGTTCCCCCTTCTCGTGTGCAGGGCAAAAAAATATCACCGGGTGCGCGCGCCATGCCTCTGCGGTAGCCGGTGAGGAGCCTATGAACCTATCCCTTCTTCTGTTCCTCCGTTTGGAGGTGCTTGTATTTACGGGTAAACTTCTCGATCCTTCCCGCCGTATCCAGCAGCTTCGCCTTGCCCGTAAAGAAGGGGTGGCAGCGGGAACAGATGTCCACCGAATAGTCCGTGCGAGTGGACTTGGTCTGAAAGGTGGCCCCGCAGGCGCAGGTGATGGTGATGTCGTGCAACTCCGGGTGAATTTCCTTTTTCATGCTTTCACTCCCGTATAATTCTGTTCTGTGTTCTAAGACAAAACTAGCACATTTTTGCCTTGTTTTCAAGCCCTCACTGGTTCATGGTATCCAAAAACTCCCGGTTGGAGGAGGTCTTGCGCAATTTATCCATGAGAAACTCCATGCTGTCCACGGTGTTCATAGGGGTCAACACCTTGCGCAAAAGCCAGATGCGTTCCAGGTCATTGGCCTCCAGCAGAAGTTCCTCTTTCCTCGTACCCGATCGGTTGATATCAATTGCGGGAAAGAGTCGGCGGTCCACCAGGCGTCGATCCAACATCAGCTCCATGTTGCCCGTCCCCTTGAACTCCTCGAAGATCACCTCGTCCATCCTGCTCCCCGTGTCGATGAGGGCGGTGGCGATGATGGTGAGGCTCCCCCCTTCCTCGATATTCCTGGCTGCGCCGAAGAAGCGCTTGGGCCGCTGGAGAGCGTTGGCGTCTATCCCGCCCGAGAGCACCTTGCCGCTGGGGGGTACCACGGCATTGTAGGCGCGGGCCAGCCTGGTGATGCTGTCCAAGAGGATGACCACGTCCCCCTGGTGTTCCACCAGCCGCTTGGCCTTTTCGATGACCATCTCGGCTACCTGCACGTGCCGCTGCGGGGGCTCATCAAAGGTGGAGCTGATCACTTCTCCCTCCACCGACCGCTCCATATCGGTCACCTCTTCGGGACGTTCGTCTATGAGGAGCACGATCAGGGTCATCTCCTTATGATTGGCCATGATGCTGTGGGCAATGGACTGCAGGAGCATGGTCTTCCCCGTCCGGGGAGGGGCGACGATGAGCCCTCGTTGTCCCTTGCCGAGGGGGGTGAGGAGATTCATAACCCGGGTGGAGTAGTCGTCTGAGTTGTACTCCAAGTTGATCTTCTCCCTCGGGTAGAAGGGGGTTAAGTTGTCGAAGAGGATCTTGTCCTTTGCCGCCTCCGGGTCTTCGAAGTTAAAGGTCTCCACCTTGAGGAGGGCGAAGTAACGCTCCGACTCCTTAGGGGGCCTGATCTGTCCCGCAACGGTATCCCCTGTGCGCAACGTAAACCTCCTGATCTGTGAGGGCGAGACATAGATGTCATCGGGACCAGGGAGGTAATTGTAGTCCGGGGAACGGAGAAAGCCGAACCCGTCCGGCAGGATCTCCAGGACCCCCTCCCCATAAATGAACCCATTCTGCTCCGCTTGGGCCTGAAGGATGCTGAAGATCAGCTCCTGCGTTCGCATGTTGGCCGCCCCCTCCACGTTCAGTTCTTTGGCCAGGGCCGCCAGGTCCGCAATCTTCTTCTGTTTTAAATCCCCCAAGTTGATAATTTCCGTATCACTCATGATGCTTCCTTTCCCTTTATTTCCTGATAAAACTTGACTACTTGTTCCTCGGTCTCCTCCACGGTGCCCGTATTGTTGATGACATAGTGGGCATAGGGGACCTTCTCCTCCAGGGGGAGTTGGGCATCTATCCTTCTGACGGCCTCCTCCTCGGTCATCCCGTCTCTGCCCATGATGCGCTGGATCTGGCATTCTCGGGTGGCATAGACCACCAGCACCATATCCACGCGTTCGTGCCCCCCCGTCTCGATCAAGAGGGGAATCTCCAGGACAATGTCATGCCCGCTCTCCCGGGCCCTCTTCCACAGTTCCGCCCCAATAAGGGGGTGCATGATCCGCTCCAGGGCCTTCCTGCGCTCCGGGTCCCGAAAGATGATCGCTCCCAGCTTTGTCCTGTCGATCTCTCCTCCCTTGGTGAGCACTGCCGGACCAAAGGTTTTGACTACTTCCTCTTTGACGGCGTCATCCTTCGCCATGAACTCTTGACCGACGTGATCCGCATCGATCGCCGTCATCCCCAATCCCCTCAGGGTCCGGGAGACGAGGCTCTTACCACTGGCGATCCCTCCTGTCAGGCCTATGACCCTCGGCATCAAATATCCAGATTCTCCACCTGGAGGGCATGCTGTTGGATGAACCGTCTGCGCTCCTCCACCTGATCCCCCATGAGGATGGTAAAGATCTCATCCGCCACCACGGCGTCCTCCACGCGCACCTGGAGGAGGCTCCGGCTGTCGGGTCTCATGGTGGTCTCCCAGAGTTGGTCGGGGTTCATCTCCCCCAACCCCTTATATCGCTGCATAGCGATCCCTTCCTTGGCGATCGTGGTGATGTACCCCAACAATTCCCCTTTGGACCCTAACTCCTGCTGCCCCCCTTTGTGATAGACAACAAAGGGCGGATTCTCGAAGCCGGCGATGGATGGATAGAGGTCCACGATCTCTCGATATTCGACGGTCTCCACCAACTCCCTGTTGATCTCCCTCGACACCTTCCTTCCATTTATCCTCCCCTCAAGGGAGAATTCAAAGAGGTTATGCTCCTCATCGGCTGAAATCTCTCCGACCTCCATCCCCCCCGCCTTCAATGCCTTGTGCAAAGATTTGAGCTGCCCTCGTGCTCCGAAATCCTCTGCGCTCTTAAACCCCTGCTCCACGAGGGTCTTGACGGCCTCCCGAGGGTAACCCCGCCGTTCAAGCCTCCTCAGATAGTAATCATATTGGGAGAGTTTGTTCAGGAGGGTCAGGAGCCGCTTCCCCCCTATGCGTGAGTGCAACCCCTTCATCTCCAGTTCCACCCGTTCTATGGCCCGCTCCACGAGGAATCGATTCATCTCCTCCTCGTCCTTGAGATATCGACCTTCCTTTCCCATCCGCACCCGGTAGAGGGGGGGCTGGGCTATGTAGAGATATCCCTGCTCAATCACCTCCACCATCTGCCGGTAGAAGAAGGTCAGCAAGAGGGTCCTGATATGTGAGCCGTCGATGTCGGCGTCCGTCATGATGATGATCCGGTGATACCTGAGCCGCGTCAAGTCCACCTCATCTTTATCAATTCCCACCCCCAAGGCGGTAATGATCGTCTTTATCTCTTCATTGGATAACATCTTGTCAAATCTGGCCTTTTCCACGTTGAGGATCTTCCCCCTGAGGGGAAGGATGGCTTGATGCCGCCGATCCCTCCCCTGCTTGGCCGAACCACCTGCGGAGTCACCCTCCACGATGTAGAGCTCGCTGTGGGCCGGGTCGCGCTCCTGACAGTCCGCCAACTTGCCGGGCAGAAGGGTGGTATCCATTCCCCCCTTCTTTCTCGCCAAATCCCGGGCCTTGCGGGCTGCCACGCGGGCTCGTGCGGCATCGATCACCTTGGCCAATATCTTGCGGGCCACGGGGGGATGTTCTTCAAAGTAACTGCTCAACCGCTCATTGGTCAGGGCCTCCACATATCCCTTTACCTCGCTGTTGCCCAGCTTGGTCTTCGTCTGTCCCTCAAACTGGGGGTCCGGGACCCTCACGCTGATCACGCCGACCAGCCCCTCACGGACGTCGTCTCCGCTCAGTCCCTCTTTGAGGTCCTTGAGGAGATTATGGGTGGAGGCGTAGGTATTGATGGTCCTGGTCAGGGCGGATTTGAGTCCCACTAAATGGGTTCCCCCCTCATGGGTGTTGATGCTGTTGGCAAAGCTGAATATCGTCTCCTTGTAGGTGTCGTTATATTGGAGGGCGACCTCGATCTGGGTGTCGTTTTTCGTGCCCTCAAAGTAGATGGGCTTGGGGTGAATGCTGTTTTTGGTCCGGTCCAGGTACTCGACGAAGGAGCTAATGCCCCCCTTATAGAGAAACTGATTGTTCTTCTCCGTCCTTTCATCCTCTATGGTTATAGTGATCCCCTTGTTGAGAAAGGCGTGCTCGCGAAGGCGTTGAGAGAGGAGGTCATAGCTGAACTCCTGGTCGCCGAATATATCAGTGTCTGGCTTAAAGGTGACCTTGGTCCCGGTCCGCTTCGTCTTACCCACCGTCTGCAAGGGAGTTTTTCGTTTCCCCCGCTCATATCGCTGTGTGTACACCTTCCCGCCTCTTTTTATCTCCAACTCCAGATACTCGGAGAGGGCATTGACCACAGAGAGTCCTACCCCATGAAGCCCCCCGGATACCCGATAACTCTTTTTGTCGAATTTCCCTCCCGAGTGGAGCTTTGTTAACACAACCTCTGCGGCAGGCTTCTTCTCCTGTTGGTGCATATCGGTGGGTATACCCCTCCCGTTGTCCTTGACCGTGACACTGTTGTCCAGATGAATTATGACCTCTATCTTTGAGCAGTAGTCGGCGAGGGCTTCATCAATGCTGTTGTCCACTAATTCTTCGGCCAAGTGATGAATCCCTTCAATACCGGTATTGCCGATATACATGGCGGGTCTCTTTCGGACGGCCTCTAGTCCCTCTAAGACCTTTATGTTTCTTGCATCGTACCCTTCTTCCAGCATGGGCTGCATAGTCTTTTCCAATTTTTTCTCCTAACAAGGCTTTATTGGGTGAGATGCTAAAGACATACGTGGTGAGGAGGGGATATAGCTGGTCCCTTACAGGCGCATAGGCATGATAACATAGAGGTGATCCTCTCCGTCTACAGGCCGTATAAGCCCTGAACTCAATTCCTCCTTTAATTCTATCCTAATCTTTTCCGCATCCATGATGTTGAGAACATCCAAGAGATATCGGGCATTAAAATTTACCTCCACCGGCGTTCCCTGATAATCAATCGCTATCTCCTCTTGGACATTGCCCACATCAGGGCCTCCTGTCTTAATTTCCATGTTGTTTCCGTTTATAGAAAACCGTACACCTTCACCCCTTTCACTCGCTATGACGTGGGCGCGCCGTAAGGCACCTATGAAATTTTTCCTCGTTAAGACGATGTGCTTATCGTTCGCCTGGGGAATAACCTGTTGATAATCAGGATAGTCTCCTTCTAAGAGACGAACGACCACTATCGACTGGTCTGTCTTAAATATGCAATTGTTATCCTTGAGAGAGATGTGCACTTCTTTTTCACCGTCCCCTAATATCCTGCGCAATTCAGTTAATCCCCTTCTCGATATAATAATCCCTTTTTCGAGCGTCGTCTTTAATTCTTTATCAATCATGGAAAGTCTGTGTCCATCCGTCGCTACCATGCGAAAATGCTCTTTTTTATCCTTTATAATCTTTTCCAAATAAATTCCATTAAGATTAAAACGAGACTCCTCTGATGAGGCAGCAAAGGCCGTCTTTTCTATCATGTCCAAAAAGACAGCGGCCTCTATAGAAAAATAATCAGCTCCTTCAGTCGACGGAAAAGCGGGGAACTCTTTTGGATCTACTCCCGGCAGATTAAAAATGGTCTTACCCGCCTTAACGGAAATCCAGAAGTTTTCTTCCCCTTGTACTTCCACTTGTTCCTCGGACAGTTCTCGAACCATATCATAGAGTTTCCGTGCCGAGACACAGACTACTCCTGGTTCCATTTTGTCTGCTTCTATAATCTCTTTTACCCCTATTTCAAGATCCGTCGCCATAATATGGATGTTATTTTTCTCTTCTGAAATTACTATATTAGAAAGGATTGGAATAGTACTTCTGCGTTCTACGATCCCTTGAACTTTCCCTAAAATTGTTTGAAACCGCCCTTTTTCTATTACGAATTTCATGTAGTTCTCCTTCAAAGATAATTAGTAGTAGTCATAGTTGCTGTGAATACGTTCATAATATGCTTAATCCATTGAAAACTAAAATGTTATATATGTGTATAATAATCAATTGCGGTGTTCAAATATGTATAAAACTATTCGGAGACCTGTTTCATGAGATCGGCAATGACACTTTTGGTATAGGGATCACTATTGATTTTTTCTTCTATTTTCTTAATGGAATGAATGACGGTAGCGTGATCTTTACCTCCGAATTTGTCACCTATTTCTATCAAGGAAGAAGGGGTAAGTTTCCTAGAAAGATACATCCCGATCTGTCGGGGAAACACTATTTGTTTTAGACGCCTTTTGGATTTCAGGTCTTTGGTCTTGAGATCAAAGTAGGAAGAGACCTTTTTCTGTATACTATCGATAGTGACGATCGTCTCCTTGTCTCTAATAAAGTTTCTTAACACCTCTTTGGCCATCTCTAAATTAATCTCCCGTTTGGTAAGAGATGCAAAAGCCCCGAGCCTGATAAGAGAGCCCTCCAGGACACGAACGTTAGAGTTGATGTGGGAGGCGAGAAAGAAGGCTACTTCATTAGGAATATAGATGTTTTCTAAATCAGCTTTTTTCTTGAGGATGGCCACTTTCGTCTCTACATCGGGGGCTTGGATATCTGCGATGAGCCCCCACTCGAAACGAGATTTGAGACGCTCTTCGAAGTCGGGGATCTCCCGGGGGAGTTTATCGCTGGTGATGACGATCTGTTTTTTGTTCTCGTATAACGAGTTGAAAGTATGAAAGAATTCTATCTGGGTTCGTTCTTTTCCGGATATAAATTGGATGTCGTCTACGAGGAGGACCTCTATATTTCTGAATTTTTTTCTAAAGCCATTCATACGCTCAAACCGGATAGAGTTGACCAGTTCATTGGTGAATTCCTCGGACGAGATATAACACACCTTGATCGGGGTGGAAACCGCCCGGTTCTTAATTATTCTATGACCGATGGCGTTTAAGAGATGAGTCTTTCCCAAACCAACACCGCCGTACACAAAGAGGGGATTATACCTCCTGCCCGGAGAATCGGCTACCGCCTGAGAGGCTGCGTGGGCAAACTGATTCCCCGCGCCGATCACGAAGTTCTCAAATGTATAGCGGGGGTTGAACAGACGGCTGGCTAAGTCCTCATCTCCATCTCCATCGTCTGCTCGGGGGGGTTCCTTCACGTGGGGGGGGGTTGCCTTCCTCACCTGAAGGGATATCGAGAAATCCTCCCCGGTAAGGTCATGGAAGGCATCTTTGATGGTCTGGATGTAGTGTTCCGCCACCCAATCCCGGAAGAAGTTATTGGGCACCTCGAGAACGGCCTTTTTGTTTTCGAGAGATCTACAGTGGATAGGTTTGATCCACGTCTCAAAACTGTTGACGTTTATCTGCCCTTTAATGGTCTCTAAGACCTGTCGCCAAAATTCTTCCATGGTTACAAAATGTTATATGTATGCGTGGTGCTTACCCTCAGGGGCGTTTTCTCTCATGGAATTTCAACATTTTTTCCACAATTTGTGGATATCTTTTTGAGATAGGAAAAAGGAAGTGTTCTTGAAAGTCTTTTATTTAACCTCTTCTCAGGTACATTCCTTGAAACCGCAATCAAGCTTTCTCTGATCGGAATATACCATAGCCACTCTTTAGCAGAAAAGCATCTTTAGGTCAAGTCCTTTTTATCCTTTTCGGCGAGTCGAGCCACCCCCCCCACCCTTTCATCTTTCTCCAAGCCGATCAGCCTGACCCCCATGGTATTTCTCCCCCGCAGAGGAAGGTCCCTTACCTCTAATCTCAAGATCTTACCCCGGTCCGTGATCAAGATCACCTCATCCTCATCCACCACCTGGAGGACGCCCACCACCGGCCCATTCTTCTCGGAGACCAAGGTGTTAATGACCCCCTTGCCCCCCCGGTTTTGACTTCGGTACTCTGACACGCGAGACCTCTTGCCAAAGCCCTTTTCGGTTACGCTCAGCAGCGTAGCCCCCTCGTGGACGATCTCCAAGGCGACCAGTCGATCCTGCGACCCAAGAATAATTCCCCTCACCCCACTGGCTGCCCTCCCCATCTCCCGAAGCTGCCCGGCTTTGAACCTGGTAGCCTTCCCCATGCGCGTCCCCAGAAAGATTTCTTTTTCTTCTTCCGTGAGCATGGCATCGACCAGGGAATCTCCGGCCTTCAGGCGCAGTGCGATGATACCGTCCGCGCGCGGATTGCTGAAGGCCTGCAAAGCGGTCTTCTTTAACACACCCTGCTTGGTGGCCATGACGATGGACCTTCCCGGCGCGAACTCCCTGACCGGGAGGATAGCGGTGATTCGCTCCTCCGGAGAGAGGTTGATGAGGTTCACCAACGCCTTCCCCTTGGCCGAAGGGGCGGCTTGGGGTATCTGATGTACCTTCAGCCAGTAGACCTTTCCCCGATCGGTAAAAAAGAGGATGTGGTGGTGGGTGGATGCGACGAAGATGTGTTCCACAAAGTCGTGGTCCTTCACGACGATGCCGAGCCTCCCCTTCCCCCCTCGGCGTTGGCTGCGATACAGGCCCGCCGGTGTCCGCTTGACGTAGCCGGTGTGCGTTATGGTGACCACCATATCCTCTTCAAGGATGAGGTCTTCGAGGCGGACATCACCCCCATCCTCGATAATCTGGGTCAGGCGAGGATCCCCAAATTCCTCTTGGATCTCCCGCAGTTCCGTGACGATCACCTCCATCAGGAGCCGCTCGTCACCGAGGACCTGTCTCAGCCGGGCGATCTCCCCACTCAGTCTTTCGAATTCTTCGGCGATCTTCTCCCGCTCCAGGCCGGTGAGACGCTGCAGCCGCATGTCCAAAATGGCCTGGGCCTGGGCCTCGGTAAACGAGAAACTCTGCACCAGCCCTTCCCTGGCCTCGGCCGGCGACTTCGATCGCTTGATCAATGCAATGACGGCATCGATATGCTCTAAGGCCTTGAGCAGCCCCTGGAGGATATGGGCTCGGGCCTCGGCCTGGCGCAGTTCGTGGCGGGAACGGCGGGTAACCACCACCCGGCGATGGTCGATGAAATGGGTGATGAGCTCTTTTATATTCAAGACGATGGGCCTGTTGTCCACCAAGGCCAGCAGGATGATCCCAAAGGAGATCTGCAACTGGGTGAGCTTGTAGAGTTGGTTGAGGATGACCTCGGCCACCTCGTCCTTTCTCAGTTCCAATACTATGCGCATCCCCTCGCGGTCGGACTCATCCCGCACCTCGGCGATCCCTTCGAGCCGCCTTTCATGCATCAGTTGAGCAATCTTCTCCACGAGGCGGGCCTTGTTCACCTGATAGGGGAGCTCGGCGAGGACGATACGGTCTCTCCCCCCCTTCTGTTTTTCCACCAGGGCTCGTGCCCGGAGGTGGATGACCCCCCGGCCCGTCTGATAGGCTGACCTTATCCCCTCCTTCCCGCAGATGAGGGCACCGCTGGGAAAATCAGGCCCCGGGACGTGTTGCATTATCTCCTCGATGGTTATCGCCGGATTCTCTATTTGGGCAAAGATGGCGTCGGTTACCTCCATGAGGTTGTGGGGGGGAATGTTGGTGGCCATCCCTACGGCGATACCTGCGGAGCCGTTGATTAATAGATTCGGGACGCGCGTGGGGAGCACCGATGGTTCGACGGTGGTCTCGTCGAAGTTTGGGACGAAGTCCACTGTCTCTTTATCGATGTCGGCAAGCATTGCTTCGGCAAGCTTCGTGAGGCGCGCCTCGGTGTACCGGTAGGCGGCCGCGGAATCACCATCGATGGATCCGAAGTTTCCCTGGCCGTCCACGAGCGGGTAGCGCATGTTGAAGTCCTGGGCCATGCGCACCATGGTGTCGTAGACTGCGCTGTCGCCGTGGGGGTGATATTTTTTGAGCACTTCGCCGACGACGCCGGCGCTCTTTGAATACCTCTTGTTGTGAACGAGGCCTTCCCGGAACATCGCGTACAGGATGCGCCGGTGCACGGGTTTGAGTCCATCCCGTACATCCGGGAGGGCCCGCCCGATGATGACGCTCATGGCATAATCCATATAGGATTTGCGCATCTCGTCTTCGATATTTACCGGCACCATTCCGCTTGTGGGAGTTGTCACGATATCCTCCGGAAACCAAATTTCTTCCATTATATCAGAAGGGAGCGACGTTAGCAAGGAAGGGGTTTGCCGTGTATTTTTTCTTAGGCTGTACTCCCTTGACAAGGGGTCAGGGGAGCCTATAAGATGCCCACGAGATGAGGGAGATGGTTGACTATGAACGTCCAGATCTCGCCCCGTATGCCTCCCGCAGCGCTCAATCCAAAGGGAGAAGGTATTCGGAGGAATTCAAGGACGATCGACCTGCCTTTGAGCGGGATCGGGACCGCATTATCCACTGCGCCGCCTTCCGGAGGCTGGAGTATAAGACCCAGGTCTTTGTCAACCACGAGGGAGACTATTACCGGACCCGCCTCACCCACTCCCTGGAGGTGGCCCAGATCGCCCGGGGGATCGCCCGCAAGTTGAGCCTCAACGAGGAGCTCACGGAGGCCATCGCCCTGGCCCACGACCTGGGGCACACCCCCTTCGGCCACGCGGGGGAAGACGCCCTCGATACGTTGATGACTGCGTACGGGGGGTTTGAGCACAACCTGCAGAGCCTGCGGGTCGTGGAGCTTTTGGAGGAGCGATACCCCCATTTCCTCGGCCTGAATCTGACCTTTGAGACGAGGGAGGGTTTGGCCAAGCACTCCTCCTACCACGACTCCCCGGCCATGGATCTCTCCGAATTTGAGTTGGGCTTGGCGCCCACCCTGGAGGCCCAGATCATAAACGTGGCCGATGAGATCGCCTACAACAATCACGACATCGACGATGGGTTGGAGTCAAACCTTATCCATCGGGATGAACTCATGGAGGTCCCCTTGTGGAAAGAGGTCTTCGAAAAGGTGGAGAGGAAATACCCCCGTGCCACCTTGCAGGCGAAGACCTACACGGCCATCAGCTCCCTCATCGGTCTGCTGATCCAGGATGTCGTCGCCCAGACCGAGCGGAATATAGCGGAACACGGCATAGGGACAGGAGCAGATGTACGAAAGCTGGGTGAAGAATTGGTCAGCTATAGCCCCTCCGTCCAAAAGGAGAGCGAGTGCCTCAAGGAGTTCCTTCTCACGCGGCTGTACCACCACTGGCGGGTGGAGCGGATGCGGATCAAGGCCGAACGGTTTATCACGGAGCTGTTCCAGGCCTATGTGGAGACCCCCACCTTGGTCCCCGAACGGTATCGAAAACGCATGGATGAGGGGCCCGTACCGAGGATGGTCTGCGATTATATCGCCGGGATGACTGACCGCTTTGCCCTCGATGAATACAAAAAACTCTTCGACCCATATGAGAAGGTATAAGAGTGGTCGAAGACCCCTATGAAAAGGTGTAGAAATGATCGAAGACCCCTACGAGAAGGTATAAAAAGGTATAACAATGGCGGAACTCCCCCCCCTCGTACAGGCAATGCTCGACCCCACCTTCTATCCCCATCATCCACCGCCGGTGGAGTTCATCCAGACCCACATCTCGTATCTTTTTCTCGCCGGGGATCTCGTCTATAAGGTCAAGAAGCCGGTGGACTTCGGGTTCCTCGACTTCACCACCCTGGAGAAGCGGCACTATTATTGTCAGGAGGAGGTCAGGCTGAACAGACGATTTTCTCCGGATGTTTACCTTGCAACAGTTCCCATCTCCGTTGATGGTGATGCCTTCCGATTGGGAGATGATACCGCGGTGGTAGAATACGCCGTCAAGATGCGCCGCATCAACGAAGATCACATGCTCTACCGGCTCCTGGAGGCCGGGGAGGTAAAATCCGAAGACATGCAGCGCATCGGCAAACACCTCGCCGGTGCCTATGGGACCATCCCCAGCGATGAGAAGGCCCGGGCCTTCGGCGCGCTGGAGGTCGTTTCTACCAACGTGAAGGAGAACTTCGAACAAACCAGAAAGTACATCGGCGGACCCCTTTCCAGAGAGGCGTTCGAAGCCATCGAATCATGGAGCCTCGCCTGTATGAAGGATAATAGGGCCTTATTCCAGCAGCGGGTGGCTCAAGGTTGCATCAAAGACTGTCACGGAGATCTGCACCTCCAGCACATCTGTGTAGAGGGGGAGCATATATACGTCTTCGACTGCATCGAGTTCAACGAGCGGTTCCGCTTCGGCGACGTGGCATCGGACGTAGCGTTTCTGGCCATGGATTTGGATGTTAACGGCCACCCCGACCTTGCCAGGGCCTTTGTGGATGCCTATACTGAGGCATCGGGGGATACCACCCTGGCACGGGTCCTGCCGTTTTACAAGGTGTACCGGGCCTATGTGAGGGCCAAGATAACGTCGTTTATGCTCGATGACGCAGGGCTGGATGAGAGAGCTAAGGGAGAAGTTTTGCAGCGAGCAAGGGCATACTATGATCTCGCATGCACGTATGTTAACGGTACTCTGTAAGGGGGGATATGGTTCGAGCGGAAGGCACGAAGTGGTATGCGACGGCATGAGGCGAGTAGGCGGTAACTGAAAGCAATGAAGATAGACCTTCACATACACTCGAAAGAGGGATCAGACGGACGTTGGTCCTTGGAGGCGATCTTTGCCGAGGCGCGTCAACGGGGGATTGACCTAATTGCCATTACCGACCACGACTCCATCCACGCTCAAGAACAGGCCCGCGCGCTTGCCCAATCCTCCGGCATCGCGTATCTCACCGGCGTGGAATTAAATGTGACCTTCTCCCATCCAGACTTCAACAAGGGGAAAGCCGTCTCCCTCGATGTGCTCGGGTATCAGTTCGATATCAATTACCCTCCCCTTGTT
>Ga0307422_1001247_pt1 | contig 13439 bp, 23 predicted proteins | sample SalMarWE160290MG_FD_202153 | JGI IMG/M metagenome (GOLD analysis project Ga0307422, IMG submission 202153) | Salt marsh sediment microbial communities from the Plum Island Ecosystem LTER, Massachusetts, United States - WE1602-90 | ecosystem: Environmental > Aquatic > Marine > Intertidal zone >...
CATGGCGTAACGGCGGTAGATGTTGCTTATGTCGGAGGTGTTTATTCTCCGACACAGAATAGAATTTATTTAGTTCCACGTGGCCAATCAGATGAATCCAACTGGCATTACATACAAGAGTTTTCAACAGCGGAGATTTCTCCGAGCATAGCTGCAAATGCTTTATTTAATAAATTATAATTTATGTTATATTCACGAAAAGCAAAGTTTGTGTTGTTCACTAACCAGATTAAAAATATTATCGTTGTGAATTAAATAACGGAGTTTAATATGACAATCAGCTATACAGACAACTTTGGCTTCGCGTTGATCGATTCAGGTTCCGACGGATGGGATGCCGAAGTAAACGGCTTGCTCACTGATTTAGACACTGAACTTAAAGCAGCGCAGACGCCTGTAATACTGACTACCGGAGAGCCTGTCGTGAGCAGGCGTCTTAGAGAAGTCATTTTAAAGCATTATCAATTCTCTTAAAGAGAAAGGAGCTATCAATGGGAGCATTTATAGAAGAAAACAGTATTACGTTGCTGTCAATCGTGACGGTCGACCATTCAGCCGCGACACAAACGACACTGCTTACAGTGCCAAGTGGTTTTCGGTTCATACCAGACCATGTGAAGATTGAGGCCGCCGGTGATGAGTCCGAGACCGACATCACGTTTGGACAAGTGGGCGCCTTGACTGATTTCATTGAAACTACACAACTTGACAATTTGGATACCCAGTACGATGTCGTCAAGATTCAGCCAATACAGGCGGATCCGCCCGTGAAGCAGAAGTCATACGCGGCCGGCACTGTATTCCAAGTAGATGTTACAGCTGCAAACGGGAATGCAGGAAATACTTATTTTGTATTTGGAACTTTGGTTTCCGCATAATGAAGGAGACAATGCAATGGATGATAGCGAAAGAATAATCAGGATAGAGACGAAACAAGACATTCTGATTCGTCAATTTGAGAACCACTTGAGACATCACTGGGCAGTAACTTTGCTGGCACTATCGGCAGCATTGACAGGTTGTTGCAGTTTTATTGTCGGTCTGCTATTACTTTTGTTCAATAAGTAAAAAGAGAGAAAGGCAGGTGCGTTTATGGTAAGAAATTGAATCGTTTTTTGATTTCGTTATTAAACCATATTTGAAAGGGCAAAAGATGAACTATAAGAAATTGTTATGCGTAGTGGCATTTATCCTGCTGCTGATTTCAGGTTGTTCGGTTCTAAACGATCTTTGGCCGACGCAAGTCCCCAAAGCGGCCATCACATATCTTGACAAAGACCCGAACACAAGCACAATTCAGACGTTTGGTAAAGCTAAAGAAATGCAAGCCGGGATTATCTCCAAGAACCTCGAAACCCAACTCGGTCTTGAATACCAAATGTCACTTGACAGGGTCAGATACGAAGCTGCACTTGAGCAAATTAAGACTAATATAGAGACTGCTAAAGTGGAGCGGGGTAAAATGATTGGCAAAATCGAAAGTCCCGGCTGGCTGCTTAGCATTTTGCTGGGCGCATCGGGCTTGGGCCTCTATATCACAGGAGTGAAAACGCAACGTCCTGAAGACTACAACGAGAACGAAGTCGAGGTCGAAGTCAAGAAAAGGGTCGTGGCGGAAATCGCAGCAGTCAAGACGGGTTCACAGGCGTAATTAAGGAGAAGGCTTCTTCTCTCTTGGGGTGTCGTATCACGAAAACATCGGGTCGGCACCCTTTTTTATTTTGCGATATTCTGATTGGGTCTTATAAAACATTGGTTTTTCGGCTCAAAAGGGGCATTCAATAGAAATTTCTAAAAAACGCTAAAGTTTCATTTTGTTTTTACCGATATATGCTGTATAATTTATGCAGACAAGTAAACAATACGACTTGCAAAGGAGGATAAGAGATGAAAGCTAAAAAACAAAAAGAAGATAGAGATTATTATTTACCAGACACACGTCCGATTAAACATGACGACGATGAACCTGCAAACGATGATGTATTGAAAGCTATGGCGCTTGAAGATGTGTTAGATTCGATGGATTGGTAAAAAATTAAAATCACAAATAAATAGGAGGGTAAGAGATGAAAGCGAAGCACACAATCCTAATAGCGATTACGGTTTTGATATTCTTAGTGGGATTCATGGTATATAAAGCCGTAAAGACGGAATTGCGTAATGTCCAAGAACAGCAACAGAAGTCAATAGAGCAGAATCCGGACATTGCGAAATTCTATAGATGAAAAAGCATTCCCCCTTATCAGAAGCCGACTTATTTTCACGCCCGGAAGTTTTCCTCCGGCTTCCGGGCTTTCATGTTATTATAAAATTAACTAAAAAGAGAGGTAATGAAATGGAACATCCAACAATAATAAAACAAGGATTTATCGCGTTGAAAGAACGACGCCTCGAAAAGCTGATACGTGGCGGGATTCTAAAACAGAAAGACGCCCACGCAAAACTGTGCGGATTCACGGACACAGTGCGGAAAACTATGCACTGGTTTGAAATCAGAGAACTGAAACAGATACTTGATATTTGATAAAGAAGGGAAATAGAAATGAAACTTAAAAAATATGAAATAATCGCCACATTTGATGATGATTTAGAATGTGGTTATGATCTCGACAATCTTTACGTAGTTCAAAATGATTTTGATATTACAGAAATATCAAAAGAGTTTCGTGAATTGCATTCTATGAATAGTTCTGCTTGGTCATTATTTAACCGGTTTTATGAATATCTGATAAAAAAAGGTTTTATAAAGAAAATTTCATCGTATGTAAGTTGTAAACCTTGGCAACAACAGAGAAAAGGTGGTTTAAGATTACAGATACAAAGATGTAATGAGGTGGACAACGTTTCGTTATGGAATGGTGTAAATAAATTGGATGCAGAAGGTTTTATAATATAAAATTAAAAGTAAAGGATAATAACGTGCAAAACTTGTGGAATAAATTCATTGATTCAGACTGGCCTTGGATTATCATTCTTGCGTTAGCGGTGTATATCATATTGTGTTAGGACTGTGTCAAATGAATCCAATAACAGAAAAACTTGTTGAAGAGGCCGTAGCAAATATATTCAGCGGCTTGCAAGAATTAAGTATAATGACGGATTTGGTTCTGGAGAAAATTCTGGCATGAACAAAAACCGCAAAAAAAGTATGCTTACCAAAACCTATATAGACATGCAGAAACTTATCGCTGAGGTGGCATGGGACTTTTGGAATGTCTATGGCGGCGACATTGATGACATAATTGCACAAGCCAACCTAATTTTCATTGATGCGTTCAGCACCTATGATTCGAGCAGGTCCAAAATAACGACATGGCTCACGTTCAAAATCAAAAAAGGATTGCTTGATTATATGAGGAATGGAAATTTACGTGAATCAAGCAAAATTAAGTTTGATAATGTTTTTGCTGAAATTTATCCTGCGTCAAAGAAAGACGTCTCAGTAATGGAATTTCTCGATGAACTGAATGAAGATGCACATGTCGTATTGCAGTTGTTTTTTGAAACACCAAGAGAGATTCTGGTTGACATACAAAACAGCAGCAGGAGGATCGATCACGCACGAGCACACATAAGACGGCGTCTGATGAATCGGCTCCGCCAAATGGGTTGGACTGTGCGACGAATGAAAATTGCGTTTGAGGAAATCAAGAAAGTATCAAGTTATTAGAAAGGAAATGTAATGAAAATTCAAATCAAAAACAAAAAAACAGGAAAAATTATTAAAGAATTTGAGGGGTCCGACTTATCAGGAGCAGACTTATCAGGAGCCGATTTATCAGAAGCCAACTTATCAGAAGCCAACTTATCAGTAGCCGACTTATTTGAAGTCGACTTATCAGGAGCAGACTTATTTGAAGCTAACTTATCAGAAGCAAACTTATCAAGAGCCAACTTATCAGGAGCAGATTTATCGAGGGCCGACTTATCAGGAGCAGACTTATTTGAAGCTAACTTATCAGAAGCCAACTTATCAGGAGCAGACTTATCAGAAGCCAACTTATCAGAAGCCAACTTATCAGTAACCGACTTATCAGGAGCAGACTTATCAGGAGCAAACTTATTTGAAGCCAACTTATCAGGAGCAGACTTATCAGAAGCCAACTTATCAGTAACCGACTTATCAGGAGCAGACTTATTTAAAGCCAACTTATCAGAAGCCAACTTATCAGGAGTCAAAATTAGAATAAATCAAAAAGAACAACTTATACAATCTCTCCATATTCAAATAGAAGATGATTGAACCAGAACAAAGAGACTACCAAGAAAAAGCCGTCCGCAAGATAGAACACTTTAGGGGACGTGCACTACTCGCATACGAGATGCGGATGGGTAAGACCTTTATAGCTCTACAATGGCTAAAGAGGCACCCTGAAGCTTACCCAGCCGTCGTCGTCTGCCCAGAAATAGGAAAGTTGCACTGGGAAGAAAAAGCAAAAAGACATTTCAATATGCGAAGTGTGGTCCTGAATGGTATAGTCCCCACCAAAAGAAAATTCATACATAAAAACCAACTATACATCATCAATTGGGAGATACTTCAATATTGGGTTGGTTTTTTAAAGCTCGCAGAAATAAAAACCCCAATTCTCGATGAAATTCACTATATTAAGGAACGCAAGACACAATGCTATAAGGCAACCAGAAAACTGGTGAAAAATCTGCCCTATCTTCTTGCATTGGGGGGCACTCCTCTTAAGAGCCGACCAATCGAGCTTTTCAATGTTCTAAATCTGCTCAGGCCTGACAAATTCCCATCCTTTATGAAATATGCCTTTCGTTATTGCAAACCTGTTCGCAGGCCATGGGGATGGGAGTTTAAGGGGTCAAGCCATCTGGACGAACTGCATGAGAATCTAAATGCTTGGTGCATGATTCGTATGCTGAGGAAGGACGCAATGAATGAATTGCCAAAGGATAGGCGAATCGTGTCAATACCAATTTCAAACAAAGATGAATACTTCGAGGCTGAGCATTCCTTCATAAAGTGGTTAAATAAACGATCTGTTACACGTGCAAATAAAGCAAAGAAAGCAGAACGTCTTGTGCAAATGGGTTATTTGAAGCGTCTTGCGGCATCATTAAAAATGCAAAATACCTTAAAATGGATAGACAAATGGTTAAATAAAAACAAAGGAAAAATAGTAATCTTCGCGATACATAAGGACATCATCAACGAACTCAAGAATAAATACAAAGGAAAATGTGCCGTGGTTGACGGTACCGTCAGGGGCAAGAAACGCCATCTGGCGGTAAAGGCATTTCAGACCGACAAGGAATGCAGAGTATTCATCGGCAATACAAGGGCTTCAGGCACAGTTATCGAATTATCAAAAGCAAAAGCCGTCGTAGCAATAGAATTCGATTGGACTCCGGGTGATCTGACGCAGTGCGAAGACCGGATATTCAAGCAGGACTCGAACGAACCGATGCTTATCTATTATCTTGTCGCGAAAGACACAATTGAACATCACCTCTGCGAGATATTGCAGACGAAACAGGACGTGATTTCAGAGACGCTTGATGGCAACAAGGAGAAAAATCGGCTGAGTATATTTGATGAATTGCAGAAGAAACTATTATTGAAAGGATAATAGAAATGGGAAAATGTAAAGATTGCAAATACTGGGAAAGGTATCATATCAATTGGGGTATTTGCCTTAGCCCATCAATTAAACGTGGTGCTGGAGGTCTTAATTTAGAAACAGGTAATCCGAAAGTTGTCATTACAACTGAATGGCATACACCTGAATTAAAAACATCAAAATTTTTCGGATGTGTTTTGTTTGAGCAGAAAGAAAAATAGTTTATCTATATTCGATGAGCTTCAAAGAAAATTACTGTTGAAAAGGTAAAAATGATAAATGAATTTCAAAAATATCCAGAAAACAAACGCCAGTACGACAGAAACTATATCCGTGCTCATGGAGGAAAAAAATGTAAAAAATGTAAAGGGACAGGCCTAATAGAATCACGCGACTATATAACCAATGCACCTGATGCAGATGAATGCCCAAATTGTGATGGTCTTGGGTATGTCGAAAAGCCCAAAAGAAGTAAGCATCTCAAAATGAGAAGGGAACATTTTGAGGGAAAGGCCGACTATTCATAGCATGAAATTCAAAGACATACTAAATGAATATAACATCTTGATTGCGCCTATGAGCCATCATCACGCCCGGCACGGGTGGGTTAATTTTGACTGCCCATTTTGTGGCAAAGACTCTCATAAGTTCCATATGGGCTATTCACTGTCAGGCAATTTTGTTTCCTGCTGGCGTTGCGGCAGTCATCGTCTCATCGATACCTTAATGGAACTGACAGGCCTGTCATACCGGCAAGCCAAAAAACTATTAAGTACATTGGAGCACCATCAACCGAAGAAGAAACAAAAGTCAATCGGCAAGCTTGTACTTCCAACAGGAATAGAAAAACTACATTCAGCACACAAACGCTATCTAAAAAATCGTGGCTTCAACTGGAAGGAAATAGAGTACCTCTGGAAGATATGGGGCATCACAGTTTCAAGCCGGTTGTCTTGGCGTATATGGGTACCGATTCACTATCACGGAGAAATCGTCAGTTGGACGACACGTTCAATCTCAAGCAATCCGAAAATCACGAGGTATATCAGTGCTGGTAAAAACGAAGAATTGATGCCTCACAAAGAACTGCTATACGGAGAAGATTTTGCACGGCACGCTATTATCGTGGTCGAGGGGGTGTTCGACGCTTGGAGAATCGGACCCGGAGCGGTCGCAACATTCGGCTCCGGCTACTCGACAGAACAACTTGAGCGAATCGCGAAATACCCAACAAGGGCAATCTGTTTCGACAACGAAGTCGAAGCACAGTCAAGAGCAAGGAAATTAGTTAACGATCTGTCAGTCTTTCCGGGTGACACTTATAATGTGTTGCTGGATACGAAGGACGCCGCCAAGGAAAGCAAAAAGAATATAAAACGTCTTAGAAAGGAGATTTTGGAATAATGCCTATTTACGTTCTAAGCCCTTAAAATTCAGAATTAGTAGTTTTATACGTCCTAAGTCGGAAAAATGCAGCCAGGACAGCGTCAGACAGCTTAAAAACGAACGTATGGGGTGTTAGAAACGCATCAAAGACAGAAACTTTTGTAATATATACGAATTTAATGCGATAATATATAAATGAAAACAAAACAAAACGAATCAGAATATGAACGGTACATAATACCAAGAGACGTGCTCACACTTAAAAAACTTACACCAAATGCAAAACTACTATATGCTGTAATACTGACGATATGTGATAAGCATGATTACTGCACCGCAAAGAATAAACACTTTGGCAGTTTGCTTGGAATAAGCGACACATCGGCAAGTCTGTTAGTAAAAAAACTGGAAGATAAAAAACTCATTAAATTGAAATATCTTAATAGAAAATTTATGCGTATTATTTTTACTTTTGACGCAGATTCAGATTCTATCAATATCGCTTTAAGTAAAGTTAAAGACGCTTTAAGTAAAGTTAAAGATTATACTACGTATAATAGGCAAGAATATTATAGTGATATTCTTGCCGATGATTATGTTGAAGATATTGATATTAAGACTAAAATTTGGACGGATAAGAATGGTGTCAAAAGAGGCAAGGATGTTGATTAACTATGAAAAATAAAAAAAGCAAAACCTCAATAAAAAGAAAAGCCAAATCCTCAGTAACGATAGGATTGCCCATCAATAGCATTATTTGTGATAACTGTGTACGGGTTATGAGGAAGTTTCCTGACAACAGTATTGATTCGATTGTTACCGACCCTCCCTATGGTTTGGAGTTTATGGGTAAGGATTGGGATAAGCTCGGAGCTTCCATTGAACCTACAAGCACAAGTGCGGGAGGTGCATTGGCATATTCTTCGGCTCGTGTCAGATATGGCAAATCTGTAAAATCTATGCAGCAATGGCACTACAAATGGGCGAAAGAATGTTTGCGTGTCGCAAAGCCCGGTGCGTTTATGTTTGTGTTTGGCGGAACTCGCACGTTTCATAGGTTGGCTTGTGCCGTCGAGGACGCTGGCTGGCAGATACGCGACTGTATGATGTGGTTCTACGGCTCGGGATTTCCGAAAAGTAAAGATATAGGCAAAGAGTTTGACAGACAAGCATGTCGAAAACAATTGAAAAAGAAACTCGGTAGAAAGCCTACAAAAAAGGAATTTGAAAAAGCATGGAAAAAATTTAGGAAAGTTATAGGTCAGAAAGGTGGAAGATACAAAGATGATTTTAAGAATAACAAAGGAAAATTTGTAGATGCAAGAGATGTGGAATTACCTGACAGAATAAATCTCGGTGAAATAACAGTTCCCATTTCCAAACTTGCCCAACTATGGGATGGTTACGGCACGGCATTCAAACCCTCTTGGGAATCAATTATTGTTGCGATGAAACCTGTAGATAGTAACTTTGCAAAGAACGCAGAGAAATACGGGGTTGCTGGTTTGAATATTGATGGGGGAAGAATATCTATTGATTTACAAGCTGATGATTCTCAACTACGAATAATGAATCGGAATAAAAAAACACAAAAAGATGGTTGGGGAATGAATCAAAAATCAGAGGACAAACCGCAAGTAGTTCAATCCAAAGGCCGCTGGCCCGCAAATGTCCTATTCGATGAAGTGACGGCAAATATATTGGATAATCAAGTCGGCGAGAAGGTTTCACGTTTTTTCTATGTTGCTAAGGCGAGTCGAGAGGAACGCAATGCCGGTTTGGGTAATATGAAAGCTCAACATGCTTCAAAGGTAACTGGTAGAAAGATTGATGCTCCGGGGGCAAAACATCCAAGATCAGGGATGGCTCAAACACCGCAACAAAACATTCACCCTACAGTCAAGCCCATTCAATTGATGAAATACTTGTGTATGCTGCTTAAGATGCCGAATAAAAATCAGATTATCCTCGATCCGTTCGTGGGTTCTGGAACAACATGCACTGCCTGCAAGGAATTGGGGATCAACTATATTGGAATCGACAAGGAAAAAGAATACTGCGAGATTGCAAGACAGAGACTAAAGAATGTCAAGCGAATTTTGTTTGAAAAACCAAAAAAGAAATTGAACAGAAAGACGAAAGAGTCATTTGGATTGATATGAAAAAAACCAAAACAATAAAGCTGACAGATGAATATATGCTGCGTCAATTGATTAAGCAGGCAAATGGTTTTGGGGCCAGATTAAGATTATATCGACCGAAGAATAAAAAGTATGATTTTTGCATTTCAGGTTCAGATATAGTCCAAAGGCGAATTAAAATGGGAGGCACTGTGGACTGGCTTTATGGTGAATTGCTGAAAAATTTTACTGATTGTTTTGAGAATTTATGCGGATAGATAAAAAAGATAATAGTGACGAACGTAGAATTTTGATTGCTATGATTGTCGATTCTGTTGTGTTGGCGAGAATCAACTCAAAGTGGCAGCCTCGGTCTTTCAAGTCCAAGTGGGCGAACATAATCGCTCGATGGTGTTTGAATTATTATCAGCGATATAATAAAGCTCCTATGAAGCACATCGAGAGTCTATTTGAGGGATGGTCGTCGAGGACCCAAGATAAGAGCAGTGTGAATCTTGTAAGCAGTTTCCTATCGTCATTGAGTGACGAATACGAAGATTTGAAGTCCGAGAGTAATAGTGATTACATGATCGACATCGCGTCTCAGTATTTTAATCAGGTTAGAATTGAGAATTTGATTGAGCAAGTCGAATCCGATATATCTGATGGACATTCCGATAGAGCACATGACAGATTGGTTGGTTACAGCAGGATCGAGATGGGTGCCGGCGAGGGCATTGACGTCTTGCAAAATGTGGATGTAATTCGAAAAGCGTTTGAAACTGATAGGAAAGAAACGCTGATTGAATTTCAGGGTGCCCTCGGAAAGTTTTTCAGGAATTCTCTTGAGCGTGAGGGTTTTATTTCTTTTATGGGCAAAAAGGGTGTTGGCAAGTCTTTCTGGCTGATGGCTATTGCGTATGAGGCTATGTTGCAGCGGAGGAAAGTTGCGATGTTTGAAGTTGGTGACATGGGTGAAAGTCAAACAATGAGGCGTCTGATGATTCGTGCATCTAAGCAACCCCGCTACGCTTGTGACGTATATTATCCGACAAGGATTTGGTACAATGAAAAGAAAAGAAAAGTAGAACGAGAATTTGAGCTAAAGGGATTCACTAAAAGTTTAAGTTGGAGAAAGGCTGCAAAGGCGTGTGCAAAGATAATGCGCAAGAAAATCAAGAGTAAAGAGACATATCTGAAGTTGTCGTGTCACTTTAATTCAACGCTCAGCGTCGATGGGATTGAAAGCATTTTGCAAGATTGGGAGAGGAGTTCTTGGATTCCAGATGTGATAGTTATTGATTACGCAGATATTCTCAAAATGGAGTATGCTGGTATAGAAGGTCGTGATCGCATAAACGAAACATGGAAGCGTCTGCGTGCACTGAGTCAACGGAGACACTGTTTGTTGGTGACAGCTACCCAGTCGGATGCGGAGTCTTATGACAGAAATATTTTGAAGATGGCGAACTTCACGGATGACAGGAGAAAGATTGATTCGGTGACCGGAATGGTTGGTATAAATCAGACTGAGTCTGAAAAGAAGCGTGGGATTATGCGTCTGAACTGGATTTCGCTCCGGGACGACGAATTTCATTCGAGTCATTGTGTGCATGTCGCAGGGTGTCTCGCACTTGCGAATCCTGCTATTTGCAGTTGTTTTTGAGAATTTTTTGCGTTTTGGTTGTGTTTTTCACGATAATATGATAAGGATGAAGTAAATTAAAGGAGAAACGAGTTGACTTATAAACAAGCAATGAGACCTAAAGATGGTTGGGCACGCGCTGAAGCTGAATCGTTAATTGCGAGTGCGTCAACTATATTGGCACGTTATCATGCAATGAATCCAGAACCAATTTTTGAGTGGGCAAAGAAACACTGTCAAAATTTGTATGATTTGCTATTGGATAATCCTCGAAGTTTATTATCTCCCGATAATCGTATTTTAACTGCTGTGTTGAATGCTACAGATTTAGATGATGGAGAATAGAACAGTACAGGATTTCGTTGAAGATTTGGTTTCAGACTGTAGAGACTTGGCTTATATTCTTGCGGTCGCAGCTAATACCCGATGGAAAAATCAGATAGAGGAAATCAAGAAAGCATATCGTGAATTAAAAATAGAAAGGGCAAGAAATGAGCAGAGGAAAAGAAAAAAGTTTGGGAACAATCACAAGGAACAGAGCCATCAAGATTTTTGAGGCTCTGGGTTTTAAGACCGCGAATAAGTGGGATACTGCACGCCTGCAAAAGAAGCTTATTAAGTTGGATGTGCTCGTTGGCGGAACAGAGCTTGACATCAAAACGCAAAAACGTGTGGGCGAGATTCTGGGGGCGCAGAAGAAAGGACGCATCGTCACTGTGGTTGATGTCGAAAAAGCGGAGACAAACAAGCAGCTTGAGCAGGATGTTAAGGATGCCGAAAGACGAGAGGCCGATCGGAAAGCGGAAAAGAAAAAACAGGCAGTAAGAAAGGAGAAGGGTGCGTCGAAGAAGAAAACAGAAAAAACAAGTGCGACAAAGAAACAAAAGACTCCCGGCGTGATAATGTCTATTTTGGAATTTGTTAAGAGTCATGGCCCAATTTCCGAAGAGAAAATTTTATCCTTGTTGAAAAGAAGATTTCCAGACAGAAATCCAGAATCTATGGGAAAAACCATCAAAGCTCAGCTCCCGAATCGTATGAGTAGGGAAAAATCCATCAATATAAAAGTGGATAACGAAGACCGCTTTTATATTGGAAAAGGTGAAAAGTAGACTGAAAAAGTTTGTATGGTTTTGGGTAAGGAGTTAATATGTATATAGTTTCGAAGAGAATTGAAATTTCCGCAGCCCATAAATTAGCACTTCCTTATGATTCATCTTGCAGAAGACTTCATGGTCATAATTGGGTTATTGAGGTTGAGATTTCTTGTGAGGCTTTAACAATCTGCGGGATGGTTATTGACTTCACTTGGCTTAAGGAAGTAATGGAAAGAGTAATAAAGGATACGCTCGACCATAAATGTCTGAATGATGTTGAAGAGCTTGGTGGTATGAATCCAACAGCAGAGAATTTGGCAAAGTGGATTGCCACCGAAGTTCAGAATTATATTTTTGGTGATTGTCCTGAGAAGGATAATGAAATTCCAAGCTCATTGCGGGTAACAAAAGTTATCGTTCAAGAAAGTGCAGGTAACAAAGCGTGTTATATTCCATAAATGAAATTTTCTATTCCATACAAGGTGAAGGAAGAAATGTTGGGATGCCGGCTTGGTTTATTCGTATGGCGGGCTGTAATTTGAAATGCTCTTTTTGTGATACTGATTTTAGTGAAAAGATGAAAAGAAGCGAAGAAAGTATTTTACAGCATATTTCTTCATCCCTCTGTAAAAATGTGATTATTACAGGAGGTGAGCCGTCATTACAGAATTTGAAACCCTTACTAAAATTATTAAAGTATCACGGATATTATGTGGCAATTGAAACAAATGGAACCAAATCTTTACTTCGGTATAGAGTTGAAGGTTTGCTGGATTGGGTGACAGTCTCACCAAAGCAATTGCCGATTGAAGTTAATTGTATGATAGATGAAATCAAGGTTATTTGGCCTTCTGTTATTTTAGAAAAGCCTGCTATCTTTACTTATTTGGAGCAAACTTTGGCGAAATATTATTATATTCAACCTTGTGATAATAAGAATATTCGATTGAATATAAATGAAGCGGTGAAGATAGTTAAAACTCATCCGAAGTGGAGGTTGAGTCTTCAAATGCAAAAAGTTCTTAAAATTAGGTGAGGGATTTATTATGAAGAAAAAAGTTATTGTGTCTTTGTCTGGAGGATTGGATTCTGCTGTAGTTTTGGCTCAAGCTCTGTGTGAAAATTATGAGGTTGAGGCTGTTGGTTTCTGCTATGGTTCCAAACATAACAAATTTGAAAATAAAGCAGCACAATCACTTGCAAACTATATGAATGTTCCTTTTAGACTTATAGATATGAGAGAAACATTTAAGAATTTTCAATCCAGTTTGATGGCAGATAGTAATGTGAAAATTCCAGAAGGTCACTATGAAGCGGAAAGTATGAAAAGTACGGTTGTTCCGAGTCGGAATATTATTTTTCTTTCAATTTTATCCGGATTGGCTTGGTCAGTTGGAGCAGAAGAAGTTTGGATTGGAATTCATGCTGGCGACCATTTTATTTATCCTGATTGCAGACCCAAATTTTTTGAAGTTATGAGGAGGGCGATTGAGATAGGTACTGATGAAAGAATAACACTTGTGGCACCTTTTCTTCATGTTGCCAAAAGATATATAGTTCAAAGGGGAATTGAGTTGGGAGTTCCTTTTGAGCTTACCCGAACATG
>Ga0307422_1001248_pt1 | contig 13437 bp, 10 predicted proteins | sample SalMarWE160290MG_FD_202153 | JGI IMG/M metagenome (GOLD analysis project Ga0307422, IMG submission 202153) | Salt marsh sediment microbial communities from the Plum Island Ecosystem LTER, Massachusetts, United States - WE1602-90 | ecosystem: Environmental > Aquatic > Marine > Intertidal zone >...
CGACGGTCTGGTCGCCGTTCCGGCCATCTATCCCGGCCCTCTCTGGATCGGGCCGTCCGCGTCGCCCATCTCGGAGGAGGGAATCGCCACCATCGTGGCCGAGGCCGCCCGGCTGGGCCTGCTCGATGAAACGGGCGACTTCACCGCCGACATGGTGCCGGGCTCCGTCGCGGGCCACATCCTGATGGTCATCAACGGCCGGAGCTACGAGCTGGCCGGAGATCCCGAGAAGCTGCTCCGTTGCCGCTGCATCCCCGAGCCGGGCACCGCGCCGGCCTTCGCCGCCTTCTGGCAGCAGGTGAGCAACATGAGGGAGTGGCTGGCCGAGTACCTTGGCCCGTCCCAGCCGTACCAGCCCGAACGGCTGGCGGTCCTGGTGACGCCGCCCGTCGAGGGTGAGTCGGGGATCACACCCGGCCGGATGGACTGGCCGCTGGCCACGCCGTTCGCCAGCTTCGGCTCGGACTTCGGCGGCGGGCTGCGCTGTGGAGTGGCCGCCGGAGCGGACCCGGATCTGCTCCTGCCCGCTCTCAAGCGGGCCAACCAGCTGACCGGCTTCGAGGATACCGAGGGGGCCGTCCGTTCCCTGCAGGCGAGAGCCCTGGTTCCCAGCGAGCCGAGCCCCTGCGGCTAGGCAGCGATCCGGCGGCCGGGGTCCGCAAGCGGGGGTGCCGGGGCGACCCGCGAGTCCTTTACGTTTCGGGCCGAACGAACGTTGCGCCCGCTCACGCGGCGGCCGATGCTGAGCCTCATGAAGCATGTCAGCCGCCCGCTCCGGCCGCTGCGCCCCACCGGCCCGCAGCACATTCCTCACTTCGGGGCCGGCCTGTTGGAGAGGTCGCTCCTCAACAAGGACACCGGCTTCGACGACCGTGAGCGCGACGCCTTCGGCCTGCGCGGCCTGCTGCCGCCGCGGGTCGAGGCGATCGAGCAGCAGGTTCTCCTCGAGCTTGAGCACCTGCGCCACAAGCACGACGACCTGGAGCGGTACATCGGGCTGTCGTCGCTGCAGGACCGCAACGAGACGCTCTTCTACCGGGTTCTCCTGGAGAACCTCGAGGAGCTGATGCCGATCGTCTACACGCCCACCGTGGGGCGTGCCTGCCAGACATTCAGCCACATCATGCGGCGGCCGCGTGGGCTGTGGATCACACCGGCCGACAAGGACCGGATCCCCACCCTGCTCCGCAACGCCCGGCCGGAGGCCTCCTCGACGGGGGTCGGCAAGGAGGACGTGCGGCTCGTCGTGGCCACCGACAACGAGCGGATCCTGGGCCTGGGCGACCAGGGGGCCGGGGGCATGGGCATCCCGATCGGCAAGCTGGCGCTGTACACGGCCGGCGCAGGAATCTACCCCGCCTGCACGCTGCCGATATCGCTGGACGTGGGCACGGACAACGAGGAGCTGCTGGCCGATCCTCTGTACGTCGGCTTCCGTCAGCGCCGCCTTCGCGGCACGGACTACGATGAGTTCCTGGAGGCCTTCATCGACGCCATTCTGGCTGTCTTCCCGCGGGCCGTCCTGCAGTGGGAGGACTTCAAGCAGCACAACGCCATACGCATCCTGGACCGCTACCGTCGGCGCGTGACCAGCTTCAACGACGACATCCAGGGGACGGGGGCGGTGGTGCTGGCAGGGGTCCTGGCCGCCAATCGGGTGCTCGGCTGTCCGATGCGCGAGCAGCGTTTCGTCTTCGTAGGGTCTGGGGCGGCCGGGATCGGCATCGCCCGGCTGGTTCGGGCTCAGCTGCTGGCCGAAGGGGTAAGCCCCGAGGATGCCAAGCGGGCCATCGTCATGGTCGACAGCAAGGGCCTGGTGTTCGAGAGTCGGGCCAGGCTCGACGCGGACAAGCTCGAGTTCGCCCTGACGCCGGCCGAGGCGTCCTCCTACGGCCTGGGCAGTATCGCGCCGTCCCGGCGCCTGGACCTGGAGTCGGTCATCGGGGCCGTGAAGCCGACGGTGCTCATCGGGACCAGCGGGGCCCCGGGTGCCTTCACCGAGAAAGCGGTCCGCACCATGGCCGAGCACGTCGAGAGGCCGGTCATCTTTCCCCTTTCCAACCCCACGGCCAAGTCCGAGGCCGTGCCGGCGGACATCCTGGCCTGGACCGGCGGTCGGGCCCTGGTAGCGACCGGGAGCCCGTTCCCGCCCCTGCGGCACGACGGCCGGGAGTACCTCGTCGGCCAGGCGAACAACGTCTTCATCTTCCCCGGCATGGGCCTGGGCGCGATCGTGGCCGAAGCTCGCGAGATCACCGACGAGATGTTCCTTCTGGCGGCGCGAACCCTGGCCGGGATGGTATCGACCGAGCGTCTGGCGGCCGGTGCGCTGTACCCGGCCGTCTCGGATCTGCGGCGCGTCTCACGCGAGATCGCGGCCAAGGTCGTCTGCCAGAGCCGTGACTGCGGAGTTGGCCGGCTCTTCCACGACGACGAGGTTTACCAGGCCGTGGACGACGCTATGTGGGAGCCCGACTACCTGCCCTACGAGCTGGCCGAACGCGACTAGGCCCGGCCGCGGCCCCGTCGGCGCCGCAACCAGCCCTATCCGCCCCCAACGCCCCCACACCGTCACGCCGGGGAGGGCCGGGCGGCGCTGTACGTAGTCCTCAGGGACCAGAGAGGGCTACCCCGGACAGGACCTATTGCGGATGGGATTCCGGGCTCCAATACGTCAGTGTACCTATTAGAAGCCGAACCCCAAGGCGGGGCCCGGAAGGCCCAGAAGAAGGCCCACTCCGCCCACCGTCTCAGGCCGTATTCGTGAGACGCATCCCGGCGGGCTCGAAGGAGACAGAAGATGGCCGTTGGAGCACTGAATCCGGCAATGCCGGTTCAAGGAAACGTCCCCACCAAGAAGCGCCCCGGCCATTTCGTGGCTCTCACCGAGGATGGCCGCATCGACGCCATGCTGGCGCAGAGCGGCATGCTTGCCGCGCTGCTCGAAAAGCGCGCTCCCATCAACATCAACACGATCTTCCGCGGGCCCAATGACGGCACCAACATGGCGGCCATCTCGGGGTCCAAGAGCGTCGATCCGTACGACATCTCCATCGTCATGCCGGCCGCCGACGGCGACCCGCTGGTCAGCGACGCTGACAAGGACGCCTGGCAGCGGTTCCGGGTGGCCTACGACGTGACCCTCGAGGCCACTCCCTTCCGCGTGACCGGGGTGCTGTACCTCCTGCCCTCGCAGGATGCGATGGCTCTGACCGAGCGCGGCAGCGAGCTCTTCCTGCCGGTGTTCACACCCATGGTTCACTGCGGTGCCATGACGCTCGTGGACGTGCCCCACGACGCGATCCTGGTCAACCGCTCCCACATCCGCAAGGTCACTGCCTCGATGCGGCGCTAGCCGCCCGTGACCCGACTCGGCCCGGCGACCCGGGCCGGCCAGAGAACAGATCCTTCACGCGCAGAACGGTGCGGCTCTGGGCCAGTCGTGCCGCTTCTGCGCGTCTTCTTTGCGGTGCGAGAATGCGGGCAACGGGCCCGGGCGGGCAGACGTCGCGCCGACAGGGTCCCCCAGTAGCGGCCGATTGCCCCGGGGAGGTCGAGATGCTCGTCGGCGTACCTCGTGAGGTCAAGGACAACGAGTTCCGCGTTGGGTTGACGCCAAGTGCCATACGGGAGCTGGTGGCCCACGGCCATCAGGTGGTGGTCGAGTCGGGCGCCGGCTCCGCCATCGATCTCGACGACGATCGCTACCAGGCTGCGGGCGCCGAGATCGTCGAGGAAGCCGCCGAGATCTTCGGCCGGGCCGAGATGGTGGTCAAAGTCAAGGAGCCTCAGCCGCCTGAGATCGCGATGCTGCGCGATGGGCAGGTTCTCTTCACCTACCTGCACCTGGCGCCGGACCTGCCTCAGACCAGGGCCCTGCTCAAGGCCGGTTGCGTGGCCGTCGCCTACGAGACGGTCACCGACGAGCGCGGCGGGCTGCCTCTGCTGGCGCCCATGAGCGAGGTTGCCGGCCGGATGTCCATCCAGGCCGGAGCCCACGCCCTCGAGAAGGAGGCCGGCGGGCGGGGAGTGCTGCTGGGTGGCGTGCCGGGCGTGCCGCCGGCCAGGGTGGTCGTGCTGGGTGGCGGCGTGGTGGGCATGAACGCCCTGCGCATGGCCCTCGGCCTCGAGGCGGACGTGACCGTCCTCGACACGTCGCTGCCGCGGCTCAAGGAGCTGGACCTGATCTTCGCCCCGGCCCTGAACACGCGCTACGCCACCACTGACGCCGTCGAGGAGAGCGTGCTGGCCGCCGACCTCGTGATCGGGGCCGTTCTGCACCCCGGCGGAACCGCTCCGCGCCTGGTGACGCGGGCCATGGTCAAGGAGATGAAGCGCGGCTCGGTGGTCGTGGACGTATCCATCGACCAAGGCGGCTGCTTCGAGACGTCGCGGCCCACGACCCACTCCAACCCGACCTACGTCGACGACGGGGTGGTCCACTACTGCGTCACCAATATGCCGGGTGCGGTGCCGCGGACTTCCACGTTCGGTCTCAACAACGCCACGCTGCCTTTCACGCTGGCGCTGGCCGACAAGGGCTGGCGCAGAGCGATGACGGAGGACCGGCATCTGCGCGACGGCCTGAACGTCTGCTGCGGCCGCGTTACGTGCCGGGCGGTCGCGGAGGCCCACGGCCTCGAATATGCTCCCGCGGAGAAGGTGCTCGGGATCTGAGCCAGGCCGGGCGTCGAACAACTCTCCGGCGCCGGTCGTCAGGATCTAGAGGCCCCGGCGGAGCCTGTGCCTGCGCCGCGGTTCCATTCAGGCGACAATCGCTTCAACAAACTGCAGCAGGGAGAAGCGAATGAGCTACTCAACGACGCGTCGGCGCGGTCCCGCGCCGACCTCCCGGCGTGGCCGCACGCTGCGCCACCTGGCGATCCTGGCCACGGCCTTCGTCGTCGCCGCCTGCGGCAGCTCCTCGCCCAGCGCTACCGAGCCGGGCACGGCCCAGCCCTCCGCCACGGGCGCGGCCAGCTTGGCCGCCGAGGCCTGGCTCGACACGTCGCTGCCCATCAAGGACCGCGTCGCGGCGCTCCTGGCAGAGATGACGCTGGACGAGAAGATCGGCCAGATGTCGGCCGTCATCAACCAGGACCCGAGCAGGGGCTGGCAGCTGCGCGACCCCGGCGACGTCATCACGGGCTGGTTCGGGGCCATGCTCTCCGGCGGTGACGGCAACCCCTCCGGCGCCAATACGGCCCAGAACTGGTACGCGATGATCGAGGTCTACCAGCAAGCGGCTCTCAAGACGCGCCTGGCCATTCCCATGCTGTACGGCGTCGACGCCGTCCACGGCGACGCCCACGTGGGCGGCACCACCGTGTTCCCCCACAACATCGGCATGGGCGCCACCCGCGATCCGGCTCTCGTCGAGAAGGCCTGCCAGGTGACGGCCGTCGAGACGGCGGCTACGGGCGCCCGCTGGGACTTCGGGCCGGTCGTGGCGGTCGTGCTGGACGTCCGCTGGGGCCGCACCTACGAGAGCTACGGCGAGAGCACCGACCTGGTGAGCCAGCTGGGCACCGCCTGCCTGCAGGGCCTCCAGGGCGACAGCCTGACCGACCAGCAAACCGTCGTGGCCGACCCCAAGCACTACCTCGGTGACGGCGGGACGGCCTGGGGCAGCTCCACGGCCAGCGCCGGGAGTTCGCAGTACATGCTCGACCAGGGCGTGACCCAATTCGACAACGACACCATCGCCGACCTGTTCCTGCCGCCCTATCGCGAGGCCGTCGATTCCGGCGCGCGGGTGATCATGGCGTCGTACACCAGCACCCAGAGCGGCGGCAAGGTGCACGGCGACCCGTACTGGCTGACCGACAAGCTCAAGGGCGAGCTGGGCTTCACCGGCTTCGTCGTCTCCGACTGGGGCGGCATCGGCCAGCTCAACGCGGACTACCGGGAGGCCGTCAAGCAGGGCATCAACGCCGGCATCGACATGGCCATGCTCCCCGGCAACTGGCGCGAGTTCGCCAATGCCATGAAGAGCCTGGTCGCGAGCGGCGAGATCTCGCAGGCCCGGGTCGACGACGCCGTCAGTCGCATCCTGACCGTCAAGTTCGAGATGGGCCTCTTCGAGAACCCGCTGCCCCCCTCCGGCGAATGGGCCAACGTGGGCTCGGCGGCCAACCGGGCCGTTGCCCGCCAGGCCGTCGCCGAGTCGGCGGTCCTGCTCAAGACCGGCAGCGGCGTCCTGCCCGTCGCCAAATCGGGCAAGACCGTGCTGCTGGCCGGCCCGGCCGCAGACGACATTGGGCTCGCCTCCGGCGGCTGGACCCTCACCTGGCAGGGACAGGCCGGCAACCTGACCGAGGGCACGACCCTGAAGGAGGCGCTCGAGGCGCAGCTCGGGTCGAGCCTGACCTACAGCGCCGACGCCATGTTCTCCGGCTCGGGCAAGGCCGACGTGGGCATCGTGGTTGTCAGCGAGAGGCCCTATGCCGAAGGCGTGGGCGACTCCGCCACCCTGGCCCTCCCGGCCGAGGACGTGGCCCTCATCGCCAGGATGAGGCCGCTGGTGGACAAGCTGATCGTGATCGTCTACTCGGGTCGGCCGGTCGTGCTGGACGGCATCGCCGGCCAGGCCGACGCGCTGATCGCGGCCTGGCTGCCCGGCACGGAAGCCGGCTCCGGGCTGGCAGACGTGCTCTTCGGCGACGTGCCCTTCACCGGGCAGACGCCGTTCACCTGGCCCAAGACTGCGGACGACTCCCCTCGCTACGGCAAGAGCGCTTGCGAGGGGGCGGTCTACCCCTACGACTACGGTCTGGATGCCACGGGAAAGCTGCTTGGACCGGCTGCCTGCTGAGGCGCGCCGATTCCTCGCCCTAACAAACACGAAGCCGGCGCCTCTGGCGCCGGCTTCTCCTATCTGGCGGGTCGGGCGGGGCTAGCCGCCCAGCACGACCAGAGCGATCTCCGGGTCAACCTGTTCGGTCAGCAGGACCGCCAGCCGGTTTGCCGCCTCCTGGGCATCAGGGTTGCCCCAGGTGAAGCGCGTCGAGTTCGCGGACATGTCCCAATCCTCGATGCGCGACTGGCTGAAGCGGGCCCGATGGCGCTCGCAGCAATTGACAGTCAGGTCGTCTTCCACCTGGATGCCGTGGCCGCTGATGAAGTAGCTGCCCACCTTGGCCACGATCTCGACAGGTCCGGTCCCGTTGGCGAAGAAGCCGACGGCCGAGACCGACTCGCGGCCCAGCCAGCCGGCGATGGCGTCCACCAGAACGGCGGACGACTTCGCTTCGAGCCAGCCGTCGCCGCGCACGATCTGCGCGACCTGGCGGCCGATGCCGGCGGCCTCTTCCGTGACCAGCGCGGCCATGAACTCGCGATTGAGCGAGGCAACCGCCTGGCTGAGGCTCTTGGAACGTTGAGTGACCTGATCCACCTGAGATGCCCTGCGCTATGTAGCCGTGTGCGAGTCCACGTTAGATGAGCCCGTCAGCGCGTCAAGTGCGGCCTTACGGCCACGCCGGCGGTACTTTTGGAGTCGACACCGGTAATCCTCCGGTCCGGTGCCGGCGTTGCCCCGCCGCACCTCGGTCCGCATGGCGGCTGCCAGGGAGGTTGCATCCTCCTTTTGGCTCGCGGTGTCGAGGCGCAACACCCCCCGGACCATCAATCCTACCGCGACTGGCGAGAAAGGGAAGCCCCCAAAGCGCCCGAAACGACCGATTTGGCCTCGTCGATGATGCATTCCAGGTGCTCGACGCCCCGAAAGCTCTCTGCGTAGACCTTGTAGACGTCCTCCGTGCCCGACGGCCGGGCGGCGAACCAGCCGCTCTCGGTCAGGACCTTGACGCCGCCGATGGGCGCGCCGTTGCCGGGGGCCCGGGTCAGGACAGCCGTGATCGGCTCGCCGGCAATCTCGGTGGCGGGTATCTGCTCCGGGGAGAGCCCGGCCAGCACCGCCTTCTGCTCGCGCGTGGCCGGGGCGTCGATACGGCGGTAGGCGGGCGCCCCGAAACGGGCCGTCAGCTCAGCGTAGGCCCCGGCAGGTGTTTGCCCCAGCCGGGCCGTCAGCTCGGCCGCCAGCAGGCAGGCTATCAGGCCGTCCTTGTCCGTCGTCCAGACGGTGCCGTCCCGCCGCAGGAACGAGGCCCCCGCGCTCTCCTCGCCGCCGAAGCCGAGCGAGCCCTCGACGAGACCGGGAACGAACCACTTGAAGCCGACGGGGACCTCCAGGAGCCGCCTTCCCAGCTCGGCCGTGACGCGGTCGATCATGGCCGTCGAGACGAGCGTCTTGCCCACCGCCACTTCCGGACGCCAGTCCCGGTTGCGGTACAGGTAGGCCACCGCCGCCGAGAGGAAGTGGTTGGGATTCATCAGGCCGGCCTTGCCAGAGACGATGCCGTGGCGATCGGCGTCGGTGTCGTTGGCGAAGGCGACATCGAACCGGTCGCTCAGCGAGACCAGGCTGGCCATGGCATAGGGCGAGGAGGGATCCATCCTGATGCGCCCGTCCCAGTCGACGGTCATGAAGCCGAAGGTCGGGTCGACGGTCTCGTTGGTGACGGTCAAGTCCAGGCCGTAGCGGTCGCGGATGGCGCCCCAGTAGCCGACGCTTGCGCCGCCCAGCGGATCCACGCCGAGCTTCAAGCCGGAGGCGCCGATGGCTTCCATGTCCACCACTCCGGCCAGGTCGTCGACATAGGCGCCGGTGTAGTCGTGCGACCGAACCTCGGCCCGGGCCCGCTCGTAGCTGAGACGCGGGATGGAATCGAGGCTCGACCGAAGCAGCTCGTTGGCCTGGTCCTGGATGGCCGTGGTGACATCCGTGTCGGCCGGGCCGCCATTGGGCGGGTTGTACTTGAAGCCGCCGTCCTCGGGCGGGTTGTGCGAGGGCGTGACGACGATGCCGTCCGCCAGGCCGCCGGTCCGGCCGCGGTTGTAGGTGAGGATGGCGTGCGAGATGGCGGGCGTGGGCGTGAGCCCGTCCGCCTGATCGGTCATCACCGTCACGCCGTTGGCCGCCAGGACCTCGATCGCGGTCCGGGTGGCCGGCGTCGACAGGGCGTGGCTGTCCTTGCCGATGAAGAGGGGCCCGTCGATGCCCCTGCCGGCGCGGTAGCGGCAGATCGCCTCTGTCGTGGCCAGGATGTGGGTCTCGTTGAAGGACCCGTCGAGCGACGAGCCACGGTGGCCGGAGGTGCCGAAGGAGACCAGTTGCGAAGCCTGGCTCGGATCGGGCCGGACGTCGTAGTAGGCGGCGACGAGCCGATCGACATCCACCAGCATCGACTTCTCCGCGGGCTTGCCCGCTCGCTCGCTGATTGACACCCGATCTCGCCTCCTCTGCGCTGGCCTCTTGCAGGGCGAATGATGACGTGCCCGGGGGCCGCTCGCAGCGGCGAAGGCCGGTCTCTGTCGAGGCCGGCCTTCGGGATGAGCGGCTGCTAGTCGGTTGCGGCTGCCGGGCCCGGCATCTGCGGCGACAGGTGGTGGTCCAGATGGTCCGCCTGCTCGGCGTGGAAGTGGGCCCGCAGAGGCTTCTCCTCGAGGGCCAGCAGAGTCACGCAGCCCAGGACGGCGGCGACGATGCCGAGCAGCATCGAGTCGGCGATGGCGATCGAGAAGGCTTCGTTGAACCCTCGGACCGCGACCTCGCGGAACTGCGGCGGGATCACCGAGAAGACGTCGCCCGCGGAGCCGCCGATCTTGGTCAGGTTGCCCATGTCGAGACCGGGCGGCGGCGAGGCCGGCAGGCCGGACCAACCGGCGTCGGCGATCGAGCTGCGCAGCAGGTCCCATGACAGGTTGTTGCGGAAGGCCGTGAAGGCGATCGTCAGGCCGATGGACGAGCCGATCTGGCGGATGAGGATCAGGTCGCTGGTGGCCGCGCCGAGGCGGGCGAACGACACGTCGTTCTGGACGATCAGCGGCAGCAGCGGCATGGTCGGTCCGATCCCAACGCCGGCGATGGCCATCCACAGCCACAACTGTGGAGCGGGCGTATTCGGCCGCAGGTTCGTGAACAGAGCCAGGCCCACGGCCAGCGAGGCCATCGACATGACCATAAGCCACTTGTAGCGGCCGGTCCGGCTGGCGATCTGGCCCGATGCGATCGAACTGGCGATCAGACCGGCCAGGAAGGGGAAGAGCAGGTAGCCTGACTCAGTGGTGCTGGCCTGCTGCACGACCTGGAACCAGAGTGGCAGGAAGATGATGATCGTGGCGAAGCCGAACATGGCCAGGAAGGCCGCTCCGGCGGAGACGGCGAAGGTTCGGTTGCGGAGGAGATCGAGAGGGATCACCGGGTCCTCGGCCCTAGTCTCGGCGATCAGGAACGCCACCAGGCCGGCGAGGCCGAGGGCGAACCAGGCCACGACTGGCGTGTCGGTCCAATCGCCGTTCTGGGCCAGGGTCAATGCGACCAGAGACGCGACGACGGCGACGCTCAGGGTCACCACGCCCAGGATGTCGAGGTTGAAGCGGACGTTCTCCTTACGCACGTTGGGCAGCAGCCGAACGATCAGGAAGAGCGAGACGAACCCGATCGGCACGTTCACGAAGAAGATCCAGTGCCAGGACAGGTTGTCCGTCAGGAAGCCGCCCAGGAACGGGCCGATCAGGAAAGCGACGCCGAAGACCGCCCCGAACAGGCCCTGGTACTTGCCGCGCTCGGCCGGGGTGAAGAGATCGCCCACGATGGCCAGCGCGATGGGGAACAGAGCTCCCGCGCCCAGACCCTGGAGGCCGCGGAACGCGACCAGCTGCCACATCGTCTGGCTCAGGCCGGACAGCACCGAGCCGACCAGAAAGAGGCTGATCCCGAGCAACAGCATCGGCCGCCGGCCGTAGTAGTCGGACAGCTTGCCGTAGACGGGGATCGCGGTGGTGCTCGTGACCAGGTAGGAGGACACGGCCCAGACGTACAGGTCCACGCCGTCCAGGGAGGTGACGATGCGCGGCAGCACGGGCCCGACGATCGTCTGGTCGAGAGCGCTGAGGAAGAGGGCCAGCAGCACTGCCCCGACGATCTCGAGTCGGGCGCGGTTGCTGATCTGGATGGCGACCGGCCGGGCGGCGGTCTCGATGGTCGACACGGGTTGCTCCTTGCTTATGCGGCTGCTCCGCTGGGCCCATTGGGGCCGGCGCCTGCTCGCTTGTGTGCGCCCATCCTCCGGCGGGGTTGTGAAGGACTTGTGAGCGCCGGCCGGATTCCTGGTGACGGTTCCGGCTGCGCCGCCGCGCGCCCCCGCACGCGCGGGCGCGGTCCACTTCGAGCTCTCACGCTAGCGTCGGGCAACGGATCCGGTTTGCCGCCGGCGGGCTCTTCCGCGGGCCGCAACAGGGCCGGCCGATCAGTCCAGCGGGCTCAGGCGAAGGCCACCGCGGCGTAGCCCACCGTCCGCCCGGGGTCGCCGCCCGCGTCGGCGGAGGTCGCCTTGCCGAGCAGGATCCCCCGCTTCGCCCCCATCTCACCCAAGGCGGTCAGCGTGAACCGGGTTGCGTCGATGCCGCACATGCCGCACACGAGTCCGGGCAGCCCGGCCAGAGTCAGGGCGGCTTCCAGATCGCCCAGGGTGTCCGCGTCGAGGCGCAGAAGTGGGGCCAGGAGGCGGTCGTCGGCTTCCTCGCACACGGCTGCGGGCGGGTAGTGGGCGAAGTCGGAGCTGGCCACGATGAGGATCCGCTCTCCCGCCGCGCGCCTGGCCGCCAGCAGCCGGCCAACGGCGGCGCCTGCTTCGGTGTGGGCCCTGAGGCGAGGGCTGACCGCCAGCGGCACGATTTGCGCCTGGGGGCAGGTCCGGGCCAGCAGAGGCAGCTGGATCTCGATCGAATGCTCGCCGCCGTGACAGTCGTCGTCGGCTGCGAAGGGCTTGCCGAGCCCGGCTATCTCCGCCGTCAGATCACGGTCGATGGCGACCTCGCCCAACGGCGTCAGCCACGGGCCACCGGTCCAGACTCCGACGCCGTCAGCCCAGGCTCCATGGTCAGTGCCGGCAATGACGATCGTGGTTGGGGCGATCTCGCCCGCGAGGCGCCAGGCCAGGGCGGCGATCGCGCCCGAGAAGACCAGGCCGGCATGAGGGACGAGCAGCCCGCAGACGAGGCCGGCCTCCAGGCCTTCGGGTCGCGCGACAGACCCCGCTTCCGCGAGGAGCGAGTCGACGAGGCCCTTCAGCCGGTCGGGCTGGGCGGGGTAGAAGCTGCCGGCTACGGCCGGGCGGCGGGGAGCGGCGCCGGGGCTCATGGCGTTCCGTCCGGGCGGCCCCACTCGTCCAGCCCGACGCCCGCCAGAGAGTGACCGCACATCGCACAGAGGCCATCCTCGAGGGCCGCCCGGACGGCGACGTAGCCTCGCCGCCGGATCAGCGTCTCGCCACAGCTCGCGCAGTGGGTGTCTTCGTCGCCGTCGTGGAGGTTGCCCGAGTAGACGTGGCGCAGGCCGGCCGCCCGCCCCGCCTCCACTGCCCGGCGGATGGTCTCCACCGGGGTCGGCTCCAGGTCCGACAGCTTGTAGGCCGGGAAGAAGCGGCTGACGTGCCAGGGCGTCTCCGGGCCGAGGTTGGAGACGAGCCATCGGGTCAACTCGTCCAGGCCGGCGGGGTCGTCGTTGAGGCCTGGGATCAGGAGCGTCGTGACCTCGAGCCAGATCCCGCGCGCTTTCATGCCGGCCAGGGTCTCCAGGACCGGCGCCAGGCGGGCGCCCACAACGTGCCGGTAGAAGCTGTCGTCGAAGGCCTTGAGGTCGACGTTGGCGGCCTGGACGAGCGGCGCCAGGGCGTCCAGGGCCTCCGGGGTCTGGTAGCCGTTAGTGACCAGGACGTTGGCCAGCCCCGCCTCCGCGGCCAGGCGCGCCGTCTCCACGACGTACTCGATGAAGACCGTGGGCTCGGTGTAGGTGTAGGCGATGCTGCGCGAACCGGCGGCCAGGGCCGCCGAAACGACGGAGGCCGGCGGCAGCGGGAAGTCGGGGATCCCAAGGTCCTCGCGTTCGGCCTGCGAGATCGACCAGTTCTGGCAGTGCAGGCAGTGGAAGTTGCAGCCCCTGGTGGCGATCGAGAAGGCGATGCTGCCGGGATGGAAGTGGAAGAGCGGCTTCTTCTCGATCGGGTCCGCGCCGGCTGAGACGGCCCGGCCGAAGACGGCCGTCAGCAACTTGCCGTCCACGTTGAGGCGGACATGGCAGATGCCGGCTCGGCCGGGGCGGACCAGGCAGCGGTGGGCACAGGCCAGGCAGCGCACGGCGTCGGCGGCCTCGGGCTGCCACAGGATCGCCGGGTGTGCGGCAGGAGGCGGGGCCTTGCGGTCGGGGCGTACGGGCGGGCGGTTGGTCGATTGCACAGCTGTTCAGGGCCATGCTGGATTCGATCGGGCTCGAAGGCAAGAGCCGAACTGCCCCGGCCGGGCTGCCTCAGCGCGTGATCGGCCTGCGGTGTTGGGCCGCTCCGGCACGGAGCGGGGCCATGTTCGTGCCAGGCA
>Ga0307422_1001254_pt1 | contig 13411 bp, 13 predicted proteins | sample SalMarWE160290MG_FD_202153 | JGI IMG/M metagenome (GOLD analysis project Ga0307422, IMG submission 202153) | Salt marsh sediment microbial communities from the Plum Island Ecosystem LTER, Massachusetts, United States - WE1602-90 | ecosystem: Environmental > Aquatic > Marine > Intertidal zone >...
CTGCAACCCATCGGTGGGCACGTCGATCCACACGTAAGGGCCACCGGAGGCGCGCTGCCCAAAGCAAGCGGACAACAACAAGGTCAATACAAAGATCAAACAATTTCTGGATACACGACGAATGTCCATCTGGCACTCTCCTTTGTAAAATGATCCGGCGCACGCGCCGAATGAGGCGAGAGGAATAGGTCGTCTACATTTGAAACGGGGAAATGTGTCGCTTTGTTACACTAGCGGTCGAACTGGTAATTCGACCTATACAGACTCGATAGGTAACTGCACCACGAACTTACTGCCGGGACAGGTCTCCTCGTCGCAACCGGGGCTTTCGGCCCAGATGCGCCCTCCGTGAGCCTGCACGATCCCTTTGGCGATGGCCAGACCCAGCCCCGGCCCGCCACCCTTGAACGACGTCGTCCCCGAGGAATGGAGCTCCACCTCGCCGGTGCGGTAAAACTTTTCAAAGATCAGATCAATGTCCCCTGGCGCGATGCCGATGCCGGTATCCCATACTGCTATTTCGATACACTGCCCCAGGTCATCCGCCTCCACCATCTGGCCGACCACCTCAATGCGCCCCTTATCCGGCGTGTACTTGATGGCGTTGTTGACCAGGTGATAGAACACCTTGTACAACATGTCGGGGTCGCCGATGTAGAAGGGCAATTGGTCCACACCGTTCACCTCCAGATCCAGCTTGCGTTCCTCCAAAGCCGGACCGAACTCGGTCTGGATGCCATGAAAGACGACGGGGAGGCTCACCGGGCTGCGGCGCACCTCGACGCCATCGGTCATCAACCGGGAGAGATCGAGAATGGAGTTGAACACCCGGTGAAGCCGCTCGGCCCCCGCCCGCACCCCGTCGACCAGCGCCTTTAACTCGGCATGCTCCTCCATCATCGGGTTATCCCGCATCATCTGCGAGTACCCCATCAGCGAGGCCACGGGCGTGCGCAACTCGTGGGCCGACACGCGGATAAAGTCAGTCTTGGTGCGATCCAGCCGCTCAAGATGACGCAGGGCCTGCGTGAGCTCTATGTTGGCTTGGCGCAATTCCTCAATGGCCTGCTGGTCAGCGTCCCGCAACCGACTGGTCATGCGCACCAGAATGCGAATCCCCAGGGAGGGACTGCGTCCCAGAACAGTCAGGAAAGGCTCCTGCCCAATCTCCAGGGTGGTCGTGTCCTCGACAGCGCGGACGGTGGCGATGCGGGGGCCTTCTTGCAGAAGGGCGATCTCGCCGAAATACTCGCCGGAACCCGCATAGTGCAGGTGGCGCTCAGTGTCCTCGTCCACCTGCTTGACGATCTCGACGCGCCCCCGGACGATGAAATACATGACCCGCCCCACCTCTCCCTCGCAGCAGATGATGTCGCCCGGGGAAAAGGTGCGCTCGACCGCCGCCCGAGCCAGCACGTCCAAATCCTCCTCTGCCAAGCCGAGGAGATGCGGGCGCAGAAACTCTTTAGCTTGAAGCTGCGAGAGTGAAAGCGAGCCGCTCATCATCTATTTCAGTATATCCCAAGCCAGCGTGGAAGTCAAAATCGAGGGCGTCTGGGTCTAGCACACTGCTACCATCACCTTACCACACGTCCGCCCAGGCTTGGGTTCCAGGTTGGTTACAACCGGAGCACCACGCAGCCACACAAGAAATTTGTACAAGCGCCCCCGTTGCGTTATAATCGAAGCGAAGGGGCGAATGAACAAATGGTAGACGACTTGTCTCTCTGCATCTTGCCGGAGCGGTTGGCCATCTGCCGCCTGCCGTCGGATGCGCTGCTGTCCGAACCGGTCTCCCAGCCCAGCTTCTGGTCGGCTACGCGCACCGAGGAGGAGCTAACCATCGTGTTGCCGGAGGAAGCGGCGCCGGCGGGTTGGCAGGCCGAGAGGGGGTGGCGCTGCTTCAAGGTGCTCGGCCCGCTCGATTTCAGCCTCACCGGCATCCTGGCCTCCCTGGCCTCGTCGCTGGCCGAGGCGGGCGTCCCTATCTTTGCCATCTCGACCTACGATACGGATTACATTCTGGTCAAGAAGGAGAACCTGGAGAAAGCGAAACGGGCACTAGTGGCAAACGGGCATACCGTAAAGCAGGCCGGATGAACACGTTGAGAGAGAATCCAAAGGTCACGGTGACACTCGGAGTCGCCCTTATTTGCAGGCAATTCTGAATCGAGATATACCCTGACTTTGGGGGTGCCGTAAAGCCCACCAAAAAGGAGGGATCACCAATGAAATCGTACTGGGTTACGCACAAGGACCAAAAGATCTTTTACTACGACTATCGGGACTTTGGATTCGACGCAGACGGCGTGAAAGCCGAGATCGAACAGGTAGAAGACCTGGTCAGCCAGCAACCCGAGCACTCGATGTTGATTCTGGTAGACATTCGAGACACCGTCATCTCCCGCGAGGTATCGGCCATGGTCAAGGAGAACTCGCAACACACAAAGCCGTACGCTCGCAGAGTGGCCATCGTGGGGGTAAAGGGCGTCGTCAGAGTGATCGCGGATTCCATCGGCCGCCTGACCAGGGGAACACCGCAGGCGTTTTTCGATGACCCAGAAGACGCTATGGACTGGCTGGTGGAACCAACCTAGAGCCTGTGGGGGTACCTTACCCGTTCAACACCTGCACCGTAGGCCGCAGGGCGAGCTCGTCTATCAAAGCGTTCAGCTCGGCGTCGGTAAGGGGACGCCCCTTGCCCGCGTAAGCGGTCAGCATCGCCTCCGTCACATTGGTGCCGAAGGAACGTCCCTCATAGCGCGGCGTGGTGGTGATCACCGTCTTGACACCCCGCTCCCGCAGCAACTCGACGTTCTCCGGCGTGGTGGTGTTGGTGACCACCGTCTTGCCCGCAAGATCCTCCGGCATGTACTTGCGCATAAAGAGAAAGTCCCCGGCGATCAGATCGGCCTCTTTCCAGTATCGTTCGTACTTGGGCTCGGACTCGTATCCCTCGCCCCCGTAAAAAAGCATGCTCATCGGAAAATGGCAGACAAAGGGCAACATCGCGCGCGCCACCAGGCGATACTGCTTTGGCCCGCGCAGCGCGATAGGTACGTCGAGTGCGAACATCAAATCGCCAAAGACCGCCTCTTCGCACACCTCCATCACCGCCTCGGCCAACCCCTGCCGATCCACGGCCACCGGCACAAACCCGCAGCGAAAGTGCGGAACGCCTTCCAGTTCCTCTGCCGCCAGCTCAAAGACGCGCCGCTCCAGCGTGTGCTTCAATCCGCGCCCGTCGACGACGGGTGTCCGGCGGACGTTCTCCACCAGTTTCAAGGCGGCGTGCAGAGGATACTCGCGACCCTGAAAGCGCAGGTACATATCGACGCCGCCCACACCGAGGGCATCGACCTGCCCGTCCAACTCGGTAAACATCTGTCGCGCTCGCTCCGCATCGCCGTCGGTGCCGATGCGTTCGACGGCGATCTGCTCTCCCCCCAGCGCGACGACGACGCGCTTGTCGCGAGTGGAACTCCCCAAGCTGACACTGACGGCTCGTTTCATCGACGCCCTCCTTAAAGAAGATGGGGGCCATTATACAACAGAAGACGCCAGTGAAAACCTAGGGCAATTGCATCTAAAACGATTTTCCATTCTTTTGTCATTCTGAGCGACCGCAGGGAGCGAAGAATCTCGCCTTTAGTCAGCATCGCGAGATTCTTCGTCGCTTTGCTCCTCAGAATGACGGGTTGAGGGTGGATTTGGATTAAGATGCAATTGCCCTGAGTGAAAACCTAGCCCTGATTGCGCGTTTAGGCCGAATGAGGTACAATGCGGGCCTTGAGAAAACGTGCAACAACACAAGCAGAGAAGACAATGACAACGACACCAAACCATTACCCAATAGCCGAGGCTGTGCGGGCCGCCTACCACGCCGGCGAGGAAGACGAGGCACTAGAACCCATCGTGCTGATGGATGGCGGCGGACAGCCCGTAGGCCGCATCGGCGATGGCGATTACGTGATTTTTTACGACATCCGCGGCGAGCGCGAGATCGAACTGACCAGCGCCTTTGTGGCGCAAGCGTTTCCCCACTTTGACCGGGTCCCGATCACGGTACACTTTGCGACCATGATCGAATACGCCAGTGACCTGGTGGAACACGTCGCCTTTCCCCCGGTCAAAGAGATCCGCCACACGTTGAGCGAAATCGTCAGCCGACACGGACTCAAGCAGGTCAAGATATCCGAATCGGAAAAGGCCATCCACGTGAGCTACTTTCTCAACGGCAAACGGGAGGAGCCCTTCCCCGGCGAGACCCACGTCTCCATCCCCTCGCCGGAGGTGACGAATTATGCCAAGACGCCGGAGATGAGCGCCGAGGGCGCGGCCCGGGCCGCCATCGCGGCGCTGGACGACCCAGAGGCCAGCTTCATCGTGGTCAACTTTTGTAACGTGGACGTGGTGGGCCACATCGAGGATCGCCAGGCCGTGCTCCAGGCCGTGGAGGAGGTCGACCGGCGCGTCGGCGAGGTGGTGGCCGCAGCCCAGGCTCGCGGCGTGACCGCCGTGGTCACCGCAGACCACGGCACGGTGGAAAAGTGGCTCTATCCGGAGGGCACCATCGATACCGGCCACACCGACAGCCCCGTGCCCTTTATCGTGGTCGATCCCGCGCTGAAAGACGTCGCACTTCGAGATGGCGGAGCGCTGACCGACGTCGCTCCGACGCTGCTGCAACTTCTGGGGCTGCCACAGCCCAACGAGATGACGCGGGCCGCTCACGGCCCAGGACACAGCCTGATACCGGACCGCATCGCCAACCCAAGGAAGCGCGTCATACTCATCATCGCCGACGGTTGGGGCGCGCGCGACGACGCCTACGGCAACATGATCCTGGAGGCAAACACACCGGAGATGGACCGGTTCGAGCAAGAGTGGCCCAGCACACGATTGGAGGCCGCTGGCGAGGCCGTGGGGATGCCTGCCGGCACCGTGGGCAACTCGGAGGCAGGCCACACGCACATCGGCGCAGGCCGCCTCATCCTCTCCGACCGGGTGCGCATCGACCAAGCCATCGCCGACGGCTCCTTCTTTGAAAACGAGGCTTTTCGCTGGGCGATGGAAGGTGCCAAGCGGGATGGCACCAAGCTGCACCTGCTGGGCATCATCTCCTTCTACAGCTCCCACGGCTCGATCATCCACCTCAAGGAGCTGATGAAAATGGCGCACGAGGCAGGCGTCCCCGAAGTGTACATCCACGGCATGCTGGGCCGGCGCGGGGAGCGACCGGAGAGCGGCGCGATCTATACCGAGGAGATCGAAAAAGAAGCCGAACGGCTGGGGAACGGCATGGCGCTCGTCTCGATCATCGGGCGCTTTTGGAGCCTCGACCGCGAGGAGAACTGGGATCGCATCGAAAAGACGTACCGCTGGCTGGTGGAGGGCAAAGGACAAACAGTAGTAGGTGTACCATGTCGATAGTCAAACATACAACAAAAAGTGTCCGTATAGCTGGGTGGTTCTCTAACGTTTTCCACCCCTTTATCCTATCCATCATCACGTTGCCACTGACCATCTATCTATCCACAGGTCTGCTTGGGCTGGCCATTCTGTGGACAGCCATCTGCGCGGCGGCGTTACTCCTGCCTCTGGCAACCTTTATCCTGATCATGGTCAAGATCGGGCGCTACAGCGATTTTGACGTATCCACGCGGGAACAAAGGACCGGCCCCTACCTGGTGGCCGGTGTCGGGTTGATCCTATTGCTTACCGCCTCTACCGTGGGCGGCGCTCCACTCATCAGCCGCGCCTGCATCTACGCCGCCATCCTCGCTGCCGCCGCCGGTGCGGCGATCAATCGTTTCTCCAAGGTGAGCGTCCACGCGATGACCGCGGCCGGCTGCGCGATCGTGCTCCTGTACCTATCCCTTCTCGCTGGCATCCTGATGGTCACGGCTGCCGCCGCAGTCAGTTGGTCCAGGATCCCACTCAAGCGCCACACCCTGCGCCAGGTCATCACCGGTTGGGTGGTCGCCGTCGCGAGCGTGGCGGTCGTGTTCTCTTTGCTCCTCTAATCCCTCCACACACCGCTCACCGCCGCCTCCACACACCGCTCGACCGCGCCGTAGCGCACGAGCAAGCCGGCGTGCGATGGAAGGTAGGTGGCCCCCTTGGCCGAGGGGGTCGCCACAGTGCGAAAGCCCAGCTCCTGCATCGGCGCGACGACGGCGCACATGTCGGCCACGATCCGTCCGCCGCTGGACTCTATCGCGGCCACTAATCCCTGTGCTTCGGCCTGCTCCTGCACCTCCCGTGCCGCCGTGATCCAAAGCGCCGCCTTTATCCGCCGTCCGCCGAGCAGCCGCACAATCTCTGCGATCTCCTCCAGCCCAGCGTGCGGGCAGCCGAACCAAGCCAGATCGATTTTGCGAGCATCGGAATTGAGCGCGGCATAGGCCGGCCGCAAATCGTCCACGACGAGCGTCTCGCAGCCAGGGGCCAGTATATGGGGACAATCAGCCTCGGGCGTGACGCCCGCGATGTGGTACAGCGCCACCGCGCCGCTGGCCGCCATCGCCGCGCCCAGGGCCTTTAGCGCGGCGGATTGGGCCTCTCCCAGGCCGACAAAGTAAGGCACGCGGTTCTGAGCCGCCTTGCCCACCAGATGCCCCAGCGCGCCAAAGTCGGAGGAGGTGCGCACGGGGCATCGCACGTCCACCCGCAACGTGGCACGACGATTTTCGTCCAGGTGCAGGCCATAGGCCGCTGTGCGGCCGGTGATCGCCGCCGCCAGCGCGCTCGGCCCGCCCTCGCGGTTGGTGCGCGCTCCCAGCACCGAGTTGGCATAGCTCACCGCCGACGACTCGGCCCAGGCCACGTGCTCGCCCAGGCGCGGCACGTTGCCAACCAGGTAGGGCGTACACGTACACGTCGTGCGCACACCGAACCGCTCAAAGGCCTCGATCACCGCCAGTTGACGTCCAGCGAAATCCTGCGAAAACCCCAACTCCCGCCAGGCGCGCAGGTCCATCCCGGCCGGGTTCAGCGTCGTCGGTACGAGCACCCGCACACCCTGGTCGGCCCACTGGCTCAAGAACTCGAGCCCGGCCTCCCCCAGATTGCGGTAGCTGACCCCCGCCACCTGCACCGAGCCCACCTCGACCAGCCGCCGCGCGCCGTAAATCCGCCCCAGCGCGACGACGATCTCCATCGCCTTCTGCAAGCCGGGGCCCAGTTCGCCAGCGAGCATGGCCTGCTCTTCGGTCGAAAGTTGTAGCATCACTGTCTCTTGGTACAATTGCAACTCGACGTGGGACAAATTGGCAATTTGTACTACCGATAACAAACAGCGGCCAGCCCAATCGCTGGCCGCCGACTGCTGACTGCTAGCAGCCAGTCAGGACAATGCCCGGTAAGGCATCCCACTGAGAATCCCCTCGCGGCCCTCGAAAACGCCCAGGACCTTCAAACCACCGGCGGCGATCTCGTAGCGGCGGATCTCCTTGGCGTGGTCAGAACCACGCACCTTGAGAACCACCAACGCGCGCTGCATCGAGCTCTCAATCTCTACGTAGCGCAGGAGGACGATGCAATCGACGAGAAACGACAGCCCGCCCTTGAACGCGTACCGATAATCGACCCGGCCCTTCTCGCCCAGCAGGATTGCCGTGATCCCCTCCCGCCTCAGGCCATTCACTACCGAGGTGTACATACCGCGCAGTTCGTGCACGTTGTCGGTCAGACGGTCAAAGTGAGACACGCTGTCAAGCACCAGGCGCTTGATGTTCGATTCAAGAATCAACTGATTGAGGCGGCTGCCTGGTGACTCCAAACTGGCCAAAAACACCTCGGGCGAGGTGAACACCAGATGCAGCTTTTCCTCTGCCACCAAACCCCGCAGGTTCCAACCCAGCGACTCGGCATCCCGGTGCAGAGAGCTGGGAAACTCCTCGAAGGATATCAACAAGCCGGGCTCATTATGCTTCGTCGTGCCGTGGATGAGGAACTCGAGTGCCAGCGAAGTCTTGCCCGTGCCCGGCGCACCGCGCACGAGCACCATCGAGCCGGGTATGAACCCTCCTCCCAGCATCTCATCCAAGCCCTTGATCCCCGTCGTCACTCGTTTATGTGCCATACGCCACCTCTGGTCACCCTGGAATGACTCCAATCACTCATACTCTTCCCAATTCTTGATGCAAGTCACATATCCCAGCGAACTGCTGGCATAGCCACCCAACTTGGCAATCACCTGATTGGAAATGGCTATACACGGCTGGCTGGGATCAGGATTGGGTTTGCACAACTGCACCCTGATTTCCATCGACTGATAGGCAGTGGGGTTAAAGGCGAACTCCCACGCTGCTTCACTGTTATAGATGCTGTTTATACGGGCATCCGCCCCTGCTTGAACGGCCGGAGGATTCCCCGGCCCCTCCACGATGACGTAATAACCGGGCAAGGGCTCGCCATCCAGATCCTCTATTTGGCCGGCAACACCGGTCCACAAGCCGTATTCAGGCACACGATAGTCCACATCGCAGACGAAGGGATGCGGGGACCGCGTGACGCGCGGCGTGGGGGTGTTTGTGGGTGGAAAAGTGAACGTCGGCATGCCGGACGGCAGAATCGAGGGTGTCAGTGTAGGCGTACGCGTGTTCGTGGGTCCAGGAATAGGCGTGATGGTCGGCGTGTTCGTGGGCGTCCAAGTGGCGATGGGTGGGGTCGGGGTCGGGGTTCTGGTCGGTATCGGCGTGGATGTGGGAGGAGGAAAGGGATTCAGGGAATTAGCCCCAAAACCGATGAGGGCATAGTAGATCACCAAACACAATGTCGTCACGAGCACCACATAGGTCAAGATATTGAGAATCCGATCTCTTTGGGTGTTTGTCATCTTGCCATCTCCTCACTACCCATTTGAGAGAACTCGTCAGGGAGCCGTGTCGACAAAGATTTGAATGTCGGCCTGTGTCCTCAGACCTTCGACCCACTCCTGTAGCACACGTTCCTGTAGCAGATGCATGTTGTCGGGGCTGACCTCGCGCGCCGGGTCGCGCTCGACGACCTGCACGATGTGATAGCCGAGCAAGCTGGGCACCACCTCGCTATACTGTCCCGAAGACAGAGAGAAGGCGACCTCCTCGACTTTGGGTACGGTCAGAATGCCCCGCGGGAACCAACCAAGATCACCCTCGGCCTCACGCGTGTTGGGGTCTTGAGAATACGTCCGGGCCAATGTAGCAAAGTCGGCGCCGCCCTCAAGCTGGTCGTGGAGGCGCTCCGCTTCTTCCTGTGTGTCCACCAAGATGTGCCGAGCATGGACGTGCTCGGCCACCGTCGGCACACTATCGGCCACGCGCTGGCTCATCTGCATCACGATCAGCCCTCGGCGCTCCTTCTCCCAATGGACCTCATAGGTCTCCCCCCACTCCTCCAACTTGGCGTGGAACGCTTCCTCGCCTCCGTTCTCGACAATCATCTCGGCCATGACGGCATCCACTTCCGCATCAGAGACGGCGACACCTGCCTCCTCCGCCGCCTGCACGATCAACTCCTCGGTGATCATAAAATCCAGTATCCAGGAGCGCGCCCGGGCCAAGTCGGCCTGCCCCTCCGGGCTCGTGGGATCGATCCCCCGCAACGGTAGATCGGCCTCGTACTGACCCAGCGCCCGTTCATAGTCGGCCAAATAGATCGGCTGCCCGTTGACCAGTGCAGCTAAGGGAGCCTCTGAATCAGGCAGCGCAGTGGCACCTGAAGGAGAAGTTGCTACCTCCATCGCGGGGGTACTGCCCGGAGGCACAGGAGTCACGGGCTCAGATGTGACCAAGGCCGGGCCGCAGGCCGCACAGACCAGCACCAGCAAAAACGACAATATCCTTCGCATCGCTTTCAGGCTCATACAAACGTCCTCCTTATACACTCCCCACTTTCGGAATAGAGGCATTATACCCACAGCGCAGATTTTATGCAAACGTAAAGTTGAGGGAATTTATGCTGTCCCGGGGTCTTGCCAAAGAGTGCCCCATCTGCTACAATTTCTTCAATTGTACCTAGAAGGTATCTGCTCACCCTCTCGCAGGTTTGGGCGCAATTTCTGGGCCGAAAGCGCACCGCAATACTTGATCCGGCCTGTTTTGCAGTCATTCTCGAGCCTGCGGGAGGGTAGGCTGAGTAATTACCCTAGAAGGATGAATGGCACCGTTATACCTCATTCGTCATGCTCGCGTCCGAATAGTGAAGGATGCAAATCCTTGGCCCCTTTCCGATGTGGGACAAAGCGAGGCGGATATCCTGGCACAACAGAGCTTTTGGCGTGAAGTAGAGACGGTCTTTTCCAGCCCGGAGCTCAAAGCCCGGCAGACAGTCGAACCTGCCGCCCGTCGCTGGTCCATTCCTCTGGAGACTGTCGACTGTCTACGCGAAGTGCGTCGCCCTAGTTGGATACCCGATTATGAGAACACCATCAAGGGCTTTTTCTCTACCCCAGAAATCAGCATAAAAGGTATGGAACCAGCCACAAAGGCAGCCGAACGCATCACCCGCTGCATCAAAGGTGTGGTGGCGACGCATCCTGGAAAGATGTTGGCCATAGCCTCACACGGCCTGGTCTGTGCGCTTTTTATCGCCCGACTGGAGAACCGCTGGCCAACGGTAGCAGAATGGCAAGCCATACCATTCGCAGGTGTGGCAATGGTGGACACAACGACATGGCATCTACTCAAAAATTGATCAAGCGTATCAAAAATCTCTTGAACTGGCCCGGGCAGCACTGGCGATTGCTGCTCCTGCTTGCAGTTCTGATGGCGTTGCTGATCGGCGAAGGCCCCCCGCCCGGTCTGCTCGATACCCGAATCAAACGCCGGGTATCCACAGACAGGTTCGACTTTGTCAGTTGGGAGGCGGACGCGCTGTGGGGGAAGACCGTTCACAGCCTGTCGGCGCCGCAGCGCTACATGGACGAGGAGGCGCGCCACGATTACGTCATCGACTATATGAACTTGGTCGAAGAGATCCAAAAGATCGAGTGGGAGATCGATCTCATCTACACAGACCCGAATACAAGCGACCCCGACGCCGAATCGGCCGAGCTGCGCGCCAGGCTGGCCGAACTGCGGGCGGAACAACGCATCCGCCAGCCAATCGCCGAAGCGATCCTGGAAGAGCAGGTCGCCACGGTCTTGGTCGATGCAGGATTTGGCACACTGGGACAGGAGTTTCCGCCCATCAGCGCCCACTTCACCCCCCTGCCCTCCCTGCTCGTGGTATCCCCCCGCGACCGCATCGAGAACGCCTTCAGCTTCGGCCTGCGCCACGGACTAGATACGGCTCAGCGGGAGACCATCGAGGCACAGATCGACGCGGAACTCAACGTCTCGTCGCTGGTAACCAATATCGGCGGCATGGCTGCCTACCCCTCGATGCTGCTGGAGAGCAATTGGCTGCCCTGGGTGGCCGAGGTAACTGCCCACGAATGGACGCACCACTACCTGACCCTGCGGCCGTTGGGGTGGAATTACCTGGCATCGGGTGAAACGCGCACCATCAACGAGACCACAGCCTCCATCGCGGGCAAGGAAATCGGGTACGAGGTGATCACACGCTACTATCCGGAACTCCCGCCGCCGGAGCTGCCATCCCTCCCAGCGCCAGCGGAGGAAGACGAGCAACAGGAGGAAACCCCACCGCCGGAGCCACCAGAGTTTGATTTCCGCCAGGAGATGCGCGAGACGCGCATCCGGGTGGATGAGCTACTGGCAGACGGCAAGATCGAAGAGGCAGAGGCCTACATGGAGAAACAGCGGCAGATGTTTGCAGCCCAAGGATACGTCCTGCGCAAGCTCAACCAGGCCTACTTTGCCTTTCACGGCTCCTACGCCGACGCGCCGGGAGCCGCGGGAGAGGACCCCATCGGGCCGACGGTGCTCGAGTTCCGCGCCCGCAGCCCCGATCTATACACCTTCGTCAGCCAGATCGCCCACATCACGACGCTGGCAGAGTTGGAAGCGCTGCTGGGTGAATAGCAAGAAACCGGGTTTTTTCTACACACGTTCACTCGACGAACGGGCAGATATCCACTGCCTCCCAGCGCGGGTTGGCATAGCCATAGTTGACGTTGAAGAAATCGTGGACGGAGGTGTCCTCCTTGGCCGCAGCGAAGAGCGCCAGGCAGCCATCCACGACGCTGCCATCCACCGCGTAAGCGCTCCAAAAGACCTCCGCCAGCGCCGCAACGTCGTGACCAATAGCGCCGGCAGGATGCTCGGTCTGCAACTGGTCGTACGCCACTTGCGCGCTGCCCGGATTACCTGCCTGTAATTGGACCAATACCAGCCGCCAGCGGGCAAAGGCGGCCAACTGCTTTCGCTCCACACCAGGGTCGACCACGCCCGATACCGCCCCCCACTCCTGCAGCGCGTCGTCGCCAATCACCCGCTCGTAGGCGGCGACGGCGGCCGGGTAATCCTCGGCAGACAAAGCATAGTCGCCGTCGAGCAGCGCGTGATAGCGGTAGACGGGCGGCACCCAAATCTGCTGGGTGACGGTGAACACGCTGCCGTTCCACTCCCACACCTCCGAGTAGTCGCGCTGTGGCTCTGCCCCCACCGAAGCGACGCGACCACTTTCGGCGTCAATGCGGCCCGGCGTGACGGCGTAGGTGGGGTAGGGCATACCCAACCGGCCGCCCATCAGGCTGGCAAAGGCGGTCCCCTGCCAACTCAGAACCTCCAAGAAGTCGAAACAGGTGTGCGCGCCGCACGTGCCCAGGGTGTAGATCACGTCCCGGCGACCATCGCCGTTTGCGTCAAGCACCTGGAGCAGACGCACGGCCGGGCCGGAGGGATCGTAGCCCTCCTGGTACAAGAGTACATAGCTCCCATCCTGCTGGCCAAAGATGAGCAAATCGCCTGCAGGCGCCACCGTCTCGCCGGCGTGCCACAGAGCGACGATGATCTCTGCCCTATCATCGCCGGTCAGGTCAACTGCGACTACCTGATCGGGAGCTTCTGGCGGCAAAGCCCCCCACTCTGCCAGCGTTCCCTCCAGCGTCGCCACGCCGCCCCCAGCGTTCAGGTACTTTTGGATGGCAGCGGGATAATCGGCTGGACTGGCCGGTTGCAAGAAACCAAACGCGGATGTGGGCTCCTCTATGGGCGACGGGATCGTTGAAGGTAGCGCTGGCGGTGTTGCCGTGCCGCAGGCCAGCAGCGCCAAAACCAACAGGTCACTGACGGCGACGAGGATGAGGGCCGGTTTCAGGTTGCGAGTTCCGGGTTCCTTGCTACCTCCCGACACTTGGTACATTGCCCCCTGAGTATAGCATGGCGCAGAAGTGTGTCAAAGCCTTGACATCTCTCGATTCTCAGGTAGAATAGCTACGACTGCGGGGCTGTAGCTCAGCTGGGAGAGCGCTACAATCGCACTGTAGAGGCCAGGGGTTCGAATCCCCTCAGCTCCACCA
>Ga0307422_1001269_pt1 | contig 13359 bp, 23 predicted proteins | sample SalMarWE160290MG_FD_202153 | JGI IMG/M metagenome (GOLD analysis project Ga0307422, IMG submission 202153) | Salt marsh sediment microbial communities from the Plum Island Ecosystem LTER, Massachusetts, United States - WE1602-90 | ecosystem: Environmental > Aquatic > Marine > Intertidal zone >...
CATGATATATCTGTGCCACCTTGCCTGCCCCAATCAGAAATAATCTCAGGCCCGGCGAATGCTTGTGCCGCTATCATATCACCACCACCCCAAGGAACTGGAATTTGTAATCCGTTGTTAGGTTCGCTTGGTAAATGATAATAAGCATAAGCACCAATTTCATAGCTTCGTGGCTCATCAATGTTATTAAATGATTGATGATAGATACAACCTATCTCGACATCATCCCTAACGAGATAACCTACCTGAGCGTGCAGATTGTCCTTATGGCCGCCGAACCACGCTGATATTCTTTCGTTGGCTCTTACGCTTGTCGCCAGCAGAACGACTACTAGCATTACCACAATTCCTTTTGTTCTCATTGTAAAATCCTTTCAAATAGTTTAGAAATTTGTATAAGCATACTCACCAAAACATTCCTTGCCATTTTCGTTCTCCTTTTACCCCGTGAGATGGCCGTGTTTTCCGGCCTATCTAACCGTGGTTACCTTAATATTATTTATCCATGAACCCGCCATTTATATAGGGGGCAACCGTTGTCTGTGCAAAGATTGACCTCGTTTTCGGAATATCCTACACATTCGAGGCAAAAAGAGCGAATTGCTGCTTTCCTGCTCTTTGTTCGTCTATTATACATCGGTTGGTATTTTTTCGGTATATCCCTCGTCATTTTCGTTCTCCTTAAAATTAGATTTTTGTATAACCTTTTTCAAACACATCGGCTGGTGACCAGCTTTTGTAGCCACCTTCATAGACTACATAAGGGATTGACTGTAAAACGTCCCCTGCTGCGCCACATACAATCTGGTTAATCGGTATATTCATTTCCGTTGCCGGGGTCACTTCTTTCTTTTTGCTCCTTAAATCTTATTTTCTCGAAAATCCATTCTTCAAATTTAAAGACGAAATCAATTCTATTTTCTCCTATATTATGACAATGGACTGAATAGCTATCTATTTTGTCACATACGAAAGGCGAATAGATGTGCAGCTTTTTTATGACAGCATCAGTAGCTTTGAACCATTCTCCTTTTTTGGGGATGTAATTCATGTTATCTTGTTAATCTTCATTTCCGTTGTTTGTGTCGTTTCGTTCATCGTTCTGCGTTCTGAGTTTAATCGTCCGGGAAGTATTTTTTCACGACCAGCATTACAATCGCCGACAAAATAACAAATAAAATTGCCGTCCGTAGCCAGAACATTATTAGTTCTCCGTGCTGGGATCTGCGTTCGGGTCCTTGCCGTTGGATTCCTTTGCATAGTGCAGATAAATGCTGGAGCAGAGAACTACCGTCTGGCAAATAAGCACTGCTATTTTTATGGTTTCGTTTGTAATCTCCGGCATTACAGCCGTTTGCTGAAGTATCCACATACCGCATAAGGCGGCGAACATCTTGCGTGGTACTTTGTCTGTGATTTTTTCGATTTCAATTAACATATCATTTTCTCCTTAAATGTTTACTAAAGCGAATTCACCAAACAACTCTTTTGCTTTTTTATCGTAAGCTTTCGCTGCATCAACTTCTAAATCATGATAACCTAAATGTTGCTTTTTGTTATTTTTTCTAATATATGCCACCCATTTATTACCAGCCTTATACCAACATACACCTTTATATTTACTTGTTTTCTTTTTTGGTATTTGGTTTGCTCCATTTTGAGAATACGTGCTTATTCTCATATTACTTTTTCTGTTATCATGACGATTATGGTTTATGTGGTCTATTATCATCCCTTTTGGGCAAGACATTATTTGTCGATGCATGAATATCGTACAATATTGTTTTACTAAAGGACAATTGCAATTTCGTACTACTACATAATCTCCTTCACGTGTTTCTTGCGAGCGCCAGCGGTATCTTTTTCATATTACTTTTTCAAATTTCCAATCTTCAATTGTCACTATTCAATATTCAATTCCCGTCACTCCTTTTGCGGTAAGTTTTGAACTGTATTAGATTATAATAGTCCTCATCGTCAACAATAGCATATTGTCCTTTTGTAATCGGCTGCTGGACCTGGATAGTCACCCTGACCTTGATATCATCGTCTATCCAGTCACCGAGGTGCTCGATCTGCGAGCCGGTGAACTTCATATCGCCGAACTTCAGCTCGACATTGCCCTTTGTTTTTTTGCAACTGGTTATCGTCGTATCAGTTGCTATCTTCGAAAATGTTCCATACTTTGCCATAAGTCACTCCTTTTTTACCCCGTGAGATGGACGGCCGTTCCGGCCTATCTCATGGGGTGAATTGACTATTTACTATGTACTATTGTCGATTGTTGATTCCGGGTCCTGTAATTCATTGTGAATATTGACAACCGGAATTGCGACGGCTCCGTTATTTTTAATATCAGCCCAACTCCATGATTCTTTTCCATTCACATGCAGATAAAACTGTATTTCACCTTCAGGTAATTCCGGGTGATTTGTTTCCCTAAGAACATTCTGAACCTTTTCGGCTATTCCTCTTTTTTGTCTGACTGAAAACATTTAATTATCCTCTGTGACCTCTGTGTCCTCTGTGGCTATATCGTGATATTTGAAAAAACAATAGCCCTCGCTCGAACAGTAACCGTTCCCACTTTCATCCATTAACCAGTAAGCACAGGCGACCTCGCTCAGCGGGCAAAGACTGTTCTTCGCCGCCGGCTCAACACCCCAAACTTGATCTTGCGTTAATGGTTTCATTTGTCGCTTTTTACCCCGTGAGATGGACGGCCGTTGAAGGCCTATCTCATGGGGTGAATTGATTATTTACTATTTACTATTGATTATTTCTTCCAATCTTCAATTGTCACTATTCAATATTCAATTCCCGTCACTGCGTCACTCCGTCTTTTCGACGGTTTCGGCCATTGATTTTTTTCCTGACTTCTCGCCGGCCTGATCAGATTTGCCCTTTATTTTAATAACCTCATCGGTCGGCGTGACCTCCACAGTTAACCCCTCGCAAGCGAACCTAATTACACCATCCGGCAACCGCTGCAGGTCGGCCTGGTGGACAAGATCGAGAATTATTTTCTTTTCATCGCACTCTATCTTCAACGCAGCCAGCCTTCGGGCCTGGGCGGCTTTGTAAATCTGCAGGTGCTTACTGATTCCCTTAATATTTTCCGGCTCGACATCAATCAAAGCCAACTGTATCCCCACTTTCACATCTTTCTTTTTTTTGCGTCCCCGCTTTGCCATAAGTCACTCCTTTTTTACCCCGTGAGATGGACGGCCGTTGAAGGCCTATCTCATGGGGTGAATTGACTATTTACTATTTACTATTGATTATTTCTTCCAATCTTCAATTGTCACTATTCAATATTCAATGTATCGCCTATCTCACCGGTGTCATTATCGTTTCGTTACGGTGTTGGCTCGCCCATCTTTTCCGGATTCTTTTCCTGGAATTCTCTGAAATCATTAATACTCTTCGTTACCATCTCTTTCTGGTCAAGGTTATCGAGAATGCTGTTGTAGGCAACCAGAACCGCCAACGCTTTTCTGTCCTTTGCCCTGAATATAAACAGTGGCTCATCTTCCGGTACAGGTACCTGATTATCTCTTTTTACAAGCCTGCCATCTTTGATTTCATACTTTCGCTCAAACATCTCTAACTCCTTTTTAATAATTTTTTAGAACCCCCGACAGTGCCGGGGGCTAACACTTTTTTCAATTCCGGCAGCTCACAATACAGCCACCATCGCAGATTGCCGTCGGTGCGACCGAATTGGTTAACCTGCTTCAGCGATAAATCTTTATTATTGTCACTGGCTATCACTTCTAACCGCTGCAGTGCAACCCGGATCGGCTGCTCGACCTCGGTTTCGATCTGTTCGATTAACTTTTTCATTTTTTATCCACAGATTACACAGATTCTTTGTGTCTATTCGTGTTCATTCATGGTTAATGTCATTTCTTCCAACGCCAACTGCGGACTGACTAGACCGATAGCGCACCATGTAATCGCAACTAAAATCTTTGAGAACCCCTCACAGTGCAGCAGGCCAACTTTTTTACTTTTACCTTTTGACTTTTCACTTGCCATTGCGTTCCTTCGCATTTTTATAATCTCGGAAATTTGCCGTGCCTCTTATATTCCTGAACCTTATCACAGCCTGCGCGAGTACACTTTCTGCGCATAAATTTGCGGTCGTCGCTCAACTCGAACGGGCCGTAATCGTGAAAATGTAACGATAATATTTTTTTAATAAATCTTTTCATTTTCTCTCCTATCTGTATCTATTCGTGTTCATTCGTGGTGAATAAAAAAAAGGCGGCGGCCTTTTCGTAGTACAATACTATCTGTTGGAGATACGAACGTCCCCGGTATCTGGCGTAACCCACAACCGGAAACGCCCAAAAAGTTACTCAACGCTTTTTCGAGAAGTATTTTCTTCATATTTGTTTCCCAAATTGCATTATTCATATTTATCTTTTCAAACATCCGTGCACAATAATAGTCACTAATCCCTTGTGACCGAGCCGCCGCCTTTTTTCGTTCTGCGTTCTACGTTCTGTAATCTGCGTTCTGTGGTCTGCGTTCAATATTCAATAGTCATTATTCAATTTCAAAAATAGTTGGGGCCACGGCCATCCATGGCCCCGGGAAAATTAGAATGATCAGAGCCGCGGTTATGAAGTTGATCTTTGTCGAATTCTTCACTGCCACTGCGGCCGGGCGATGGAAACTTTGTTGTTATAATGACACCGCGCCACAGTCATCCATGACGCGGTTGGAGGAGGTTGATGAAAAGCATATTAGTCGCTCATCGCTCGTTTACCCCATGAGATGGCCGGTCGTTCAGGCCTATCTCTATAGGGTTGCTCATTAATGCAGCCGGTCAATCCCCATCACGTTGTCCGATCACGGTGACCGGACCCGGGACGAACCGTTATGACCTTACCCACCACACACGACTGCGGGGATGTAAGAAATTAAAAAAATGCCAGGCTAAGGCAGTCAGCCTTCTTTGAAAGGTTTGCCATGTTTCTATATTTGGACCTCAAAGGTGCGTCCTTGCCAACACCTGGCAATCCGTTATTTCGGTGACAAAAGCCTAACCTTAGCGGCATAGTCACGCGTTAGGCGGTGATAATATGGGAAACCCTGTATAAAGGGTCATAGTTAATAGCATCCGTGCAGATACCTACCCGCTATGCTTACCACGCTATTGCGCTTTGTCACCATTATCGGCTACAGGGTGGGGCGGAGGAGGGAGAAAGCAAAAAAGCGAGTTTAGCCCCGGTCCCTGTGAATGTGCTGAGCCAATGCAGAAAGGGGTGAGCTTACACATCGGCCCGTGGTCAGAATGATTGGCTAATATAACAATAGCTGTAAGCTCACGCTCACAGTATACCATAATGTCAGTCAGGCGTCAACCATAGCTGCGCCATTTACCCCGTGAGATGGTCGCTTTTACCTATCTCACAGGGTTACCCCTTTATGATGCTGCCTTAAAGCTATCTCATGGGGTCATATTAACTTGTAAAAGAGTGGCCCCGCAAACGCCGCGGGGACTTTAATCTAAACTACCTCTAAATATTGTAGTTCGTCTTTTTTGCTAAAGCCGTCCCTGAGAATCCCAGTCTTAATATATGGCTCGCCATTGTGTTTTTTATAACCTGGCGGCAAAGCCGCTGAATGTTTATTGGGCTTGTCCCACGCTATCATTACCCCATTTCCGTAATCTTCATCTATAACACCTTCTGTTCCTTTGGGAACCCCAGTAAATTCAACAAGACTTTTAATCCTTGTTCCTGTTTTGGCTTCTTGTTCAGTCATTTCAATTCCTCATATCCCCGGCAGTAAAGCCGGCAGCTTGCCGCCCCGTATTGCTTTATCTAACTGCACTTCATATTGATTAAATATCGTCTCGCCGCCCGGCAGGCATATATCTGCCATAAATTCCCTTTTGATACTCGTGAAACCAAGTGAACAGGCGATCAATTTCGCCTTTAATAAGACCACATGCTCTCTCATCCTCTGTCGGCACGCCTGCTCCCATGCCGCTAATGCTGCACTCTGTTTTCTTACCCTGCCCATCTCCGTTTCATTGAATTGTTCTTTGTTAGGCATTTTTATCATCTGCTTAACCGGCAAGCCATCAATCATAAATGCGATGTACGATGTATCGCCATCATATCCGATCATTACCTTCTCGGCCCCGGACCTGCGTAAAATACTATCGAGCTCCTGCCGCGACTTCTCTATCGTTACCGTCGTATTCTTTGCATAATCTCTTAACGACATTACTTCCTCTCGTGCCATAAGCTAATTATTACCAGACATAAAAGAGTATCTGTTGTTTCACCTTGTATCAACAATAAAATGCAAGCGGCAACTATTACTAAATGTGATAATCCATAGCATATTTTAGTAAGCATTTCTCAATTCCTTTACCCCGTGAGATAGGACAAAGTCCGTCCATCTAATGGGGTTACCCTGTGAGATGGCCGCTTTCGCCTATCTCACCGGGGTTGATTCGGAGAACCCCCTACAGTGCAGGGGGCTAACTTTTACCATTGCCTTTTTACTTTTGACTTTCCTCTTGACATATCTGCACCTTTTTAGTACACTTTTAGTTATGAACACCGAGCCGCTAAAAACCGCGGAAACGGAGTTCCAATCCTTAAAGTTCTTGTTTGGGAACCACTCGACAGTGCCGAGGGCTAACTCTAATCCGCTGTCGTGCCGGGCCCGCAGGCCACGCTGCTACGAAACATGCGGTTTAAATACAAAAAAAGCCCGCTCGGAAAAGTTCAATGCTTGGTCGGCAAAGGCTTTGGTCGAACGGGCTGGTGTAGCTGTAGATTCTTCCGAGTTGATTTTTCCAAGTTTGATTTTTTCTTTGCCGACCATACTCAAGCTCCATCTATTTACTTTTCAATTACTATTATCGACAATCGGGCCGAGATTGTCAAGGGAAAAAAGAACTATTTTTTAAAAAAAGTGGATAAAGGTTATTTTTAATTCTTTTTATTCTTATAAGTGTAGTTGGTATAGATGATTATAGGGCTGTTAGCCCCCTTTGGTTAAATACCTATACGAAGCCGGCGATAGTAAGGTTCAATTTATAATGGATCTCAGCCTGGCGGGGCTGTGGTGAGCTGGTAACGGTATCTGGTAGGCTGTTTCAGAGATTTCACAGAGTTCTTTTTCGTATAGATTCAATAGACTTATAGAAATATAAAATTGTCGATATTTTGCAAAATATCAAGAGAATAAATTAAAGGACCCCCTTAATCCTGCCGATACTACTCACAAATTGAAAGGATAAATCATGTATGACTTAGTACACTTAAAAGGAAGGCTGTTAGACCTGCGAAAGCAACATTCGCAAGCTGAGGGACTCCATAGACGTCAAATCATGGAATGTCTAAGGCTTGTCGATAAACAAATCAGACTGTGGGAATCTATGAAAGGTATAGGTTATGGAAACTTTCAAAAAGATGCGGAAAATCAGTTGGAGAACGAAAGCTATGATTTTGGAAGGATTGACTATCCTGATCCTGACAATGCTATTAGCTGATATTGGGGCGGGATGGGGCAAAACAAAAAGAACGGCTGGAGCTATAAGAGCAATATCCAGTCGAATAGAGTCTAATATTGGAGGTCAATAATGGAAGCACTAAACCGTAAAGCCTGCACTTGGACGTTCGTTATCACTATGATTGTGGCGATATGGGTAATGGTCACGCTCTCAGGCTGTCATACAATAGCCGGCGGTGTCAAAGGCGCCGGCATGGGGGCATGGGAAGATTTGCAGCGAACCAACGAATGGATCCAGCAGGAACACTAACTCAATTCAACCCGACTCGCCACGCTATCGCGTATCCGCAGCGGGCATCTCAACAATCACGGGCCGGCCTCATCCACCGGCCTTTTTTATACCTTGCTTGTCCAGATGGTGGTAGATTACAGCCCCAACTAACAAATAGGCCAAAGCCGCCATCTCACGGGGTGAAAAAAGCGGCCCCCCTTCTTGATTTTGCCCGCTGCCTCATCTTGCGACGAGAGTCGCAGAGGCAAGCAAGAAATCAGGGGGGCGCCCAGAAGGAATAATATTATGCCCGCGGCTGCTCAAGCCTTTCAACCCTGCCAATAAGCTCATCGAATTCGCTCTTCGGGACTGCAATCATTTCTTCGCTATTCGCATCCTGCTGTCGCAATGCTTTTTCAGCCTCTATCTCGGCCGGAGTTTTATCGACCACCCTCGGATTTATCGGCCCACCGTTCCGGTCCCATCCATCGACCTGGATTTTATGGACATTGTCCCTGGCAAAACAATCGAGTAAAACAAACTGATTTGACTTTCCCTGCTTATAAGAAACATCGCTCGGGGCCGCTCCCGTCTTTAGTATTTTTCCGAAATTGCCTTCGTCTTTTTCGAATACGATATATAACTGCTGATACGTCATCGCTTAAACTCGTTCACAAATAAGCTGCGGTCACAGCATGTGCCGTTATCCACATTGTTTTTATTTTGAAAAGAATAATTTACAGTTCCCGCATCTTCCGATGTCAAACCCGTATCGACGAACATAAAAGAAAACGGCATCGTGGCATTAACTAGTTCCGTCGATGACCAAATAGTCTCCGGCTCTCCTTCTCCAATCGTTCTTTGAATTCTGAAATATCGCCGACGTAATCCGTGAACTTCCGACATAATTATCAACACATTCCCGTAACCGGCGTATTCGATATTCACATCCTGAATCTCGGTCCAGTGATAATCAGTTGCTATTGCCGAAGCAGTATAAGCTGAAACTGGATAAGTTACGGCATGGCCGTTTATTTTTTCCGTCTCAATGGCGGCGGTTGCTATAAGCTCGGCGAAAATAGTCCCCGCCTGGATTACTCCGGCCCATAAACTTTGAATCGGTACGGATGGATAAGCAACACCGGCAATATTGCGACATACATACCATCCGCCGGCCAGTAAAGCTGCATATAGGACAGTGGCGGAATTAGTAGACCGGAACATTGTTGTATATTCAGGGTCCCAGAAGATAAATTCGTCCGTAGTCGAATCGGCCGTTATCTCGTAAGTGACACCCTTGTAACGGAAATATAAAGATTCATCGGAATCCGTCGCCGACCATTCCACCGTATCGATCTCATCGCCTTCCCATGTGATATTGCTCAGCCAGGGAATATCGATATTCGGCGCCCCCGGCATGAAATTTTCGAGGATGTCCATTACATCCCGTCTTGTTATGGGCTTGTCGGCCGCATCGCCGCCGGCAGGCCAGTGATAATCGGGATTGGGATTGTACGGCTCAGTGCTGTCGGAGGTAAACAGGTCGGTATCGTAAGTCTCAACTTCCAGATCGTAATAATTGTCCTGCCTGACCTTCATCTTGGTTATGCGGCGAAGCACGGTTGTGCCTATCGCAATAATATTATCCTTGATCGGCTCGATATCCCATTCGGTGGTCACTGTCACTTCATCGCCATCGGCCGAATCAACCTCGTAAAGCGCTGTTTCGATATCGTCCGTCTCCGAATTGTACTGGCGAACATAAAGATTATCACCGGGCGTGGCTGTTATCGACCTGTCGAGCTGCACGGTATCGGTATCCACTACATCGACCACGCGATATGACTTGCCCCAGTCCGGCTCATCTCGCTGGATACGCAGAACGTAACCAGGCTTGTACCGGGAGGCATCCTTGTACATGGTACATTTGTTCTTGTTCCATATCAGCATGTTACGCTGCATCGAATGATTGCCCACGCGAGTGGCAAGCGTCTTGGTCGTAATGCCGATTCCCTCGATTTTGACTATGCGTTTATAGACACCCGCATCCTCGTTTGGACAGGGCAGGTTCTTGCGCTTGTAAAACTCCTGCGAGTCCCTGTAATAAACCTCGGCAGAGCCTGCCTTCTCACCGTGGACCGGACCGGCGTTCTTCCATGACCCGGCCACCATATTCTGCATAGTCACCATATCGAACGGGGCATCTACCGCCGCATCAAGCCATCCGGTTAGCTGGTTACCGAACCAGTACAAATAAGCCCTGCCGATCTGGGCTATCTCGTGGGCCAGCGACCACATATCCGTTTCGTAGTCGCCGAGAAAATCACAGGTCATTCTCGCCTCGGTCCCGCCCGCTCCATCGGTGACCTGGTCATCGCACAATTCGGCCCATTCATAAAAGAATGCCAGGTCTACCTTCGATGGATCGTAACCTTCGTACCTGTCAACGTAATAAGCTTCCGTATCGCCGTTGCCGCCGATAACAGGCTGGGTCAGAATATCCAGGTCTACCCAGGCCCGGTTGCGGGACCATTCTATCGACCAGCTCTCGCCATCGTAGACCCTAACCAGCCTGTCCTTGCGAACTACCTTAATATTCAAATCGCCGCTGAGGTTCGCTGTGCCGGTCGCTATAATTCCCACCAGGGCCTTGCCCGGCCTGGTAAAGGCCACATCGTAAACCTGGCGGACACTGCGAAGCTTTACATCATCGCCGCGCTGCGGGTGGTCATTGGATAGTTTTGTAAATCGCAGCTCGTATTGCTTGCCCCGCTCGATAACAAATGTATCGGGCGGTTCGTGCCATTCATCCCAACCCAAAGATTCCAAAGTCGGCAGCTCCGAAACCGTAAAGGCCTGATAAATCGGGGACATACTCTTGCCCTCGATTTCGTTCTCGAATAGAGTCGTCCATTCGCCACCTACTTCACGTATCTCCATCTTTATTTCGATCTTGTTCTTGCCCCGCTCTCCTTCCTTGTTATATCGAAAGAGGCCCCGGGGAAACTCTATCGTAAACTCGATATCATCGAAATCGTTATCGGGTGTGGTAAATACGACAGGCCCACCGGTATTGGTAATATCCAGCGCCGGGCGGAATTCGTTTTTGTGCTGCTCGAACCCGGTCATCACCGTCTGGTCCATCGTGCCGATCCGCTCCTGGATGGTGACATCGAAGTTGTCGGAGGGCTGGTCGTTAAGATAGACCTTGTCCTCCTCGATACCCCCGGTTGGCCCGTCCCCGTGATCTACTATTAGATAAAGCTTTTCGCTGCCCGATTCGGCCACGTCCGTCCAGCGCGCCACGATATTGCCGGTATGCATATTGCGGCCGTAATTGCGGCCCCTTGGCAGGCCCTCCTGAAAAGTGGTGTGAGGATCCCATCCGAAGTTCTGCGAGTCCTTGCGATTATTATCATCCGGCTGCTTAATGTCCTGGTTCATCAGCATACCGCCCAGATAGCTGATGCCAAACGATATTAACATCATCGGCAATGCTGCCCATATTTTTGTGAATATCCAGGTAATTGCCGCCCAATACCAAACTACACCTATCGCCGGAATGATATCTATTGTGCAGCCGGGGCTGACAATAATACTCTTAAAGTCCTCATCCCTTACCTGCCGGCCGTCCAGCATTATTACCACATCGAATTTCGGGGCAAACTGTCTCTTGATATCGCTGAGACTCTGGCCTTTGCACAGGACCTGCTCGATGCGGCATTTCTCAAGCTCCACAGGGTGGTCGAAAATCCGAATATCGAATATCTTACTCATAATAACCTTCAATCAGCTTATACCACGGCCAGAGGCTCAGGCTTTCCTTGCGCACCATCCAGCCGTCAAGCTCGATGTCACTGTCATCGTTGGAAACGAACGGCTTAACGTAAGGCTCGGCATGTATAAAGTGCAGACAGTCCGGCCACAGCAGACCACTATGATATTCGGCGTTCAATCGAAACAACAGTACCATAGGGACACTGACAGGGCCCGTACGCTTCATGCCCTCGAACGGCCGCTCCGGTAACTGTTTGCCGAACATCGCCATAATCTCCCCGCAAAACGACCAGCACGGCCGGCAGACCGAACCAGCCGGCGGCTTGTAGGGCCGATTAATCATCGCCCTGATTCTTTTAGACACAGATTCCACTGATTGTTGTCGATTATCACCGATTGTTTTATCTGTGTTAATCTGTGCGTCAGACTGCATTGGGATCCAGTCCTTTCTCGCCGCCCCAGTGCTCGGCGTTCTCCTTGACCTCCAGGCAATGCAGATAATCGCCCGGACACGTGGTGTCCTCACCGGCATACTGGCATTCGGGACCTTTGAATAAAGTAGGCGTCGCCCAGGGACACATCGAGCTGGATGTATTCCTCAGTGGGAACTGCTGTGTCATTGGATTGGGAATACCCAGTGTAAAAGTGACTGTCTTTTCGTCCGATGCGGCACAAAGTACATCGTAATCCGCCTCCAGTGCAGGGACCGGCTCATTGAGGTAATTGTTATTAACCTTGAGCAGCTTGACCTGGCCGCCCAGGGCACCCTGGGTTGCGTTTATTATCTGCTCCAACTGATTCTGCAATTTGGATACCCGCAGCGTTACCCGTGGAATCGAGCCATCGCCACAAAATTCCTGACCGCTGAAATCGAAATTACCCTTGGCATATTCGGTCTGGTCGTAAGTGACATCATCGGTATTGCGGGCGATATCTATTTCTTCCAAATCCTCTACGCCACCGCCCTCGTTCCAGAACCATGCTATATCATCATCTGTTAATACTTTATTGAAAATCATTACGTTATCGATAATGCCGTCGAACCCGCCGCCCGGCAGGTCCTCGAAAGTCACATCGCCATCCTCGAAAGTCACATCACCATCCTCAAAAACAACCTCCTCTTCCGTGCCACCGAAAATAAGATTCGCGCTGTGAGTGTCCGATTCATAGGTAAACGTGGAAATAAGCACGTTATCAATATAAATCGATGACCCGTCGGCAACGCCCGCCTGTCGAATGAATGTTATCATGTGCCAGGTATTATCGTTCAAATCTGTCGCGGAAGAAATCCAGCCGGCACCGTCCCAGTCGTAAAGGACAAACACGCCATTTATCAGCCCCAGATACCAGGCACCGTATTTTGAAATGACACTGCCCGTCACCGCAGAATTAATCTTCAGCCAGAAATTAATCGTGCAGGTCGATAACTGTAAAGAAGCGTTATTGCCACAATCTATATAATCCATTTAAAACAATTCCCAGTTAGTACCGTCATAAGCTATATAAGTTGCGTTGGAGCCGGAAGCTAAAGTCACTGCTGTGTTCGCTCCCGCTCCGGCATCGTCGTCAGTGTTCGGCCATATCTCAAGCTGGTTGGCCCCATTATTTGCAATCCGGCACACTCTGCCAACAACAGCAACAGGCAAGGTCACTGCATCATCTGCGGTTCCAACCGTCGAGACTACGTTTATCTCCGTTGTCAAAACACCATCCCCCTGACCGCCGGGATTAACGGCTGTAATGCCAGCTGTGACACCATGATTGACAAAATAGTCGACCGTCAAATTTTCCATCTGAGCACCACCTGTAAAGATATGTATTTTGTT
>Ga0307422_1001271_pt1 | contig 13352 bp, 9 predicted proteins | sample SalMarWE160290MG_FD_202153 | JGI IMG/M metagenome (GOLD analysis project Ga0307422, IMG submission 202153) | Salt marsh sediment microbial communities from the Plum Island Ecosystem LTER, Massachusetts, United States - WE1602-90 | ecosystem: Environmental > Aquatic > Marine > Intertidal zone >...
GGCGAGCAGGTCGGGGAATGTCAGCTCTACCCCCAACAGCAGACCTCACTCGGCTCGGTCGGCACGTCCGTTTAGTGCCAACAGCCGACATGAAGTAGGGTTAGGGCGGCAGTCATGAAGGTGCTACAAGCCTTGCGATAATGAGCGACTTGATGGTGTGGCCTGCAGCGCAGGCCACTTTGGCATGACCTTGGGAGATTTTTAGTGACCGCGGCACGTAGTTTTTTCTGGGCAGCGCTGCTCGCCCCATTCGGGCTCATGGTGGCAACCAGCCCCGCCCTGGCTGAGCAGCAAGGCAAGCCCAGCCCGGCCGAAATAGAAAAGGTCGGAGAAGAGGCCATCATCTACGGCCTGCCTATGTCGATGTTCTACAGCATCATGAATGCATACGCGGTCGACAAGGACTCGGGCCAGTTCAAGGCGCCGTTCAATACGATCGCCAATGAGCCCAAAGTATACACGCCCGCCGACACGGCGATCGTCACGCCCAACAGCGACACGCCCTATTCGTTTCTGTTCATGGATCTGCGCGCCGAGCCGGTTGTGCTCTGCGTCCCTGAGATCGAGAAGGACCGCTACTACTCGGTTATGCTGACCTCGCAGTACACCTTCAACTTCGGCTATATCGGCAGCCGCGCCACCGGCAATGGCGCCGGCTGCTATGCCGTCGCTGGGCCCGCCTGGAAGGGCGACACCCCCAAAGGGGTCAAGAAGGTTTTCACCTCGGAGACGGATTTCGCCCTCGCCACCTATCGCACCCAGCTCTTCAACGCGGCCGACATCGACAATGTGAAGGCGATCCAGGCGAAGTACGAAGTGAAGCCGCTGTCGGCGTTTCTCGGCGAACCGGCGCCGGCCGAGGCGCCCTCGATCGACTGGCCGAAGATCGACAAGGCCACGGAGAAGAAAGACGTCCTCGGCTACCTGGCATTCCTGCTCCAGTTCGCCCCGGTGACCGGACCTGCTGCGGTTGAAGTCCCGCTCCGGGAGACGTTTGCTTCGATCGGCATCAAGGCCGGCAAGCCATTCCCGACCGTGGCCCTGACCGACGCCGACAAGGCGGCGCTCGCCGAGGCCGGCAAATCCGCCGAAGAGGCGATCAAGCTCAAGATCGAGAAGATGGGAAAGCTGGTGAACGGCTGGACCGTCGTGAACTCGGGAATCGGCGACCGCGCCGTCTATGGCGGTGACTGGACGCAGCGTGCGGCCGTGGCGGTGGCCGGCATCCTGGCCAACGATCCGGCGGAGGCAGTCTACCCGATTACGCGCCAGGACGGCGACGGCCAGCCACTGGACGGGTCCAAGGCGAATTACACGCTGACCTTCCCTGCGGGCGCGCTTCCCCCCGTCAACGCCTTCTGGTCGGTAACGATGTATGACGGCAAGACGCAGCTGCTCATCAAGAACCCGATCAACCGCTATCTGATCAACTCGCCGATGCTGCCTGAGCTGAAAAAGAACGAAGACCGCTCGCTGACGCTCTACATCCAGAAGGACGAGCCGACCGACCCGGTGCAGAAGGCAAACTGGCTGCCGGCACCTGACGGCCCGATCTACATGGTGATGCGGCTCTACTGGCCTAAGGAAGCCGCGCTGAACGGCGACTGGCAGCCGCCGGCGGTTATGCCCACGCAGTAGCGCGCCGCAGATGTCCGCTTGGGGTCATTAGGAAGTGCCTCAGCCCACACGCAAAACTTTGCCGTCGACAATCTGTTTTGCGCTGCACCTAGCATTTCGATAGCGGGCTACCGCAGTAAGGGGATAACGAGAACGATGATGTCTTCCGTAAATCTTTTGATGAGCGGCACTACGACGTTGAAGAAAATCGGTGGTGCCTTGTCTATTTCTGCTCTTGCTGCATTGGGCGTAACACAGGCCGCTTCGGCGGAGGTTAGCCAGGCTGAGCTGGAGTCCATCTCGATCCCCGATAAGGTCGAGACGCCGATTGGCGCGCTGGAATTCTTTGACGGAGTGCCCAAGGACAGCACCGTCACCGCCGTCTACGACAACCTCGACCGGATGCGTGGGGTCGAGGTCTATCTCGACAATATCGGCGCGGTGTCGATCAACAGCGTCCTCGACGGCCTTGCCAAGGAAGGCGCGGACGCCACAAACAAGGTCGCGATTTTCGAACAACTCATGGATTCGGCGACCCTCGTGGTGACGGCCAATACATCGACGCTTTACGCCTATTCCGGGACCGATCTGGCGAACGACGGGCCGACGATCATCGAGGTTCCCCCCGGCATGCTCGGCTTTCTCGACGATTCCTGGCAGCGATTCGTCGGCAACATCGGCGTCACAGGGCCCGACAAGGGCAAAGGTGGCAAGTATTTGGTGCTGCCCCCGGGCTATTCGGGCGACATCCCCGATGGATATTTCCTGCTCAAGCCATCCACAAACAGAAATTTCCTGTTCCTGCGCGGCTCGATCAAGGACGGGCTGAAGCCGGCCGTCGAGAACATCACGGGCGGACTCAAGATCTACCCGCTCAAGGATGCCGCCAACCCGGCGCCGACCGAGTTCGTCAACATGTCGGGGAAGTCCTTCAATACCGTTTTCCCCAACGACATGCGGTATTTCGAAATCCTCAATGAGATCATCCAGCGCGAGCCAATCGACGCGATCGGCCCGGAGATGCGTGGTGAGATCGCTTCGATCGGCATCGTCAAGGGACAGAAATTCGAGCCCGACGCCCGGATGAAGAAGCTACTGACCGAAGCCGGCACCCTCGGCAACGCAACCGCGCGGGTCATCACCTACCATCCCCGCATCGGGGGCGTCGAAATTTATCCCGACAGTTCCTGGACCGTGGCTTTCGCCGACAAGAACACGACGTTCGAAGCGGACGGGACGATGGGTCTCGATGCGCGGGTCTTGTTCTACTTCAACGCTGGCGGCGTCACGCCCGCAATGGCGCTCACCAGAGCCGGGGCGGGGTCGGACTATGCTCTGGCGTATCTTGATGCTGACAAGAAGCCTTTGGACGGCTCCAAGACCTACAAGCTCCACCTGCCCAAGGATGTGCCGGTGAACGATTTCTGGGCCGTCACCCTCTACGACACCCAGACCCGCTCGCAGCTCCAGACCAGCCAGAAGTTCCCCACGATCGGCAGCCAGACCGAAGGCATGACCAAAAACGCCGACGGCTCCTACGACCTCTATTTCGCGCCGGAAGCCCCGGCAGGCAAAGAAGGGAACTGGTTGCAGACGGTCCCGGGCAAGAGCTGGTTCACGATCCTGCGGATGTACGGTCCGCTTGAGCCCTGGATCAACAAGACCTGGCGCCCGGGCGAGATCGAGTTGGTACAGTAGGCCCGCTCAAGTCCGCCTTGGGTCACTAGCGGAAGTAGAGGTGCGTCTGGGATGCGTCCGCTCTCCCCCCAACAGCAGACCTCACTCGGCTCGGTCGGCAAGTCCGTTTAGTGCCAGAAGCGGACAATCATGGCACAGCCGGACTCGGAGAAAACAAGCTATGGGCGCTTTGATCGACTAAGCCGAACCAGAGCCAAAAACGTGGCCGGCATTATGAGCAAGACAAGCGGCATCTGCACGGCCAGGCCAGAAATGATTGCGATCGCCAGAGGCTGTTGCATCTCGGCACCCTGACCGAGCGCTAACGCGAGCGGCAGCAGCGCGAGAGCTGCGGCGATGGTTGTCATCGCAATCGGACGCAGCCGGTTCTGCGCTGCAGTGACCAGCGCCCGCTCGATGGGAACACCCTCAGCCTTGAGCTGCTCGAACTCACTAAAGTAAAAGATGGCCACCTCGGTCACGATACCGATCACCATCGTCAAGCCCATCAGCGCCGTTATGTTGAGATCGATCCCCGTGAGAAACAGCCCGATGAACACGGCACTCACCGCAACGACGGGAACAAGCAAGACCTGGGACGCTATCGCGAAGTCCTCGTAGAGAAACAGCAGCAGCACGAATACCAGCGAGACGGCAGCGACGAAAACAACGGCAAGCTGCGCAAAGGCCATTTGCTGTTCCTTGTAGAGGCCGCCGAGTTCGTAATAGAGCTGTGATGGAATGAGGTTCTGATGAGCCAAGACGGCCTTGACGTCCTTCACGGTCGATCCGATGTCGCGCCCTTCAATGCGGGCCGTCACCGGAACCATGCGCTTCAAGTTGTCCCTGACGACCTGGGGCTGGCCCACAACGCGCTGGAGCGATGCCACGCGGCTCAGGAGCACCAGGTGTCCGTCTGGTGCCCGAAGCAGCATGTTCGCAATGTCCGACATGAAGCGCCGGTGGTCGACCGACGGCCAAACACGCACGTCGATAGTCTGTGGGCCCAGCTGAACGCGCGTCGCCACGTTGCCGCTCAGGAAAGAGGTGACCTGAGCGGTGATGGAGGTCGGGTCCAACCCCTCAAGAGCCGCTTTCTGGCGGTCCACTTTGATAGCCAAAGCGTCACCGGCGATCTGGATGCCGTCGTTGACGCTGACGATACCGGGTACTTTAGAAATCGCTTCGGCGACCTTGGGCGCTGTCGCCAGCAGAGCCTTTACGTCATCGCCGAAGATTTTGATTTCGACCGGCTGCGGAACCGCTGTCAAATCACCGATCAGATCCTCCATCAATTGCGCGAGTTCGACTTGTAAACCCGGAACCGATTGCGTGATCCGTTTTCGAACGTCTGTCATGACCTGATCGATGGGGCGTCGGGGCAATGACTTGAGGCGCACAAAAAAGTCCCCTTCGTTGGCCTCGGCAATGTTGCCGCTCAGCTGTGTGCCAGTTCGGCGCGAATAGGTGAGCACCTCCGGAGTGGCGCGGAGCACGTCCTCCACTCTCTTCACTAGCTCGTTCGTGTCCTTCAAGGAGGTGCCTGGGGGCGCCCTATAATCCAGCACAAAGCCGCCTTCATCCATGACAGGCATGAACCCAGAGCCGACCTGTGGATAGGCCAACGCCCCGGCGCCGATCACGGCCAAAAGAAAGGGCAGAACGAGCCAGGGCTGCCTCAGCAGCCGCGTCAACAACCACTCATACCCGCGTCCGAACCGGCTGATCCTGCTCGCTTCCTGCTCCTCCTGTTTCGTACCCAGGAGATGTTCTGACAAAAGTGGAATAACAAGCCAACTGAGCAGCAGTGAGATGGCCAAGATGCTCGCCATGGTCAGCGACAACGCCTTGAAGAAGGCACCGGTAACGCTGCTTACAAAGGCCAGTGGCAGGAAGATAATGATCGTGGCCAAAGAGGAGCCCATGAGGGGCTTCCCGAATTCGGAGACAGCGATCTTTATACGGTCCGAAACGCCCTCATCCCTCAACGTTGCAACACGCCGCACGATTTGCTCGATCAGGACGATTGCATCGTCGATGACGAGACCGATCGCCGCGGCCATGCCGCCGAGAGTCATGATGTTGAATGTCATACCTGCGGCGTAGAGAACCAGCACGGAGATGGCCAGAACAGCCGGAACAACGATGATCGCAATCACCGTAATTCTCAGACTGCGCAGGAAGATAAAGAGAACGACGGCCGATAAGGCGACACCGATCAGAATAGCGTCGCGAACACTGGCTGCCGACGCCGTGACCAACTCGCCCTGATCGTACCAGGCTCTAAGGGAAGTGCCCGGAGGTAACTTATCCTTGTGGGCATCGAGCACCCGCTCGACGTCCTTCACAATCTGGATCGTATTGCCGTCCGGCTGCTGGTAAATCTGAAGGGAAACCGCCGGCATGCCGTCTGCCGATACGATGACCCACTGCGGCGCCGGACCGCGCGCGACCTTCGCAACATCCTCCAACTCAACCTTTCCGTTTGGGCCGGAGCGAATGATGGTGCGCCGGATTTCGTCCAGCGTCGTGAGGCGGGCGTCGGTCAGGACGAGAAACAGCTTGTGCCAATCCTGCAATCGGCCCACAGCCTGCAGCACGTTCGACGCGCTCAGAGCCTTGGCTACATCGTCGATCGTAAGGCCATAGGAAACCAAATCGTCGGGGCTTACATCGACCTGAAACTCCGCGATGTCACCGCCCAGCGCGGTCACTTTGGCAACGCCATTAATCGCAGAGAGCAGCGGAATGAGATCGTATTCCGCGATGGCCCGGAGTTGCGCCTGATCGACAGTGCGGGAGGTCAGATTGTATGCCGCAACTGGGAAAACCGTCGGATCCATGCGCCGGACCAGAAAGGTAGTGTTCGGAGGCAGACTGGTCACGGTTCGTGCGACAGCGGCTTCGACGTCGAGCGTGGCGACGCGCATGTCCGTGCCCCAGGCAAAATTGACAAAAATATCTGCGCTACCGCGCGTCGAGGTTGATCTTATTTCCTGGACGCCATGAACGGAACGTACTGCGATTTCAACAGGCCGGGTTACCTGGACCACCATGTGATCGGCCGGACGATCACCTGCATCGAGCGAGATCACGACGCGGGGAAAGCTGATCTGCGGAAAGATCGCCACGGGCAGCCGAAAGGCCGCAAATCCTCCAAACAGGGCGCAAATAAGCAGCAAGAAGAGGATGGACCGGCGATGGCCAGCCGCCCAGCTGGCGAGGTTCAAGGCGACCTCTCACTCACGGACGTGCCGTCGCTTAGCTCGATGACATTCGAGATTGCGACGCGTTCACCCTCAGCAAGTCCATGCTCGACCCAGACGGTCGCACCGTTCGTTTGAGACAGCTGCACATTTTGCCGATGCGCCGTTCCTCCCTTGATCACAAAAACATACGGTTGATCGCCGTCGTAAAGCACCGCGACACGGGGAATCGTTAGGACCTTCAGCTGCTTTGTTGCCACGGTCGCCTTGACCGTTTCACCAAGAGCAAATTGCCGCGCCGCTTCTCCCGTGACCTTCACCAGCGCGTTGAGTAAGCGTGTGGATGGATCCACAAGCGCTCCGACGCTGGAAATCACAGCCGGCACAGCAGGTCTTTTGACAAAGAGCTGCTCCAGCTCGACCTTATCTCCGGGAGAGAGTTCGGCTGCATCGCTCGGCTCAATGCCCAGCTGAACCATGAGCGACGTCCGGTCGGCAAATTCGGCAACGACGGCCTTGGCCGTCACCTCGGCACCGATCTGGACCGTCAGCTTCGTGACGACTCCCGTCTCGGGCGCCTTCAACACCACCTCCTCTTGTCCGGCACCAAGCTTCTTCTGTGCCTCTAGCTGCGCGCTGGTATCGGCCAATGTCTTTTCTGCGCTAGCGACCTGATCCTTAGTTGCAAGTTGCTGCGCAAAAAGCCGCCGTACATGATCAAGCTGCTGTTGAGCATTGGTGACCGCGATTTCGAGCTGAGCGAATTGCGCTCGCGCGACAGGGCTCGGTTCGATGACCGCCACGACGCCGCCGGCTTGGACGACCTGGCCGTTATAGGCATCAAGTTTCCGCACGATGCCGTTGATCGGCGATACGACCACGAATTGGCTGTTAGGATCGGCGGCAACCGTGCCAAAGGCGGTAACGCGCTCGGTCTCCTGCTCGCGTTTGACTTCAGCTGTCTTGACCGGCAGCGGGTTTTCCGTTGCCTGGGGTTGCTGCTCGGCCTTTGCGTAAAATCTCGGGCCTGCAACTGCCAGGAGTGCAGCAACGACCGCTACGCAACCCTTGAATGCGGCCGTCATTGCCGTATCGCCCAAGGTGGGGCGAATTCGCGCGGGCCATCGGCTAGAAGCACAGCCATGTTGTTGGTTGCCTGCCAGAGCATTTGGCGCCGATCCAGAAGATCGAGCTCCTTCGCATTCAGCGAGGTTTGCATCGAGACGAAGTTGAGCGCCGGGAAGTCCCCTGCCTCAAACGCGTGACGAGAACGGGCGACCGCCTGGCGCAACTCCCCCACGGACCATTCGAAGGAAGAGATTTCCGGCTTCAGCAACCGGATCTCTGCCTGAAGCGCGCGAACATCAGAGACGGATTGATCGATGCGCGCCTGGTATTCGTCGCGCAACTGAGCGCGCGTGGCTTTCTCTGTGGCGATCTGACCGCGATTACGGTTGAAAATCGGTAGGTTCATCGTGACGCCGGGGCCAATCGCATTCACGTCTGTGTTGTCGCGCGAGCGGTTCACGCCAATGCTGATCGACGGAAACTGGGCAAGAATGGCGCGTCTGACTGTCGCTTCCTGACTTTCATAGCCAGCGCGCAGCGCAAGCAGATCGGGCCTGCGGCGAGGTAGCGACGCCAGCAAAGCATCAACATTGGTGACATTCGGCGGTAAGGGGCTGAGATCGCCAAGACGAAAGACGATTTCCGGGCGCACGCCCATCAGGGCTGCGTGTGCGATGTGATTGGCGGCGGCCTGACGCCGCGCCGCCCTGAGATCCCGGTCGGCATCCGTTAGTGCTACCAGGTCAGCGCTTACGGCAGCGAAAGTGACATCTCCCGAGGCCAGAGCCTTCTTTTCCCGGTCGTAATCCTGTCGGAACAGGGCGACATTCCGCTCCAGAAGCACTAGCCTTTCCTCGAGGAATTTTCCCTGGATGAAGAGGTCGCGCGCTTTCTGCGCGAGCTGCCAGGCCTGCCACTCGACAAAGAGAGCGGTCTGCCGGCGGCTTGCCTGCGCACCCTTGACCTCGGAGCGATGAAGGATGAGCGCCTGGATATCGTAGCTCGGCATGATGCCGTAAGCGCTCACGAGCCCGGCCATATTCTCTAGGGGCGCATCGATGCTCCAAGTGAGCTGCGGATCGGGAATCAGGTGCGCAGCGTAGAGTTTCGCGTCGGCGACCTTCACGCTTTTGACTGCTGCCTTCAGATCCGGATTGTTGAGGACCGCCAGCGACGCCGCGCCCAACATCGAGAGGACCGGTCCGCTTCCGGGCTCCTCGTAGCTGCTGCGGACAATACTTGCCTGCGGAACGCCATTGCCTGAAACATTCTTTGCCAGGTTGTCGGACGTAGGCAGCGGCAGGGGCGCATAGGATTGGCAGGCGGCAACCAATGTGCAGCTTAAAACAATCGCGATTGCGGACCGTGCCCCTGCCAATTCGTCCTCTCCGTTAGCGCCCAGCTGCTTGTGGAGTCGCAGCGGAAGACTCCAGGCTCCCAAATGACGATCTGTGTTTCGACGGTGAATCGGAACGCCCCACCTCCTTTCCAGAGGCCGCGTTCCTAAACTCCATCCTGACCCGCAGACCCGGAGCGTTATCTTCGAGGCGAAGCTCGATCTCATGGAGATCCGCCACGGCGGCAACGAGCGATAGGCCGAGTCCGTTGCCGGGCTGCGCAATGCCTCGTTCCAGCCGGTAAAACCTGCGAAAGATTTGCCCCCTCTCCTCAAGAGGGATGCCCAGCCCGCTATCCGCTACGGTAGCAACAGGTCCCGCGCCGTGATCTGCGAGCTTTACCTCAATACTGCTGCCGGCGGGCGTATGGCGGATTGCGTTGTCGAGGAGGTTCGCAAGCATCTCAGTGAGCAAGTCGCGATCACCCCAATACTGGAGGTCGGGGTCAATCTTGGCGCTCAAGACTTTGCCCTGCTCCTCCGCAACAGCAAGATAGGCATCCGCAACATTTTCGAACGTCGTGCTGAGGTTTACTCGCCGAAAGCCTGCCTCCCGTGTCCCGGCTTCAATCTGTGCAATCCTCAGCAGGGCCGAGAAGGTATCGAGGATGGTATCGGTTTCGTCGATGGCTGCGTCGATCGAGTGTTCGGTCTTTTGATCATCTCCGACGTTCGCCTTCGCTATTTCCAGCTTTTGCCGCAAGCGGCTCAGCGGCGTGCGGAGGGCATGGGCGATGTCGTTGGAGACCTGACTCAAGCTCTCCATCAGATCCCCGATACGATCGAGCATCCGGTTGAGAGTCGACGAGAGTCGATCGAGGTTGTCGTTGGTGCCGCGCAGGGGAATGCGTGAATGCAGATCACCCTCAATGATCGCCTCGGCGGTTCGTGTAATAACGTCCACTCTTTGCAGAAAGGCTCTGCTCAGGAGGATCCCGCCGGCCAGGCTTAGTATAACGAAGGCTGCCAATCCCCAGCCCAAGGCGCTTAAGAAGGCCTGCTGGATCTCTTCTATCGGATTGAGGTCGTCGGCGACCGCTAGGTGGACTCCCTGGCCCAGCAAGACCGTGCGCACACGAAGGTTTTGTTCGACAGAACCGCCCGAGGCGGGATCGGTCTCAATGTCGGTCCAGCCGACATGAGCGGGCATTGAAGGCAGATTGCCGGCGAGACGTTTGCCTTCCGCGTCTGTCACCAAGTAACTTAACGCGGGAAAGTAATCCGCTCGCTCATGGATTTCGCGAACCAGGTCCGGGAGTCCTTCGGCCACAAACTCCTCCCGCAGCAAGTCGACTTCTGCATCAATCCGGGCGGACATCTGACGCTCAAGCGAGTCCATGACTGTCCAATAGACGATGGTCCCGAGGACAATCGTCGATGCCGTAAACAGCGCAGCATACGCGACCGCGAGGCCGAAGCTTGCCATACGGAAAATTCTAGGAAGGCGCGCGAATGACATAGCCAGCCCCGCGGATGGTGTGAATTAGCGCGCGCTCGACGCCTCGATCGACCTTCGATCGGAGGCGGCTGATGTGCGTCTCCACAATTTTTGTTTTAGGATCGAAATGAAATTCCCAGACATGCTCCAGCAACATTGTGCGGGTCACGACCTGGTCGGCATTGCGCATGAGATACTCAAGCAGACGAAACTCACGCGGTTGAAGATCTATCTCCCTTGCGCCGCGCCGAACCTTTCGGCCTAACAGATCCATCTCCAGATCGGCGACCCGCAATGTGGTTTTGACCTGGGCGAGCGGCGGTCTCCTGACCAGCGCATTAAGACGCGCCATGAGTTCGGAGAAGGCGAAAGGCTTGGTTAGATAGTCATCACCGCCGGCGTCGAGCCCTTCCACGCGATCGTCTATGCCACCCCGTGCCGTCAGGAACAGTACAGGCGTCTGACGCCCCGCCTCACGAAGAGTCTTCACGATAACGAGCCCGTCGAATCCGGGAAGCATGCGATCGACAACTAGGGCGTCGTAGCCACCGGTCAGAGCAAGACGCAGGCCGTCGCGTCCCTCGGCGCTATGGTCCGCGCCATGGCCGCCCGCCTTCAGCCGATTGACCACATAGGCGGCGGTTTCCGCATCATCTTCGATCAGAAGAACGCGCATACCAGACCGAGGCTCCGGATTTCCCTACCGAAGGGCGGCAACGCCCTAAGCCGAGCCATTGTCCACCGAAAGCACGGCTTGGACCAGCAAGCGAAGCCCAGTTTACCAATTTGTATATTTGCGGAAATGCGGTCTGCGTGATCGAGGCGCATTGTCGGGCTTTGTTGCAACCGCGAAGAGATCGCGCCGCGACCCCCATGAAGGAGCACTCAGAATGCGCGTCGAATATGCCCTTTACTGCCTGGCGATCCCCGGAATCGTGTCGCTTGCGTCAAGCGCCGTTGCTTACACGGGCCAGGATTTCGCCGGAAAAGCCAAGATCAACATCGAGCAAGCCCGCTCGATCGCGCTGAAGGCGCGGCCCGGAACAATCACGGACGAGGAGCTGGAAAAAGAGAAAGGCGGCAGCGGCCTTCGCTACTCCTTCGACGTAAAGAGTGGCAATGCGACCTACGAAGTCGGCGTCGACGCCCGGGACGGCAAAATCCTCGAAAACGACAAGGAAGGCCCCAATCCCGACTAGGCCGTCTTTCTCCGCAGCGAGCTTAAGGCTCAATCCTAATCCTAGGGCTCCAAACGCGTGAATCGCCTTTGTCGGCGGTTGAACGCTTGGAAGACGTGAGGGCTTATGACGCCGTCAGCCACGGACTACGCCACGAAGGTTCCGGAAGTCACCCTCGGCTTCTGGATCATCAAAATACTTGCGACGACCCTCGGCGAGACCGGAGGGGACACGATCACCATGACCATGAATTTCGGCTATCTGGAGGGCACAGCAATCTTCCTCGTTGCCTTGGTCGTTCTGGTTGCGCTCCAGATAGCGGCCAAGAAGTTCCATCCCTTCCTCTATTGGGCAACGATCGTAGCCTCGACGACTGTAGGCACGACGATGGCCGATTTCGCCGACCGGTCGCTCGGCATCGGTTATGCCGGGGGCTCACTTATCCTGCTTGCCTCGGTCATGGCGGTGCTTGCCCTATGGTACCGGTCGGAAGGATCCGTTTCGGTGGAGACGGTCAGCACGCCGAGGGTTGAAGCCTTCTATTGGGCGACGATTACGCTTTCCCAGACGTTGGGGACCGCGCTTGGCGACTGGGTCGCGGATGCCGGCCTTGGCTATGAAGGCGGAGCACTCCTGTTCGGCGCTGCGCTTGCCGTCGTGGCGGCTGCCTATTTCCGGACGAACATCTCACGCGTGTTGCTGTTCTGGGCCGCGTTCATTCTGACCCGGCCTCTTGGGGCCACGGTGGGCGATTTCCTTGACAAGCCCTTGAACCATGGCGGGCTGGCACTGAGCCGGCCGATCGCCTCCGCAGCACTCGCCGCTCTGATCATCGCGCTGATTGTCATACTGCCGCAAAGGGCGGGCAATCATCCGCAGACAAGAGAAGCATGCTCGTAGGTTCCAATTGGAATGCGGTGCCGACGACTGCTAAAGGTCATTAGCGCACATTAGAGCGCAAAGTTGGTTAGAGGCGCTCGTTTACGCAGGCGCGCTGCTAATCAACCACATCGCACCGGGCAGGCGCACGCTCGCACCGTCCGAATAGGGCTCCAGCGCCTCGCGGAGGGAGGCGACGACGGCCGAGACGACCTCTGCCGGCTGGTTGCGCAGCCAACTGTTCACGGCGCCGATTTGGGTTGACTGAACCACGGCCTCTTCCAGCCCGCGGCCGGCAGCGATGTCGAGGTCCATGTCGAGTTTTTCAAGGCTCGGCGGCGCCCAGCCTGCCGCAGTGAGAACCTCGGTGACGTGCTCGGGATCAGCGAAGGCGAACATCCCGGGAGCATTCAGGACGGGCTTCGGCCGCGGCGGCAGGTGCTGCGCGGCTGCTGTTATCGGCACCTCCATCCATGGGTTTTCGACCGGCGTGCGCCAGCACACGAGCGTCATGCGCGCGTGCGGAGCGGCGCCGCGCCGCATATTCTTGAAGGCCGCCACCCTATCCCCGAAGAACATCACGCCGAAGGCCGAGCTCAACAAATCGTATTCGTCCAGCGGGGCCGTGGCGGGATCGGCCCGCCGCCAATCGATATTGGCGATGCCGGCGGCGCTCGCGCGCCTCTCACCCTCAGCCAGCATCGGCCCAGAGATATCCAACCCCGTCACGCGGCCGGAGGGACCGACGGCGCGCGCAAATTCCAGCGTGGGCGCTCCACAGCCACAGCCGATATCCACCACCCGTTCGCCGGCGCGCGGCGCGGCAAAGGCGAGTAAGGCGTCCGTCACCGGCGTGAGCGTGATGTCGGTGTGCTCCTGTCGAGCCACCCAGG
>Ga0307422_1001273_pt1 | contig 13338 bp, 12 predicted proteins | sample SalMarWE160290MG_FD_202153 | JGI IMG/M metagenome (GOLD analysis project Ga0307422, IMG submission 202153) | Salt marsh sediment microbial communities from the Plum Island Ecosystem LTER, Massachusetts, United States - WE1602-90 | ecosystem: Environmental > Aquatic > Marine > Intertidal zone >...
CTAACAATTGTGGGTCCGCACAGAGAAAAATTGACGTGCTTCGTGATGCGGGTGTAGTAATTGCAGATACCCCAGAAGATATTCCTGAGCTATTAAAAAAGATCTAAGATATCTACTTCTGACTCTCTACGTAGCTTACAGCATCACTGACAGATTGTATTTTCCTGGCGTCTTCATCGGAAATAGATACGTCAAACTTTTCGCAGAGACCATCGATTAAAAAGAATTGGTCCATAGAATCTGCTTTAAGATCTTCAATAAATCTTGTCTTTAAGGAAATATCTTTTGGGTCAATTTTTAAAACATCAACAACAACTTCTTTAACACCATCTAATACATCGCTCATTTCGGTTCTCCTTGTAAAATTCTGACCAATTATATTATTAAATCACATTGATAAGTGTATACTTAAAAAATGAAAAATCATTCAACAATAAATAAGAGAAAAGACGATCATCTTTATATTAACTCACAGAAAGATGTCAAGTCTTCTAACACAACAGGGCTGGAAAAGTTCCGTTTGATTCACCATGCGCTCCCAGAAATTAACTTGTCGGATGTTGACACGTCAATTTCAGTTTTTAATAAATCACTCTCACTGCCGTTGATGATCTCGTCAATGACTGGCGGAACAGAAAAAGCCCATGAAATCAATCGAATTTTAGCAAGTTCCGCACAAAAATATAATATTGCTCTGGGGGTTGGTTCACAACGCATTGGCATTGAGCAGGATATGAGAATGGAAACATACGATATTCGGAAATATGCTCCTGATATTTTATTATTTGCAAATCTTGGTGCTGTTCAATTGAACAACACATTCACTATCGATGATTGTAAAAAAGCCGTTGAGGTAATTAATGCTGATGCGTTGATACTTCATCTTAATCCCTTACAGGAAGCCTTGATGGAAGGCGGAGATACTAATTTTTCTGGAATTTTAAAAAAAATTGAACAAGTTTGTAAGAATCTTAATGTTCCAGTAATTGTAAAGGAAGTGGGTTGGGGAATATCTGTCCATGCTGCCAGGAAATTGGTTGGTGCAGGAGTGCAGGCGATAGATGTTGCAGGCGCTGGAGGAACTTCCTGGTCAGAAGTTGAAAAGTTTAGGACAGAAGATCCGGTACGAAAACGAGTAGCTGAAGGATTCAGAGGATGGGGAATCCCAACTGCGGATGCAATTATTAACATTCGTGAAGAATTGCATGATGTTATCCTCTTTGCCTCTGGAGGATTAAAGAACGGGATTGATATCATCAAGTGCATAGCTTTAGGGGCTAATTTAGGAGGTATAGCACGATATTTTTTAATTGCCGCAATGGACTCTCAGGAAGCATTGGATACTTTTATCGAAGAATTATCGCTGCAGATGCATATTGCAATGTTTGCGATTGGCGCGGAAAATATCAGTACAATATCCTCTGAAAAAATTACACGTAATAATTAATAGTTTTTATGAAAACACTAAAGGAATTTCAAAAAAAACTAATTCCGGAGTTCATAAAATCCTTAGAGAAATATGTGGATTTATCTTTTTCCAATGGTTTTATTGAACTAAATGAGATGTATAAATACCACCTAGGCCTAGGTGATGATTATTCTAAACAAGGAAAACGTATTAGACCTCTTCTGACATTAATGTGCTGCGCAGGAACAGGAGCAGATTGGCAAAGAGCGCTGCCTGCTGCGGTTTCAATTGAATTAATACATAATTATTCATTAATTCACGATGACATAGAAGATAATGGGCTGATGCGCAGGGGAAAAGATGCAGTTTGGGTGAAATGGGGATTACCACATGGTTTGAATGCGGGGGATGCAATGTTTGCATCCGCTTTCGAGGTGCTTCTAGCTCTTCGAGATAATGTATCTGAGAGCTCAATGCTAAAAGCCGTGAAATTATTAGCCGAAACGTGTAAACAACTTGCTATGGGTCAGTATCTTGATATTGATTTCGAAAAACGAAAATTTATTTCTGTTGATGAATATTTACAAATGGTAAATGGTAAGACTGCGGCCTTAATATCCTGCAGTACAAAAATGGGTGCTTTAATTGGAGAATTTCCTCAAGAAGAACAAGAGAAATACCACAATTTTGGAAAAGCCCTTGGTATAGCATTTCAAATGTATGACGATTGGTTAGGAATCTGGGGCGATTTTAAAAACACAGGCAAATCAACAACCGGAGACATTGTAGAAGGGAAAAAAACTTTACCGATTATTTTAGGTATTAAGAACAGTACACGTTTTGCAGATAAATTGAAGACAGGCAAGATATCTCAAAATGTCGCTATAGAAATGGCGAAATGGTTGAGAGAAGATGGAATTGAAGAAATTGTAATAGATACATACACTCAATGGACCGAGAATGCATTTGTTTCTTTAGAAGAAATGAAATGTACAAGGCATGTGAGGAATGCTTTAATTGAACTTACTAATAATTTGTTAATACGGAAGAAATAACATCCACTTATAATGAATTGAAAAAGAGGATAAACAAAATGGCGGATAATAAATTAACTGAATGCCAGGATACTTCAATATACAATGCTGCTGATCTATTATGTGATTCGGAGATAGATTTTGAGACTATAGAGAAGTCTGTAAAAAACATTTTAACAGCTATCGGAGAAAATCCTGAGCGTGAAGGGTTGCTGAAGACACCAGGTCGAGTTTCTCGATCGTATGGAGAGCTACTGGAAGGTTATCGCATTGATCCCATAAAGCTGGTAAATGAAGCAATTTTTACAGCAAATTATGATGATATGGTAATTGTACGTGATATAGAATTCTATAGTTTGTGTGAACACCATATGCTACCTTTCTTAGGGCGTGCGCATGTTGCTTACTTGCCAAAAGGGAAGGTTATTGGTTTATCAAAAATTCCCAGGATCGTTGATATGTTTTCGCGCAGGCTGCAGATCCAAGAGCGAATGACTGGGCAAATCGCAGAATTTTTAAACGTTCTTCTCCAGCCCAGAGGTGTATCTGTGGTAATGGAAGCGGTTCATTTGTGTGGAATGATTCGCGGTGTGAGGAAACATGATGCACGGATGACTACTTCATGTATGATGGGTGCTTTTCGGAATAGTGAAATAACCAGAAATGAGTTTTTAGATAATATTTCAAGAGGGGCAAAGCCATTGGAATTTTAGTATGGAAAAAAACCTTCAGGTGGAATAAAAAGCTCAGCTTGTTCTGAGCTTTTTAATTCTTCCGCAATTTCATTTAAGTTTCTAACAGAACCAGGATGACGTAAGGATGGTTCTAACTCGGCTACAGGTACGGTCATAAATGCCTTTTCCCATAATTCATTATCTATGATACTGCCGTTAAAAATAATGGTATCCAAATCAATAGTTCTCGGTGCATTTTTATTCGAAAATCGAATTCTTCCCAACTGATCCTCAATATTTCGAAGGACGGATGTTTTTAGCTGTTTTTCGTTCAGTGTTGTTTGAGCTTTTACTGCTAGATTTAGAAAATCCGGGCCTTTACTTCCAAAGGACCTCGTTCTCCAAATTTGAGATCGAGCTTTAATAGTTACACTTTTCATCAAGAGAACTAAACAATCTCTTATATTTTGTTGAGGATGAATGTTTGAACCGATAAGGATAACTACTTCATTCATTTTCAAGTCTTTTTTACCCTCGTTATTTCCACTCCTGCTGATTTGGAAAATCTGACAGCACCTGGTTTTTCAACTTTAATCTTAACTTTATGTACTTTTTGCGATTTTAGGCAAATATCAGCAATGTCTGCAGCAAGTGCTTCGACTGTATAGCGGGATACTTTTTGAATGTGAGAAATGATTGCTTTTGCTACGGTGCGGTAATTCACACAGTCATTAATATTGTCAGAAGAACTCCCTTTAGAAATGTCAGTGTAAAGTGTTGCGTTGATAACAATATCTTGCGGTTGCGAACGCTCTTTCTCGGAAATTCCTATTATTCCCCTTACCATCAGGTCTTCAATAAATACTTTATCCATATAAATTTTCCTTTTCTAAATGAGATGCCGGCCCCCATCCAAATGGATGATTTCACCAGTGATATATTCCGGACCTTGTAAAAGGAACAGGTATGTTTCTACTAATTCATCGATTTTCGCCCACCTACCAGCCGGAACATTGGAAATAATCCCCTTTTCTTCACCTCCATCTGCAGGTGGGAGAATTGCCCCAAGCGCGATTCCATTCACCGTGATATTAGGCGCGAGAGATAATGCCAAAGTTTGCGTTAATGTTGCCAGAGCAGATTTTGAGATTGTATAAGGGAAATGGTCGTATCCAGGACGCAGCGCTCTCCAATCAAGAATGTTGATAATTCTGGCTTTCCGATCTCCCAATGAATTTGCGAATGATTGGCTGAGGAGAAAAGGCATTGTAAGATTAATATCAATATGAACATGCCAATCATCCAGAGATGTGTTCGCAAATTTTATGGGTTTGAAGATAGCAGCATTGTTGACCAGAGCGAATACATTTTTATTTTTCTGAAAAACCCGATTAAAGAGCTCCATAGCTTTTTGTGGTTCTGAAAAATCTGAGCGAATGATCTCGGCTGTTCCGCCAAGTCTGCTGATATCGTTTGCTGTCTGTTCCGCTTCTTTCTGTGACTGATTGTGGTGAATAATTACCGATGCTCCCGCTTTGGCAGAAGCTAAGGCTAATTCCCGCCCGATGCGTCTAGCGGATCCAGTAATAATTACTTTTTTTCCCTTTAGGTCAATCATTCTTAATCCTTCTATATACACATAATACTAATCCATGACTTTATTAGTCAAGAGAAATAAATAATTTGTTAATGAAAAAACACTCAAAAAAGAGATAAATTAATTTTACAAAAAAAGGAAAATGAAATGAAAAATATATCGTATAAAGTACCCAGTATTCACTGCAACCATTGTGCGCATACAATCAAGTTGGAACTATCCGAAATTAAAGGAGTCGAGTCCGTTCAGGTAGATGTTAATGAAAAAGAAATCGCAGTAGCCTATGAACAACCTGCCAGCGAGCAAAAAATTAGAGATCTTTTAATAGAAATAAATTATCCGCCTGAAGTGTGAAATCCTATTATGCCTGATGCTAAACAGATCATATTACCCATCAAGGGAATGACATGCGCGAATTGTGTGGCGACGATTGAGCGTAATATAAAAAACTTGACGGGGTTGAAGATGTCGCCGTAAACCTTTCTTCTGAGCGAGCTGCTGTTGGTTTTAATAAATCAGAAGTACAAATAAGAGATATTGTTGAGAAAATCAAACGAGCAAGTTATGACGTTGCAGCGGCAGAAGGTGAGTTCATCCTGAAAATCAGCCCGGATTCTTTTGATGCTGGCAGGATAAGGCAAGCATTGGGCAAAATTGAAGGAGTGCTCAGTGTGGATGTAAGTTTATCATCTGCTAAGATATTTGTGCGCTATATTCCGACTATTCTATCTCAAATGGATATTCGGAACTTCTTAAAAAAACTGGATTTGAGGTCCTGGTTCTGGGGGGAGAATCAGTAGATCAAGAAGAATTAGCACGTAAGGAAGAAGTTCAAAAACAGAAACTTTTACTGATCATTGGAATGGTATTCATAGTACCTCTTTTCTTGTTATCAATGAGCCGGGATCTTGGTATCGTTCCCCAAATAATTGGGGAACAGGTTTGGTTTGACTTGTTTATGTTAGTTCTCGCAACCCCGGTTCAGTTTTATGTTGGTGCCCAATATTATATGGGTGCCTTCAAGGCCTTGAGGAATGGATCTGCCAACATGGACGTGTTAATCGCCATGGGCTTATCGGTAGCTTATTTTTATTCGCTTCTGGTTATCATGGGTATTTTGAATGAGCATGTTTATTTGGAAACCGCGGCAGTTATCATCACTTTGATACGATTGGGAAAATTTCTTGAAGCGAATGCTAAAGGAAGGACTGGTGAGGCGATCAAGAAGTTATTAATTCTTCAACCAAAGGTCGCGAATGTTCTAAGGGAAGATGTTGAAGTACAAATAAAAGCTGAAGATGTCGTTGTTGGAGACCTTATGATCGTGAGACCCGGGGAGAAAATTCCGGTTGATGGAGTTGTTGTAAAGGGTCGGTCATTGGTGGATGAATCAATGCTCACGGGTGAATCCTTACTGAACGAAAAGCGAATTGGGGATAATGTAATTGGAAGCACACAAAATAAAAATGGTATGTTGAAAATTGAAGCAACCAGAGTGGGAAAAGAAACAACACTATCACAGATTATTGAATTGGTTGAATCTGCACAAGGCAGCAAAGCACCAATTCAGAGATTAGCTGATCGAGTTTCATCAATTTTTGTGCCGATTGTCCTTGCTCTAGCGCTGGTTACTTTCTTGGTATGGTATTTCTTTCTTCCTAATATAGATCCGAATAATAACACAGACATTTTAGCGAGAGCATTAATCAATTCAGTTGCAGCTTTGGTTATCGCATGCCCATGCGCAATGGGTTTGGCAACACCAACGGCCGTCATGGTTGGGACTGGAAAAGGTGCGAGTGAGGGTGTTTTATTCCGCTCAGCGGATGCGCTGGAACGTGCAGGAAAAATTGATACGGTTGTTATCGATAAAACAGGAACAATCACGAAAGGACATTCAGAATTGACTACGTTGATTCTAGTTGATCCAGATGACGATGAAAAGAAAATATTAACATTAGCTGCAAGCGTGGAACAAGGCAGCGAACATCCTTTAGGTGAAGCAATCGTTGCAGAAGCGGAAAATCGTGGCATCGAACTTGTTGAAATAGATAGATTTAATGCTGTTTCAGGAAAGGGTGTAGAAGGTTTTTACGGTGCTAAAAGGTTATTAGTGGGTAATTTGCGATTTATGAGAGATTATCAGATACAAATCAATGATGAATATAAGCAGATTCGTAAAGTAATTGAAAACAAAGCTGAGGCTCCCCTATACTTTACAATCGACGAGAAAATTACAGCGATAATGGGTATATCGGATCGAATTAAGGAAGGCTCCTGTTCTGCGATTGAGAAATTGAAAGCGGATGGCAAGCAAATAATAATGTTGACAGGAGATAATCAGCATACTGCAAAGGTTATTGCGGAACAGGTTGGGATCAGCAGAGTTGTTGCGGAAGTTCACCCGGGGGGAAAAGCAAAGGAGATTATAAAGCTGCAGGAATCCGGTTTGATTGTAGCGATGGTTGGCGATGGAGTAAATGATGCCCCTGCACTGGCTAAGGTGGGCTTGGGAATTGCGTTGGGAACTGGTACGGATGTGGCTGTTGCATCAGCCTCTGTCACATTAATGGGAGGCGATCTGAATAGCATAAGAAAAGCTTTTATCTTATCAAAAATGACCTTGCGGACGATTAAACAGAATCTTTTCTGGGCATTTTTCTATAATGTCATATTAATCCCGATAGCAGCCTCTGGTTTGTTGAATCCTATGCTTGCTGCTGGTGCGATAGCATTCAGTAGTGTGTTTGTTGTGACCAACAGTCTGAGATTATCTAAAAAGAAAATAAAAACCTTATAAATTTACGTGCTTTGCCCACATGGTAGAATTGCCATATTCCATCATAAAAATAAGAGGTTGGGTATGACAATAAATAAAAGACTACAAAATAAAGCTATTAACACAATTCGTTTCTTGTCAGCAGATGGGGTACAAACTGCTAATTCTGGTCACCCAGGCCTTCCTATGGGAACCGCAGCAATTGCATACACAATTTGGAAGCGCCATTTAAAAATCAATCCATCGAATCCTAATTGGTTAGATAGAGATCGCTTTATCTTGTCAGGCGGTCATGGATCGATGCTGTTATATTCCCTTTTGTACCTTTCAGGATATGATTTGCCGTTAGATGAATTAAAGAATTTTCGCCAATGGGGGAGTAAAACTCCTGGCCACCCTGAATATGGGCTCACACCAGGAATAGAAGCAACAACAGGACCATTAGGGCAGGGTTTTGCTAATGGAGTTGGAATGGCGATTGCAGAAGCACATCAGGCGGCAATATTTAATAAATCCGGTTTTAAAATAATTGATCACTATACGTATGTAATTGTTACAGACGGGGATCTAATGGAAGGAGTGACATCAGAAGCCGCATCTCTTGCTGGCCACCTCAAACTTAGCAAATTAATCTATCTTTATGACGATAATCGCATATCAATCGAAGGGTCTACTGACATCACATTTACAGAAGATCGAGCAGCCCGATTTAAAGCATACGGATGGCATGTCGAGCACGTTAAAGATGGGAATAATGTGGATGAAATTGATTTAGCAATCAATAACGCAAAAGCAGATCCGCGACCTTCCTTAATTATTTGCAAAACCGTGATCGGTTATGGTCTGCCCACGAAACAGGGTACTGCGGCAGCGCATGGAGCTCCTCCAGGAGTTGATGAATTAAGAAAAGCTAAACAAAATATGAATTGGCCGACGGACGTCGATTTTTTTGTGCCAGACGAAGTTCTTTCTCATTTCCGTGAGATTAAAACAGATGGTGGAAAAGCTGAGTTAGAGTGGCAAGCCTCATTTGTGAAATATAAAAAAGAAAATTCAAAGCTTGCGGATGAATTAACACGCAGATTTTCAAGAGAGCTTCCGGCACGCTGGGAAGAAAATTTAACGTATTTTGAAACAGATGAAAAAGGGATGGCAACCAGAAAATCATCCGGCGCTGTGATGAATACGATTGCAGAATCTATCCCTGAGATCGTTGGAGGTTCAGCAGATTTAGCGCCATCTAATAACACCTGGTTAAAATCCAGCACAGCTTTTCAATCGGATAATCCCTCCGGAAGAAATATCCATTTTGGTGTGCGAGAAAATGGAATGGGATCAATCGTTAATGGATTAGCGTACCATGGTGGTATGCTGCCGTACGGTGCGACTTTTTTAGTGTTTTCTGATTATATGCGACCAGCAGTGCGTATCTCAGCTCTCTCGCATTTACAGACAATCTGGATTTATACACATGACAGCATCGGTCTAGGAGAAGATGGACCTACTCACCAACCTATTGAACATCTCGCATCTTTGCGAGCAATCCCAAATTTATCAGTTATTCGACCAAGTGATGCGAATGAAGTGCGTGAGGCCTGGATCTCGGCTATTAAAAAGAGATCAGGACCTACAGCGCTTATTTTTAGCCGCCAGAATCTTCCAACAATTGACCGGTCAAAATTCGCTTCAGCGGAAGGGCTGCATAAAGGGGCATATGTGATTGCAGAACTTGGGGAAAACCGCCCAGATATAATTCTTATGGCAAGTGGATCAGAGGTGCAGTTGATCATTGGCGCTGGTCAAAAATTAGCCGAAGAAGGATATGGTGTCCGGATGGTGTCTTTCCCATGTTGGGATCTATTTGAAAAACAATCGCAGGCATATATAGATTCTGTTTTAGATCCGTCAGTTTCTGCAAGATTATCAGTAGAAGCGGGCATTGGCTTAGGATGGGAAAAATGGGTGGGTGACAAAGGTGCAATTTTATCAATTGAAACCTTTGGCGCATCTGCTCCGGGAAACAAGCTTTTTAAAGAATATGGCTTCACTGTAGAAAATGTGTATCGAACTGTAAAAAAATTGTTAGGTAAAGGGAGTGAATAATGCGCGTAGCTGTAGGTTGTGATCATGCAGGATATATTATCAAAGATGCAGTAATTAATGCTATTGGAGATGCTGGGCATGAACCGATTGATTTCGGAACGACAAATACGGAAAGAGTTGATTATCCTGATTATGCAGAAAAAGCTGGCGGAGCAATAATCAATGGACAAGCAGATCGCGGAATCGTGATTTGTGGATCGGGCGTTGGCGTCTGTATCACAGCGAATAAAATAAAAGGAATATATGCTGGACTGATCAGCGATATTTATTCTGCTCATCAGGGTGTAGAACATGACGAGATGAATGTGATGTGTTTAGCAGGGCAGATGATTGGACCGGTTTTAGCTCGAGAACTCGTTTTCAGTTTTTTAAATGCCCAACCAATGGATGTGGAGAGATATAAAAAAAGAATCAGGAAAATAAAAAAAATAGAGAAAGAATTCTTTAAATGAACCGAAGTAAAAAGCTTCATCAGCTAAACCAATCAATCTGGTTTGATAATATTGACCGAAATCTAATAAAAAATGGGTGGTTGAAGGATCAGATTGAGAAAGAAGTTATTTTTGGTCTAACCTCTAACCCATCAATATTCAAAAAAGCAATAACCATTGGTAATACTTATTCTTTAGATATTCAATCCATGAGTTGGGCAGGGTTGGATACCAAATTAATATATGAGAACTTGGTTTTAGAAGATATTAGAGGTGTATCTGATCTGTTATATCCAACATACAAAGCAACGGATCAAGTTGATGGTTATGTAAGTTTAGAAGTGGATCCTGCATATGCCGATGATCCCGAACTTACTATCAAAGAAGCAAAAAGACTATGGAAACTTGTTGATCGAGAAAACCTGATGATAAAAATTCCCGCAACTCGAGTGGGGATACCCGCTATTAAAGAATTGATAGCATCCGGGATCAATGTAAACGTTACTTTAATATTTTCTGTTAATAGATATTTTGACATCATGAATGCTTATTTTTCCGGGCTAGAGGAAAGAATTAAAAATAACTTACCAATTAACTATATTCATTCTGTTGCCTCCTTTTTTGTATCCCGTTTGGATGTGAAAATTGAATCGAAGGTGGCGGAAATTATTCAATCGGGAAAAGTGAAGGAAAATGATGTTCAACCTTATCTTGGAAAGCTAGGTATCCTGAATGCTCTTTATGCCTATGAAGAATTCGATATTTCAAAAAGCACAGAACGATTTAAAAAAATTGCCGAGAAAGGCGGAAACATTCAGCGGCCCCTTTGGGCATCAACTGGCACGAAAAACGCAAACTATTCAGATGTGCTATATATTGAGGGATTACTCTTACCTTATACAGTAAATACCGTACCACCAAAAACCCTGAATGCCTTTTTAGATCATGGTAAATGTGAAGTGGTTGACTATTCATCTGGTAAAAGCGAGTTTGAAATCATAGAAAATAAGCTGGAAAACTTAGGTGTCAACATTGAAGAAGTGTGGATTGAACTAGAAGAAGAAGGTGTTGCTGCATTCATTGCTGCCCAGGACGATCTCCTTGAAGCAATTAATAATCAACGCGATTATTTCCAAAGATCTTTGGGCGGCTTAGATGCTCAAGTAGAAGAACGAATAAAAACTATTAAATCCAAAAATTTTCCAACTAAATTTTTCGCTCCGGATGCGGCGCTTTGGACACAAGAACCATCTGAAGTGGATGAAGTTCTGCACCGATTGGGATGGATTGATGCACCTATATTAAGTAGACAAGTTGTTGATAAAGCAGATAATCTTCTAAAGGAACTTAAAAAAGATGGGTTCACTCATGCGCTGGTACTCGGCATGGGTGGATCGTCTTTGGCCCCGGAAGTTTTCAGTAAAGTATTTCAAGATGAGAAAACATCAGAAGAAAGAGGATTAGCTCTCTCAATTTTAGATACAACAGATCCAATCCAAATTGATGAAAAGGTACATAAAATACCAGTAGGAAAAACACTTTTTATAGTCAGCAGTAAATCTGGAACAACTGCTGAAGTTAAAGCACTTCTCGCCTATTTTTGGAAATTAGTGGAAAAAGCGGTTGAACAATCACCAGGAGAGCATTTTATTGCGATTACAGATCCTGGAACCCCGCTGGAGAAATTGGGTTTGGAAAGGAAGTTCCGGAAACTTTTCTATGCTGATCCGAATGTTGGTGGCCGATATTCTGCGCTGATTGCTTTTGGAATCATCCCAGCAGTATTGGCTGGGATTGATGGACATAGACTCCTTAATGCTGCTGATCATATGTGCATAAAATGCAGCCAATCATCACCTGTAGAAAAAAACCCTGGATTTGCTTTAGGATCAGTTATTGCAGAAGCATATTTCAATAATCGTGATAAAGTTACAATTCTCACTGATCCTATCTACAGCGCTTTTGGCTCCTGGTTGGAACAGCTTATTGCAGAAAGTAGTGGAAAATCTGGTAAAGGAATACTCCCGATTGACAGGGAACCAATAGTTTCTGCAGCAAATTACTCAAATGATCGGGTTTTTTATTACTTACATACCAGCGGAAAGCTGGATGGGTTGGTTGACTCTTTGGTTGATCTAAATCATCCGGTTATTGTTTCTTATTTAGATGATAAATTTGACCTTGCGGCTGAAATTTATAAATGGGAGATTGCTATTGCGGCAGCTTGTAGTTTTATTCAGGTAAATCCTTTCAACCAACCAAATGTGCAAGAGAGTAAATCAATCACCCATGGGATGATAAGCGCATATAAGCAAAATCCGATTCTAGAGGAAAGAAATCTTATTTTCTCAAATAGCGAGTATTCTTTTTATGGAAGCATGGGGATAAAAAAAACAATACAGGAAATAGCTGAAGAATTCTTTAAAATTAATGCAGGTGATTATATAAGCATAAACGCATTTCTACCGAGAATTGAAACGTATAAAAGCGTTCTTCAACAGTTAAGAAAGCATCTTCTAAATACCTATTCTGTCCCTGTAACCCTTGGATTTGGGCCAAGGTTTCTACATTCTACTGGGCAGCTTCATAAAGGCGGAAAGAATAATGGACTGTTCCTCATTATTTCGCAAAATACACAGATTGATTTCAAGATTCCTGGTGAGGGAATGAATTTTAGCATATTAGAAAAAGCGCAAGCGTTGGGTGATATGCAAGCGCTTGAACAGAATAACCGCCGTGTACTGCGCATTCACTTGGAAAAAAATACCTTGCTTGAAAATGATTTAATTAGACTCTTTCAATAATACGGAAAAAAATTGTTAATTATTTTTCATTGCCAAGTCCAAAGCCCCAAAAATTCCCGAGTCGTCTTTTAATTGGGGCGGGGTGATTAATTCGCTAATATGATCTTCAAGATATTTACTCTTAATATAATTGTTTAATACATGCTGGGTTTTTCGTTGAATTTTTTCAAATAAATGGATTTGATGCATTACACCGCCACCAAGGATGATCTTCTGGGGGGAAACGGTGCAAATCAAGTTCATTAAAGCTAAACTGATATAGTCAGCCTCGAGTTCCCATGCCATATGGTGTTTGGGTATTAAATGGGGGGGAATATGCCATCTTTCTTCCAGCGCTGGGCCACTTGCTAATCCTTCAAAGCAATCGCGGTGATAAGGGCAAATTCCAACAAAAGGGTCAATTCGCTTATCATGAGGAATTTTAATATGCCCAAATTCTGGATGTACCAACCCATGGACTAATTCCCCATTTATAATGAATCCCCCCCCTATTCCTGTTCCAATTGTT
>Ga0307422_1001274_pt1 | contig 13326 bp, 12 predicted proteins | sample SalMarWE160290MG_FD_202153 | JGI IMG/M metagenome (GOLD analysis project Ga0307422, IMG submission 202153) | Salt marsh sediment microbial communities from the Plum Island Ecosystem LTER, Massachusetts, United States - WE1602-90 | ecosystem: Environmental > Aquatic > Marine > Intertidal zone >...
GAATTTATAAAGTAATCCGTCATCCTTTATATCTGGGCTGGATTTTATCAGTATTTATCACCACAATACTCTTATATCCACACTGGATATTCATAACAGCTGGAATTCCGGGAATAGTCGCTATCTATCTGATTTCAATAGAAGAAGAGCGTTCCAATATTAAACAGTTCGGAAGAAGCTATAAAAGCTATATGAAAAAGGTTCCCAGAATTAATCTTATTCTGGGTTTTATCAGGATACTTAAAAAAAATAATTAATAAACCACTAGCCCTTTTTCAAAAACCGAAAATATACCTCTATATCTCTTCAGCCAGTGTAGACCTGGAAAGAGAAGTGTGCTTAACGCCCTTTATAGATTTTAACTTGGATTCCAATTGATATATCTCACTGATTTTTCCCCTGACTACTATTACTTCAAGGCACATCCTCGAGTCAAGATGAATATGCTGGGTTGAAATAATGACCTTATGATAATCATGCTGGATATCCACCAGATTATCCATAAGTTCCCTCTTGTGATGGTCAAAAACCAGTACTATTGCACCTGCTGCATTTTTATCCGCCTTTAGCCATTGCTCTTCAACAAATTCCTTCCTGATCAAATCCCGCAGTGCTTCCGAGCGATTGGTATAATTCTTTGATTTGATATAACCGTCAAACTTTTCTAACAGATCATCCTCAATCGAAACACCGAATCTTTTAATATTATTCATATAGATTATTGTAATTTTAATAAACTAATTTATTTAATTTATTATTGCACATTTTATTTTATTATTCATTATTTAAAAGTTCTTTACAACTGCTTCTGTTAAGATCGTATTTATAATTTTAGCCAATATTGCTGGTGACTCCGAATAACACTATTGTGAAATCATGTTTTAGAAATGATTAAATATTTTTACACCTAAATCCTATAGATAATATCTATATAACTTCTTAAGATAGAAACATATTGGTATGAACCCCTATATCAGAATACTTACCGGCTTTGTATATCTTTCAGCCATAATTGATACATTCAGCCGGAAGATTGTATGCTATGCCATTGGAAGGACCCTGGCCACTAAACTACCACTTGGAGCACTCAAGATGGCCATAGGAAGTAGAAATACAGATAATCTTATTCACCATTCCGATCAGGGTATCCAGTACTGCATCTAAACGTATATAGATTTTTTAAATACAAATGGTATTTTAATATCAATATCTACCAAGGGCAGTCCCTATGACAATGCATTTATCGAATCATTTTTTTAAACACTTAAAGAAGAAGAGGTATATCTCTGGGAATATGAGACCTATATTGATGTAACCAGCCGAATTCCGTATTTTATAGAGGATGTCTATAACAGTAGGAGGCTTCATTCTTAACTTGGCTATTTACCAACTGAGGAATTTGAAGATATATTTATTAAAAATAAATCCTGTGATCTTATTGTGACTTAAGATAGAAAGGTGTCCAGTTTTTGTGGTTCATACCATTACTTCTTACCCCCGGTTCTATTAACCTTTCAGTACCATAGTATTTAATCGTTCGTTTAGGAATATCTATATCATATTCTATCCTTAACTTATCAAGAACTTCTTTCTTTGTTAGTATGTACCTTCAATCTTTAAATCTTCTTCAACCTTTATCAAGACCTCGGTAATATTTTCATCCTCTATTATATTATTTTTTTCCATATATTCATCTGAAAACTGTATTGTTTTGAGGACTATTGACAATATTTCTCCAAATTCTCTATCTTTCTTACTTTCCTTACTGTTCCACCAGTTCTTTTAATATCAAGCCAAATCCTTAAAAGTTCTTGTGCTTTGCTTTTACCTATTACAAGTGATCCCATAGTTATTATCTGGCAATCATTTGATAGTATTGATCTCTGGGTTGAATATATATCATGGCAACAGGCAGCTCTTATCCCCTTAAACTTATTTGCTGATATAGCCATTCCTATACCTGTACCGCAAATAAGTATTCCCCTGTCAAAATCACCTGACTGAACAACTTTTGCTACTTCAGCAGCTTTGTCTGGATAATCCATTGGGGTACTGTCATAAACACCAAAATCCTTATACTCTATATTCTTTTCTTTTAATACTTCAATAAGACTGTTTTTTAGTTCAACTCCTATTTCGTCACATCCTATAGCTACAATCATTTACTGCTCCTTTAAGGCTTATTTAAATATGTTTTTAAATTTCATTTTCAATTATCTTCATAAATTTAATTAATTCTATACTAGGACTTAGCATAATTTATTAACTCATCATATTAGCTCCATAAATCATAAAAATTAGTACAGGTTGTAAAATTAAAGCCATCATCTATACAGAGCCCTATATACCTGTCAAATTCTTCCAGCATCTTTTGACCGCAATTTTTTGATAATTCCGGTTTAAAATAAAAAGTGCCTTCATCATATTCAAATTTGTTTGGCATAACTTCAAATTCCCAAGGATGAAGATAAAAGAGAAGCACTGGTTTATCAGTTAATTCACTTTGTCTCCCTAATATAAATTTTTGATGCTCAAAGACAAAATCTGCACCAAGTAGTCTTAATAAAGGCCACTGGTCATTTTTGCAAAAGAATTTGCTATAATCATTTTCTTCATCTAAAAAGGCAAAATTTGGAATCTCTAGTATTTTCATATTTCCTTTATTTAGCCAATTTTTTTCGGACGGATGATAAGGTATTAATTGTTTTTTATAAGTAGCAACAGAGTAAGAAGCATCAACCTTAAATCCTAATTTTTCAAGTACTTTTATTTGTTCCTGACCCTGCCAAAGTCTGGGGGCTCTGAAGCTTTTGAGATTAAGATTCGTAACATCTTTTATTATTTCAATATTTTTTAATAATCTATTTTCAAGTTCCTCTTCTAATAGAGGATTATCACAAGGCATGTTAAAACTTGCCTTTCCTACAGTTTCATGTCTAAAGCTGTGGCATCCTACCTCATGACCCTCTTCTAAAATCTTAAAAATTTTTTCCTTATTATGTTGAGCGGCTTCACCTGTAAAAAAGAATGTGGCCTTGACTCCATATCTATTTAATAAATTTAATATTTTATCAGTTCCTAGTTTGATTCCCTTATATGTTTTAAGGTAACTACCTATATCAGTTTCCATATCAAACCCAAAAATAATATATTTATTCATAATATTTACCTCCAAATTATCAAATAATAGAAAAGACGCTCTACTTTCTTTTATCTTTTAATACTTTATAGATAGTTCTTATAGATTTTTAGTAAAAAATTTCGTATATTCTGAATATTTATTAGAAATCTTTATTAATAGGTTTTAGAATGTCCTCATTGGATAATTAACCAATCTCTCAGTTTCACCCTTATCATTTATTAAGAATGGATTTTCAAAAGCAAAACCGTGTAGTTTTGGATATCCATATATACCAATATCTATCATCATTGCAATATTCTTCGGTATAGTTCCTTCATTGTATTGAGTGAAAGGCCTTGCCTCCAGACATTCTGTTATGCCTGTACCATGGGCTACACTATATAGTTGATACTTTGCCAGATTATGTTGCTTAAAATAATTTCTTGCAGCTAAATCCACATCTTTCTCTAGTCCTCTATAAATAAATTTTTCAACTGCAAGTTTGTAAGCTCTTAATCCATGTTCTAAAAACTGTATTTGTTCCTTAGTTCCTTTCCCACCAGCTATAACCATCCGCCTTGCTACGGAGGCATACCCCTCATATCTACAGCTTACTCCAATACTAATAAATTCACCTGGTTTGATAACTTTGTTTGTACTACGCCCGATAATGGTATTTATTCTTTCCCCAGAGAGTACAAAAGTATCAAAACCATATGAAGATGCACCCATTTTCTTCATAACATAATCACCAATTGCAGCTAATTCCAATTCGGTCTTGCCAGGTTCTACTGATTCCACAATTGCCTTAACAGCTTCTTCTGCTATACGGTTGGATACTCTCAGTACCTTTTGTTCATTAATACTCTTCATGAATCTCAATTCAAAATATAGAATATCACTTGCATCAATAAATTCTACTTCATTATCTAAATGTTTCTGCATTAATGCCATATTTCCTGTCGTTACTACATCATCTTTTGTAAGTATAGCCACTCTCCTAATTGGGTCGCAGAACAATTCTTTAAGAACTTCATCTATACTTACAGTTTCTGTTATGGGGTAATCTTCCAATGGTAATTGTAATTCAGTAACTATCTTTATTTCTCCATATTTAACCATTTCTTTAGCAAATGTATAACCTTCTGGTCCACATAATATAAACATCTTTTCCTGTGAGATAAGCAAAATTGTATTTTCTAGTTGAGGATCATATCCAGAAAGATAAAAAACATCTCCAGGCATATGCGGAGTTCCATATGCAATTCCAATATCTGCATCAAAATCAAGAAGTCTTTTCCTTAATTTTTTTACCCTTTCCTCATATTCTTTCACTGGAATTGTTACACTAGTATCAACTTCTGGTACGTTATTTAAATTATAAACCATCTTTACTTCCTCCTATATCTTTTTCATATTGACTTCACAAAAGATAAAAAATAAATATATAGGTTCTATTATTAAACAATTCATAATATTGCCTTATTTAGACTTAGATCTCTCTCCAGTAATTATCATGGCTACGATTTCATCAACAGTAATATCTTCCTTTCTTACTGTACCTACTAGCTTACCGTTTTTCATTACCATAAACCGATCTGCTAACTCATAAACCTCTTTTATATTATGTGATATAATAATAACTGAGATTCCAATGTCTTTAAGTTTAAGAATAGAATCATTGACTCTCTTTGTTTCTCTTACTCCTAATGCAGCTGTAGGTTCATCCATGATTATAACTTTGGCATCAAAATAGACTGCTCTACTTATTGCTACCATCTGCCTTTGACCACCTGATAAATTCCGTACTATTTTCCTTATATTTAAAGAGATATCAAAACTATTTAATAAATCCTCAGCTTTCTGGCGCATAGCTCTAAGATTCATTGCTCCTAATAAACCTAATATATGTCTTCGGCGAATTTCACGACCCATAAAGATATTTGATGGTATATCAAGATTGTCCATTAAAGCTAAGTCTTGGTAAATCATTTCAGTTCCTAATTTTCGAGCGTCCATAGGATTTTCAATTTTTTCTAATTTCCCATTAACGAAAATTCTTCCATAATCGGCAGTATAAGCTCCTGATAATATTTTTAATAAGGTAGTTTTTCCAGCACCATTATCACCTACTAAGACTAATATCTCTCCTTTATACAACTCAAAACTAATATCATCCACAGCACAGATTCCACCAAATCTTTTAGTTATATTTTCCATCCTAATAACTACTTCATTTGTTTTGGAATTTAATACCATATCTTATTCTCCCTGATTCAAAATTAATCTTTATCCTTAGTTATTACTGCTTTATCCGCTAACACAGCTACAAGTACAATTCCACCTGTAACAACAGTCTGATAAAATGATGCAACACCCCAAAGATTTAAGGCATTACTTACTACTCCCAGCATAAGAGCTCCTAGCAGTGTTCCAAATATTGAACCTTTTCCTCCAGATAGTGAATTACCACCGATTACAGCTGCAGCAATAGCAATAAGTTCATAACCTGAACCTACATTTGGCTGCCCACTTCCCAATCGTGCAGCTAAGACAACACCGGCAATGCCACATAATAAACCACAAAAACCATATACTAGAAGTTTAACCTTTTTTATTGCTACCCCACATAGCCTAGCCGATTCCTCATTACCCCCTATACCAAGAACATACCGTCCAAAAGTAAATTGTGTTAATATAAAATGCCCAAAAATATAAACTACAAATGCTATGATTATCGGAATTGGAATTTTAAGAAAAAATCCTCGACCAATTGTAATGAATTGATCTGATAGATCTGAAATAGCTCTCCCACCTGATAAAATCAAAGCTAAACCACGAATTAAATACATTGTCCCAAGGGTAGCAACAAATGGTAATACTCTTCCATAAGCAATTATTAAACCATTAAGTAATCCAAGAGCAACACTAACGATTAGTGCTATTAAAATTGCAATAGTAAGTGGGATATTATAATTTTTTAATGCCATTGTTACAATTATTCCACTCATTGCAAGGATTGAACCTACGGAAATATCTATTCCTCCAGAGATAATAACAAATGACATCCCCACTGCAATAATACCAGTTACTGATACTTGACGAAGAACATTTAAGAAATTTGTAACAGATAAAAAAGATGGGAGTAGAAACCCATTTACAATACATAATATAAAAAGTAATATTATTAATGCTATAATTGTACGATATTTAATAAAAAAATTTTTAAAAGATTGCATTCTTTGTTTTTCTGATAAATCAAAGTTATTTGTTTTTACCAATTTTAATTCCCATCTTTCTTATCATATTATTATAATATTACCTGTTGGGAAATCTCCCAACAGGTAATATTATTTAACATAAGTGAATTAATATCCTAAATCCTCCCATAGTTTGATTAATGGTTCAACATTGTCTGGGAGAGCCAATGTCATAGGTGTATTTATCACTTTTTCAATTTCACCAGTTTCCAGATATCTTAAACCTTGTTCAACTCCATATTCTCCCATCAGGTCAAATCTTTGTGCTACATCCGCTGATATTTGACCATCTCTTACAGCTCTTAAAGCATCTGCAATACCATCTAATCCCACTAAGATAATATCATCACGTCCAGCAGCTTCAGCAGCACCCGCTGCACCCAAGATCATGGAGTCACATTCACCAAAAACAGCTTGAATATCAGGATGTGCTGTAAGAATATCCTCCATTACCGTGTAGCCCTCATCCATTTCCCAGTTCGCTACACCTTCTGTAACTATTTCTATCCCTGGATATTCAGCAATTTTGCCAGTAAATCCGTCATACCGTTCTAACTCAACTGGATTACCTAGCATACCTCTTATTACTGCTACTTTACCTTCACCATTAAGCTGTTCTGCAACATATTCTCCAGCCATTGCGCCACCTTGAACATTGTCTGACCCAATAAAACTGATTGTTTTTTCAGATCCTAGCGGTGAATCAAGGATTATTACTGGAATTCCTGAATCAACTATTGATTCTACAACAGGAAGAATAGCCGATGCCTCCGCAGGAACTATCACCAATAAATCTATGCCTTTAGTAGCTAAGTCCTCGGTTTTTGATACTTGCTCTTCATAAGCACCTTCCGCGGAAATAGTTAATACAATAATATTAACACCAAGTTCTTCTGCTTTGGCTTTTGCTGCAGCTTCACATATTAACCAGCTAGGATCTACTAAAGATTTAAGTACCATTCCAATAGTATATTCCTCTACAGCTGCTTCTTCTTCAGTAGCTGCTTCTTCTTCAGTAGCTGCTTCTTCTTCAGTAGCTGCTTCTTCCTTACAACCTGTAAGTGAAAGAGTTGCTGCCATAGAAATAGCTATCACCAATACTAATAACCACAATAATAATTTTTTCATTCTTTTCTCCTTTTCTTTCATTATAACTATAATTCTATTATAATCTCGTTAGACTTGTTTCTAATTAATGTTTGACTATGCAATTACGTCTATATTTAGAAACAAGTCTCCTTTATTGAAACATAATCATCCTCCTTTCAAAAATTAATATTTGTTTTTATTGATTTATCCCCAAATGGTTTCAGAAGATGAGTATAATAAGGAAAGACTCATAAATGAAAAATCATCCTCATCGAATCTCAATATTATCCCTCATTTCTAAATACCTTTATAAAAATAAATAAAAAAACCATAAAGAGACTTTTTATCTCATAAATTATAGATACCTATATTATCAACTGGTTTTCTATTAATACTTCTATCGAAAAATATGTCAGATTTATCATCACTATGAGATGAAAATTCAGACAAAACTGCACCTTCTGGACCACCTTGAAACCAATGATAAATATTTGGTTCCAACTTATACTGATCACCAGGTTTCAATATGACTTCATTAAAAACAGTAAATCTATCCTTATATTTATCTGGAATCTTTGCTCTTCTTTTTTTAGTTTCTGGACCTTCCAAATATAAATAAACTTCTCCCCACCTACACCTAAATGTCTCTTCCTTTCCTAATAATTTAACTTTATCAGGATGTTTATGTTGAGGACATATCTGATAAGGAAGTAATGAAATTTCTTTTGCACATACTCTCATTGTATTAATATAAATCAGTACGGTTATTCCAATGTTGTAGAAATCATTCAAACCAAAATCTGTAATCTCTAAATTTTTAAACTCTTCTTTTCTTATAACAATCTTTGACTTATCGTAAATCTCAATTGCTTTTTTCTTAGCTAATTCTTTTTCTTCTACTTTCATAAACTAAATACTTCTCTAATTGTTTATTTTCTTACAAGATTCTCTAATTATTAATCTAGTTGGTAATATTTTTCTCATTGGCTTTTTTCTAGCAGCTATCGGATCTTTTAATATTGTCAACAATCTTTTTGCACCTTTACTACCTAATTCAAATTTAGGTTGTTCTACAGTTGTTAGTGGTGTTTTAAGTATAGATGCTACCGGAATATTGTCATATCCAATAATTGAAATGTCTTCAGGAATTCTTAAACCTGCTTCGTTTATGGCTCTTATTGCCCCAATTGCTAAGGAATCGTTTCCTGCAATAAACGCAGTATATTTATTACCACTTTCTATAATTCTTTTTACTTCTTTATAACTTCCATGCTCATTAATTAGTGGTTTTGAAATAGATGAATAATTAGGAGAAATCTTGTATTTTCTTATTATATCCTTAAATGCTCTAACTCTTTCTCCAGCACTAAATACTTCTGCTACTGTTAAAAAATAGATTTTCCTATGACCGAGTTTCACCAAATATTCTATAGCTAACAAACCTCCCTTGTAATCATCTGCTGTAACATAGTTAATATCTTGAATATCGCTACTTAGTGATACAAGAACATAAGGAACATTTATTATGTTTGAATTTAATATTTTCTCGTTAAAATTTATTGTTGTTATGATTAGGCCATCAATTCCTTTTCCTAACAGCACTTTGATATACTTATTACCAATATCAGTAGCATATGATGTATTTACAACGATTACACTATAATCTTCTTTTTCGCATTCTGTAATAACACCTTCAGTCACTATGGAATAATAAGGATTAATAATATCCCCAATAATTAAACCTATAGTTTTAGATTCTCTTGTTCTTAATCCTCTTGCAAAAAAGTTTGGTTGAAAATTATATTTTTTAATAATAGCTAAAATTTTCTCCCTTGTTTCTTCATTAACATGTTTTTCATTATTAATAACTCTTGAAACAGTTTTGTGAGATACACCAGCTAACTCGGCTAATTTTTTTATAGTAATTCTTTTATTATTATCACCCATGATATTTCAATTAATCCGGATATTTATTAATATATTTATGTATATGTGCAAATGAATCTTTAAGCTTCTCATATAAGCGATTATATACTCTATAAATCTCATTATATTTCTTAACATTTTCAACAATCGGAGAATATACTTTTTCTATACTTAGAAACGCATTTGAGGCATCTTTCAATGAGCTATAAAGACCTAATGAAACTGCCCCTAATATGCAAACTCCTAGACTTGCTCCTTCTTTTGTTGACATCTTAATGATTTTCTTATTAAAAACATCAGAGTATATCTGACACCAAAGATTACTCTTAGATCCCCCACCAGAAATAATTAACTTATTTATTCTTATATCCTTCCTTTTAAAAACTTCGTAACAATCTCTTTGTGCAAACGCTGTACCTTCCATAATTGATCTTATGATATGATTTTTGTTCGTCTTTAAATTAAGTCCGATCAATGCTCCCTTTGCTTTTGAATCACAATGAGGTGATCTTTCACCAATTAAATATGGAAGAAATATTAATCCACTTCCTCCGATAGGGACCTCTTTTATCTTCTTCTCTAATAAATCATATTTGTTATTGTCAATATATTTTTTATAATCTAAATAACTCATATTAGAATCAAAATTTTTATCCATTATATTAAAATTTAAACCTAACTTATCTAAACCCCAATTTAATGATGCTGTGAGAGAAATGACTACCTGTTCGGAACAAAAACCTCTCCCCGGGTATCTGAATAAATCAAAACTTCCATCATTAACTAAATATTGATCTAAATAAACCAATAAATCTCCGCCAGTTCCTAATTTAACTAGACAATCACCGTTATTTATAACTCCATTTCCAATCATTTCCCCAGCAGTATCAGCAACTCCAGCAAGAATAGGTATCCCTGCTGGTAAATTTAACATATCAGCCATTCTTCTAGACAAGATACCCGAAAAATTACCAGATTGTTCAACATCAGGCATAAGTGATAAGTTTAATCCTAACTTTGTTAATAAGCTCCTTGACCATTTTCCTTTTTTAACATCAAAGCATAATGTTCCTGATGCATCTGTTTCATCTGTACTTAAAACGTCAGAAAACATATATTTTATATAGTCTTTTGCAAGACAAAATTTTCTTATTTTTTTAAAATTTTCTGGTTCATTATTTTTTACCCATAAAATCTTCGGCAAACTAAACGAATTAAGCGGCCTATTGGAAGTATATTTCAAAATATTTTCCATACCTATTGTGTTTGATAAGTAATTACATTCTTTTATACTTCTTTGGTCATTCCATAATATTGATGGCCTAATAACTTTATTATTTCTATCTAATAAAACGATTGAGTGCATCTGTCCTGAAAATCCAATGCATAAAATATTTTTAATATTTATCTTACTCTTACCCACCAAATCTTTAATAACTTCTATCGTACTGTTTAACCATGTTTTAGGTTCTTGTTCGGCCCAATTGGGAAATGGGTAGTTAGTATTATAAGCTATCTCTGAAGATCCTTTTATTTTACCTTTTGTATTAACCAACAAAGCTTTAGTACTTGAAGTGCCAATACATATTCCAAGCAAAAATTTTTCTTCTTTTTTCATTTTATTAGAAATCCCAATTCCTTCCTTCAATTCATATTAACAAACTCCTCAACCTGTACTGCAATTTCGTCATATTGGAGACCATAGTAACTTAATACATCATCATATGGGCCCTCAATAGCAATATTGCTATCAAAGCCAATTTTTAACAATCTTGCATTACAATTTTCGCTTAATACATCTGCAATACCACTTCCTAAACCATTTATAATGGAGTGTTCCTCAATAGACACTATTTTTTTAGTTTTTTTTGCTGATTTTAGAATTAATTCCCTGTCTAGAGGTTTAATAGTATGCAAATTAATTATCTCAGAATCTATTTTTCTTTCTTTTAATAATATTGAGGAATTTATTGATTTTGAAACCATGGGACCACAAGCAACAATGGTCACATCATTTCCTTCTTTTATTAATTGTCCTTTTCCAATTCTAAATTTTAATTTATTTCTTATTATTTTTAGTGGTAATTTTTTATGTGCTCTAATATATACAGGACCTGATATTTTTACTGATTCTAAAATAGCATTTTTAAAATCAAGAGAGTCTGCAGGATCGATAATTGTCAAATTTTTAAGATTTCTTAGAACTCCAATATCATCAATAGATACATGTGTTGGTCCTTGTATAGAGTAAGACATCCCTGCTCCCCTTCCAATTATTACAACATTTAGATTAGGCCGCGCTATATCATTTCTTATTTGTTCAAAACATCTCATTGTGGCAAAAGTGGCAATTGTACAAAAAAATGGTTTTTTACCCATAAATGCCATCCCTGCAGCATGACTGCAAGCATTTTGTTCTGCAATTCCAAATTCAAAAAACCTTTCGGGATATCTTTCCTTGAATTTTTTTGCTCCTGCACCAATGTATGAATCTGCAGAAATAAATACAACTTCTCTATTTCTTTCTGCCAATTCAACAAATACATCCTCAAAAACTTTCGCAGCATTTATTGTGATAATTTTTTCTAAATTGTTATTTTCCAACTTTCTCCAATTCCTTTTTTCTATTTTTTTCTATACTAATAATAGCCTCATCACAGCTTTTTTCATTAGGTACCCAGTTATGGTATTCAATTTTGGATTCAGCAAAATAAATACCTTTTCCTTTTATTGTATTTGCGATAATACATGTTGGTTGGTCTTTTCTATATGGAGCAGATGATAGTGCTATATATATCTGCTTAATATCATTACCATTAATTTTCTTTGTTATCCATCCGAAACTAGCTAATTTATCTTCAAAGGGTTCGATAGGCATTACTTCCTTGGTATACCCTTCTGCTTGCAATCCATTTACGTCAATTATTGCAATTAAATTATCAAGTCTATACTTGGCTGCGCTCATAATAGCTTCCCAAACAGAACCCTCAGCCATTTCTCCCTCTCCTAATAATACATAGACTTTCCTATTTGATGTTTCTCTTTTCAGTACAATAGCTATACCTCCAGCAACTGATAGTCCATGACCCAAGGATCCCAAAGCAAATTCAATTCCTGGTAGTTCATTATTTGGATGGGTTGGAATTTTTGTTCCCATCTGATTATAAGTCCAAAGTATTTTTTCATCAAAATACCCTTCTGACTGTAAAACTGTATATAAAGCAATTGCTTTATGAGCAGCAGATAGGATAAAAATATCTCTATTTTCCCACTTGGGGTCTTTAGGATTATGTTTAAGAATTTCACCATACAACACTGTTAGAATATCTAATGATGATAGTGCTCCTCCCACATGAGCTACTCCACATTTTTTCATTATTTCAACAACTCTTATTCTATTGTTATAGCTTTTGTTTATAAGATTTCTGATTATCATCTTTTCTGATATTAATTCTTACTAAATTCTATAACTAAAGTATAAATTCATAAGAAATATGTTCACGTTGTCAGACCACGTTATCATATCTTTTTTTTAATGTCAATAATCAATGAAAATAATTTAATAAAAATGTTTTTTTTCTTTGCCAGAAACCAGAAGCAAGGGGTGCTATGAATACCATTCGGGTGATTATATATCAGTGAGTTGAACAAAATTGAAGGTAGTTTTACTATTTATACTAAAATCAATGAAAAATTGTAGTCTGGCCATATCGGACGAAGTTAGGACCAGGATTATTGGTTCAGACAAGGATATTTTTATACCTGAATTATCGATATAATTAATAATTCCAAATTAATATAAGTAATCTTGCTCTGTTATATCTCTGAAGCAGTATGCATGGAACATTGACAATAAGAGCATAAACTATCATTATTATGCCTGCCCACCATATGTTCCATAGGAAAAAAATCGGAGCAGGTATAATCGTA
>Ga0307422_1001279_pt1 | contig 13264 bp, 13 predicted proteins | sample SalMarWE160290MG_FD_202153 | JGI IMG/M metagenome (GOLD analysis project Ga0307422, IMG submission 202153) | Salt marsh sediment microbial communities from the Plum Island Ecosystem LTER, Massachusetts, United States - WE1602-90 | ecosystem: Environmental > Aquatic > Marine > Intertidal zone >...
TGCGATCGCCATCCGGTTGGGGATGTGGGACTGGGGGCAGGGGCTGCATTTCCAATATTTTGGAGTTCCTTACGCAAATTTCTGGGCGTGGTTCTGGGTTGTCGTATCCTTTTCCACAGGCTTGCGCTGGTTGACCTCACTAACGCAGGGTTTTTGGCGCTGGTTGGCGCCCTTTGGGGCAGTCTTGATTGGGCTGGCAGGAGTGCTTACCGCCAACGCATTCATTGTTTATATCGTGCCCCGCCAGTATTACGAGCTGACAATTGGTTTTCCTCTCGGCATCTCTGTATTGCTTGTATTATTGCACTGGCCCAAGTTCACTGGCCGCCCGCCTGCTCCGCCAGCTTTCTGGGTGCCATTTGGTTTTCACGCTTATTTTTTAACAGCCGGCCTGCTGTCAGGTACTATTCTTGATCCGCCAATACTATTGGCTGTCAGTATTTTTATGTTTTCAATCTCATTGTATTTACACCGTTCCGCACCGCGAGGTCAGAAAGCATAATGTTGAAATGGCTTTCATTTGGTCAGGCAAACGCCCATACAGTGGCTGCCTTGTATGCAGCTCAGCCTTACTATGAAGAGCATTCCCTTTCTATCAACCTCCATTTTTCACATCTCGATTCAGTATCATACAGGTTACTGCGGCGGGCGCATTTCCTCCGAGATAAGTGATTTGTAGGTCTTCCCGGCCATTTGTTCTTCAAATTCCTTCCGCACTTTTTTCAGGTTCTCTTTATCCGTGTATAAGGCAGCCGCCGTTAATGCCAACGCTTTAGCCCCGTGCATCATTCCTTTGTGCCCAATGGACATGCCTCCGCAGGCAGTATTCACCCAGGAGTGCCCTGGACTGCAGGTTGGGAAGCAGGTGGTGTTAAACGCGCCGGTTGGCACTACCTGGCTGAGGTCCCCCACGTCTGTCGCACCTTTATACACGATCCCCGCATCCATCGCCGGAAAATTCGCTCCCAGCAGCGGCTGATCGTTATATGCTCGCAGTGCGTTCGTGTCCTCTTTACCAAGCCTAAGCAGATCGATCCGCCGCTCAACATAATCAGCGTTCGTGCCTGGGAAAGTGTCATTGATCTGCTGAGCGAACGCCAATTCTTCCTCTGTAAATTGGATCGGCCCGATCTCTTCTAATGCCTGATACATCAGGTCCGCGATGGTATGGTTGGGAACCATACTGGCATATCCACTCTCAATAGTCTCTTCAAAGGTTGTGTCCGTCATCAGTTCTGCGCCTCTGGCAATGTTACGCAGGCGCTCAGCTACCTCCAGTAAATAATCCGGTTTCTCCGCTCGCAGGATGTACTGCACCTCTGCTCTCTCTGGTACAATGTTGGCTGCCTGGCCGCCATTCGTGATCACATACTGGATGCGCGTGCTGTCAAGCACATGTTCGCGCAGATAATTGGCGCCTACGTTCATCAATTCCACCGCATCCAATGCAGAACGCCCCAAATGCGGCGCGCCGCCCGCGTGGGATGCTCTTCCATGGAAGAGGAAGGAGGAAGATACAACCGCCACTGTTGAAGCTTTCGACGGCATATTGATGATCCCCGGATGGTAGGTAAGCGCCGCATCCAGATCATTGAACAGTCCCTCTCTCGCCATGAACACCTTTGCACCGCCCATTTCCTCCGCCGGTGCGCCGTAATAACGCACAGTACCAGGGACATTATTCGCTTCCAGCCAATTTCGTACCGCCGCGGCTGCCGCAGCGCTCGCGACGCCTAACATATGATGCCCGCAGCCGTGCCCGGGCCCACCCTCAACCGCTGGTTTTTTCACGGGTTCATTCACCTGCGATAAACCGGGCAGCGCATCATACTCACCGACGAAAGCCAGGATAGGTTTACCCCTTCCCCATTCCGCGATGAACGCTGTCTGCATGCTGGCGGGATTGCGCGTGATCGAAAACCCCTCCGCCTCAAGATAATCTGATAGTAAGCCAGAAGCGAACTCTTCCTCCCATGCGATCTCGGGTTTCTCCCAAATTTGATCGGACATCCGGGTAAATTGGGTTGTATTGTCATCCAGCCACTGCAATAGCGCTTTTTTATTTTCCTCAACATTCATTTGATCACCTCAAAGAAATCATCAATCGTAATATGGAAATCAAAGTCAAGAATATTATCATTTATTAAGAGATATAGTAAAAGCTAATCGTGGTTCCGGTTGGCTTCCAGCACTGAAAAAAGAGAGAAGAACTAAACGAATTTCGGATTTCAAAATACATAAGTCGACAATATCCTACTTAAAAAGATCTATCAACAATATCATACATATAACGGCAAGACCAATCCAAATCATAATAATGACTACAACCATTAACCAGTTGGTTGGTTTCTCTTCCGACAAATCAATTTGTGCTTGTGTTCGACATTCAGTCATCACTGCAGTAGGGATCATCTTTAATGATAAAGCAATCCCCAGCGGGACAAGGATCAGGTCATCTAAGTATCCAAGAACCGGGATGAAATCCGGCACAAGATCAATAGGGCTAAAGGCGTAAGCAACTACTAGACCTGCAAAAACTTTAGCAAACCATGGTGTGGATGGGTGTTTATATGCCAAATATAACGTATAGGTTTCAGCTTTGAGTTTCCCGGCACTTTGCTTCCACTTATCGAATGCTGCCTTTAAACAGCCTTTTATATTAAGATACCTCAATTTTCAATCGTTCTAATTACCTATCATACAGTAAGGTTATAAAAAACTCTCTAAGCAATTCAATCCATCCTCTTCGACAAATAGCACCTGTTCAATCGATAACTCCCCAGTCAGCAAACACTTGCGAAAGATCACAGCCGCATGATTCTTCCGCCAGCGCTTTCAGATCAGCCGGTTCTGCGATTCCCCAGCGAAATGTATCCACATACTCGCGTAAAAAGCTATCGAATGTTTCCTGCCCCATTTCTTCAGCCAGCGCTTCGAAGAATAAAGCGCCCCTCCCGTAAATGATGGCTCCATATTCCTTAGGTGAATAATCCTCCGCTGGCATTCCGATTGGAATGGGTTCCTTTGCCACGCGCTCCCAGCGCTGGTGAAATGATTCTTTAAATCTATCCGCGGCTTGCTTCCCATAGGTATCCAGGTAATATAGGTATGTCGCATACTGAACTAAACTTTCATCCAACCAGGGCTCATCGATCTGGTCGCTCATTACCTGGCAGTAGAACCATTCATGCGCCACCTCATGCGCGGCCGCTGATTCTAAGAAAACTGATCCGGGAGTGTCGCCAATTGTTGACGCGGGATCATAATAATCGATCCCTATTGCTACGATGTTTGAATACTCCATTCCCCCCGCCTGCATTGGCGTACTGACCATATCCAGCTCATTATATGGATAAGGTCCAAACCGTTCTCTGTATGCTGATAAAGCATCTGCCCCAATTTCCAGTACTCTCTCGCCTGAAAGGCGGAACTCCTCTACAAAATAGCTTGTCAGTTTTACGCCATCCACCCAGGTGCTTTCAGACACAAAACGCGGGCTGGCTGCCAGGTAGAAATCCCTCTGCGGACCGCCTTCAAAGGTTACAATCTGCCTATTGAGCTTTTCCTTCCTTTCGGTTTCTTTTCCGCCTGTCGCCAGAATAAATTCCTTCGGGGCATCAACCGTGATGGAGAAGAAAGCTGCGTCAGTAAAGACCATATCCGCGTTCCGTGGGGGCTCTTCAACATTCCATCCCTCATCGTTGTAAACAGGTATGATCGGGAAGAACGCGTCAAGTGCCAGGATATCATCTGTATACACGTACAACCCATAATTCCCGCCCATTTCAGATGGCACCACTTCATCAAAACACATGGTTATTATTGTGCTTTCCTCAGTAGCAAGAGGTTCCGGGAGATCCAACCGTAAGGCAGTATTGTTGAACTCCAAGGAGGGTTCAACTGGATTTCCATCTATCTGCACATCGGAAACTGCCAAATAATCACCGCCCACATTTGGAATAAGGCGGAAATAAATAGTTTCCAGCGGAACAGATTCCTGATTTGTGTATATGACTTCTTCAGAGCCATCCACTCGAACATTAACCCCATCAAGATTTATTTCCATATCGATTGTATAAACAGAAGCCTGGTGCAATTTTTCTAAATCCGCCTGAAACTCCGCGTTGAGATTATTTGGAAGTATCCTTTCCAAATCGCCATTTTGGGCGTTTTCGGCGACTGCCTTATCTATGTCCTCATTCACTATTTGAGTGCTGTTATTAATGTTGCAGGAGGACAGGACCAAAAAGCAAGCGTTTAGTATGATTAGAGTAGGATTCTTTTGCATGGTAATCTCCAAATTTATATTCTCTCCCACTATAACAGCAGTTTGCTAGCTGGTTATTTAACCACCGTACTGGTACTGACTGCGAATCTTTTGCGATATTATTCAAGGTTATCTTTAATATGGTTAATATAACAATAATTGATTAAACAGAGAACCGCCGTTAGGCGGTTCCTGCTTTTTGGCTGCGGCATCCGTTATCGGATTTCGAAGAGGGATGCCGCAGCACTGCGTTTATTACTACACATTGTTGACATCACCTCCTCATCCAAAAGGATAGCAAATAATCAAGTCTTTCGACTAATTTTATTTTACCGTAAATTAGATCGTTATCCCAATATATAATAATCTGATAATGACCATAGAAAAAATCAAACAGAATACGAAACTTGGCATTCTCGCAGTTTTATTAGTGATAGCAATTTTCCTTACCTGGAATTTTTTATCACATTCCCCATCAGGATGCTATGCTAAAATTTTTTCTATCGGTTCTTCGGTTTGCCACCAGATCCCATCCCACTCATTTAGTATCGGTACTATTCAATTTCCTGTTTGCGCACGCTGCACCGGGCTTTATATCGGTTCATTTATCGGCATAGTATATGCGTTCCTTTCCGGGAAGAAAATATCCATACCCAAGATTAAGTATCTTATTTTCTTAGTAATCCTTTTTATATTTTGGGCTGGCGATGGCTTGAATGCATTGATCAGTGATTTTCTTAATAAGCCATTTCTTTATCAATCAAGCAACCTTAGCCGACTTATCACTGGCTATGGGATGGGATTAGTTATGTCCACCGCTCTTGTAACTCTTTTCAATTTCACAATCTGGAAAACGGGCATAAAAGCACCTGTCCTGGAAAACACTTTTCAGATTATTGGCTATGGGATACTGTCTGCGCTTTCAGGTATATTAATCCCTATAAGCGGGCCTATAGTTTTCCAGGCTGCCGCTTATATTACTATTTTCACAATTGTGTCTATCATCACCCTGTTATACTCAATTTTCTGGGTTATTATTTTAAAGAAGGAAAATCAATTCACAAATTGGAATGATATAGTAGTTTACATTTTAGCTGGTTATACCACTGCAGCAGGACAGATTTTATTGCTGATTGCTTTGCGAAATAGAATACTCTTTTAATCAATTACAGATACCAAATGGAGAAATAATGGAATCACTACTAGGAATATTTTCGGCGTTTGGCCTTTCCGCCAGTACGGGTTTAAATGCATATATCCCCTTATTAGTCATTGCTCTGATGGCTCGTTTCACTGATCTGATCACACTTAATTCCCCATGGGATGCCTTAACAAGCTGGTGGATTATCGGTTTATTGGTTATCTTGTCGCTGATTGAGTTCTTAGTCGATAAATTTCCGGTTATCAATCACATTAATGATGTCATCATCCAATCATTCATCCGCCCCACGGCCGGTGCAATTGCTTTTGCTGCCAGTACAAATGTTGTAACGGATATTAACCCTATTCTTGCGCTCGCATTAGGGTTGCTTATCTCAGGAGGAGTTCACGCGGTGAAATCAGCAACAATCCGCCCAGCGATAACCGCAGCAACTGGCGGTACCGCTAATGTGCCAGTGAGCGTTGCCGAGGATGTCACTTCTACGGCCCTATCCATTTTATCAATCGTTGTCCCCATTGCAGTAATGATTTTGGTTGCACTATTCTTCACGTGGGTAATCTGGCATTTCTACTTACGATCACCACAGGATTAAATAAACCGTTTGTAATTCCGCATTAGAAATGCTTCCGGCTGCGAGAACATCTCTTTCATTTGCTCTAATCCTTTTCTTGCATTCAAAGTTTCTATTGGGTTAAGTGAGAGAGATTCAAATTCATCCCCATCCAAAACAAGCATCTTTCTATCTGGATAAACCAGCAAATCCAGAGCAAGGTCATCGTAGGATATTTTTTCAACGTCAATACATACAGGTCTGGTGATGTTGCAGTACCATCCCTTTATTTCGTCATTGTCCTTATCATGGATCTCGTAGATGTTGAACCATTTCCCGATTGGATACAATTCAAGAAAACGGTCACCCTCCCTCAAAAAGATCCCATTGAACATCAGGTCGGATCGGTTAAAATGCGCTTCAAGCAAAAAAGCGGATGCTGTCTGTTCAATGACCTTACCGCCATATTCCCATACTGTATAACCTAAGTGGTCGTTTTTTATGATCCTCATTTCTTCTCAAAGTATAGAATGGAATCAGGATCAATAGCAAATCCCACTTTTTTTCCTTTAGGATATGGCGTCACCATTTGAAAAGAAAATTCTGCTAATTCCCGAATCCCAATCCTCATCGTATAGCTGTTCCCCTTGAAAATGTTATCTTTGATTTGTCCCTCAAAATAATTTAAATCATCATTATTTTCTGTCATAGTGATTGCAGTTGGGAGAATTACCAGATCAACCGCTTCCCCGACAGAGAGCTTTCTTTTACCGCACAAGAAAGTGATCTTACCAATTACTGTTTCAGCAATAAGCGGATCAATCGAACAGATTTTACCCTCTAGTTTATTATTCAAACCGAAAAAAGATGCCACCCAAAGGTCTTCCGGATGGGTATAAATATATTGTGGACTTCCGGATTGCACAATCCTTCCTTCATTAAGAATCAATATTCGATCGGCAATCGTGAAAGCTTCCTCCTGGTCATGAGTAACATAGATTACCGGAATATCCATTTTGCTTATTAGTATGTGAAGTTCCTTAATCAATTGGTCCTGAAGTGTACGGTCCAAAGATCCCATTGGTTCATCCAGCATAAGCAAATTTGGTTTTGGAGCCAATGCACGTGCAAATGCAACACGCTGCTTTTCTCCACCCGAAAGATCTGTTACCGACCGATTTGCAATTCGCCTCAAACTTACCATTTCAAGGGCTTCGTCCACACGTCTTCTGATTTCATCTACCGCGATATGATGCATTCGAAGTCCAAACGCGACATTATCAAACACATTTAAGTGTGGAAAAAGGGCATAATCCTGGAACATCAATCCAAATTTTCGCTGATGCGGCGGGAGAGTAGAAATATCAATATTCTCCCACAATACATCCCCTGCGGCTGGTTTCTCTAAGCCAGCAATGATCCTTAATAGAGTGCTTTTCCCACCTCCGGATGGCCCTAATATGCATACTGTTTCATCTTTTCCAACAAAAAAGGACACATTTTTTAGCAGAGGTAAATTATTGTATTTTTTCTCAATATGCTTCAGTTCTAACATTCTCTGGTTTATTGATTTTCACCTTTCACTTTGATTTGCAAATGCTCTATGATGAAAAACCCGCTCCCACAGATAATCAGCAGAATTGCAGCCATCGCCATTGCCCTCCCGTAATTCTCGCCCCCTGGGAGATTTAGATAGCGATAGATGGCGATAGGTAAAGTGGGATATTCCGGTCGTGTGAGAAATGTGGTTGCCCCAAATTCTCCCAATGAAATTGCAAAAGCATAGATCGCCGCAGTAGCTAAAGATTTTTTTATGAGTGGAAGATCGAGATATCTCCATAATTTTTTTTCAGGCACACCCAGTGTCATAGCGGCTTCGTGCAAATTTTCAGGAATAGAGTGGATCACCGGTTGGATAATGCGAATTACAAAAGGTAGCGCGATTAGCGCATGTGCCATCGGAATGAGTACAGGAAACCAACGAATCGAATTAGGAATCGATGAGAATGCAGATAGATACCCCATCCCTAAAGTAACCGCGGAAGTTCCCAAAGGAAGCATCACTAAAAAATCTAAATATTTGTTGGAGCGCTCGCTTTTTGAGAAACTAACTGAAATCATAATCCCTAAAATTAATGCGATAGTCATAGAGGCGCCAGCAAAAAGAACAGAATTCCTAAGGGCTGTGATTGGAGGTACAAAAAATAATGAATGCCGGTCATTGAAAAAGAGCCCTCGATAATTCTCAAATGTAAACCCCCAGCTTGCCATTTCTTTTGATGGATTACTCATGCTAAAAGTTAAAAATGACCTTAAAAGTAAAGCAATTGTTGGTGATACAAGAAGAATAATAAGAATCACTGTTAAAATAAATACGAACAACTTCTTATGAAAAGAGTCTGGTTTTCTTAATCCTTCCCCTTTAATCATAGGAATAATCGGAACATTTTTAATACCGCTGATACGTAACGAGAGAAATGTAAGCAGCATTGAAAAAGTTAGCTGGATCAATGAAAGGATTCCTGCCATCTTTAGGTTTAAGAATTGCATTGTTTGGATGTAAATTTCAACTTCTATAGTAGTAAAAGCCGCTCCACCCATCATGAGGATTACACCGAAACTGGTGAAATCGAACAGAAAGATCAGGATAGTGGCAGATAAGATAGACGGTATGAGCAATGGAAAAGTTATTTTCCAAAATACTTTTTTTGGGGTTGCTCCCAGCATACAAGCTGCATTCTCAAGTTTCTTGTCAAGCTGCTCCCAGGCTGTTCCCACAACTCGTATCACAATTGAAGTATTATAAAAAACATGGGCTATCAGAATCGCGGGTATCGAATTGAGAAGGCGAATCGGAGGAGTAGAAATTCGGAGGATATCCATTATCAATAGATTTAGCCATCCCTTTGGTCCGATTAATGCATTAAATCCCGCCGCGACAACTACAGTTGGTAAGATGAATGGTAAAGTCGATAAAATTCTTAATAAATTTTTTCCTCGGAACAAAAAACGCCCAAACAAGTATGAAGAAGGAATCCCCACTATCAGCGTAATTAACGTAGATATGGATGCCTGGTAGAAGGTAAACCCCACAGCTCTACCAGCAATAGTCCAATTAATTCGATTTGTCAGTAAAGAATCTTTGCCAGGCGCAAATATATGTCCCAGAATACTTGCCATGGGCAGAAAATAAAATCCAATCAGAAAAAGGATCGGGAAAATCCAGAATGAAGACCGCTGCCGCCGGTTTTCAAACATCTTCATTTATCGAAGCATCAATTCACGCCAGGCCTCAATCCAAAACTCTCGTTTATCGGCTATTTCGTCTGTGTCTACAGCTGCTGGATGATCGGGTATCTGAATATAATCCAAAAATTCTTGTGGAATGTGCGCATTTTGATTAACAGGGAAAACAAACATATTTAACGGGATATCTTCTTGGAATTGAGTACTTAACATGAAATCGATGAATTTCTCAGCCAATGCCCGGTTTTTTGAACCCTTAAGAATCCCCGCGAATTCGATCTGCCGAAAACACATATTTTCCCCCACTAAGGACGCTGTTGGGGATTCACTTAACTCTTCCTCAGCAAAAATGACTTCTGCCGCTGGGCTGGTTCCGTATGAAACAACCATCGGCTGAGCTCCCTGCCCTACCGAACCCGAAAAGTTCGTGTAATATGCGGTTTCCCAATCATTCACGATCACCGTCCCATTCTCCTTTAATTCTCTCCAGTATCCTGAATATCCTTCCTCTCCATATTCCGCGATTGTCGCTAGCATGAACGCTAATCCCGGAGATGATGTCGCCGGATTTTCCACAACCAGCAAATTTGCGTACTTTGGATCAGTGAGGTTATCTAATGATGATGGAATTTCGAGATTGTTTTCACGGAAGAATTGTTTATCATAATTTATGCATACGTCGCCATAATCAATCGGAACCACACGGTTTTGGTCATCAAGCTTGAACGTGTCAGGAATCTCATTCAAAAGCGGAGGTATATATGCATCAAACAGATCTTCATCAATTGCCCGGGAAAGAAACGTATTATCAACTCCATATAAAATATCCGCGATGGGTGTTCCTTTCGTAAGGATTGCGCGATTTAAAGTACTTCCAGTGTCTCCACTCGGAAGAAATACAACATCTATGTTATTTTCCTCTTCAAAAGCAGCGATTGTTTCTTCACTAATAGCAAATGAATCATGCGTCATTACTACCAAGGAAATTGGCTCTCTACTGCAAGCTGCAATTAGTAATACTCCAATTATCGCTATCAGAATCGATTTTTTCCTATTCATTTTTACTCCTTTTTTATTTTATATGTCCTTTTTCCTTGTATGGATGCAAAGGACAGTTCCTGATGTTATTTTGATTTCTGCAATTTTTTCCATCATCACATTACTGACTCCTCTGGTCTGCTCGGGCAATAACTGTTCATCAGTTAAAGAATATTGCATACCTTTGGTGGTGATACCTTTAGCAGGTGAACATAATGGAATCAGTGAGACTGTATCACCCTTCTTTCCAGATAATAATAGGCGGTTCTGAATGAGCATTACATGTTCTCGACCATCATCGAATTCAATCCTGATACCGTTACGAGAAATTGATGAAATTAATCCTAAATTTGCCAGTGTTTGATCAATCCTCCCGCCCAATGCACCAATAACCAGAATGTCTTTATAATCCCTCTTGACCAATTCCCTTAAAGCAATTTCCAGGTCAGTTTGATCCTTGTCCGTTGGAAATTTCAATATCTCAATATTATTATTATTTAGAAATTTAATATCATCACGGCTAACAGAATCTAGATCACCAATAACCAGTTTTGGTATAAGATTGAGAGATCGAATATAACGCAATCCCCCATCTGCAGAAACAATAAAATCCTTTTCCGTGATCAGCTGTTTTACCAGATGAATTTCCCGAATCACTCCGTTTGCAAAAACAACTGCGCGCATAAAAAACTCCCTTACTGTTGAAGGGAGTCGGCTTATTTATTCTCCCTCCGCCGGTATTATCCGGTTCAGGTTCTGCGGGTCGAGGACTTTAGTATCCTCTTCTCAGCCTAGCTTCTCAGGCTCCCCGGTTGACTTTTATTAAGTATATGACTTTTTCTATTGCCTGTCAATGAACATATGTTCGGTGTCTAGGAGATACTAACGATTATGTAGCATCTTTTCTGTAAAATTGATCACAGACCCTTTCTTTGTTTACAAATATTCTAACCTGTCTCCATTCTCAAATACAACCTACCATTAATTACAAAGATGTGTAGAATATAATCCTGTGGAAAGGGTTGGGTAATTATATGGACGAAGCAATTTTCATCAGAAATGCAAAAGATGGCGATGTAGATGCATTTAACCACCTGGTATTAACCTATCAAGAACAAGTTTTTAATCTGGCCTATCGGATGTTGAATGATGAAATGGCTGCCCAGGATGCAACCCAGAACACTTTTATCAATGTTTTTCAGCATTTAAAGTCATTCCGCGGCGGATCATTCCGCGCATGGGTCCTTCGAATTGCTGCTAATAATAGTTATGATGAGTTACGCCGAAAAAAGGGTAAACCGAGCCAGCCGTTAACTGTCCTGGATGCTGAAACCGGTGAAGAAATGGATGATCCGATTTGGTTAGAGGATAATCGGAATTTGCCGGAAGAATATATTATGAAAAATGAATTAGAAGAGGCGATCCAGCGCTGCATTGACCAATTACCGAAAAATTATCGGGCTGTAGTTATTCTGGTTGATATACAGGGGTTTGGATATCAGGAAGCATCACGAATAGCCCGCTCACCGATAGGAACAATCAGAAGCAGATTAGCGCGTGCCCGGCTGCGGATACAGGAATGCCTGCAGGGATTCCAGGAACTTTTACCGGAAAAATTCCGTCTTAATCTTGGGAGCAAGCTGTGAAAAAACATACACAATTATCCTCGCGGGAATTGCAGCTTCTCTCTGCGTACCTTGATGATGAATTATCGAAAAAAGATCAAAAACGTGTCGAAAGATTGTTGAGCGATCACCCTGCAGCGAGCCCTTTACTTAAGAAATTATGGCAAGTAAAAAGTGCTCTCAAATTGCTTCCGATTCATAAAGTGCCAGGAAATTTCACAATTACCGCTGAGGAAGTTAGTAGATCACAAATACCTGCTGTAGCAGGAGTATTAAGATTTGCGTCTGCCGTATCCGCTGTGCTTTTAGCAGTTGTTCTTGCATTTGATTTCATTTTCCCTTACCGGTTAGCGGCCAGTGAAAAAGGCTTATCTCGATCTGGCGCTGAAACAACGTTTGAAGAAAAAATTGTTACCAGTGCCGAAGAAGAGGTTCCAATTATTACATGGCAGCCTGCTGCCCCACCAGCTGGTGATGGATATGGAATTGGAGGAGGGGACGGCGGGACTGGTAACTTGGACTTGCAGAATGAAATGTCTATCCCGGATGTCCTTATTGCACCAAGCGATGACCAAATTGGAGGGATACCATCTGTAGCGCAGGAAGAAACAACAGCCGAGAACGAACAGCTACCACAAGTTGTAGAAGAAGAACCTCAAGCAGATGGTGAAATATATAGTCAGGAATCAAAATCTCCAGAAGATGAGAGCGGAACAATTTTAGGTATTCGTCCATCAGAAAGCCAGGGAACAATTGAATCATTCGATGAAATATCAGAACCGGTTGCAGAAGTACCGGAAATGATCTCTACTCGTTTAATGGAAATTGTGCTGGCTGGATTAACCATTACTACTGCCCTTTTGGCAGGTTTTCTCTACAAACGCAAGAAATAAGTTCTCCATAAGAAAAAAAGCACGCATGCTATAATTAGAACAATCTTTCGGTTTAACCATATGGCAAGAAAAACCACTACTAAAAAATCTTCAAAGAGGATAAGTTCTCGGAAACCATCCCGTAAACGTTCAACGTCCATCATCCGCAAGTTGAGGGAAATCTCAAAGGAACGGAAAACAGATATCATAGGTGTCTTGCTATTAATTAGCGGTGTAATCGCATTACTCGGCTTTTGGGGTCCAGCAGACGGGAATGTAACTGGATGGATTGTGATGTTCTTGTCCTGGATTGCCGGCATGGGCGCGATCATGTTCCCGTTTATGCTACTGTTGATTGGGTTTTGGCTCATCTTCCGAAATGAAAAACGCTTTCCCATATTATCCCTGGAGAGAATATTAGGAATTATTTTTCTCTATATAAATATTCTTGCATGGATGCACTGGTTCACCGGCGGGGGGTGGACTCTGGCTAAATCCGGTGGA
>Ga0307422_1001282_pt1 | contig 13253 bp, 8 predicted proteins | sample SalMarWE160290MG_FD_202153 | JGI IMG/M metagenome (GOLD analysis project Ga0307422, IMG submission 202153) | Salt marsh sediment microbial communities from the Plum Island Ecosystem LTER, Massachusetts, United States - WE1602-90 | ecosystem: Environmental > Aquatic > Marine > Intertidal zone >...
TGCCGCCCGGCCCCGGTGGCTTCCCAAACAGAGAAACGGACTGACCCGCGATTGCCGCTAAAGCCGCCGGCGGCCGTGACCGATATGAGCGGTGCAGGGGATTCGTCTCGCCTTACGGTTGATTCCGGTGAAGGACCGCTGTGCCAATGCACGTCGCCAAGCAGAAAGACCATGTGGCCGTTGTCGAACTCGACGCCAACGTGAGCTCAGGCGATCGCGAGGCGCTCGACAGCCTCGAAAGCCTCTGCTCCGGGCTGGCTCACGCGGGCACTCACTGCATCCTGCTGGACATGAATGACATACGCACCGCCCCGAGCGTGCTGCTCGCCACGCTCGCCTCGCTGCAGAGCCGGGTGCGTGGGCTTGGCGGGGAGCTGGCCATCATCCATGCGACCAACCCGGTGCGAAAGGCGTTCCGGGTGACGGTGATGGACCAGGTCGTTGGGGTTTACAACGACGAGGCGAGTGCGCTCAAGGCTGTTAAAGACCACCTGGACGCGATGCGCCGGGTGCTTCAGGACGACCTGTGCAGCCCGAGGGCGCTGACGCGCATCGAGGCGGCGGCGAAGCTCGCCAGGATCGGGGACGATCAGGGGATCGCTCTGCTCGAGGAAGCGCTGAGCGACGGAGATCCCGTTATGCGCCTGCAGGTGGTACTGAGTTTGGCCGGGATCAGCGACGCCCGGGCCGTCCAGCCGCTGATCAAGGCGCTGAGCGACGACGACTACCGGGTCCGCATGTACGCGGCCGAGGCACTCGGCAAGATCGCCGACGCGCGCGCGATCGAGCCGCTCAAGGCCGCCGTGCGGTTCGAGCGCAACCGCAACGTCATCTTCAAAGCCAACCAGGCGCTCGGGCAGCTTCTGGGTACCCAGTCCTTCGTATCCAACTGACGCGGCCCCTTCCGTTCCTGAGGCCCACCCCACGACCGACGACGTCGGATTCCTCTGGGCGATCGCCTACTCGACGGGCGGGAAGTGGTTCATCGGGCCGGTGCCGCTGCCGAGGCCGGGCGCATGGCGGATGCAGCGGACGACGTAGTCCTTGGCACGTTGGATGGCCTCGACGAGGTCTCGCCCGAGGGCCAGGTTTGCGGCGATCGCGGCCGACAGCGTACACCCCGTGCCGTGCGTGTTTTTCGGGTCGAGGCGTTCGGACGAGAACTCGTGCCATGTCTCGCCGTCGTACAGCACGTCGGTGGCGCGCTCGATGCGGTGACCGCCCTTGACGAGTGCGCGCGCGCCGTGCTCGTCGAAGATCTGCTTGGCCGCGTCGCGCATCTCGGCGATGGACTCGACCCGCCTTCCGCTGATCGTTTCTGCCTCGGCGATGTTGGGCGTCACGACGAGAGCGATGGGGAGCACGCTGCGGATCAGCGTCCTCTCGGCCTCGGGCTTGAGGAGCCGGTCGCCGCTCGAGGCGACCATGACGGGATCGACGACGAGCGTGTGGAAGTCGAGTGCGCGGATCACGTCCGCGACCCCCTCGATGATGGCGCTGGTGAACAGCATGCCGGTCTTGGCTGCGGCGACGGGGAAGTCGTCGAAGACGGCGCGCATCTGCGCCGCGACGGTTTGTGGGGAGATCGCCTCGATGGCGGTCACGCCGCGCGTGTTCTGAGCGGTGATCGCCGTGATCGCCGACGTGCCGAAGACGCCGTGCGCGGCGAACGTCTTGAGATCGGCCTGGATGCCGGCGCCGCCGCCGCTGTCGGATCCGGCTATGGTGAGCGCGACCTTCATCCTGTCTCGGACCTCGCGTGTGGCACAGTGCGCGAGATCGTACCACGCCGTGGCGCGCCCCTCAAGGCGGCCGGGCGTGGCGAACGCGGGCGCGAGAGGGTTGGGCGGCCGTGCGGGTTGTGCTACAATGCAGAGGCGGGGATGCTCCACTGGCTTTCGGAGTGCGACGCGCGGCGTTGCGCTTCCGCCCTGCGCGACGGTGCGCTGGAAAGGGAGCCCCGGATACGACGAGAGGACTCGTCGGAGAAGGAGGCGGGCGACGATGTGCGCGTGGAAGATCGGCGTGATGATCGACTCGTTTCGGCTCGGCACGCGGGAGGGGATCGAGAAGGCGGCCGAGCTCGGCGCCGATGGGTTTCAGGTCTACTGCACGTCGGGCGCCATGGAGCCTGCCAACATGACGACCGAGAAGCGGCTCGAGTTCGTCGACTTCGTCCGCGATCAGGGCATGGTCATCAGCGCGCTGTGCGGCGATCTCGGCGCGGGCCTGCTTGACGCGGAAGCCAACGAGTGGGTTGTGCCCAGGTGCAAAGCGTTCGTCGACCTGGCCGCGGACCTCGGGACGCACGTGGTGACGACGCACCTGGGTTGTCTGCCCGATGACGAGTACTGCGAGCAATGGCGCGTCGGCGTGGCGGCGGTCCGCGAGGTGGCCGACTACGGGGCCGAGCGCGGCATCCGCTTCGCGGGCGAGACCGGCGGCGAGGCGCCGGAAGTGCTGCACCGCTTTCTGGTGAAGGTAGGGAGTGCAGGCGTCAAGGTGAATTACGATCCGGCCAACCTCGTGATGGGCGGCTATGATCATCTCGGCGGCGTCGAGATCCTGGGCGAGTACATCGTGCACACGCATGCCAAAGACGGCGTCCGCCGCGACGACGGCACGAGCGCCGAAGTGCAGCTCGGCCAGGGGGGCGTCGACTTCCCGCACTACCTTGAGAAGCTCAAGGGCGTCGGCTACAGGGGCTTCCTCACGATCGAGCGCGAGGCGGGCGAGGACCCGGTCTCCGACATCGCCGCCGGCGTCGAGTTCCTGAGGCAGTTCTCGGGATCCGCCTAGCTCGCGGAGGTGTCTGCACGCCATTTCTGTCTGGATGAGGGTGGCGGGTCGGGGCGTGGTGGACACCCCACACGGTTGCCCTACCTACCTGAGCTCGAACAGGGTTGCGCACGAGGGCTCCGATGCCCGAGACCCGATCGCCGCTGGATGCGGCCGCGCTTCCGATTGCGCGCGCCGAATGTGCCTTGACAGGAAGCGGCGGCGGCTGTAAGATTATATATCTGAACGAGGCCGACGTTGACGGTCAGGTGTTTTGCCCGTGGTGTCCGGCAGCGGCCCGGGCGCACGGGTGGTTGTGTCGCGTCGTCGCGTCATCGCCGCAGTACGATGCCTGCCCGCCGTGTGTCGGCGCACTGCGGAGGCGTTTTCGACATGGCAGAGCAGTCCGACCTAGCCCGCACCGCGCCAGATGAGTTGTCCCGCCTTCTTTCCGTGTTTGCCGGCATAAGTGAGAGGAGCCCGGACCTCGTGCTGGCGGCCGATCCCGATGGCCGGATCGTCTACGCGAATCGGGCCGCCGCGCGCGCGTTCGGGCAGACGCAAGAGGCGACGACCGAGCGCCGGCTCAATGAGCTGTTCGTCCTGGTGCCCCAGCACCGAGGCACGATCCAGGAGTGCCTCCGCGACGGCGAGCCCGGCAGCTTCGAGACCGTTGTGCGTGCGGGCGAGGCCGATGCCTTTCCTGTGGAAATGACGGTCATGCCGCTGCGGACCGATGCGGCCGTGTATGGCATCGTCGTCGTGGGCAGGGACGTGACCGAACGCGAGCGCATCGAGGAGGCGCTGCGCAAGAGCGAGCGCTTCCTGCGCGATGTGTTCGACGGGATGCAGGATGGGATCGGCGTGCTCGACCGCGACCTCAACATCGTCCGCGTCAACGCCTGGATTGAGAAGGCGTACGCGGCCGACATGCCGCTGGTGGGCAGGAAGTGCTACGAGGCGTACCAGAACAGGGACTCAGTATGCCCGTGGTGCCCGAGCAGGAAGGTGTTGAAGACCGGCAAGATGCACAGCGAGGTTGTCCCATATGAGGCCCCGGACGGCTCGGCTGGCTGGATGGACCTTGCTGCTTCGCCGCTCAGGGACGCTGAAGGGAACGTGGTGGGCGTGATTGAGTACGTCAAGGACATCACGGACCGGAAGCGGGCCGAGGAGGCGATCCGGGAGTCGGAGGAGAAGTACCGGGTTCTCGTCGAGCAGTCGCTGCAGGGCATCGTCGTCGCGCAGGGCATGCGGCCGAGGCTGGTGTTTGCAAACCAGGTGCTCGCAGACATGCTTGGCTACACCGTCGAGGAGCTGCTCTCGCTGTCGCCCGAGCAGGTGCGAGCGCTTGTTCATCCGGATGACCAGGAGATGTTCTTCCAGCGGTACCGGGATCGCGTTGCGGCCGAGTCGGTGCCCGCGCACTACGAGTTTCGCGCCGTCTGCAAGGATGGGACCGTGCGGTGGGTCGAGATGCGGGCCAGCCGTATCGAGTTTGGAGGCGAGCCGGCGGTGCAGGCGGCGTTTGTGGACGTCACGGACCGAAAACAGGCCGAGGCAAGCTAGCAGGCTGCTGAAAAACCCTGCCGGCGCCAGAGAATCTCCATCGGTTGCGGAATGCTTCTGTCGCCCCTTCGGGGCTCAAGGGTCTCTTTTCTCGTCGAGAACCTGGGGCTTACCCGCCTTCGCCAAGGCTTCGGCGGGCAGGCGCCCCAGGCTACCCTCTGCCGGGCCTCCGGCCCTTGACCTGCAACAAGTCGGGTCAAACGCCTTTTTCAGCACCGTGCTAGGCCGCATCTGTCAGAGCCGGGCGGCCTTCGTGCTGCACGAGGGTGTGGGTCAAGTCAGCCGTTGGTCAGGCGAGCTAGTCGGCCGCGAGACCTTCGAGCAACAGCAGCAGCGTGCCGATCGGCGGCTGCTCGTCGGCCTCCGGGCTCCATTCCTCCGGGAGCAGATCGCGCGCGTACTCCTGGAACGGCACGAGGCTCCGCTCCTCCACACACTCGCGGAGCTTCGAGAGGATCGCGTCACGGTCGTCCCTGCAGAAGTCCTGGAGCAAGACGAGGTAGTCCTCGAGCTCTTCCCGCGTCTGAAGGACTGCATTTCCGAACACGCGCTTCTGCGCCTCCTCGATCGGCGTGGCGCAGGTCAGGCTGAGGTGCACGCCGTCGGGGAAGATGTCGTCTTGACTGAAACGCCATCTGACGAGGGAACCGTTCTCCATCGGCTGGTGCGTGTTCGGCTGCGGCGCGACACGGATCACGGTCCATGGCAGCGTGAGGCTGACGTCGAACTTGTGGTGGTCCGTTGTCAGCGCGAACGACGAGTAGAGGCCCAGCAAGTGCCTGACGAAGAAGTCGGGGTGACCGTAGCGTCGTGCTGCGAGCCTCTCGGCGCTTTCGAGAAACGGGCTCTGGGAGATGTCCTCGTCTTCACCATAAAAGTAGCCCTCAATTTCCGCCTTCGGCCATGGCGCGCCGTCGGCCGTGCGCGTGACCAGCTCGTGCGCTTTCGCAGCCATCCACTCCTCGAGGTACTCTTCCAGATCGATGTCAGGGAAGTCCAGTGGTAGCTCCACGCCAAGCTGGAGCAACTGGATCACCAGGAGCACTTCCTCTACCGCGTGAATCGAGCGCGAGAACTCATCGGGCGCAAGCGAGAACTCGCCCGGCTCGTCGTCGTACTTGTCTTCCATGACGTAGAACCGCTTCCACTTCTTGACGAGGGGGACGCAGACATCGTTGACAAACTCGTCGAATCGGGTGAAGTCGTATTCGTTGCCGAAGTCCTCGTGCAACACGTCGAGCACGAAGTCGGCGAGGATGTCTATGATCATGTCGACGTACAGGTCGAACTCCTCGCCGCTGTAGTAGTCGTGGAAGTGCTCGTTGTAGGTGATGGTCTTGATGAGCACGAGGTCGTCCAGCCGGACGAGGCCTTCATTGAAGGCCTCGCGGAAAAACTCGGGTGTTGGAGGGTTGGACGGCTTCAGGGAATAGACTTGTTCCGCGCTGTGGGATGGCGTGAACCATCGGACGTCGCTGTGTATTGTGCCGTCCGAACGCCACGTGCCGCGCAGGCCATTCTCGACGAGCTCGAAGGTGGTGAATCGACGTTGGTCCGGCATCACGAAGACGGGCGGGAATCCGAGCGGCTCGGGCGGCGCCTGCGGTGCGAGGGCGTCGCCGCCGGTCGGCTCTGCGTCGTTGTCCTCAACCAGTGTGATGGTAACCGGCTGCTCGCCGCTTTGCCCCTCGACCTCCACGGATGCTGCTGGCTGCGCTGCCTCGTCCTGCGTGGCCTTGTACGGCTGACGCGCGAAGTCGATTGCCCGCTCGACACTCCCGTCTTCGAAGATGACGGTCTCGAGCAGATAGGTGTACGTGTCGCAGCCGCAGAGCAAGGCAGCGATGAGGGCAACGAGGAGAACGAAGCGCGTTGTCATGACAGATCTCCTTAATCGCCAGTCAGTGCTCAAGCAGCATGTCGAGCAGGACGCGGGCGGCTTGTTTGTCCGGGATGCGGCCGCGGACAGATGAGTCGAGGTCGGTGGCGGCAAACGGGGTCACGGGCGCGCCGACGCACGACGGGCAGCCGTCCTCGCAGCCGCACTCGCGGATGACCGTCGCGATCGTCTGCATGAGCTCCTCGATGCGGTCGAGGCAGCGGCGCGCGTACCCCATGCCGCCCGGGTAGCGGTCGTGCAGGAAAAGCGCGTCGCGGCCGAGGCAGCTCGCATCGACGACTGTGCCGACGTCGCGGGTGTCGCACATGACAAAGAACGGCGCGACCTCGACGAGGACGTTGGCGATGCCGATCAGGGCCTGGCCGACGAGCAACTCCTGGTCCTGAAGCGCTTTGACCAGCTCGTCGGGCGGGCTGAACCACATGGCGACGGTTTCGAGCGACTGCGGCGGGAGCTCGAGCTGCTCGAAGCCGAGACTGTCGCGCGAGCCGAACCGGATCTTCTTGAACATCGGGATCGTCGTTGTGACGGTGACGTCGCCGAAGCCGACGGTTGCGCCGCGCCACGTGCTTTCTTCTTCTTTCTCGTCGAGCCGGATCTGTGAGGCCTGGACCGACTGGGTGTAGTAGTCGAGGTCGCGTTTCTCGACCTGGACGATCTTCTGATCGAGGTCGAGCTTGTTGACGAAGTACGTCTCAGCCGCATGGAGGTAGACGGCGTGGTCGTGGAGTTGAGACAGGGCGCTGATCTCGTCCATCGTGCCGATCACGCCCTCGGTCTCGTCCTGGATTGTGTAGACGGGGCCGGCGATGTTGCGCAGGTTCACCTGGGCGGCCGGGTACTCGCTACGCGCCCAGTACCAGTGGTCGTCGATGTGGCGGATCGTCTCTTCTTCCTCGAGCAGCTCGAGGATCACACTCGTATAGGGGCCGAACAGTGCGGCGTCCGCGTCGTTGAGCGGCAGCTCGTACATGGCGCACTTGATGTGGCCGATGACGATGTGCGGATTGTCGGGATCGACGACGGCCTGCTCGGGGTTCTGCGCGAAGAGGTAGTCCGAATGGGTCATGAGATACTGGTCGATGGGCGAGTTCCGGCCGACGAGGAACGCGACCGACTCGTCGAGACCGCGGCCCGCGCGCCCGGCCTGCTGCCAGAGGCTCGCGATGGTGCCGGGGTAGCCGACGAGGATGCACGCGTCGAGGCTGCCGATGTCGATGCCGAGCTCGAGCGCGTTCGTGCTCGCCACCCCGAGGATCTGTTTCTTGACGAGCTTGCGCTCAATGGCGCGTCGCTCCTCGGGCAAGTAGCCGCCGCGGTACGCGTGGATCGACTCGGCCAGCCGCTTCGAGACAGGCCGGAGGAGGTCGCGCGAGTTCTTGAAGAGCAGCTCGGCGGCGAGGCGCGTCTGGACGAAGGCGATCGTCTGGACACCTTCTTTGACAAGCGATGTCATGAGGTGGACGCCTTCCCACAGCGGGCTGCGGCGGTCGCCGCCGATGCGCCACTGGTCGGGCTTGCCGCGTGCGGCGGTCGAGATGGGCGGCGGGTTCCACAAGACGAACCGCTTCGGGCCGCGCGGCGAGCCGTCGTTGGCGACGAGCTCCATCGGTTGGCCGACGATGCGCTCGGCGTGCTCCTTCGGGTTGCCGATCGTGGCCGACGAGCAGACAAGCTGCGGTGTCGAGCCGTAGTGGCGGCAGATGCGGGCGAGGCGGCGAAGCACGTTCGCCAGGTGCGACCCGAACACGCCGCGGTACGCGTGCACCTCGTCGATGACGATATACTTGAGGTGCGTGAAGAAGCGGTTCCAGCGCGCGTGGTTCGGCAAGATGCCTTGGTGGAGCATGTCGGGGTTGGTGAGGATCACGTTCGCGCCGTCGCGCAGCCGGCGCCGCAGGTTGGGCGGCGTGTCGCCGTCGTAGGTGCCGGCGAGGAACTGCACCTCGTCCTCGGGCATCTGGAACACGCCGAGGCCGCGCAACTGGTCCTGCGCGAGCGCCTTGGTCGGGTAGATGAAGAGCATGGTGGCCGAGCCGTCCTCGATCAGCTTCTCGACGACGGGGATGTTGTAGCAGAGCGTCTTGCCGCTCGCGGTGCCGGTAACGACGACGACGTTGTGGCCGGCGCGCAGCTTCTGGATCGCGTCGGCCTGGTGGCAGTAGAGCAGGTTGATCCCTTGGCGGCGCAGCGCGCTCTCGACGGCAGGGTGCAGGCCGCCGTCGATCTCGCCGTGGACGGGCGCGCGCTCGGGCAAGACTTTCACGTGCGCCACCTGGTGCGAGAAGAACGCCTCGCCACGTACACGATCGAGGAAGGTCGTCACGTCCATAACTCTATTCTCTCGTCAGGAAGCGGCCTTGTCAAACATGCGTCTTCCGGCACGTCGCGCCGTTTCTTCATCCGTCGGGCGCGGGCGGCGAGCGTGTCGCCCGACGGGATGGGCCGGGCCGCATCTGGCTTTGCCGGTTCCGTTTCCTTTGGCACTTCAGGGCCGCCGGGACAATGGGACGGTGGCTTGGCGCTTCGCATCTTCATGCCGTGCGGCACGTCGGGCCGTCCCGTCAGAGCGGGCAGTTTCGTCGACGGGACGTGCTTGGCGACGCGCTTCCGGAGCTCGCTGTCGAACACGCGGCGGCGCTCGGCGCGTTGGGCCACGTCGGGTGTGGCGAGCGATTCTTCAGGCTCCGGCTCGGGATAGGCCGTCGGCACCTGCGGCTCGATCGGGTGGAAGAGGTTCGGCTCGCGCATCCGTTCGAGCCGACGCCTAAGCGCGCGCTCGAGCTTCAGTTTCTCGTCGGCGTTGGAGTCGGTGAGCGAGTACGTGTCGGCATTCCGGAGGTTCGAGCCGTCGCCAAGCAGTCCGTCGAGGATCACCACCGCCGACCGCTTGGACGGGACCGATGCCTCGCCGCGCTCGATGTTCCACGTCGTGTGTTGCCGGAGCGGTTTGCCGACGCAGCACGGGCAGCCGTCCGTGCACGTGCAGCGTCTGATCGTGTCGAGCACGGCGGGCATCACGTCGTGGAGCAGCTCGTACGCCTTCTCGGTGAAGCCGAGGCCGTGCGGGTATCGCTCGTAAATGAAGATGGCGTTCCAGGGCGAGTTGACGCTGCCGATCGAGTGCGAGAAGTCGAGCGTGTCGCACGTCATGAAGAGCGGCAGCAGCATGCGCGTCGCGTAACCGATGCCGCGCAGGCCGCTGTGCACGTCGAGGCCGGCCCGGCGCACCTGGTTCATCAGGTCCTCGGGCGGCACGATCCAGAACGCCATCGTGTCGAGCGCGAACGTCGGCAGGTTCAAGCCGTGGCGCGAGATCGCGTCGAGCGAGTAGAAATGAATCTTCTCGTACATGCCGGTTCGGAAGTACGTGGTCACCTCGCCCCAGTAGGCGCGGCCGGTCCCGAACGGTTTTTCGCGCAGGCGGTGGTCGACGTGATGGACGTCGGTGCCGCCGATCGCCTGCGTGTAGTAATCAACCTCTTCGCGCTTGACGCGCGCGACGTTCTTGTCGAGGTCGAGCTCGAGCACGCGGTACGTGTCGCCGTGGTGGATGTAGATCGCTTCCGGGTGGAGGATGGGCGGCGCATCGAGCTTGTCAACCTGGCCGAGAACGGCGCCGGTGCCGACGTCCTCGATGACGACGTTCGCATCGGAATACGATCGGAGCGAGATCTCGTGCTGCGGCGTCTCGGATGACGCGTGGTACCAAACGTTGTCTATTGATTTTACCTTGGAATTGCCCGCGAGGACGTCGAGCGCCGTCGCGGCATGGGGCCCGAACGAGTCCAGCTCGCGCGACGGTAAGGGCAGCTCGTGGGTTGTGCATCGGAGGTGGCTGAGGACCACGAACGGGTTGTCGGGGTCGATGACGGCCTGCTCGATGGCACGCCCGAACAGGTAGTCGGGGTGGCTCATGACGTATTGGTTCACCGTCGTGTCGAGGCCGACGAGGAAGACGACGGCGTCGCGGTCGCGGCGTCCGGCGCGGCCGGCCTGCTGGAAGAAGCTGGCGAGCGTGCCCGGATAGCCGACGATGATACTTGCCTCGAGTGCGCCGACGTCAATGCCGAGCTCGAGCGCGCGCGTGGTGCTTACGCCGAGCAATTCACCACTAAAAAGGCGGTGCTCGATCTCGCGGCGTTCGTGGGGTAGGTAACCGCCACGGTACGCCGACACCTTGTCTATTTGTTGGGGCCCGGTCTCGCGCAGCGTCTCGCGGACGTAGCGGTAGATCATCTCGGCCGTCATCTTCGCCTTGGAAAACGTGATCGTGGGCACGCCGCGCTCGACGAGCTTCGCCATAAGCTCGTGCGCTTCGACGTTGGCGCTGCGGCGCGAGCGCCAGTCGGTCGCCCGGATGCGCGGCGGGTTCCAGAAGACGTACGTGCGCTTGCCGCGCGGGCTGCCGTCGCCGTCGATGAGCTGGAGGGCGCGGCCGATGAGGCGTTCGCCAAGCTCGCGCGGGTTGCCGATGGTTGCTGAGCAGGCGACGATCTGCGGATTCGAGCCGTAGTGGCGGCAGAGGCGGATGAAGCGCCGGAGCACGTTTGTCATGTTCGAGCCGAAGATGCCGCTGTAGACGTGGAGCTCGTCGAGAACGAGGAGGCGCAGACGCGAGAGGAAGTCGCTCCAGCGGGCGTGGTGCGGCATGAGGGCCGTGTGAAGCATCTCGGGGTTCGTGAGGATGACGGACGCGTTGTCGCGCAGCTTGCGGCGCAAGGCGGTCGGGGTGTCGCCGTCGTAGACGCCGGCGAACACGTCGTCGAGCCCGGCGGCGGTGAGCGCGGCATGCAGGCCCCGGAACTGGTCCTGGCACAACGCCTTGGTCGGAAAGAGCATGAGCGTCGTGCTCTGCCGGTCGCGCACGACCGTTTCAAGGATCGGCAGGACGTAGCAGAGCGTCTTGCCGGAGGCGGTGCCGGTCACGACGAGCACGTCCTTGCCGTCGCGGACGCGGTCGATGGCCGCGGCCTGATGCGTGTAGAGCTGCTCGATGCCGCGACTCCTGAGCATCTCGACGAGCGGGGCGGGTAGGGGAGCGGACGTGGCCGCATACCGGGCGGGGCGCGCGGGCACCTCGCGCACATAGGCGATCTGGCTCTTGTAGTCGGGCGAGGACCGAAGCTCGTCTATGAAAGCGTCGACGTCCATGACATCCGCACAATCCAGCGAGTGCTGCGTGCCGCGACACTAGGCGGGCGGCGGGAGGCGCACCATCAGATCGGCGAGTGTGACGAGGTCGAGCAGGTTGTGCCGGAGGATCTCGACGATCTCGGCCGCATTCGCCGTTCGGACGTAAGCGTGGTACGCCTCGGGAATCTCCCAGCTCGGGATGTCGCCCTGCCTGGTGCGGCCGCAGATCTGGGTCTCGAGCGTCTGGAGCTTGTGGTTCGGGAGCGTGTCCTGCCAGGCGCGGCGCGCGGCGTGCAGCAGGTCGAAGTGCGGCAGGTCGAGCGAAAACGGGATTCCGTTCGCCGCGGCGCGCACCCGCACCAGCGGCAGGTCGAAGCTCTTGCCGTTGAAGGAGACGAGGAGCTTCTTGGTTGCCGCCCAGTCGAGGAACAGCGAGAGGATGGCCCGTTCCTCCGAGTAGTCGCGCGCGAGAAATTGCCTGGCGACAAGGCCGTCGGCCTCCCAGCTCATCGCGCCGACCAGGAAGATGGGCGTGCACGACAGGCCCGTCGTCTCGAGATCGAAGAACACGACGTCGTGCGGCGCGATCGACTCCGCGCCACACGCGTCGGCCATCCACGCTGGAAGCGCAGATTGGGCGTCCTTGAGCGCGTCGCGGAACGCTGCGTTGAGCGGGCTCAGTTCGCCGCCGGCGCTCAGGATGCTGCGCGTGATGACGTAGGCTTTCGCGCCGTGCGGCGACTCGGTGACGACGCCGTCGACGGCCTCGTCGAGCGGCACCGGCTTGCCGGGCAGGGCCCTCTGGCGAGGCGGCCGAATGCCCGGCTCGGGCAGATCTCGGCGGTAGACGATCGGCTGTACGGGCGGCGACGGCTTGGTGCGTCGGCGGATGTCCTTGCGGATCGCGTCGGCTTCGGTTGCGTTCTTCGGCGCTCGACGCAGCGGCGCGCGGTTGAGAGCATCGAGTCGTTTCCGGAGCTGTTTGGAGTCGGTCACGTTGGTCAGCACCTTCGGGAGCCCATGTCGGGCGCAATCCGCAGCCGGTTTTCGCCCTACATTCTACTCGACCGAGGCCGCTCATTTCAATGCTCTTTGGCAGCGGGGAACAGGTTCCGGGCAAATCTGTGCTATTATGTGAGGCAGGGCGCAGATTCGGTTCGCCGGGCGAGGCGTCCGAGCTGCAAGTGCCTCGGACGCAGCACGCGCATGACAGGTCCGCGACGATGACATCTGACCTTCCTGACATCGCTTCCGTGCAGAGCCTTTGGGACGATCTCCTGTCGAGCGATGCGCGTCGCGTTGCGGCTGCCTGCGCGGCAATCGAATCGCTGCGAACTGCGCTTCCAGAGGTTGACGAGACCTTCCTGCGAGGGTTCTGCCTCTACGGCGCGTTCCGGAAGTCTTTGGTTCGGAACGAAGCGCCGGACCGAGAAGTGGTTGAAGAGGCCATTCGCCGTTTCGAGGAGACGGCGAGCGGTGGCGGCGGCCCCATTGCAGGCATACGCAACGTGTGTCTTGCCGACCTGTTGGTGTCCGTCGACGAGTATCAGGCAGCATTGACCGTGCTTCGCTCCGTTGAACGAGCTGACTGCACGGATCGGAGCTTCGTCCACGCGAGATTGCTTCTTGCCCAGGCCATGGTCGAGACCGACCGACGCAGAGAGGCGGAAGCCGTTCTCCGTCGGCTATCGAGGATGAAGACCGATCTCGACCATCGCGCGCGTATCCTTGTCGAGATGCTGGGCCTGTGCAGCGGACGAGACCGGCGAACTCAGCGCCGCAAGTATGCCGGCGATCTTGAGATGCTTCTGCAGGAAGACAGCAGGCTGCTGCCGCCGGACGTGCTCTACGATGCACATGTGGTTTGTGG
>Ga0307422_1001285_pt1 | contig 13222 bp, 10 predicted proteins | sample SalMarWE160290MG_FD_202153 | JGI IMG/M metagenome (GOLD analysis project Ga0307422, IMG submission 202153) | Salt marsh sediment microbial communities from the Plum Island Ecosystem LTER, Massachusetts, United States - WE1602-90 | ecosystem: Environmental > Aquatic > Marine > Intertidal zone >...
CTTACATACCCTATCCAAAGGATTTAGGAAATTTCAAAAAACTTGTAGCACTAGGTTCAGAACTAATATTATTGCATCTACTTGAATTACCAAAATTAAGCAAATTTATTACTACTTATCCTAATTATGGATCAAATATTGTAGAGAAACTAGTCTACAAGGACGGTGGTGTGTATATAAATGAAAAGCAATATTTTGGCAATGTGCCCGAAGTGGCATGGAAATTCCATATTGGAGGTTATCAACCTGCACAGAAATGGTTAAAAGATCGTAAAGGCCATACTCTTACAAATAACGATATTGAACACTATCAAAAAATAATTGTTTCACTTGTCGAAACTAATAGAGTCATGCATGAGATAGATAATGTATTAGATTAAAGAATACTAAAAAATTTATTGGAGACTGTAATTAGTTTCTACAAAACTTTTTACAGTCCCGATGAATAGTTATTTTGATAAATTTAATCATCTGAATATTCTAGATACTCATCAATAATTGAGTCAGTCATATATTCTAATCGTTTCTCTTTTGCAAGTTCATAAACAGAATCATAGGAAATATAAGAACAAAGTTCCGACAGTGGTCCTTTCTCCATAACTGCAAATACTGGCCTTGATATTTGTTTGAATACCTCATTTCTTCTTGAAGATGGTGCAACTATGTGGATTTTTATATCCAACATTGGTTGCAATGCAAGTAAATCAGCCATTCTAAGAATCCCTGAATAAATTGAAGTTGTATCTTCAATTTCAAAAGCTCTAACTATTGACCTACGACGAATCCATAAAAGGTCAATATTTCTAATTGTTTTCAAAGTATTATTATCAAAGACCAATGGTAATTCTTCTAATAAAATGTCTTCTTTGGGTTTCCAAATTTTTAAAACTTTTGCACGGTCACTATTTGGAAGCCATATTTTCATATTTAATTTTTCACCAATCCCAGCAAGCTTTGCTTGTACCCTAACCGATTCTCTTTTTTCCTTTACAATAACTGAACTTGTCTTAGGTTCTATTACTTCTTCATCATCTTCAGGTACTGAAATAGCTACTTCCTTTTTGCTGCTAATTCTAATCTTATGAGTTTTTAATTTCTTTTCATCGTCTTCGCTAAATGGATAGTCTTGTAATTTTTGAGATTGTTTGAATAACATTTTCTCTAAAAATTCACAATCTTCTTTAGGCCATAATCTAGGACTTGAAAAGACCATATATGTCCATTTATTACTATCCTTGCTTAAGTGTTTGGTAAAAGATAACATATTCCAAATAAAATCTTCATGTATTGGAATTCCCTTAATAAGTGGTAACCATACTAAAGGTTCCACATTAAATCGTAATTCAAATGGGTCATTTTCATTTGTAAAAATTGGTGTTTTATCTATAAAATATTTACTTTTAACTTCTAGTAAACCAATAAACCGTTGGAGTCTAGTTACATAACAAATAAATTTATCATTAAAGCCAATATCCTGATTCTCAACATATGTTTTTCTAGAAATGCGAAAACCACTTATATTTTTCTTTGATCGCTCAAATGCTTCTGAAGTTTCTGGTGAAAATAAATCAATATAGTATCTCATAGATTTATTTTAATAGTTCTTTTAATTAAAGTCATGCATTTTTATTTAATTGTAGGTATACATAAGGCGAAAAAACAGTTTTATGTATTAAAAAAATATAGAAAAAAGCATATGTAATAAAACTTAAATACTGTGTTATACTACTTATAAATTCTTTCAAAAAGGATGAGTATGCCGTTTTCTAAAAAGATTATCGAAGAAGCATTAGTTGCCTCCGCAAGACATTGCTGTGTATGTAAACAATTCAAAAGTATAAAAGTAGAAGTTCATCATATAATCCCTGAAGGAAAAGGTGGAGATAATACTTTTGATAATGCTATTGTATTATGTCTTGATTGCCATGCTGATGCAGGGCACTATAATGCTGATCATCCCAAAGGAAACAAGTTTTCTCCAGAAGAGTTAAAAAAACATAGAGATACCTGGTATGAAAATGTTAAACGTAATAATATATCTGCTAATGAAGGGGTTGATCTTGTTCACTGTAGGTATTATATTACAAAAGAACCTTCATTAATTAAAGAAATTACAGAAGGAAATTTCTCAAGATTTCCTGTTAAGAAAACTCTTATTCATAATAATACTATTTTAGAATTTCAAAAAAGAATTATATCTAATTTTAAGTTGGATCCAATTGTTTTTGATGTTAAAGATATAGACGCAGAAGAGAAATACCTTAAGGAACATCCTGATGTTAAAAAAGTGGATAGTAGAAATTCTCCATTTTACTCTTATACAAGAGTTCCCCGCAAAGAAGAAATAATTAAAACATGTGGCAATATGAAAGCCTGCAGATTTTTACTCTCTACTGGTGAAGATATTAATAATCTTTTCAAGTCATTTGCATTTTTTGAACCATGTGGTGGAACTTTTCAAGAAAGACTTCATATAAGACCGATATGGGCATGCTATTTATGCATAACCAATATTAGTGATAAGTATATAGAGGTCAATAAAATAAACTACAAAGGAGTTTTAGAAGATAATTTATGGACAACCTTTATGGAACTAGAGAATCAAGTAAAAGATGTGATGTCGTTACCAGAATTAAAGATTGGTCCTAATGAATCCATAGCAATACCAATCTTGACCCTATTAGGTCCTTTTGATGATAATGGTATAGAAGAAATATCATCTAACGAAGAAATATTTTATGATGTTGGTGAATTAGTGATAACTTCTCATTCCAAACTTACTGATTTAAAGGATAATTCAAAATTTAATATTTTAGGTCCAGGTATAATACCTAACAAAATTGACCTAAAATATAATGATTTGGGTGTGAGCCAGAGTTTACATCAGTTCAATTTTTCAAATATGTTTATCTATGATAGAGACTTCATGTGTGGCTGTTGTCCTCATATTTTTTTCAATAAGAATAATAATTTAGAATACCATGGTGAGGTATTTTCAAAAAAACCCAATGAGCTTCAGGTATTTAGGATAATAATACCAAGTCATGTAGATGCTTTCATTCTAAGTGAGCTTGAATATGAAAAAACATTTATTTTAGAAATAAAGATTAATAAAAAAAGCATAATTAGTAATAAGTTTATTAAAAAAGGTGAGTGTATAAAATTTAAAGTAAAAGCGGGAGACATAATAGAAGGAATAGGTTGCTATTATTTGGACTATAATATTATGGAAAAACCATCTCCCATGCATAAAAATAATATTATAAAACGTTATATATTAGAAAATTGTGATTATGGTAAGGTTTCAATTTTTTGATAGTAAAAACGTGTATTTACTATAATATTATCTTCAAATGGGACTGTAACAGATTCTGTGTAAACCTCAAATAACTATCTGGGGCTAACGCCCCTACAGTCCGTATAATTATATCACATATTTACTCACCCTTTCCTTAAAATAAATAGTTAGCTGGGATAATATTAGCGGCCAATCCCTTAACCTCATGGTCCATCTATCAGTAGCATCCATTGTGGCTAGATAGAGCATCTTAAGTAGAGCCTGGTCATTGGGGAATATGGATTTAGATTTAGTTACTTTCCTTAACTGCCTGTGGAAGCTTTCGACATTATTGGTGGTATAGATTATCTTTCTTATCTCTTTGGGATATTTGAAATAAGCTGCAAGTTCAGGCCAGTTGGTTCTCCATGATTTTATGGATAGAGGGTATTTTTTGCCCCATATCTCTTCCAGTTTATCAAGTTCAGCCAGGGCAAGCTCCTCTGTGGCTGCCCTGTAGATCTTTTTAAGATCGGACGTAAAAGCCTTAACATCTTTGTAGGAGATATATCTGGTAGAAGATCTTATCTGGTGAAGTACGCATTTTTGGACTTCGGTTTCTGGATATGCAGATGCTATAGCATCGGAGAAACCTTTAAGACCATCAACAGAGATGATTAAAATATCCTTTACGCCCCTGTTCTTTATCTCATTTAATACAGAGAGCCAGAATTTAGCTGATTCCGCCTCTCCCACCCATATTCCAAGCACTTCCTTAAATCCATCCAGGTTTACTCCTATAGCGGTATATGCAGCTTTGGAAAGGATCCTTCCCTCGCTTCTTACCTTGTAGTGGATGGCATCCATAAACACCACCCCGTATACTTCTTCAAGCGGCCTATTCTGCCATTCGGTAACAAGAGGAAGGATCTTATCGGTTATTCTTGAGATTAGCTCCGGGGATGCATCTATTCCGTATAGGGATTCAAGGTGTTTTTCAATATCTCTTGTGGTCATTCCTTTAGCATACATGGAAAGTACCTGGTCCTCTATGGAGGGTAGGGTAGTCTGGTTCTTCTTTACTATCTTTGGTTCAAACTCTCCGTCCCGGTCCCTGGGGATCTTTATATCCGTCTTTCCGTAGTTTGATTTTAAGCTCTTTTTGGAATAACCGTTTCTTGAGTTTGTGGTGGCCTTGTTCTTGTAGTCGTATCTGGAGTATCCCAGATCATCTTCCAGTTCTGCTTCCAGCATCTCCTGGATGGCATCGCCAAACATATCTTTTAGCATATTTTGGATATCAGCTGTGTCCTTTAGATTGTACTGCTTAATTAGCTTTCTTAGTTGGTCTTTAGGTATTATTGACATTTCTGTGTCCTCCTCTAAACCTTTTTATTTTATATTGGTTTAGAGGTTTACACAAAATTATTTACAGACTCCTTCAAATTAATTAACTCCTTTAAAAAAGGTTCGAAATTTCGTAACTTGGGGTAGCCACTAGAGATATAATCAAATCTTGTGGATTGAAGGGTAGAAAAGGAGCATATCCTCCTGTAAAATATTATCGATTTACAAAAAGATAATAGAAAGGAAGATATGCTCTATGAATAAGTATAGTCAAGAAATCACATTTATTAAAGACAAAGATTACCCAAGATCTGCACTGGAAGAGGTAATAATAAAAGGAGCCCGGAAGATGTTAAAATTAGCGCTGGAAAACGAAGTGGAAGAGTTTATTGAAAAGCATTCTCACCTGGTAGATGGAGACGGAAGAAGGATTGTTGCAAGAAACGGATATATGCCGGCTAGGGATATACTTACAGGAGTGGGACCGCTTACCATAAAGCAGCCCAGAATAGATGACCGCAAGCTGGATAATAATGATATTAAAAGATTTACATCCAATATCCTCCCCAGATACCTAAGAAGGATACCCAGTATCGACAACCTCATCCCCACCCTGTACCTAAAGGGAATATCGACCAATGACTTTGGTACAGCACTATCTGCAATACTGGGCCAGGGGGTTCAGGGACTCTCAGCAACTAACATAGTGAGGCTTAAGAGCTGCTGGGAAAAAGATTATTGCCAGTGGAGAAATAGGGACCTCTCCGGAAAGAAATATGTGTATTTTTGGGTGGACGGTGTATATTTCAATGTAAGGCTGGAAGGCGATCGTTCCTGTATCTTAATCATAATAGCAGCAGATAGTAACGGTAATAAGGAGCTTTTGGCAGTTTCTGACGGCTACAGGGAGAGTAAGATTGCCTGGAAGGAACTTCTCCTGGATCTAAAGAGAAGGGGGCTTGCCACTGCACCAAAGCTTGCTGTAGGAGATGGTGCCCTGGGATTCTGGGCAGCATTATCTGAAGTATTTCCCTCCACAAAAAGGCAGAGATGCTGGGTTCACAAGACTGCCAACATTTTAGATAAGATGCCCAAGGGCATCCAGCCAAAGGCAAAATCAGCCATCCATGAGATGTATATGGCAGCCACCAAGGATGGTGCACTTTCTGCCTATGATCATTTTGTAAATGTATTTTCCGATAAATATCCCAAAGCAGTGGATTGCCTTGCAAAGGATAAGGAAGATCTATTTACTTTCTACGGGTTTCCTGCAATACATTGGATCCATATCCGTACCACCAATCCTATCGAGTCCACCTTTGCTACAGTGAAACTGAGGACTTATAAGACAAGGGGATGCGGATCAAGAACAGCAGCGCTTACCATGGTATTTAAACTGGCTATGGAGGTATCCAAAACCTGGAGAAAACTAAAGGGTTCAGAGTTTATTGTACATGTACTTGAGAACAGGAAATTTGTTGACGGGGAACTAGTTAAGGAGGTGGCTGCATAAAGGTGTTTTGGAGGGTATGTGAGATTTCTAATCCACAACATTTGACAGTATCTCTAGCCACTAGTACTTAGACTCTTCTTTACTGATAAATAAATCCATGTATTTTTTGTACCAAAATTCCCGATCATACTCAACTTTTTTATTTATTTGTTCTAGAACACCAATCTCAACAAATTTTTTTACCAATTCATTAGCTTGTGGTCGTGACAATCCAGTCCATTCTTCAACTTGTTTTACCTTAATAATAGGAAGGTTGTATAATTTTTCTAAAACGATAATTCCATTCTTTGCACGTTTTCCTAGTGTCTGGATTTTTAATAAATCTTTTATCCTTAAAGAATTTATTTTCTTTGAGATTTCAATTGCTTCACTTGCTATTATAGCTACACCATCAAGGAAAAAATCTAACCAAGAAGTTATATAACTATCTACGCTGTGGTATTTAGCTAAAGAATTGTAGTACTCTTGTTGGTTCTTTAAAAAATAATCAGAAAGGTATAAAACAGGTCTTTCAAGAATGCCTAATTTACAGAGATAAAATGTGGTAAGAAGTCTGCCAGTTCTGCCGTTGCCATCCAAAAATGGATGAATTGTTTCAAATTGTGCGTGTAAAAGTGCTGCTTTTATTAGTGGTGTGTAATCATCTGCAGCATATAGGAATTTTTCAAAATCATCAAGGCATCTATTCATTTCTGATGGAGTAGGAGGAATGAAAGTTGCCGTATTTAAAGATCCTCCTCCTATCCAATTTTGTGATTTTCTAAATTCTCCAGGGGTTTTACCAGGCGCATCAGCAGTATCTTCAAGCAGAATCTTGTGAATTTCCCTTATAAACCTTAAAGATAAAGGTAGAGTTTCAAGCCTTTTAAGACCATATTCCATAGCTTGTATATAATGAAGGATTCTCTCAACATCTTTTGGATACCTATGCTTTATTTGAGATTCTGTCTTGATAACATCAATTATTGTTGCTTTTGTGCCTTCAATTTCGCTTGATTTGGTAGCTTCCTTTCTTATATACATTAAAATAAAGAAATCAAGATCAGGCAGTAGCTGAGTTATTCCATCAAGCTTACCAAGCATAAGAACTGCCTTCGCATGTAATTGCTGAGTTTTTTTATTTAAAATAATCTTTTCTCTTGGGGGAAACTTATCTGGAATAAAAGCTTTATATCCATTAGGTTGTTGGACTAATTTACCTATTCTCATTGTATTAATATACTATTTTACTTGTTAGGATTATAACAATAAAACCTTACATAGGTCAAGTAATTGTTAGGTTTGGACATTATAATTTTTTTTGGTCAAAATATAAATTCTCTAAGCTTAATAATTGCTTTTAAAATTGGGTCTGAAATTTTGTAACGTGGGGGTAGTCAGATAACCGTGCATACAAATTGACATTTATAAAATATTTGATAGGTTCAAATTCGATTTTATTCTCATGGATAATATAATTTATAAGGTTTAATATTGCTAACCCTTGCGCTATAATACCGCCATTTTAAAATCATCTTTATTTACATGCAAATAAATATCAGTTGTATCAAGTCTTGAATGTCCTAAGAGCTTACTTATAGTTGGTAGATCTACTCCTTTTCTTCTTAATCTTTCTGCATAGGTATGTCTTAAGCTATGGAGGGTAAGATTTTTCCTGTAGGTTTTTGATTCTTTGAAAATCCTTGATATTATATTCTGCAATGAGCATTTTGTTATTCTCTTTCCATGCGCTCCTCTAATTAAAGCACTTATATATTTTCCATTTAGTTTCCTATATAAACACAAGAGCTCCCTTAAGTCCTTATTAAAATAAACGACCCTATTTTTTCTGCATTTAGAATTTTTTATTCTAAGGGAAGCCTCATCAAAATTTATATCTTCCCAGTTTAGATTGATAAACTCCTGCCTTCTAAGTCCGCAGTCAATCCCCAGACTAAAGATAATATTATCCCTTAAATTTTCATTCCTGTATTTTTCTTTTCTTCTAGATAAGTAATTTTTAATATTTTCTATATCTTTATCAGAGAGATATTCTTTGATTGTTGCTACTTTTTTCGGAATATTTATAAGGGATGAAAAATCCTTCTTTATATATTCTCTCCCATAAAGGAATTTTAAAAATGACCTGATACAGTTTACAAGTTTAGCATATGTATTATTTGAAAGATTCCCGGATCTAGCAAAAGATAGATACTTATCAATATTACTCATAGCTAGAGACTCTATACTAATCCTATTTTTTCTTAAATATGAGCAAAACTTAACTGATATATTTAGGTAGTCTTTAATGGTGGAATCTGCTTTATTCTGTGATCTAAGATGTATAGTATATTCCCTAATAATATCTTTTTCTAACGGGCTGTTTTTCTCCCTGATTTGTAAATTATTATTATTTTCAACCTTTATGCCATTTAAACTTCTATAGACATTTAATAAATCTTCAGAAGATAATCCTTTTATTATCTTAATTAGATCCTCTTCAATTATATTTCTTAGGACAACATCATTTTGCATAATAATATTCACATCCCGATATTACTTAATTAATCTCCACTACTTTCCTTTAAAAAACATGTTGCTTCCGCATGGGGAAAAGTAAGCTAAGGTTCTGTCCGTAAGTCAAGGTGGAGATTTTCCGGTCCTTGCCTTGCAAGGATTGAGAGGGATAAATAGCTTTAGCGGTTTATGCTCGCAAAGGAAAATACTACCTTGACTGCGGACAGGTTCTAAGTATAATTACTCCCCGGAAGCAATATATTAATCTCTTCATGGTTAGCCACAATTTAACTTGTGATTGTAAAAAGATTTCTTTCCCTTTATGCTGTCTAAAAGCACCTTAAAATAGGTAAAAAGTAATATTAAATAAAAAATATAGGCAAGATATGCACGTGTGCCACACGTGCTTTTAATTGGGAATAGTTCCCAAACCCTTTAAGTAGAAAGGATTAGATATGTTAGATATAAATCCTAAGCCTAGACGTCCAGAAAGAAAAAGAAAACATCATATATCCTGTTACCTAGATGATAAAGAATATATGGCTTATAGAGATAAAAGATCTAAAACATATTACAATCAGAGTGAATATATAAGAAAATGTGTACTGGATAAAAAGATAGTTGTAATACCAGGTATAAGAGGCCTTATAATAGACTTAAAAAGAATTGGAAATAACCTAAATCAATTAACACATAAGGTTAATTTGGGAGATGTTACTGTCTTAGGGGATAATTTAAAAGAAATAGAGGATGATTTAAGTGTAGTTTGGAATAACCTATCTAAGGTTATAGGGAAAGTGAGATAATTATTTGTGGTAGTTACTAAATTACTATTTTATAAAGGTATTGTGAACATTAAATGTAATTACTCGCAAAGTAAAATACTACATTTACAAAAGACAGGTTCTTCTATATGTCTTATTGGAAGTTAAATATCGAAAGCCATTAGGCTCTTGCGATTTTTGTATATATTTCCCAAAAGCTAATAAAAGTATTGCATATATAAAGGAGTTCAGATTATCCGAACAATAAAGAAAAGGTAAACCCGGGTTTACCTTTTTATACTATCATAATAATAAAATTAAATGCAGAAAATTTCTTATTTTCTTTCCAAATATTCAAAAAGCATTTAAAACGTGAGAGAAGAAAGACTTGAGGCTCGTGCTCGCAGATAAAACTACCTAAACTTTAAAAAGATTAAAAACTTCGGAAATTCGCAAATCACAGTAAAACGTTAATTACATCATGACTTTATTTCTCAGTATGGTGGGGTAGTGCCTGTTGGACTGTTTTAATAAATTTTATGCTTCTTCCGGCTCTAAAATGACCGATATTGCCAAATTATCCTTTTTTTGCTTATAGTTCATATAAAGATAATTATACGTGGTGTATAAATAGGTTTGCAAGGGTTTAGGGATAATACGTAGAATATAGCAGAATTTTCGAGATTGACTTATTATATAGTGAAGAAAATTTACAGATCTTTAGTGTTTTTATCATCATTGCTATCTTCATCATCTTCTTTTTCAATTTCATTATCCCAATCCCAATTTCTAATAAGTTGCCCAAGAGCTACTGTGGGTAAAGGTGGCATAGTTGCTTGGATTTTTGATATAGCTGAAATTATTGGTGAAACTTTTTTTGAAAATTCAGCGCTAGCTCTCATAGATTGTTCTAAAGCCGAAATAAGTGGTGAACGATTTATAGTATTAATATATTCACCCATTTTTTCAGCAGCACTTATTACAGGCCCTACTGTTTTTAATAGCGAACCTACAGAAACTAACTTTTGAATTTCCTCTATAGCTGATTCATCTACTTTTACTATATCCTTTAAATAATCTCTGGCATGTTCTAAAAACTTATCTGATGAATACATATGGAATAAAACTCCTGACTTATATCTTATTTCTTTAATTAATTCTGGTCTTGGTCCGATAGTTTTACCTCTATGGATATACCACCAATCTTCTTTTAAATCATCAGTAATAAATATGACAGGTTTTTTAATTTCTCTGGCCTTATCTATTATTTGATACCATATTACCAAGTCACTATACTTTTCCATTCCTTCTTTGTTTTTTACATCTTTATACCCAGGCGGGGTTTCACTTTTATACCTTTTTTCACCTTCGGAATATAATTTCTCTAATTGGTCTGCTTTATAATGTGTACCCACACTACCATCAAATAAATTTGTTACATCATTTCTTATCGTGTCATTGTTAAGCAAGTCCGGGTGTTCCTTCTCTTGTTTATCTAAATCACCCAAGAAAATCTCTAATACTTTTATGAGTTTCTTTGTTAAATCTCTAGTATTTATGTAAGGATGTCTATTGAATTTATCAAATTCAGAAAGTTTCTTTCTATAAGCTTCTATTGCTTTTTTAATATTTTTATAAACGTCTTCTTGTTCTGAGATAACGTTTAGTCTGTTTTTATGGTACTCGTGTGCTACTTGATGAGGAATCCAAGATCTATCTTTAATTTGTTTAAATATGTTTAGTAAATTTTTATAAGTTTCTGGAGTATAACGGTAAAATCCAAGCAGGACACTAGCATCGGGAATAAAAATACATTTATTCCAAATTTTGGAAAATTCTTTTTCAGTATAACTGTAATATTCAAAGAAATTATTTTTCATAATTCAAAATTTTCATGATATTTAGTTTTAAATACAATATTACTAGCATGATTGGAAAAAGCAAAAACGCGACGCTAAAGAGATTCAAATTCTTTGGCGATATTTTGCTTATGATTATTGCTAAATAAACTAGCTATTTTTATTTTTTCCAGTATTTGTCTATATCTTTGATCATACCTTTAAGCATATCAATTTCATCAAGCTTCGTTTTCCTATTTCCAAGATCCTTACGAATCTCTAGAAGAAGATTGCCCCACAATCGCATCATTTCTTTTGGATCTTTATATCCAGAGGTCTCGGATTTGTAGGTATGTTGCATCATTTCATTATATGCATTTACTACATTATCAGAACCAATTAAATTAAAATCGAAAAGAGTTTTTCTATATTCTTCAGATTTAATATGTTCTACTACTGCGTTTAATTTTTTTTCATTACCTAAGCCTGTGAAAAGCTTAGCATAAGGAATAAGTATTTGATAATATATTTTTCTTTGCTCCTCGCGAATACTTCTTTGAACTTCTCGGAGTTCTTCTATTTTTGAACGAAGAAAAATACTTACTATACCACTGCCACCGAAGATAATTACTAGAACTGCTATGACAATTTCTTGTATGTCCATTTTAATTTCATTGCAATCTTCTAAAAATCAACATTTGTTTTATTTTATTATATGAACAATACTTTTTCAAACTACTTAACAAGAGGACTAGACTTAATTAAATTTATATGTTTAGGGTAATAATTAAAGATATATAAAAGTTAGAAAACAAGTGATATTTAAATATCTCTTTTTATTTCTGTTTCCTTTATATTATTTGTACTAATAATCCTTACTATTTCAATTTTATCATTACCACAATTTCAGGCTCTTTATTTCTGAACTCTAAATAATTTTTAATATTATCAGAGTCAATACCTCTATCATCAACTTTATGTTATATTGATAGTCATATCCTTGTTTACTATAACCTACCTATAGCTCTAGCCATCTGTGAACTATTAAAATTAATATAAATTTTTGTAGTATCCAGGCTTGCATGGCCCAGTAGCTTTTGAACCTTAAATAGATCAACTCCGGCTTCAACTAGGTGAGTGGCAAAACTGTGTCTAAAGGTATGTGCAGAATAGCCTTTCCTCTTTAGTCCGGATAAGGTAAGATACATTTTAAGTAGGCCTCTAAAGCTACCCTTACACATTCTCTTACCTTGCTCACCAATAATAAGGGCCTCTGTTTTTAATGGAAGCCTCTCATCTAAATACTTATCCAGTAGCCTGGTAACTTCCCTGTGGAGGGGAATTAACCTGTCTTTTCCTCCCTTACCACGCCTTATAATAAGAGTACTCCTAGAAAGATTAATATCAGTCCAGTTTAAATTAAGCAGCTCACTTTTCCTTATACCGGTATAGTAGAGTAGGGATAATACCAGTTTATCTCTTGTGTTATTTTTCCTGCATCTTAAAGGGGCAAAGTCTACGGATTTAATTATTAAATCTACTTCATACTTAGACATTACAGATGGGATTCTGCATATCTTTTTAGGGACTCTTATTTTTCTGGTTGGATTTTTTTCTATTACATTGTCCTCTTCGAGGTAGTTAAAGAAGCTTTTTACTGTGGCAATTATTTTTGATGTTGAACTCTGACACAGACCCCTATTTTCTTTAGCGTAATAAAAATATTGCCGGATTATTCTTGTACTAATTAAGTTTATATCCAGAATATCTATAGAATATATATAATCAATGAATTTTTTAACTTCTTTATTGTAGTCGTAAATTGTAGAAGGGGAGGCCATTTTTTCAGTTTTCATATAAGCTAGGAAGCTATCGATATAATCTCTCATGTTCTTTTTATTCTCTTTTTGCAACACAAACTAAGAAATTATATCCTATCCAGAATAGTGCTCGGCTTATAGACTAACTCCACTTCTATTTTTATCTA
>Ga0307422_1001289_pt1 | contig 13199 bp, 3 predicted proteins | sample SalMarWE160290MG_FD_202153 | JGI IMG/M metagenome (GOLD analysis project Ga0307422, IMG submission 202153) | Salt marsh sediment microbial communities from the Plum Island Ecosystem LTER, Massachusetts, United States - WE1602-90 | ecosystem: Environmental > Aquatic > Marine > Intertidal zone >...
GTTTAGTAATTACATCCATGTTCTGTCTCTAATCGGCTCAAGAATCCGTGTTCATCTGTGTCCATCAGTGTCCGAGAAAAGATTTTGCTTGAAAATTAAGCCGTTTTCGGGTATAATATATGCTAAAATAGAAGACAGAAGACAGAAGACAGAAGACAGAAGACAGAAGGCAGAAGACAGAAGGCAGAAGACAGAAGGCAGAAAACAGAAGACAGAAGACAGAAGTTTACCCGCTGGGGGCAGGACAGAATATAGAGGATTCACCCCATGAGATAAAGTCATTTCTATTATTTACAGCCTATCACACGGTGTAAATCAGATGCAAAAAGTAAAATCACAACGCAAAATTTCCCAAATTAGCCATGGCACCCCTAGGGGGCAGGCCTGTGGCCATGGTCTGTTCGACAATTATAGAAAGTTCTCTACAAATCGCCCTATTTCTATGCAAAACAAAGCCAATTTACAAAGAGCGCAAATGAGCACAAGTCATTATGAACAAAAGGATTGCGAAGAAAAAATGCTTGGAGTGTTCCGCAAAAACAAACCCAATCAAAGCCAATTTCAAAACAGCCCCGTTAGGGATGGCTTGCGCCAAAGTCAGAAAACAGAATACAGAAGACAGAAGATGGAGAGGACAGTAAAATCAGATTTAACAAAGGATTATGAGAATAAATCGGTTTATGCATTACCTATTTCTCTCAAGCGACTGCGAAGGTTGGGCCCAGAAAACAAAGCCAAAACAAACCAAAACAAAGCCAATGTTGGTATCTTGGGCAACTTGTCCCTAAGGGACTTGTTTTACCACATTGAAATTTTTGTCTTCAAGACAAAGTTAAAAAATATTGATTTTGCGAGACAGGCTCGATATTCTACTTATAAATGATGCTCTTCGGCTCATTCGATGAGCTCAGGTAAAAAAACTTTTTTAGGGGATTGATTAGAAATGTTAGGTTGTCACATAGGACGATGTTTTCAGGTAACGGTTGCGGGTGGCTCTTACCAGGAAGGATTGACATCTGTAATTCAAGGTGTTCCGCCCGGCATGATGCTGACTGAACAAGAGATATACGGAGACTTGCTTCTGAGAAAACCCGGTGCTGATGAATTAAGCAGCCCACGAAAGGAGCCGGACCTGCCGATTATCTACTCCGGCCTAAACGCCGCCGATACGATAGAAAATGCAGGTAATAAAAACCACACCAACGGCACACCATTGGCAATCCTTATCCCGAATTTGGATCGTCATTTCATTCACATACAGCAATACCAAGATACTAATCGCACGCCACGTCCGGGCCACGCGTCATACGCATCATTTATAAAGTATGGCCCAAATGATGACGCCATTGGCGCCGGCATTTTCAGCGGTCGTTATACTTCAACTATCGTAGCTGCCGGCTATGTCGCTAAAAAAGTCCTGAAAAAATGCGGCATCGAAGTTTATTCGTACATAAAAGAAATTGCCGGCGTACGATGCGGCGATTTGCCCCATGAGCAGACTTTTCAATATACCAACAACTATAAAAAAATGCGGCGAGATCTGGACCCATTTTACCAGGAGGTTTATGTTAAAGGCCGAATCAACATGGAAATGAGATTCCTGGAAAAAACCAAAATCTTAGCAGAGATCGAAAAGGAAATTGATGCTATCCGCAGCAAAGCCGGCAAGCTAAGTCCTAAGCAGGCCAAGGAAAAATACAACGTCCACACGATTGTGAACTGTCCTGATATTGATGCTGCTCAGGCAATGGTCGATGCCTGCAATCGGATTTCCGCTACGGGCGATTCGGCTGGTGGTGTTGTTGAAGTTGTCGTAACCGGTGTCCCTATAGGCCTTGGCGAGCCGGTCTTTTGCAAGCTCGACGCCGAGCTTGGCCGAATGCTCGGCATCGGTGCGGTCAAAGGCGTTGAGGTCGGTGCAGGTTTTGCCGTTAAAGATATGACCGGCAGCCAAAATAACGACCAAATGCGCAGCAAAAATGGCAAAGTTGTCTTCCTATCGAATAATGCCGGCGGCATTACAGGCGGCCTTACTACAGGTGAGCCTATCGTGGCCAGGCTTACTATCAAACCCACATCTACGATTGACAAACAACAAAAGACTATCGACAAATATACCTTGGAGAATAAAGAACTGGCTGCTATTACCAGACGTGATGCAACGATTGTAGGCCGTATCTGGCCGGTTGCAGAGAATTACACAGCGATGGTAATACTCGATCACCTGCTCATGCACTACGGCTATCAGAAGTTAAAGGACAATTTTTGAAAAACCGTAAGGTGAGATTTTCATCCTTCGCAGGTACTTTATTGGTGTACTAAAGCCAACGCTACCTGTCTAATTTGCAAACTCACCAATTCACTATTATCGGGTAGTTAATATCATTGCTTGTGGCTCTGACAACTGAGTCTCATTGCCGTATATATCACGAGCCTTGACCTGGAAACGAAGTAATTGATTCTGTCTGCCAACCCTGACGGTCCATGTTGGCTCAGTTATCCAGCCACTACTTAAGCCATTAGGCGAAACTCCAGAGAGCTCCGCCGGCTCCAGGCACAAGAAGTAATATTCCACACCGCCGCTCTCATCTGTTGCTTCTACTGCCGTCATTGTAACATAGTATTGATCGAAACCACCACCGCTATCTATCTCCGTGGGCAAGCCGTTCTCGTCAAACTGCATCGGATCAGGTGTCGGAGGCATTGTCTCTATAGGAGGTAGAGTCGTAGCACAAGCCCGGGACGACCAACCGCTCTCATTCTGATTGGGCGATTTGTCCCTGGCCTTTACTCTATAGCAGTATTCGGTATCCGAAGTTAGGCCGATGTCCGTATAATTCGGATCATCCTGCCAACCGCTATCATGTCCGCCGACTGTAAGGGCCCCGAAATAATACTCCACGTCGCTATCATCGAAAACGGGGGCAGCTTCCATCGAAATTTCACTTATCGATATTACATTAGGTTCCATTTGCCAATTAGGTATGGACGGCGGTGTAATATCCAGCTTACTTCTGGCATAGCGAACCTCGGACCAATCAGTCTCATTGCCTAATTGATCGCTTGCCTTTACTCTGTAGCCGTATGTAAAATCAGTTGTCAGGCCGGTGTCTTGCCAAGTCGGACTTTTCTGCCAGCCGCTACTGGGTTGGCCATCAGGCACTCGCTCGAAGTAGTACTGCACATCCCAGCCCCAAGCGTCAACAGCACTCTTAGCAGTCATCCCAATTGACGTCAATGAAATCGCATTAGGCTCTTGCTCCCACTGGCTCGGATTAGGAGTCGGAGGATCAGTATCTTTAACCAGCCAGCATTTAGACATGAAGCTCAAATCTTCAAATCCAACTTTTCTATCAAATGTGAAGTCTGCACCTCCGCACCATTCATTTATGTTGGAGCAACCCCCGTCGAGCCACCTTGACATAAATACAGCAAAGTCAGAGAACGTGATTTGGCCGTCAAAATTCAGGTCACAGAAACTACATGCCTCTATCCCTAAAGGATAATGATAGCCCATATCGACAATACCTTTATCAGGTTCCTCATCGGTTCTTGTAGTATAGCCGACCAAGCTGAGTTTGCTGGCGAGGTCACTACCGGCATCAATACACAGGCTGTTTTGCAACTGACCGGCATCGATTTGACTGAGATAGTAACTGCCGAACGGCCCACTTACAAATAGCGGCCTAAGGTCGATATTACCATCGAGCCAGTATAACGTACAGCCTTGAGCAACACGAACGGCAGACCTTCCGCCCCTGACGTCACTATAGGAAACGGCGAGCCTCGCCGGACTCGGGGCGTGCTCAAAACCTGTTCCTACTGCGATCTCGAATCCTTCTATAGCAAAGTTATCCCAGAAAATGCTGTTGATAACTTCGGTGTCACTCTCATAAGAGCAATAAAGGCCGCCGCCGAAGCCGGTTTTGCCAGCTTCACCGAAGGTTCCCGGCGCCGAATTGCTCACAAATGTACAGTTCGAGATGAGCGACTCAGCATACCAGCTAACCGAGATGCCTCCACCGTCTCTACCGGCTAAGTTATTGGTTAAAAAGCAGTTTTCAACCGATACGGTGTTGCTACCGCTGATATAGATTCCACCACCGGAGCTGTCCGCTTCATTATAGCTGATATTACAGTCGGCAATCACGGCACTGGCATCGAAACAATATATAGCTCCACCTTTACCACTAAATCCATTAGCATAATTTCTGCTGAAATCGCTTCGGACTATCTCACCTACATTGCCCGATACATATACTCCACCACCTCTATAGGCTGTGTTATCCACAAAATTACTGTCGGCCAATACCGGATTAGCACTAACCCAGTACGCTCCGCCGCCTAAGGAAGCCTCATTTTCAATAAATGTACTATTAGTAAACGCAATTATAGCGGAATCTTCGGCACATACGCCGCCACCATAGCCGATATAGGGGTCAATACGATACCTCGGTCCGACAGCCGCCGGATCGACCGCTTCTGGTGATGAAGAGACGTTGTTTCCTATCGCACAGTCGTTAAACATCACCATAGCATCCGCTGCGCAATAGATACCACCTCCGTAGCTTGGTATCTCGTAACTGATTATAGGCTCAGGATTTTGACCGGGTCTGTCTCCACCTTCACCACTCATGCCACCCAGAGTGAAGTTGTTGCCGATTGTACAATCTTCAAAATCAACCTTGCTGCCAACATCACAGTACACACCACCTCCGTATGCACTGTACCATCGATAGTTACCGATATAGCCCCAGTGCTGCCAGAGATCACCACTTATAAATACCCTGGTTAGACTGAAAGGATCATAATGATACTCGCCTGCCGTGCTCCAGTTTCCTCCGTAGTTGGCTGTACCGACATTAAGTTGATAGTTACCGCCGGCTCCGCCGTCGCCGCCATTGCCACCATATGCTCCGTTATTGATAATCTGGCAGTTTATAAATTTTGATTCACTATTGGGCCCACAATATATTGCACCACCACGTGCCCAGCCGGCCCAGCCGCCTCGGCCGGCATTGTTAACAGCGTCTGAATCAATACCAATGCCACCACTGCCGCCGCGAATTTGGTTATCTCTGAATATACAGTTCTTGATGGTGATAGGACCGATACCTTCAGAAATGTATAGTGCGGCTCCTTCAACCCCATCTCCATCGTAACCATCCGGATGACACGGGTCCTGCCTGGAACCGTTATTACCATTATCGCCGGCCCAATTGCAGTTCTGGATAGTCAGGCCATTTAGAACAGTTCCATCCGCGCCAGTAACAATATCGAACGCACGATCAGCGTATCCTGTTCTATCAATAATCGTTTCCGCTATACAGCAAGGATCATCAGGATGCTCAGACCTGATGGTAACAGGTTTGTCTATTGCTACCGCCGGACCAAAATAGGTGCCGGTACGAATCACAATCGTATCGCCAACCTGGGCGGCAGCGATTGCATTGCGAATCGTCGGATAATCTTTAGGCACGGTGATAGTGACGGGCGGCCCAAACTCCACACGAATGGTTTTATTGGCATTCATAGTAACAGTATTAGTTACAGACCTCGATCTGTCGTTGTCGGTACCTTCCCATCTCCTGACTCTATAACCTTCATCAGGCTCAGCTATAAGCTGTACAACCGTACCAAACCTGACGGCGTGTGTTTGGGCTGCATTTATGACAAAAGAATCGTCGTCCTCTATCCATTCCGCACGGAGAATTCCTCTTCCGCTGCCGTTAATTACTTCTATTGCCAGATCGTACGCAGTTTTCACAAATCCGACAGTAACGACCTTATCACTATCCAGTGTTACGGTGTTAGTCGGCCCGGTTAGACTGTCATCGTCCGTGCCGTTCCACAAAACCTGATAGTAATTCGAGTCGTAATTGGTATCTATCCTGAGCGTAACAGTTGTATGCCAGTTATACAAGCCGTCGTAGCTGGGGTCATTAACACTGGGCTCAATTATCACAGGCACAGGACTATCTGGGCTGCTGGTTATAGCGCTAAAGGACAACTGGAACTGTGGTATGCCGAACAGATCGTAGTGATAACCCATATCTATTATATCGCTGTCCGGTACGCTGTCAGTTCTGGTAGTATATTTATCCAGACTGAGGATGCTTAATAGGTCACTTCCGGCATCAACGCAGGGACTGTTCATACTCTGGCCCGCAGCGACCTGACTTAGAAAATAACCAGCGACAAACAGCGGGTCCTCATCGATGTTGTGACTATTAGCGGCCCAGTTATAGCTGGTGCGATCCTGGTTGAGCACGCAGTTGGTACCAACAAAAATGGGAGACGGAATCACCGAAATCAAATCGATCGCCTTCATAAGCGCACTGACCACCTCGCCTGCACCAGTCGCCGTTAGTAAAGTCCCTCCGGTTCCTTCAGCTAAATCCGTAAAATATGTTGCAGCTTCCAAATCGCCACCAACCAACAGAGATACAATGTGCTTCTGCTCCCATCCACCTGCCGCAGCAAGCACATCATTAAGGGTATAATCTGTGAAAGGCTCAGGGTCATGGGGTGGAGCGTCGGCCATAAGAAGAATTACTCTCACCACGTTACCTGACCGCCATGCTCCGGGTCCCGTAGAGCCGGGGTCTGCTCCATAGAAATTGCCGGCCAATGTCTCGACCAGCGAATTGTGGTCGATACAGTGCATCAAAGCCGTATAGACCGATTCGGGCCAATCGGCGCCACCAGAGGCCGTTAATGAATTGAACGCGTCTATCACCGCATCGGTATCAGTTGTAAAGCCCGCAACAGTTCTATAAGGGTAATCATTAATAGCTCCATATCGGTCATCAATAGCCGTATCCACATTGGGCTGATTAAAATCCTTATATTCCACCACAGCAATCCTATAGTCAGGAATCTTAGTCGCTATCGAGTTGGTGATTTGCATTGCTGCATTTTTAACCGCGTCGATATCATCCCACATGCTGCCGGTCGTATCTATACAGAAAATAAGGTCAAGGGCCTCCGTTTTCGCTCCATAGGCATTCGGATCCGTAGCATCCTGAACGTCACTGTATGAGACGTTCACCGTCGATAGCCTCGGGTCGTACTCATAGTCGGTGGCAACTGCGATCTGCGAGCCATGAGAGCCGATGTCGCCTAAGTTGTCCCAGACGATGCTATTAACGATATTAGCATAGCTATAATAGGAGCAGTATAATCCGCCGCCGAATCCACTTCCTCCAACCCTGTTATCTGCGATCGTACAATTTACAACGTTGCAATCCGAGTGCCAATTAGCTGAAATCCCTCCGCCGTCTCTGCCGGCGAAGTTTTTGGATATTAGACAGTTCTTAAGCCACGCACTTTCGCTACCGCTAAGATATATTCCGCCGCCCGAGGCCGCGGCATGATTATTGAAGATATTACAATCAACAATCGTAGTATTAGCATCAAAACAATGTATTGCAGCACCTTCACCTAATACGTCAATAACATTATTGGGATCGACTAAGCTTGTATTATATAACGCTTGATTCTCGTAGAAATTGCTTTTTGTGATTTTGCACGAATTGCCGACGAAATAAACGCCGCCGCCGTGGTATGCCGTATTCGCCTCGAAGTCGCAGTCGTTAATATCCGGATTCGCCCATGTCGCCCACATACCTCCGCCGATGGTAGCTATATTGTCGTTGAATGTGCAGTTCTCAAACGCAGGATTTGCACCATCTTCAAAAGCTATCGCACCGCCGTAGCTAATATATGGATCATCTTTAATGACCGCTGCGTCAGTGTCATCCATTCCTCCGTGCCAATTTATTCCATTGACATCAGCTTCATTATTAATGAAAGTACATCCGGTGAACGCAGGTGAGCTGTCGGCTTCGCAGTAAACGGCTCCGCCGAAGGCATCGATTCTATAGTGCCTGTAAGGCCATTCTGTTACAATGGGAGTTCCACTAAGACCACAACTACCGCCCTGGGCGAGATTATTGATAAATCTGCAGTCCACAAAGTCCGGTGTACTGTAAGAGTCACAATACGCCGCACCGCCGAAGCCGGTATATCGCCAGTAGTCTTCAAATGGTCCATCTTCCCACCACGGGGCAAAAGGATCACCCCAGCCGCCGCCGTGACCGGGGTTATGATCTGTCCCACCATTGGCACCGTTGCCGCCATCCCCGCCGCGGGCTAAGCAACCAATGAAGGAGCAGTTTGTAAATATCGGATTGCCGTTAAAGCCGACAGATACCGCCCCACCGTAGGCAGCGCCCGGCCAGCCGCCGTTGCCGCCCCAGCCTGAACCATCTACATCCCCCCCACCATTGCCGTGACCACCATGGACACCACCGACGGCACAATCAATGAAAATACAGTTGCGGACATCAGGTGAGGCATCGCCCATTAATTCCATTCCGCCGCCATAGGTATCGCCTATACGACCGCCTGGGCCGTCACGACCCGAACCTGTGGGGGTTATCCATATCGTATTGAGGTCATATCGAGCACTCTGGATAGTCAGACCATTTATGACGGTATTCCGGCTTACGTTCCAGATCTCAAAGCCGCAATTATAGATAACGGTAGCCGCAACTGTGCAGGGATCGTCCGGATTATTACTTGTTAGCGTGATGGCCTTACCGGATATGATAATCTTTTCCCATTCATATGGCAGACTCGACTCGCGTATGTCATAGATACCTGGCGCGATCCTAACAATATCACCATTGTCTGCCTCATTGATAGCAACTTGAATATTTGTGTAGTCGCCGGGAACATCCAGAGTTCGCGGGGCGTAGAATATAACTTCAACCTCCTTAAATTCTCTGCCTTGAGGATCTATGACAAACGGCCCACTCATAGTCACTGTGTTTTCGCGCTGATATGAGTAATCATTGTTTGTGCCATCCCATTTAATGAAATGTGATGGGTTAATTGGAGCAGCGGTCAGATCAACCACCGTATCGCGTGTATATCTACCGGTGCGTGGGGTTACTGTTCCGCGGCCGTCGATAACCCGTGTACGCAAAGTCACCAAAATAGTCTCAAATCTGACGGTAATGATTTTATCCAAATCCATTGTGACGATATTCTTCTGAACAGCGGCAATCTGTCCCGTGCTTGTCCGGTCCATACGCATATCATCATCAGTGCCTTGCCACGATTTGAATTGATAGACGTTGGGATCTTCTGGACTTACTATCAGAGGTACTTGACTGTACTGAATATAAATATGAGGACTGCCCGCAGGGTCAGGGCTGATATTTCCTACGCCGGCTGGGGTTACCATCGTAGTTAAACTGTATTGCATTGCCGGCTGTGTATCGTTGTAATGATAGCCAATATCGACTCGCCCGAGGTCTTTATTACCGTCCGCATCTTCGTAGTTATCCGTACGGGTGGAATATATGTGCATACCGAGTGCCACTGCATCATCGCTACCGGCGTCCACAGCAGGACTGGTTGCGTCCTGAGGATTGACGTTCGGATCTACAAACTGTCCATCGACATCCAATATCTGGCCCGCCTCGTACTGGCTCAAATAATAATTGCCCAGCCGGCCCCGTACAAACATGGGGTCACCGATAATGTTGTTGCTTCCGCTCAAAATGCTATCCGGTTCAACATCCAAAAAGCTGTATGCTCTATCGCTGTCTCTATCATAATAATCACCTTGAAGGTTATCATTGAAAAGACAGGAACTCATGATCGGCTCAGAATCCGCATCCTGCTCATAAATTGCTATGTCACGGTTATCATTAAAGATACAGTTAGCAACTTGCGGTGCAGATGTTCCGGCGCAATACACAGCACCGCCCACGCCGTCGAATTCATTTGAAGAGTTGCCTATAAAAGTGCAATTGGTAATAGTTGGTGAAGCATCCGCACAGAATATTCCGCCACCGTCCCAGCTATCAACTGTATTATTGATTATGAGACAATTCTTAATCGGTATAGATGTAGCATTTAAATAAATTCCGCCACCGTCGTAATCGGCGATGTTACCGTTTATGGTAGAGTTCATAACGGCTGGCAATGAACCAGTGTCACAATAGAGGCCACCTCCATCCCATGCTGTTCGGTTCTTAGTAATCGTACAGCCGCTGATTAAAGGAGCACAATTTACGGTATAAACACCTCCGCCGGGCCATTGTGCGGTGTTGCTGCTGATTGTACAACGGATGAAATTCGGGTCGCAATTATCGCTACAGTAAATGCCGCCGCCATTACTTTCCGCCGCATTGCTTGAGATATCTGAATCCGTAACATTCGGATTAGAGCCACTTTCACAATAGATACCCCCGCCGCCGCCACTTGCCGTATTAGCAATAATTTTACAACTACTGATGCTGGGATTGGAGCCGTCTTTACAATAGATACCACCACCATTCTGTATCGTGGTGTTCTTTGTGATAACGCAGTCTAAAAGCTCAGGTGCGGCATTACTGCAATAGAGGCCTCTTGCTGTGTTCTTGGTAACGTTACAATCGTTAATTTGCGGCGAGGAGCCGTCAACATAGATTCCTTCCGCCCCATCAACGACAGAAAAACCTAACAGAATGCTGTCGATATCTTCACCGTTGTTAAAGGTTACTACGCTACCGCCATCAAAAAGGGCAGAGATAAAAGTATTTTGCGGTGTAGGATCACCAACATTCCTGCCGCCCGCGGTGCTACCACTACGTACCGTGATTGCTTTACCCCTGAAATTGATGGTTTCGATATACCAAAAGTCCGAAGCTGCTACCAGGGTATCTCCGTCACTGGCATTATCTATCGCCCGCTGAATAGTCGGATACTTTATAGCCGTTCTCGTATTCAAGACTTCTCCTTGCCTTGCCATTTTCAAGGCCATGAAGAGGTCAAGTCGGCCACCCGAGACACACAACCCCGGCAAGGTCGGATCAACAGAGCGTAGCATTATCTTCTTTACTTGCTGATATGTTAAATTTGGATTGACCACTTTAATCAGCACACAAGCGCCGGTTACATGGGGAGCAGCCGCTGATGTACCGCTATCGTATGCGTACTCGATATCAATGCCGTATTCGTCCATCCATCCTGTCTGCATATCCTCTGTCGGTGTAGTGCTGAGGATACCCACACCAGGTGCGCCCAAATCGACGTCCTCAATGCTATAGTTGGAAAAAAACGCCATATTATCAAAGTGATCTGTGGCCATTACAGAGATGATGTTGTCGAGGTCAAAACGTGCGGGATAGGCAGCCATATTAATACCGTCGTTACCCGCGGCAGCTACAACAAGAATGCCGGCATCTCTGGCGGCAGCGATGGCATCGTATAAACCCTGATCATACTGGTAACCTCCCCACGAGGCGTTTATAACATTTACGTTCCAGGCAACGGCATAATTCATAGCTTCGATAGCATCTGACGTCACACCCTCTCCATTTGGATCGAGAATCCTCAAAGCCATCATTTTGACAGACCAGCAAACACCGGCAATACCCACTGTATTATTACCTATAGCTCCGATGATTCCAGCCACGTGAGTTCCGTGATAATGTTCGTCCATTGGGTCGAAATCATCATCCACAAAATCATAACCCCAAATATCGTCGTTATAGCCGTTGCCGTCATCATCGACGTCGTTATAGTCAATATCCTCATCCACAACACCGGGCTCGTTGACTTCTCCATCATTTATCCACATATTATCAGCCAGGTCGGGATGGGTATAATCAATACCGCTGTCCATAACTGCTACGATCATATCGGCAGTACCATTTGCAATATCCCAAGCCTCCGGTGCGTCAATGTCAGCGTCTCCACGGCCGCCGGTCTGGCCTGTGTTATCCAAAGCCCACTGTTCAAAAAACCGAGGGTCGTTGGGAACAACCATTGCTCTTATTTTGTAGTTTGGCTGAGCATATAAAATTTGAGGCGACTGATTAAACCGCATTACAGCATCCGCAACCGACACGTTCTTAGGCAGTTTCACTAAAGCCAAGCCGGGCACAAGACTGTCATATTCTTTAACCACATAAGCACCGCTGACGGTGGAGCTTGCAATCGCATTTTTTATCGCGCTCGTTGTTCGTGGACCACTAATCTGTTGCTCAAGAAAGTCCGTGTTGCTCTCCGGCAGAGCCTGGCTCAGCCCTCCAACAAAACGAACAATTAGCTCGCCCTGCTTATAATCGGCATTGTTTTCAGGTGAGCCGCCAGACGAAATAACCGACCAGTTAGCTGGTTGGGTAAAGCCGGTTTTCGCACTAACAAAAATTAACAGACTTGTTAAAACTATCCATGTGACATTCCGGATCCAAACCTGACGCTTCATGCTTACACTTCCTAAAAAAGGTAATTGGTTATACGATAAGTGGTTAATTTGCCCCCAATTACCAATCGCCAATTACCAATTACTAATTAAAGTTCGTGTTCCATCGCAGCAATAGCCTCAGCTTCGCGCTCTTCCTGTAGAATTATAGTCGGCTTAACCAGGATTAGTAATACTTTATTATCTCTGATCTTGCTGCGACTACCGAATACCATTCCAATGATTGGTATCTTGCTCAATATTGGCACCCCCACCTCCTTTTCAACTTCCACGCTTATTTTCTGCCCACCTAACAGTAACGTCCCACCATCAGGCACACTTACACGCGTCATTACCTGTGATGTCTCCATCTCAGGAACAGTCACTGGGTACTCAACAAACTCACCTTGATCATCGGTATTCACAATGGCTGCAACCGTATGAGTCCTGAACCTGAGTAAATCTTGCATCATAGTGGTTATATTCAATAGTACATTTTTCTTATCCTGAGTAATAATAGGAGTAATGTTCAGAGAAGTAAAAATTGGCTGGAAGAACACATTCTGCTGTATTCCCAACTCTTCAAGACCACCACCAGCATAGTACCCGCGACTAACACTTCTTATAATGTCGGGCGGCAGCGCATACGAGATCTGACTTGAAACACTGAAACTTGCAGATTCTCCGCTCAGAACGGTGGATTTCGGCGCCGTCAAGGTCTTTGCATCCGCGCGGGCTTGAGTCATTCGCAGAAGGAAGCTAACCTGTAAATCGTCAAGTATATTGCCATAGCCTCCGGTTGCCGTGGCCGCTGGGGCCATACCGCCGAGGCTTCCCGGAACCTTCGTTGCTGTATCGGCTCGAGCAGCAGCTTCAGAGCCCTGCTCAAAAGCAATCAAACCCCACTTACCACCAACATTGTATGAAAAGTCTATATCCAGACCGATATCTTCAA
>Ga0307422_1001292_pt1 | contig 13194 bp, 5 predicted proteins | sample SalMarWE160290MG_FD_202153 | JGI IMG/M metagenome (GOLD analysis project Ga0307422, IMG submission 202153) | Salt marsh sediment microbial communities from the Plum Island Ecosystem LTER, Massachusetts, United States - WE1602-90 | ecosystem: Environmental > Aquatic > Marine > Intertidal zone >...
TGCAAACGACCAAACTCAATCATGCAAACACCTTTCAAAAATTACGATAAATCCTCCAAATGCAAACCGGCAGACATAGAGGAGCATTCACCTACACTTAATATACTAAAATCAGAGTTACTTAACAAGGTTTTTAGTGCAAATATCCCAAGAACAAGGGATAACTTTATGTCTTAAAATACCCTGATTGTCAGATTCTTGTTCAGAAACCACATATTTCTTTCATTGCTGATAGGTGGCGGGGTAAGCAACGATGAACTGATACTTTATCAGTATTTCTACTATGTGAGTTTGGTCTTCTCTTTACAGTAAGATGAGCCGAGGCTCACGGTTTAACAATTCATATCATGTTCCATATCATCAGAATTCACTTAACAGTGATAGTGGCGGTGCTGCCTCATGGGTTTGCCGGTTCCTGTATTTCTACATTGCGATTTGGTGGTTCGACACCCAACAAATGACACACAAAGAAATCCTGCATTCGCTGAGCGCCATAAGAGCCGCCCATGCCATGACCACCACCTGGAATGACCAGAAGGTCGAAATCCTTCCCTGCTTTAATAAGGGCATCCACCAGTCGCATTGTGGATTCCGGCGGGACATTTTTATCCATCTCGCCAACGATTAAAAGCAACTCGCCTTGTAATCGATAAGCATTGTCGATATTAGAGCACTCGGAATATTGTGGCCCGACCGGATAGCCCATCCATTGCTCATTCCAGGATGCCTTGTCCATGCGATTGTCGTGGCAACCGCATGATGCAACAGAGACCTTGTAGAACTCCGGGTGAAACAGCACGGCGCCTGCGGCGTTCTGACCTCCGGCAGAATTACCGTAAACGCCTACACGGCTAATGTCATAATACGGGTACTTCCTGGCTACAGATTGGTGCCAAAGAATTCGGTCTGGAAAACCCGCGTCTTTGAGATTTTTCCAGCAGACGTCATGGAATGCCTTTGACCGATTGGCTGTTCCCATACCGTCCATTTTAACAACGACAAAGCCGAGGTCATTGAGTACCTGATAGCGATTGCGAGCACTGAATGACTTGGGTGTGAAGGAACTTTGCGGACCGGCATATATGTCCTCAATGACTGGATACTTTTTATCAGGATCTAAGTTGTTAGGTCGGCTAATGATACCCCAGATGTCAGTTTTGCCATCACGTCCTTTGGCGACAAATACCTCCGGTGCTGTCCATCCATCGGCAATCAGTTCAGTAATATCCGCATTTTCGAGTTCACAGACTAATTTACCGTCGGAGGCCCGTCGTAATTTGTGGACAGGTACCATGTCTACACGGCTATATGTATCAATAAGATATCGACGATCTGGTGAATGCTGGATTGAATGATTACCGTTTCCTTCGGTTAATGCAACAAGGCCTGACCCATCAAAATTCACTCGAAAGTAGTGAACGAAGTAGGGATCCTGTTCCGGATAATAGCTGCCCGCTGAGAACCAGACTTGTCGGTTTTCCGAGTCTATGTACTGTATACCTCGGACGAGCCACTGGCCATCAGTAATTTTATTTTTGATTTTCCCTGTCTTGGTATCAATCAGATAAAGGTGCCGCCAGCCATCCATCTCGGAGACGTAGATAATCTCATCGGTTTCATCCAGGTAATTTACCCTCGACAGATCCAGGTTTTCGATATGTGCAGTCCAGATGAATGTATCGCTTTTTTCGTCGATGATATTGCGTGAAGAACCGTCGTGTGTATTTACCTCGATCAAGCGAAGTCGTTGATGTCCCCGGTCAACTTTCTCATACATGAAATGGTAGCCATCTTTATTCCAATGCGGTTGAGGTGAGCTGAAATCGACTCGTTCTAATTCCGGCCGAATATGCTTGCGGTCTGCTACGATAAAAACGTTGAGTTCATAGGCATCGAATTTATCACCCGGCAGGGCGTAAGGACGTGAATGCAGCACGGCTCGACCACCTTTCCGGGGGCGAGGATTGGATCAAGTAGACCTCCTTGCAGTCGCCTGGTTCGCGACGCCAAGCTATTATAGATTGGGAATCGGGCGCCCACTCCACTCTAATATATGAATTGCCTTCTTCGCCGTCGCTACTGAGTTGGATTTCCTCGCCGTCCTCGCCCTGACGTACATAGATATTGTTGTCTTTGATATAAACATTCCACATACCATTAGGTGAAGCGATAGGATGTTCTTGGTCGTTAGAGAAACGGCCGGGACGCCAGCCTCGTTGGTCACGCCAGCCAAATCGGGGCTCGTTGCTTTCCTCAGGCTGGGTGAGTGTATCTTCACTGAGTATAACATCATAAGTACTCAGATTACATTTCAATGTCTTTTCGGCTGTGTTGAAAAGAATCGCCTTGCCATTGTCAATAAATTTAATATAGTTAAATGGTAATTGGTCAGCTTTATATTTCTCATCGGTCACTTTCGAGAGAGCTTCAGCCAATTTCACGTGGTCGAAAGCTTTCTGACGAATACCTTTTTCGGCATCGACCAGTATGAATTCCTTCATGTCACCACTTAGGTTATTACGATACCAGAAGCATGTGTTTTCAGCACCATCAGGCGTCCTGTGAAAAAACCAATGGGGAGTGATTCTGGCTTTATACACTCCCCGGACCCTGCGTTCTGGCCGTGATCTCCTCTGGGCAGATGCTTGTGAGTTGAGATTTTGATTCAGTTGGTCCGATTCTAATGCTGTAGGCGAGTCAGAGGCTACAAGTAATACTATAAAAAAACCAACCTTAATGATATTATTAAATGGAACTGAGAATTTCATTGTTGATTCGCTCCTTAATTGTGCTATTTGATGTTGCTGGAAAAACCTCTATTTTCGGTTTGATTTCTCCATTACGATGCTGTAATCTACCTTTGGGGGTATGTAGTGTCAACCGTAATTGCCTCGGGAATTCAGTTGGAATATTTTAGGCTCATTCTGAACACATGGTTGCTAACTTGTTTTCATATACAGCTTTAAAGTCTTCACCCATCGTTGCATATTAAAATTCCGACTGTATAGAGACATAGGCAATCTCCATATACGATACGAATCTCTCCATAAATGTTTGTATCTTTCTATTTTTCGAGGTCAAAAAGTTATTCCGATTTTGGGGTGGTTTGGCAAAGGTTCGAAGGGAGAGCATATAATATCATAGGGAAATTTTTCTTGACGAAAAGCTTACTAATTTAGTATAAATGAATATGTGATTTTGTGCCCTTTTTAGGTTTAATTCTAAGTTTTTTTCATTTCCAGGAGGCAAAATTTCACATCATCATTAATAATGTATCAAAAAACACCGAAAAACGAGAGATATATTAAATTCAGACCGCATTGGTTGTAATTGCGGATTGGATTTTCTTGATTTTTTGGGTGGTAAATATGTAATGGAAGGAGGTCAATTCGGATAGTGAGATATTCTGGACAGATAAACATCATAAATTTTATTAAGGTAAAAAGTCTTTGTCGATTAATTGTTATATTCTTTTGTTAGAGTTCAAGAAGGAGAAATATTATGTATAGAAAACTTATTTGTTTGATTGTTCTTGCTCTGGTGCCGGTCACTAATGCACAGACAGTGGTAGACTTCTTTAGTGACGATTTTGAGATTGCCCATGACTACGTCGCTGACAACGTTGCCGGAACCAACTGGGACGGCTATTTCGGCTGGTTGCCGGGCGAGAGCGTTGATGCCCTCAATGCAAACATGGATCGTGAGGGCCAACTATACATTGAGTCATCTGACGGGACTTGGGATGGCCCGTGGAATCCACTGGCTCCGTTTTTATACAAATACGTTGAAGGTGACTTCATTGCCACAGTCAGAGTTACTGATTATGCCGGTACTGCGGATGCATGGGTCACTCACAACGATGGCGGTCTGATGGCCAGAGCTTCCAAAGCCGATCCCAATGACGAGGCCGGCACCGGCGAAGACTGGGTTTCCATAGACTATTTTCCTATCTGGACCTGTGGAAATTTCCTCTGGAGCGCCAACAATGACTTACGAACCGAGCATGGTCACAATGGCAAGGAATTTGACTTAGACCCGTGGCTTCAACTTGAGCGCAGGGGCAATACTTTTCATGCCAGAACCAGTGCGGACGGCGTAACCTGGACAGAAATGGGTCAGTCACCCCTGACGCGGAATGATTTTGACGGTTTGCCGCTGCAGGTTGGGCCTCGCCAGGCCATCTATAATTCCGGCAATTCTGGTTACGTGGCGTTCGATGATTTCAGCATTGTGCTTGTAAGGAGGTTCAAAGCATACACGCCGGCACCGGTTGACGAAGCCGTGAACGTGGACCCAAATCAAGACCTTACCTGGAGCCCGGGTGTCAAGGCGGAATTTCACGATGTATATTTCGGCACTAGTTTTGACGACGTGAACAATGCCGATACCTCAACGGCTGATATTTATAAAGGCCGCCAGAGCGAAACCAGTTATGAACTCGGAACCCTTACAGCAGGCGAGACCTATTACTGGCGTATCGATGAAGTAAACGAAGCTGATGGCGATAGTCCATGGAGAGGCCCCGTCTGGAGCTTCAGGGTTCAGATGTTGTTAGCCTCTGACCCTGGGCCTGCCGATGGTGCCGAATGCGTTACCCTCGATACTAACCTTAGCTGGACGGGGGGTGCACAGGCGACGACACACTGGGTATACTTCGGCACGACTGATCCTCCACCATTCAAGGCCCTTCGGTCTACTACAACCTACGAACCTCCGGAGCTTGAACCCGACACGCTTTATTATTGGCGTATCGATGGGAAAAGAGGTCTGGAAGCCTGGCCAGGCGATCTGTGGACTTTCAGAACAGTGCCTACTATGCCTATTATAGATTCAAATCTTGTCGGATGGTGGAAGCTTGATGAGATCTGTGGCGACAGCGCTACCGTTCTTGATTCGTCCGGCTATGGCCATCATGGCACATTTGTAGGTGACGTACAGTATGTGGACGGATCTGATGGCGATGCACTCGAATTCGACGGCCGCGACGATTATGTAGAGCTACCGATTGGTTCGGTTATCGGTTCACTGACCAACTCAACTTTCGCTATATGGCTTGACTCACAGCCTGGTGGCCAATGGGCGAGGGCATTCGATTTCGGCACCGACGATCCGAATGTCTTTATGTGTCTCGGACCACGCTGGTGGTTTATGGACGACATGTATTTTGCCATCACCACAGAAGGTGCGGCCAATCAGAGCTTGGTACAGCCTATCGGTTTCGACATTGAGACTGGATGGCACCATGTGGCTGTAACGATCAATGCAGACAGGCAGACTACTACTCTTTACTATGACGGCGAGGAGCTCGCGAGCAACAGCACTCTAACTCCGAGCGATCTGGGCGAAACTACCAACAACTGGCTCGGCAGGTCGCACGATGCTGACAATTCGTACTATCTGGGTTCTATGGATGATTTCCGCATCTACAACTTTGCGCTCTCGCAGGCTAATATCAGCAGGGTAATGGTAGGTGATCCGCTGCTTGCCTGGAATCCGAAACCGACTGATGGTTCAACACCAGATGTCGAACGCGTATCACCTATGAGTTGGTCACCGGGAGATAACGCTACTCAGCACGATGTCTACTTTGGTACTGATGCAGAGGCTGTAGAACAAGCCGATACATCTGATACTACAAATATCTATCGTGGCCGACAAGATCCTAATACATATACCCCACCAGAAGTGCTTGAATGGGGCCAGACTTACTACTGGAGGATTGACGAGTATAACAATAATCAGACAATCAGCAAAGGTAGGTTGTGGAGCTTTACAACACTTGACTATCTGATTGTTGATGATTTTGAGTCTTACAACGACCTTAATCCGGACGAAGAGGGCAGTAGAAGGATATTCTTTACCTGGGTAGATGGATTTGAAAATCCATCGATAAACGGCTCGACTATGGGTTATCCTAATCCCAGTTTTGCTGATGGTGAACATTTTGTTGAGACTGCAATCGTTCATGGTGATGACCAGTCTGCTCCGTTATTCTATGATAACAACGTTGCGAGCTATTCAGAGGTCACAGTTAACACCGCTGATTTGACGATTGGACAGGATTGGACAAAAGGTGACGTTCAAATATTAACGCTGTGGTTCTATGGAGACCCGAACAATGCTGTAACTGAGCAGATGTATATAAAGATTAACGGTGCCAAGGTGCTCTATGACGGCGACGCTGCCGATTTAGCAACGGCCGAATGGACACAGTGGGATATTGATTTGTCTGCATTTGGTATTGAAATGGCAAATGTCACCGAGTTGAGTATTGGTCTTGAGAGAATCGGCGCATCTGTTGGTTTGGGCATGCTGTTCATTGATGATATAAGGTTGTACAGAGAAGCTCCTTAGTATACTTTTGGGAAATTTATAGGTTAGAGGTATCGGTTGATATAATCAGCTGAGATACTCGGTTTATATTAGTTGCTATTGGTGCCTGCTAAGTATATTTAGGTAGAAATCAGGTACCAATAGCACCTTTGGCCGTGCCAATGAAATTGTTATATAAGAAACCTCACGTAAGTAAACGCCGCAAAAAGAAAACCACTCAATGAATCGAGGGGTTAGATATTAACGACAATATAGCGTAAAAAGTTTTTATGCGGTTTTGTGGTCTAAGAATCCTTCTAACTTTCGCGCTCGGACGGGGTGCTGGAGCTTGCGGATAGCCTTTGCCTCGACCTGTCTGACGCGTTCGCGGGTGACTTTAAAGATTCTGCCAACCTCTTCGAGGGTGTAAGTATATCCGTCGCCTATTCCGTATCGCAGCTTGATGATTTCGCGTTCGCGGTATGAAAGCGTTTTTAGGACTGAATCGATTCTGTCTTTTAGCATTTCCTGTGTGGCCGAAGCCACCGGGGAATCGACTTCATCGTCTTCAATGAAGTCGCCGAAGTAGCTGTCATCGCTTTCACCGATTGGTCTGTCCAGGCTGATAGGATGCTTGGAAATTTTGAGCACTCTGCGGGTCTCGGCGACGCTCATTTCGACTTCCTCGGCGATTTCCTCGATAGTCGGTTCCCTGCCGAGCTTCTGGTGCAGGATTTTGCTGGCGCTTCGCAGCCGGCTCATCGTTTCAATCATGTGGACGGGAATACGAATCGTTCTTGCGTGGTCGGCGATGGCGCGGGTAATTGCCTGGCGAATCCACCAGGTGGCGTATGTGCTGAATTTGTATCCCCTTCGGTACTCATATTTATCGACGGCCCTCATCAGACCGGTGTTGCCTTCTTGGATGAGGTCCAGAAAGCTCAAGCCGCGATTGCGATATTTTTTGGCGATGGATACGACCAGTCTGAGGTTCGCGCTTGAGAGCAGTCGCTTGGTGTCTTCGTATTGGGAGAAGACGCGGTCGAGTACCTGTAATCTTTTTTCGAGCTGCTTCGGCGTTTCCATGACCAGTTCCTGGAGACCGTTGAGTTCCTGTTTCATTGTTTCGATGTCTTCGGCGGCGATTTGGCCGTTGGGGCCGGCGGCGATTGTTTTTTCTAATTGATGCATTTTGTCACAGATGCCGTGTAATTTGTTTTTAATGGGTTGGATTCTGCTTGTGCGCAGGCTTAGTTCCTCGAGGAGCGTTGCGATTTTTCGTTTGGTCCTGCGCATTTGTTTGATGGCCTTTTTGGTTGCGTCTTTGTCCTCGTCGGCGATGGTTTGTTTGAATAGGTTTTGGTTGATTTTGAGGAGTTTGCTGACGGTTTCGATATTCTCGGGAAGGCGCTTTTTTAGGACATTTTTGGTCAGGAGATGTGAGGTACCGACTTTGATTGTTCTATCGAATGACATTAGACCGTTGTGTACCTGTTGAAGTAAGTCCAGAGAATTTCTGGCGCAGTAGTCGCATTGAAGCATTTTTCTTCTGAATGTCATTCTTGCGATTTCAATCTTCCGAGCCAATGCAATTTCGGATTTTCTTGTCAATAGCGGTATTTGACCCATTTGAGTCAAATACATACGGATAGGGTCGTCGATTCGCCGGGCGGCCTCTTCGCCGACAAGTTGTTTTTCGAGTAATTCATCTTCATCTTTAAGATTCTGTTCCTTGTCACTATCTTCATCATCCAGTGACTCGTCGGACTCTTCGAATTCATCGTCCTGGTCTTTCCTGAGTTGTTGAGATTCCACGTCCGCTTCGTCGACGAGACTGATTCCCTTTTCATCCAGCGTAGCTAACAGTCGTTCCAGACGGCCGGGACCAATAGTATCTTCAGGCAGATCATCGTTCATTTCCTCGTAAGTGAGATATCCCTTTTTCTCACCTTTTTTAATCAGCATTTTTATCTGCTTTTCCGGATCAAGAATCTTTACGTTCTGGGAAGTCTCCTCGTTAGCTACGATCGGATCGATTTTTTTGCGTTTCCTTTTCTTTGTTCTTTTTTTTGTCACAATTTGCATCCTTATATGTTTTTATCAAAAATAGTCCAATTATCAAATTGAACCTTAATCACCTCAAAATAAATCTAACTTTCAAAATCAATACTTGAGTCTAATATTTTGCCGCACATATTATATCTTACGACTCTATACCGGTGGTTGTTCGCTATACCATTCCTAAGCTATGTGGATTCTCTCTCCCGGTATTCTCACTGAACCGGCGAAGATACTGCCTTTGTTGCTCAACTGTCTTGAACGATTTGTTTTGTCGTTGTCTTTGTTGTCGTTCAATAGTATCAAGGGCACCTGCAAGCCGGGCTTGAAAGTTCCCTTTTTCCTCACCGGCCTGTACCAGTTCCATAATACAATTGCTAAGCTGCACTGATTCTGTTCGGGCTAAAATTTCCCGCAGCGGAGCGTCAGTATCGTCGCTCAGTGTTTCGAAAAGAATCTCTGCTATCTGTCTCAATATCGGTACATCGAAGAGTTCCGCTGTAATTTTTTGTTGTGCGGTTTTGAACAGAGCGGGCTCATTCAGCAGTACTTCCAGCACTTCACGTTGTGCGACAGCGAGGCAACCCAGGCCGTAATCTATATTCGGTACCTGTCTGTTTTCCACGTTGCGGCTTGCGTTCCTTGCCGCCCTTTTGAGCTGGATGTTCAGTTCGGCATTTATCTGTTTACTGTCGAGCCCTATAATTTTCGAAATCTGATTCACTCTCAATCCACAGTCCAAACCTGATACATTGCCGGCATGCAGGCCCGTTGCTATCGTCTCTAAGTACTCTTCAATCGCAGCTTTTTTGCCGGTAAGAGTGTCATCGCTTTCAAACTTATCCTTTAGCCTTTCCCACTTGAACTGGAAGACATCGACCGCCTCTTGGACAAGCCTTTCGAATCCTTCTTTGCCCGCGGCCAAAAGAAAATCACACGGGTCTTTGCCTTTAGGCACCGAAGCAATTTTAATATCAATTCGTTGTGACAGGCAGACATCCAGCGCCCTATTGGCTGCTTCCATCCCGGCGACGTCGCTGTCGAAGATTAAAACCACCTTCTTCGCGTATCTCCGTAAGAGACGTCCGTGCCCTGCCGTCAGGCTTGTACCCAACGTGGCGACAATATTATTGCAGCCGAATTGATGGGCCATTATACAGTCGGTATAGCCTTCCACGACGACCGCCGTGGTTGTTGAGACAATCTCGTGCCGTGCCTGCTCTAAGCCGTATAACGAGTTGCTCTTATCGAACAGAGCCGTGGTCGGCGAATTAATGTATTTAGCTCCTGCTTGGTTTAATGTTCTGCCGCCGAAACCGATAACCCGGCCGGTGACATCTGTAATCGCAAACATCAGCCGGTTTACGAATTTGTCCTGATTCGGTCCGTTGGTCAGCCCGGCCTGCTCCAACAATTTCACCGGCACCTTATTGGCCCCGGCCGCTTTGAGCAAATCATCCTGAGAATCGACGGCCAGACCGAGTTGCCATTTTTTTATGCTCTCAGTCTTTATCTGCCTTTGGGCAAGGTAGTCGCGAGCGTATTTCCCCTTTTTTGCATCCGCCAGGTTTTTCTGGAAGTATTTCGCCGCCCAAGCATTCACCCTTGCCAACTTGTTCGGATCAACATCAATAGTTTTGGGTTTTGAGTTTTGAGTTTTACGTTTTTGTATCTTTATACCTGCGCGATCGGCCAATCTTTCTATCGCCTGTGGAAAAGTAAGATTCTCACGCATCTGGACGAATTTGAAGACGTCCCCGCCGGCCCCACATGCAAAACACTTGAATATCTGCTTGACACTGTTGACGTTCATACTCGGCTTATGGTCATCGTGAAACGGGCACAAGCCGACCATTTCACGGCCTTTTTTCTTCAGGCTGACATGCTCACTTATAACGTCAACAATGTCGTTGGCCTGCTGAACTTCCAGAACAATACGATTATCAAACATCCCTGCCATACTAAGTCACTTCCACAAAAAAATATCGGATATGCTCTTGCGCCTCCGAGAACTCCGCGCAACGCGGACACCCCTATTATCAACTGGTTAGAGATGGCTATCCAACTACTTAAATATACCCATAATCTTAGAAAAGTCAAGTTGGGCGAAAAAAACCCGCTTTTAATACTAAAAAATACCATATCGGTATAATCGGACACTTGGCAAATCAGACTCTAATGTATTATCCTGATTTGAAATGCTTAATTGGTTAGACTGTTTGAATAAATCGAAATGTGAGCCTGTTCGCTCAAAAATAAGGGTTTCATTTGTGGTGTAATATAATAAAGAACCACGGGTTTTAACCCGTGGTTCTTTAATAAAAGTCCAAACTGAAAACAAAGAAAACGCCGCTTATGGAGCCGGGTCTGCAAGAAATTCCACTTCGCCCGGCGTTAGTGCCCTGCTATAGATCCGGATTTCATCAAGCATTCCGGTGAAATAAGTCTCCCGGGAACTATTGCCGGCGTTCGCTCTGGCTCCAATATATGTATTGTGTGTTGTCTCACCAATTGTTCCGGGGTTCGTGGTAACCATCGTATCTTCGGCGCCATTTATATAGATTCGCTTGGTGTTGTTCACGTTGTCATATACACAGGCAATATGAATCCATTCATTAAGCGGCGGAATAATGTTGCTGGGGGTGTCATCACTACCTACGCTCCGTGTAGTGAAACACAGATCGTTGTTGCTATATCTTCTTACCTGCCAACCCTGGCTGCCTTCACCACGGTTGCTTATCATGACATGACTCCAGCTTGTCGACCAGGCTCCGATGTTTGCCCAAAGCGAAATACTCAAGCTCCCGGCGGGATTAAATTCGGCCCTGTTCCCGAGATCCACACACTGATCAGTTCCATTGAATTCCATCGCCGTGCCGTAGCCAGTGGGCCCCTGAACATACGCGGGAGTGCCGACCAGAGTTCCATGAAGACCATTGCCGGATCCGTCCTGTACTTTGTTTTCCATAGAGTAGCATGCAACAAGACCGGAATTGCCGGGATCCACCGGTTCCGGTATAGGCGGTGCCAATCGATACAACCGAATATCGTCGATAAATACTACCCCTGAGCCGCCAACTGTACCTGTCCTCTCAAAACCAATAGCCAGTGACGTCACATTACTCTGATCGATACTCAGAGAAGCAAGGTCAATATTCCATTGCGTCCATCTTCGTCTTGCTATATTAACGCTGTCACCATCATACAGAACCTTGGCATCGTTAATCTTTATATACATCTGCTCGGTGACGGCGTTGTCTGGATTACCGTGGAACCACAGCACTAATTTCTCAGGAGCTCCTAACGTCCAGTCACTTCCGACAGGTAAATCACCGGTATTAACTGTAACCTCTGAAATACTTGCCGTTGTGTTGTCATAGAATAACGGCGCTGATTGGCTTCCGCCGTGAACGGTCTCGGTTTCGACGAAGTGTTCATCGTCGGCAAAAACCGGGTCGGGATAACCTATTGTCGAGCCGTTTACTGCAGGATTATCAAATCCATCTGTCCAGGTAAAAAATATCCTGTTACTGCCTTCTTCGCCGGGAGTAATGTCATTGTAGGACTCGAAATCATCTATAACAAGATATTCCTGTGTTGTAAAGCTCCAGATGTTACCCGGCCAGACGTCGGTGGCATTGACCTCATCCACTCGCCAGTAGTATGTGTTTTCCAGGACCAGTGACAATGGTCTGTTGCTGGCCTGGCTGACGGTATCCATAGGTGACGTCCCATCTTTGACAGCCTGCTGGTCGGTACTTATGTACACATGGTGCTCGTCCGCTTCTCGTCCGGCTCTCCAGCTCAGAGTAACATCTACAGCTACATCCGTTGCTTCATCAGCCGGATTAGGCTTTCTGGCACTAACGGGAATAGTCAGAAAGCGTACTTCACTTAAACCAAACTGGTTAAACAGGCCGTTACTCCAGTTGCTAATTGGATTAATCCTGACGTGTTTTGCAGCTACATCGCCAAAGGGAACGATGGTGTTAGCGGCGTAGTTACTGCTTCCAGGTGCCGCGGAAAATTCGGTGACATCAGGGACTTGAGTCCAGCTTTCTCCATCTGTCGAATATTCAACAGTGACCTCTTTAAAGCCAGAAAAGGCAAGAAATGACGGCCCGTTATAATTCCAGACCAACATCTGATTGAGCTTATATACCTTATCGAAATCATACTGAATCCACAGGGGTCCGGGGTCCTCTGGGTCTGTGAGCCACATATCATCTACGTCCTTGGAATGTAAATCACCAACTAACCCTGAGCCGTTGATGGTATTTTCAGGCCCTTGAGGAACTTCCTCAACAGCAAAGCTGGAAGCTGTAGCGGTAATATTCTGCCCGGGTATCGGGTTCAAGTAAGATTCGACCGTAAAGCTCCATACTTCACCTTTGAATACAGTCTGGTCCGGCGGTGCATTTACTTCATCAACCCTCCAGTAATACGATTGGTCGAATTCCAGACGGCCGGGATTATAAGTAGTAGTATCCAGGCCGGGGCCGACAAGTAGCGGACTTCCCACATCAGCAGAGTTAACATCATCTAAACCAGTTCCAAAGTAAACATTATGTGTGTCGGCATAGAGTCCTTCTTCCCAGCTTAAGGTCACGTCTCGTGGTACGTCAATCGCTCCATCAGCCGGGTATGGTGTCGAAGCAAGACCTAATGATGTACCTGACATTGCAGCCTGAACCTCTGCTTCATTCAATGCGTGATTATAAAATCGTACATCATCCAGTATACCTTCAAAATAATTCTGTTGTCCGGTATTAGACTCATTGGATATGGCTCCTAAATATACTCTTTGAGTGGCCTCAATTAATG
>Ga0307422_1001295_pt1 | contig 13175 bp, 12 predicted proteins | sample SalMarWE160290MG_FD_202153 | JGI IMG/M metagenome (GOLD analysis project Ga0307422, IMG submission 202153) | Salt marsh sediment microbial communities from the Plum Island Ecosystem LTER, Massachusetts, United States - WE1602-90 | ecosystem: Environmental > Aquatic > Marine > Intertidal zone >...
GACATTATCCCGAGAAATACCTGCATCATGCACTCACCCATTTACAAGCTGCCTATGAAAACAACCATGACCCTGTAGCCTTAGCCTATTGGGGAAGTGCCCTTACAATGAGGGCCGGAATGGCTGCCGACAGCGGAGACCTTGCCTCTGCAATTGCTGATTTGGAGCAGGGAATACAAAAAATAGACACTGCCGTAAACAAAAACACTGCTAATGTTTTACTGCGCTTTTTAAGAATGATTAATTCCCTTGAGGTTACAGAGAATTCACCTTTAGATCGCCTTGCAGTGGCAAAGGAGGATCTACAGTATTTACAAGCACACTATAATGCATTTAATAACTCAAACAAATCGCTATATAAATTATGTGAAGCAAAAATCTCAATACAAGAAGACAGTATTGAATATGCTCTTTCATGTTTGGAACAGGCAATCAGGCTCAATCCTCAGTCTGCTACTGCACGTGAAGCCAAAGCGATCTTATTGGAGTGGGAGGAATAATGATTTTCGAGGCATTGCTTTTAGGACTATCATCGGGCACGTACTGCATAATCGGCTGTGCCCCCATAGCCATACCCGTGTTCTTTAGCGAAAGTATGAACAGAAAAAAGAACCTTATAAGCGGTCTGTTATTTTTTGCGGGCCGCTTAGCGGGCTATCTGATCTTCGGTGCGGTTATGGGAGCTTTGGGTGCCTTTACGGCAAGCTATCTTGATCCCGCTTTAAAAAGGACACTCAGCAATTATGCCTATATAATCGTCGGCCTTCTGCTTATCGCAAGCGGGCTTATGTACAATTTTCCCAGACTGAAATTTTGTACTAAAATTAAAAAGATTTATAAATTCGAAGCCTGGGCACTTATCTACGGTTTGCTTACGGGATTAAGCTTTTGTCCTCCCTTTTTTGCGGCCGCAGCACGGGTGTATGGCGGCGCTGATAGTATAAACGGTATCCTATACTTTCTTGCTTTTTTTCTGGGAACATCCTTATATTTTTTGCCACTGTTCGGAATCCATCTTATTAAAAAACACGCTCAAAACTTCATGCTCATTGCCAGAATAGTTGTACTGCTAATGGGTGTGTATTTTTTCTTATTTTTAGGTATTTTTAATGCTTTATAAATCTTAAGTACGGCTTAAGAGATCTTACATCACAAACGGCTCCTGCCGGGCCGGTATAACAAGGAGATTTTATGCAGGCACTTTCTAATTTGTTAAAAAGAGATCCGCGAACAAAATTATCTATTACTAGTACAGTTATACTTACCGTATTAATGGCGCTTAATGTACATTTCTTTCATCTGGGATCATCTCTGCAAGATAAAGATATCATAAGTACTATTGCCGGATGGATTATGTTTCTATTCCTGGTCACAGTATTTTTTCTCTTGCTGTACACAGGCAATATCTCAAAATACAGAAGAATATTTTTTGTGGCCTCTGCTCTTCTGTTTTTCCCGGCCTTTATCGCCGGTATGTACGAAACATTCGGGCATATGTATTTAACAGAAGAGAATCTAATAGAGAACACTGCTTCCTACTGTCACATTGTAACACCAATGGTTATACTGCCCTATGTATTTACCAAAACGATTATTTTTCCGGCCAGAATATTTAGTTCCGCGGCCAGCATCTATGGTATGCTCATCATCTGGCTGCTTGCCACCTTAGTAAGCGGCAAGGGTTTTTGCAGCTGGATCTGTTTTTACGGCGGCTGGGATGATGGTATTTCCGGTATTCGAAAAAAACCGTTACTCAAAATAGATCCTGAAAATAAAAAAATCCGTTACTTTGGTTTTGCCATGCTGGCATTTGTAGTACTTGCCAGCTTAATTACACTCACTGTGATGTACTGCGAATGGCTCTGCCCGTTCAAGCTTATCACAGAGTATACGCAGGTCATCAACCTGAAAAGCTTTATTGCCTTTGCCATTTTCGTATTGACCTTTTTCGGCTTAGTGGTTGTATTACCCCTTATAACCAAAAAACGCTTTCAGTGCCTTACCTTCTGCCCTTTCGGAGCGTTTCAATCACTTTTGGACAAGCTAAGCCTGTACAGAGTTCGCATAGATACGGAAAAATGTACTCAGTGCCTACGCTGTATTTCAGTATGCCCTACCCTAGCGCTTTCCAAGGAAATCATTCTGGGCAAAAAAACAAAGCCGCACATTACCTGTACCAAATGCGGCGAATGCTTTAAGGCATGCAGCCAGGGTGCTATAGGTTACGCGTTCGCCCATTTTGAAAAGTATAAGAAAAATCCCTTTGAAAAAATTATCAGTAAACTTGAAAACCATCCTACATTAATAAAGAAAATTGTAAAGAAAATAGTATTCACCGTAAAAGAGTTGCTCTCACCGCAATCTCTCTTTATTTTCAGCTCTTATACCTTAGGCATGATTATCATGTCTGCTTTTGCCAGAAGCACAGTACACAGAACCATTAACTTAATAGTAAATGGTTCATTTTTATTCCAGTAGGAGGGTGAAATGAAAACCTTTTTTTTCATAATGATTACTATATGGGCTGCCGTGAGCGCGCTCCTTATTCCGCAGGTTTTTATCCACTCCACATTTATTAAACACCAATTGGACAAAGTACTGCATCTGGAAGTAGACCCGGCCTTTTCGGGCGGCAGAGAAATCGCACATTTTCTAGATCCGGTTAATGATGACTACGGTGAAGGCTGTCTTAGCTATCCCAAACATAAAGCGTATACCCACAAAAGCGGACTGTTGGATCTGGTAAAATACTCCGTCTATAAGCCGCAGACCAACGCCAGGTGGTCAAGCGAAGTGGATTATATACAGGTAAGCTTTACCTTTGCTAAAGTGAACAATGATTTGGAAAGCATTCACGGATTTTCGCATCCCATTATCCACCTCTATCTGGATGTGGACGGTAAAAGGGGCGGAAAAACAGAAACCGCATTTTCACGCTGTGAACTTGTGAGGTTTGACGAGAACCACCCGTGGGATTTTTTAATTATAATCCACGGCTTCCATAAATCCGCCAAAATCATTTCAGACGACGGAATGTATCAAGACCGGGCAACCATCTTTGCAGACAGTGAAAAAAAAACACTGAAAGTGCGCATTCCGCTTGTTTATCCTAAGCTGAAACAAATTCTTGACGGAAGAAACACTTATCACTATGTTCTGGTTGGAGCGTACGATCCTCTGTCCAAAGGCTGTTTTATGCCTGTAAAAGCCAAAGCAGGCTTAAAATACGGAGGAGGAGCTCGTTCCGCACTATCGCCCAGGGTGTATGATTATATACCACCTGAGGGTAAAGACCAGAAACAGTTATTGTCTTCATATGATGAAGACAATTTTACATATGCTACAATCTTTCCCTTGGAAGTGACAGCAGACCTCTATATAAAGGATGAAAAGAACATCGATCCGGCAAAACTCGCTAAAATGAAAAAGCAAGTGGAACAAGAAGCAAAAGCAGAATATGCTGAAAACATAATTATTATAGAAAGCACTCACAGTACATCGAATACAGAGGATATAAAGCTGGCAATCGCCCTTTTTAATATTCAGCGCTTAACAGAAGCGGAAAAGCTGTTGGACAAAATACTTACGAAGAATCCCGATCACGCTGTGGCCAATGCCTATAAAGGAGTTGTTACTTCACAGAAAGCACAATTAACTGAAAATATCACTGAAAAAATACAGTATGTGGAACAAAGCTTCGTTTATCTGAATAGAGGCGCGGCACTGGCCCGGAGTGATGATGAAAGAATAAACTGTTTTATCTGCCGGGCGGAAGTATTTATGGCTATACCCGAAGACGTCTTTGCCAAAAATAAAAATGCTGAACAGGATTTAACGGCAGTTATTGAACTTCTGGAAAAACAAGAACAGAAGAATCACAGGATGATCGCAGATATGTATATAAAACTGGCTCTATGCTATCTGAATCAGGCAGAGCATGATGATGCCGAAATAGCCTTTTTAAAGGCTCGAAGCCAACCGGAACTTTCTGCCCGGGCCATGTTAGAATTGGTCGAAAGAGGTTATTAAAAAGTCTTTAAATGGCAGCAAGCAGCGTAATAATTTCTTTAATTCGGTTTACGGCCTTTTCCGTCTCTGCTCTGGTGGCGACTATAAAGGCATCGTCCGCAGCTTGAGTATACGTCTCTTTATAGTCCCTGATTATCTTGGCTCCGCGGATATCGTCTTTTTCCTTTGCGCTGAAGGTGTCTTGGGCAATTTTTTCCAGTATAACAATAAACCGCTCCAGATTTTCCGGCATACTCCTTTGGCCGTATTTTTCTTTATCCAGAAGATGCCGCTGGTGCTCCCAGAGAGCATTGTCAGTCTTTTTATCATAGAGCGATGCGATCGCCTCTTTATGACCGGCGGACAGCAGTTCTTCAATACGATCCCTTAAACCGCGCAGACAGTAATATTCTATATAGAAATTATAAGAAGCAATGGCTCCCCGGCGTTTTTTTTCCTGCAAAAAGTTTTTCCCCAGACCGGGTATATCCTTTTCGCTGTACACAGTTTTTTCTGTCTGAACATTGAAGAGTCTGTTTCTGGCTGTAATCACCTTATCCATGATATCCGGACGAAATACGCTAAACTCAAAAATGCTTCGTTTGGCCCTATTGCGTTTTTTATACTTGCCCTCATTCCTCATGATCGTATAAATATTATCCGAAAGCACCCAGGCCGGGATAATCTCATTGAAATGCGTGGGAATTTCAGCATACTTTAGCGAAGGATTATGGATTAGTGAGAAAGGGAACTCTATTTTCTGAGGTGATGTACTGACACCGGTTGCGATGATCGAATAGGGTGCACCGGTAAAATCCGATGGGAATTTTATATTGATACCCAGACCGAAAAAGACTCCCTCACCGCAGAAAATCTCCTGATCCGGAGCCCGGGAGGTATGATTGGAGCCCACATTGGCACCATAAGCGATGTTGCCCTTGCCCTCGGGCCAGATGGCGGCAATCAACAGGGCCTGGTGATGAAATCCTACAAAGGGACCGACCAGACATGAAGTAACTTCGCCTTCGGCTATACCCGTATTGGGACCGATAACACTCGCGGTTACTTTGGCATGGCGCTCCACATGTGAGTGCTCGGTGAGCACGGAATCCGCTACTATTGCCATTGAGGTTACTTCGCACCCCCACTGCACGCACGAGTTTACCACATAAGCCCCGTGGCTTATTTCGCTCTGTTCTTCGGCATTACTTAAAATTGTGCAGTTACGTATTAAAGTGGCCCCGTCAATAAGGGCCTGCTCTCCGATATAGGCATCTTCGATCCGTTTGCTGTTGCGTATGACGCTCCCGTTTTCTACAATACCGTAATCAGCGCTTATGCTTTCCACATATTTGCTCACAAAATCCCGGTACTGTTCCTGCAAAGCTTTATCGTGCCGCCGGGTGGCCACCCAACCGGCCGTCACGATTTCCAGTTCGGCAAAGGATAATACTTCGCGGCCTCCGGTTTCAATACCCAAAGCCATGGCCGTTCCATTACCGAAAGTACAGTCTTTTCCCGCAGATAGCGTTCCGCAGCCTGAAATAATCGCATTGTCTTTTATGAGATAGCGTGAAATCAGACCGTTATCTCTGATTAGACAGCCGCTGCCGATTTCACAATCCGCTATGGTACTGTTATAAATCCCATCGGGCAGAGTTGCGGCAGTCTCGATCTGCTTTAAAGCGCCTGTAAACACCCCGAGCACGCATTCACCGCTAAAGCTGTTATTATGGATACAATCCGTTTTAAAATCCGGAGCAACCCTGATCATGGACCAGTCCTGTGCCCGGTTGCCCTGTTTTTTTAAAAGCTCGATCTCCTGCCCGGAGAGAGGGCGTACTTTTTCTCCGAATAGACGGCTTCCCTGCTTTTGTTTTAATACTTTAAGCGAAGCTAAAAAAGCTGATGTGGCAAGCAGGTCATTTAAACTACTCTGTATATCATCTTTCATTAATTTGCTGTCCGCATAGGCTAGCGCCCCACCTGTTTTTGGATTAACTGTTTATGATCACGAACCCAGTTATAATACTCGGTTCGTGTCAGCTTGGATGCCGCCCCTTTATCCAATACTATAGTTACATAATTATGCAGCTGCAGAGCGGTAGCGGTTATCTGGCTGGTAACTGGCCCTTCGATAAACTGAGCGCAGACCCCGGCCTTTTTTTCTCCATTGGCTATAAGCAAGATCTTGCGGGCTTCCAAAATCGTTCCCACCCCCATGGTAATGGCAAAGCGCGGAACATCCTCTATGTTGTCAAAAAAGCGCGAATTATCTTCAATTGTCTGTTTATAAAGCGCTTTAACCCTGGTGCAGCTGGCAAAGGAAGAGCCCGGCTCATTAAAGGCAATGTGACCGTCACCGCCGATTCCCAGCACCTGCAGATCGACACCGCCGGCTTTTTTAATCTGCTCCTCGTACCAGACACAAAACTCTTCGGGATCGTGGGTATTGCCCTGCGGTATATAGACATTTTCCGGATTTATATTGATGTGTTTGAACAGGTTCTCCCACATAAAATAGTTATAACTGTTTTTATGCAGGGATGCCAGACCCACATACTCATCCAGATTAAAAGATTTTACTTTGGAAAAGTCCAGGCCCTCCTGTTTATGGATTTTCACCAGTTCCTTATAGGTGCCCACCGGGGTGTCTCCCGTAGCCAGTCCCAATACCAGATCGTGCCGCTTCTGAATCTCACGTGAAATTATCTGGGCGGATACCTTGCTCATCTCTTCATAACTCTCTGTAATAATGATTTCCATATTCATACCACCTTCTGTTTTTGTTTCTGCGGCTGAACAAGACGATACTATCACCTAAAAAAGCCGGGCCGCACATCTGTATATGCTGTGTATAATTGATAAAACTTTTAAAAATATTTGTCAATTAAAAAATAAACTGCCGGCAGTAAGATGGAATGATTTATCAGGTGTTTTTCAGATTTTTTTCACCTTGATAGTGATTATGGTCTCTCCAATCATCTGAGGTTTAAATTTACAAATCTTGGGAAAAGAGCATACTATTCCCAGACACTTACATCATGAGTGGTTTAATCTGAGTAATCGGTGTAATCTGTGGTTTCATTATATTTCTTTAAAAATCGTGGTATAAAAACGCAGAGGTGCAAAGTCGCAATGATTAATTTTTTATAATACTTTTAGCGATCATGAGGCTTGTGTATTGGATGATAAGTTTCAGGTAATACCTTTGTTGTGAGCAGATTATTAAACCTTTCGGGTTCTTCAAGAATAATTATGTGAGCTGATTTTTCAAACCAGATAAGCTGTTTGCCTTTTTTAGCTACAAGTTTTTCGAAATATTCTTCAGCAAGCATGAAAGGGGTATTGTAATCATGTCTGCCGAGAAAAAAATAAACCTGGACATCAAGTTTCGGAGCCTGCTCAAAGAAATTAATAGTCAGCAGTTCGTCCCATAAGCATTTTGTTGTGAATAGACTACCACGCTCAATATTAAGCAGATCGCCCATAGAATATTCCGGCGATGCTTTAGCTATCTCAATCAATTTGTTGTAATCCGATTCTCCATACATTACTCCGCCAAATACGCCAAGCCATTTTCTTTGGATCATTAAGTCATTAATGTTACCTCGGTAAGGCGGTTGGATTTCTTTTAATTCGGCAATGGCCTCTTTATTTTCAGATTCACGTGCTTTATTGACTACATACTCATATGAAATCCGTTCATTCTCTACCATATGTGCAATTTGACCCACACCGATATAAGCATAAAAGAGTTCCGGATGCTGTTTTACGGTTAACACTCCGAGAATACTTCCCACTGAGTGTCCTATTAAATAAAGTTTATCCTGCTTAAAACGTGATAAGAGGATTTGTACAAGTTCATACGTATCAGCCACAAATTGTTTGATATTCATGCTCTCTTTTGGAATATCACTGTTATAGGATTTACCCGCTCCTCTTTGGTCCCATACAACAACAATAAAGGATTTTTCGAGTTCTCGCATTTCACGTTCAAACGGTATGGCAGGCATTCCCGGCCCACCATGTAAAAAAAGCATGATAGGATTGTTTATGTCAGCACCTCTTATAAGAACCCACTGCTTTAAGCCGCCAAGTGTAATCTGTTCAAGAGACGCAATCCCGTCTGGAGTATCAATGAGAGGTGTAAAAGTAGAACAAGCTGTAAGCAGCATACCTATTGCCGCTACTATACAAAACCGATTTATCTTTATCATATTTTAATTTTTTCTCCTTTTATTCAAGTATAAACCACAGCTATTGATACTGAAAGAAAGCCTATAAATGAGGACAAACCTTATAACTGCAGCCATTTCTTTATATCTACTGCTTTTAACAAGCGATAGTGAATATAGAGAAGAAATATAGCTGTGAGTATTATTGGTATAATTACAAATAGTGACCAGGTAAGATTTATTATCTTTTTAAGATCAAAACATATAATCAAATCCAAACCCAAAACTATAATTCCTATTCCAAAGAGGATAAATGCTGCAATATTTATACCCTTTTTTTTAACTTTTAAGCATAACATAATAACTCCGGTTGTCACTACAATCAGCATGAATGCGATAGGCAGGGCAATATCATAATACCAATCAAATGCCCAGTTATCGATTAAATCAATAAATGCCAGAAAAAGCATTATTGAAGTCACAGAGAAAATAGCGATAAGCAAAGGTCTTTTGGGGAGGAGCAGGGGAAATGTAGCCACTAACCATACCATAAAAATAGATGCCATTGGATACCAAGCCCAGGTAATATTAAAATTAACAATAATATTGGTGAGCACAACGATTAAAAAAGCTGTTAAGAGCGAAACACTTACAATTTCCCATACCAGAAATCTTAATACACCTGTTTTATTTTCAATCACCGGTTTATCAGGAAATCTTAAGCTTTTCTTTTCTATCATATTATTATTTTTAAGTATAGGCGTTGTACAAAGCGGACACACATCCACATATTCCTCAACTTCAACCCCACACTGGCTGCAATACGGCATAACAATCCCTTTCTGCTTTTATTTTATTTTAACCTTTATTCCCATCTTTACAAGCTTTCTAAAAAAAAGTTTTTCTACTTCAGCTTCTTTATATATTCTTCCAAAATTTAAATAGATGTTATCTTTATATCTTGAAAGAGCAAGGCATATCTTAACACCCCTGCTCGGAGGCAGGAAAAACTGAAAGTCTTCAATTTCATTAGCTAAAATAGAAGGCAATTCAACTTTGCCTAAATTTGTAAGTACACCATTATTTACACTTGTGAAAAATACATTAGTTGCAATTCTCAATATAATTTTTTTTATAAACAGGGGAGTTGCTCTTAAGAGAGGATGTAGTTCTGCACGCACATTGCGTTTTATCTGTTTATTGATGTATTTTTCATCCACTTCAACTCGCATATAGTGATATACTTCCTTAAGAATATCCGTAAAACTGTATCGCCCAAGACGCGGATCGATTTCAGGATTTACATAAAGAGAAAAGTTGCGCATGGTATGTGCTGAGTATATATTTCTAAGATTAATCGGTACAAGTATTCTTATTGGTTTTAGATATTTTTTTCTTTTTGTGCCGTGGATGTTAAAAAGAATATCCTGAAATGATTCAATAAAGACAGCTGCTAAAAGTTCTGTGGTACTTACATTTAATTTTTTTATAACAGATTTGATATCGTCAAGTTGTATTATACCTGTGGTCCTGAAAAAAGGCTGCTTGTTATCAATTTTAAAGGGAAGGGGAAATACTTTTGCTTGCTTTGCCGGTGAAGGAATGGATTTTTTATAGTATTTCTTGTAGGCATCCTCATACTCAGAGAAATCGGGTGTTTGATCCGGTCTGAAAATACCGTTAAAACGAGCTTTTTTTACGCCCTTGAGCCTGAGATACTCAGCCAGTAATGCTTTTAAGAATATTAAACCACCTGTTCCATCGGTTATGCTGTGGTGAAACTCCATAGCCACTCTGTTTTTATAAGCCCTTACCCGAAATGGGAAAATGCCCTTTTTAGTTATAGGCATTTGCTCGCAAGGATAATCGGAATCGGAGATTATTACAGGTTTTGACAGATTGGTATTCCAGAAATGCCAAAATAAACCGGGTTGTAAATTTACTCTGTAATAGGGGAATCTTTCAATTATATTATCCAAAGCCTGCTGCAGCTTGTTTATATTAATGGGATACTTTAGACCTGCTTCTATCCTAAACATACACGTAATTTTAGAGGAAGATATAAGACTATACAGGGTCGCAGCATTATCTAATCTGTACCATTCCTGAATTGCATTTTTTTGATCGGTTTTTACTTGCATTTTTAGCAAAGTCCTCAAAGATTTAAATTAAATGATACTTTATAATTATTAAGCGGCGTCCTAAAAATCGGGACATTACGGTATATTGCTATCCCATTTGTCATACATAACAACCTGATCAAGCGGCAGCCTGTCACGGCCCGCGTCTTCCGCCTGTCTGTGTTTTTCATTAAGCACGGAAGGATCACCGGGATAGCCCATTACTATCAGGGTAATAACCGTATACTCTTCAGGAACAGAGAGCGCCTTTTTCACATCCGCCTGGTTAAAGCCTGCAATGGGATGGGCAATCAAACCCTCTTTTACCGCCTGCAGCATACAGTTCTCTGCGGCCAGTCCCGTATCGAAATAAGCGTACTCTCTGCCGTCGGGCGGCAGGCAGTCGAGGTCGGATTTTGTGCAGGACACAATAATCACGGGAGCCGGCCTGGCCCAGTAATTTCCCGTGGAAAGTGCGGCTTTTACGTTCTTTAAAAAAGGCTCTTCATGAACCACGATAAAGCGCCACGGCTGATTGTTAAAACAGGAAGGGGCAAGCGTTGCTGTGGTCATGATACGTCCTATTACCTCAGGGGGAATATTTTTGTTACTTATAGCGCGCTTGGATTTTCTTTTTTCTATTTCAGGAATAAAATCGGTCATAGCAAATATTATCATAACACACGGGTATCATAATGGTCTATACTTTTGTATCTTATAAAGCATAGTCTTATATGTGTTCTTGGGAAAGGAGATCTTTATAATGAAGTATTATAAAGATAAGCGGGGATTTTACATTCGGGGAAATACAGGAAATATGTGATATACTTAAATTCAGGACTTCCCCTCGGCCGTGGGAATTACGGCCGTATTGCAATAAGCCAAAGAAGCACGGCTGGGGAAACAGACATAATAAGGAGGTTATTATGACGTCTAAAATAAAAATATGTATACTGCCGGTCGCGGCCTTGTTTTTATTAATACTATCCTGCGGGCTTTCAAGCGGGGGATCCACTCCGCATTTTATTGCCGTGGGGATGTCCGGCAGAGTGTATCTTTCGCCGGACGGGGATGAGTGGTCGGATGACACAGGTCCTGCTACCGTAAACAATCTTTACAGTGTGGCATACGGCGGCGAAGTTATCGTTGTTGTGGGCGATGGTCCCGTTGTGTATTGGTCTACCAACGGAGAAGACTAGACAGTCGCATCGAGTCCGCCGGTCGGACCGATTTCGCTTAATGATGTCACATACGGGAATAACAGGTTTGTTGTTGTAGGTTCCGCCGGATATGTTTTTTGGTCTACGGACGGGGACGTGTGGACAGCCTCAACAACCGCTCCCAGAGATACGGGAGGCGGAGACACGGACGCACTCAACGATGTGATTTATGGAACCGATTTTTTTGTAACCGTAGGGGAAGACGGCTCCGCTCATAAGTCTCTTGCCGACGCCTCTGTCTGGGGTGCCGATACCTCTCCGGGTATAGATACGCATCCTTTAACCGGAATAGCCTATGACGGGAACCATACTGTCATTGTGGGGACCTATGGTGAATCTTATTGGTCCAACGACGCTTTAAACTGGTCGCTCGATACCTTTACGGAGGCAGATCATCTGCAGGATGTTGTTTATGCCAATAATCAATTCAGCGCGGTAAGCAACGCCGGCAGAGTATTCCATTCTGCCACCGGCGCATTATGGGACGCCGGTTTCGGCCCCGGTTTTCCGAATGAGTTTTACAATATCGCCTACGGCAGCGGTCGTTATGTAACAGTGGGTTCTTTAAACGGGGATACGGTTGCCTACTGGTCCAGCGACGGCACCACCTGGAACGCGAGCCAAACCGTAAGCGGTGTGTGGAACCTCTTCGGTATAGCGTATCTTCCGTAATAAAAGCTTTTTGTCATGCAAAAGGACTTTTATAAAGAAGGAAAACTCGCAAGATTAAAATAGTACGCTGCTGAAAACAAAATTATGGAAATAATCGATTTTCAGTACATCTATTGGAAGTAATAATAATCCTCCGGCCGGTGAAATTTCCGTAAAGGTTCGATAACTTGACGTGGTGGAGGTTTTTATCTTTAATCATATTATGAAAAAAATTATTATTGGTATCTTAATTATAATTATCATTTTATTAGGTTCTGTTATTGTTATTGTCTATGGACAAGTATTTGGAAGGTTCCTTCCTGTTTTTGAAGGAGAATATCGAACCTCATTGCATGATAAATATGGCCCGCCATGTGGTGCAATTCAATATAAATGCTGTTGTTGTAAAGAAGACGATCCATCTCATGCCGATCAATGGGAAAATAGCATTTTAATTGGCAGATATATTACTTATGTACAATACAAAAAGAACGAAGAGGTGTTTTCTGTGCAGCATAAATTTGAATGGTTTTTCGAGCCCTGGTTTTCAAACTATAAACGATCAGAGGAAAACTGTATTCCATACCGATGACAAGATGCTTTCCAGATCCTTTTTTCAAACTTCAATGTGGCAGGGAGATTTGGTCAATATATCACAGTTAAGGAAAGAAACTATGGAGATAGTAAAAGGCAAAGCAAAAATTAAATTGGAATGTCTGATGATTATAGACGTTCAGCATACCACAATCTCCAAGGAATACGAAAAAAGTGAGTGGAATATACATTTTCAAAAATGCAGAGACTGTGTTCCGAACATAGAAAAGATTGTTAATTTTTTTAGGAACCACAACCTCCCAATAGTCCATGTATTGACTACAGAGTGGATCAAAAAAGCGCTACCATGGAATATCCAAAAATTATATGATGAAAATCCTAATGCCTGTTTTTATCATAAGGGTGTCCCCCAGCCTGTCATTAAGCCTTTAAGCGGCGAGCTG
>Ga0307422_1001296_pt1 | contig 13174 bp, 9 predicted proteins | sample SalMarWE160290MG_FD_202153 | JGI IMG/M metagenome (GOLD analysis project Ga0307422, IMG submission 202153) | Salt marsh sediment microbial communities from the Plum Island Ecosystem LTER, Massachusetts, United States - WE1602-90 | ecosystem: Environmental > Aquatic > Marine > Intertidal zone >...
CCAAACTTAAGTTTGCCTCTGTTTTCCCGAAACGAGGATTTAAATTTATAGCCTTTTTTGCTGCTTTAGTGGCTTCATCAAATTTGCCCTCTTCTCCATAGGTAAAAGACAACAAATAGTACGATTCTGCATCTTCGGGATTAAGTCGAATTGCTGTTTTTAACTCTTCTATAGCAGAGGAAAACATTCCCAGATTATAATAAACCTCACCCAGATATTTATGAGCTGAAGCATTATCCTTATCAAGGCGTATAACTTTCTTTAGCTGTTCAACCGAGGGTTCATAGAATCCGCTTGCTTTGCACGCTATACCTAACTCTAAGAGAGCCTGCGTATCAGAGGGTTTTTGTCTTAAATACTTACTATACTGATTTATAGCCTCATAGTAATTGCCTATACTCTTATACGACCTTGCCAATTCAAGTCTCGAATCGTAGTCATCCGGATTTTCTGCTATTTTTCTTTCCAGTTTTTCGATTTGTTCATCATAGTATCCTGTACTTCTATAAATATAGTCAAGATTATTTTTAGCCAGGGTAAAATGAGGATCTATTTCAAGCGCTTTTTTAAGCTCTTCAACGGCATCTTTTACCAACCCTTTATTATAATACACAACAGCAAGATTATTATGGGATCCTGAATCGGTAGGCTCGATCTTTTTTGAAAATAATTTTAAGAGCTTTTTTTCCTGTTCGGATATCGGCATTTTCAAACAATCATCTTTACAAGAGATTCATAGCTTTTAAGATATTATTCAAACTTTCGGAATCTGGTATCAAAAGAAGAAAAGCCTCTAATCGACTATCGGTATTCTTAAAATAAAAGATGCTTTTCACGCAAAAGACAAATTCTTCTCCGGCAGTAAATTCCAGATAAGCGCTCGAAATTATCGAACGAAAGTCATCCCAAACAATTATGGGTACCGAAGGTAATAACATTAAACCAAGAAACTCGGAAATCGCGCTGAGATAGGAACTACAAAGGATATTAGCAACTTCTTTGATAGAAGAAACTCCCATCTCGTCAATTTCCGAATAATCAGATATCTCTTTATCGAGTAAGATACCCACAAGAAGCTTCGCATCCTTCTCGTCCAGCACCACAAGATTTCGCCCCGTCGCGTCACCGAAAAATTTTGTAAGTGCTGCAACAGCGATACTACCTTTCAGGTTTAATATCTCTGATGTCTTTTCAATGGGGAAAATCTCGATTTCCGGCACTTTCACTTCTACTTGTTTATTCAACATCTGACTCAAAGCTGTAGCCGCGTGCCCCCCCCCAATATTTGCGGCTTCTTTTATCCCATCCAATTGTAAATCTTTAAGATCCTGTATTTTCATAACTCCTCCTATACCTTAAAGCAGGCAAGTCTAAAATTAGACAAGGCCTTCCGTCTCCTATCATCGTAATACCCACGTACCCTTTAATTCTATCGATTGGTGATGGCAAAGGTTTGACAACTGCTTCCATACTTCCTTTGAAAGTTCCACCTACAATTGCGAAACGATCATTCTCAACCTCAATAACAACACACGGCGAATTCTGATTCCCGTTACTTGAAGAAGGTTGTCCCAGAATATGAGCAAGATGATAAACCGGAAGTATTTCTCTCCTAAGCAACATTACTTCTTTTCCCATAAGATATGAAATACTATTTCTTGAAATTGTTAACGTCTCATCCACAAAAGTCATCGGTAATGCAAACAATTGGTTATTTAAACCGAGCAGATAAACTTTAATTATCGACATCGAAAGAGGCATCTTCATCGATACTGTAGTACCTCTGTTTTTTTCTGTGTTTATATTTACACTCCCTCCTACGGAGCGAACAAGTTTTCTGACCACATCCAGACCGACACCCCGTCCGGAAACCTTATCCGCTTTTTCTTTAGTGGTAAATCCCGGCGTAAATAAAAATCTTAGTATTTCAGCTTTAGAAAGTGATTCCATTTCTTCTTCCTCAACCAAACCTCTCTTGAAAGCAACGAGTAGTACTTCCTTTTCGTCAATCCCCTTCCCGTCATCACTTATTTGTATCAATATATCGCCCTTTATGCTTTTCGCCGAAACAGTTATTTTCCCTTCTCTGTGTTTACCTATTTTCTCCCTTTCCTCCGGCAATTCAATGCCATGCGAAATCGAATTTCTAATAAGATGAATCAATGGATCACTGATACCCTCAAGAAGAGATCGATCAACTTCTATATCCGCTCCGAAAATCTCAATATTTACTTCTTTCCCCAATTTTCTGCTTAAATCTCTGGCATATCGAGGAAACTTATCGAAAATCAACGATAGAGGAACCAATCTTACTTTGGTAATAACTTCCTGTAACTCTTTTACGCTTCTATTGTGAAGGTCAAGAACCCCTTCAAATTTTTCCTCACCAAAACTTCTGATAATTTCCGACAATTGAGAGGTGGTAACCACCAATTCACCCACGAGATTCTGCATTCTGTCCAGCATATTCACGTTGACTCTTATCCCTTCTATACCAGCTGAAGATGTTTTTTCTGAGCTTTTTTTATCCGCGAGTTTTACCTCCTCAACTTCGTCAAACGAACCAACTAAATCTATAATCTTTTCAGGTTCGGAACAACGAACCTTTAATATTCTTCCGATATTACCGGATTTTATCTCCTCATAGGTTGGATCCAGCCCCTTAATTTTTGTCTTTTCTTCTATCCTTTGAATAATCACGGCCGCTCTCGCAGCCGGAAGAGATACATCCTCTTTAAGCAAAATTTCGACATAAGGAATGCTGCCAACTTCCACTTTCGTCTTGTCCCCGATTTCCCCTGAAATCTCCAGTGCCTCTAAAAGACTCTCTATTTTGTCTATACTCTTAAAAACCTCATCGATGACTTCCGAATCGACACTTCTTTTTTCCTCCTCTTTGAAAATTTCCATTTTTCCTTCAAGGTCATGCGAAATGGTTTCTATTTCAGTATAACCAAGTGAAGCTGCCATTCCTTTCAAAGTGTGAAAAATCCTGTAAACCTCCGCAATTATTTTCTTGTTACCAGGATTTTTCTCGAGTTCAACTATTATTTTATTCAGTTTATCTAAGTATTCGCTGCTCTCTTCTTTAAATAGTTTTATATACTCTTTTCTCTGTTCATCCATAAAACAATTCTACAATTTTAAAACCCTCTGAACCGCTTCTATAACTCGTGAAGGTTGAAAAGGTTTAACTACGTAGTCTTTTGCTCCGGCCTGGATAGCTTCGACCACCAGACTCTGGTGACCCATCGCACTTACAACAACAATTTTAGCGTCCGAATCTAACTCTTTTATCTTTTTAATTGCCTCTATTCCGCTCATATCAGGCATTATTATATCCATTGTAACAAGATCCGGTTTATTCTTCTCGTATTTCTGAACAGCTTCATTACCGTTACCCGCCTCATCACAAATCTCATAACCACCTTTTTGAAGTATGTCCGCCAACATCTTTCGCATAAATATTGCATCATCTACTACTAAAATCCTTGCGCTCATTTTTTCCTCCTTACATCAAATTAATTCTTTTATATCAATAATTATATACTTTTCTTTCAATTTTACAATTCCTTTCATATATTTCGATTCTATTTCTCCTTTTAAACCGGAAGGCACCTTTTTAATTTCCGGATCGGAAATCTGGTGAATATCCAGAACTCTATCAGGTCTCAAACCTATTTTCACGCCATTTATCAGACAGAGTATAATTTCTCTTGATGTCGAAGCACCTTTCAGTCGTATTTTTTTTCTTAGATTTATCACAGGAACTGGCTCTCCACGGAGGTTCATTACTCCTTCAAGACAATCATCAGACAAAGGTACTGGAGTTATTCCCGTTTCTTCAACAATTTCTTTGACATTTTCCAACGGTACTCCAAAAAATTTATCTTCTAAAGTAAAACTCAAAAATTCCATTATTTAACTCCAATCCACTCATAATGAAAACGATTCATCGGACCCATTTTAAAACCAAAAACCCTATCACTAACCAACAAAAAATTGAAATCCTGAACCAAAAAAATCAGCGGGGCATCTTCCAATATTAAATTCTCAGTTTCCTGATATATTTTCTTTCTTCTGATGGGATTCGTTTCCTCAAGTCCCTCTTTTAGTTTGCCATCAAGAGCTTTGTTTGAATAAAACGTTAGATTTTCCTTACCGGCTCGAGAACTATGAAAAAGATTATATAAATAGTCAGCCACTTCGGTGCTTTCGGGAAAATATTTTGTAAGGAACAATTGTACCTTTCCTCCCCGAACCTTCTTTATGAACCTGTCCCAGGGATTTTTTTCGATTTTCAAGTTAACACCTACACGAGAAAAAGTCTCCTTTATTACCTCGGCTCTTTTAACCATACAAGGAGCATCATAAACAGAAATAGTGTATGTTCCGGGCAAACCTCCGTCAAAACCCGCTTCGGACAGCAATCTCTTTGCTATATCCTTACTATATTCATACCTTTCTACTGTAGATTTATATGTGTCAAATCCTGTTGGAAATATTCCTTTTAAGATTTCACCAAAACCCGAAGAAGTCTCATCTATAATAGCTTCTCTATCTACCGCGTAATTTAACGCCTGCCGAACTTTTTTATCCATAAAAGGAAGATCATTCATATTGAAGTTGAAACCGAGGTAATTAACATTTAAACCAAGGGATGAAAACAAATCTTTACTCAGGTCCCTGTCAGTTTTAATAGCGGAAATATTATCCGGGGAAACTCTCGCCACATCGACTAAACCGTTTCTGAACTCTTCTACGGGATCCGTCCCGGTTCTAAAGATAACTTTCGATAAATAAGGTTTACCGGCAAAATAATCCGGATAAGATTCTACCACTATTTTTTCTCCCTTTTCCATGTTCTTCAACTTAAATGGTCCTATACCAACTATACCTTCTTCGTCGTAATCTTTAGTAAGTACCGATGAAGTGACTCTGGCTAAATTAGAAAGAAAGGACATATTAATTCCGTTTAATTTAACAGACAAGGAATATTTACCCTTAATATCTATTTCATCAATCATCAATAAATCTTTTATTTTATCCTTTTCCTTCAAGTTTTCAAGTGTAAATTTAATATCCTCGCATTCTATTTTCTTCCCTTTATGATTTTTAACATCATTTCTTATCGTAAAATCCCAATTTCTGGCATCTTCCGATAATTCCCATCTTTCCGTTATTAAAGGATAAACTCGTCCCGAAAAATCCGAATCAAAAAGTCCTCTATGCATAAGGTAAACAATTTCACTCGCATCCGGTTCTCCAAATCCACAAGGATGTAAAGAACGTGGAATTTCCCGGGAATACACAGTTAAAATCGACTCCTCTTCCTTTTTTACAATTTCAAAATTGTTCAAATCTTTCCAATTATGATCCTGCATGAGATTTTCAGTCAGGTTTCTCTCTCTATCAAGTCTCTTTTCAAGTTCATCAGTTACTTTTTTGTAATCTTTCAAGGCTTCTATTACAGATTTAAAGGAATTATTTATTTCCCCTACAACATCTTCCTGTTTATCAATAAAGGGACGAATACCGGAAGAAACGTCCGTCAGTGTTTCAATTTGATCTTTGTTCTCCTGGAACGCAACTTGGCTCTCGTTAACAATATCCATCAATCTGCTTGTAGTATTACTAATTGCCAGTGTCGTCCTTCTTAAATCTTCGATATTATCATTGACCGGTTTAAAAAACCGCCACAACTTATCGCCCAATTTAGAATAATCACTGGAAAGACTTCGCATTTCATCAACAATTGCCGAAAGACCTTTAATATCACGCGGCACTCTGGAGGCTTCTATTTTTCCGTAAAGAGAAATTACCCGCAACTGCTCGGCAAAATCTACCGCATTTTCAACCAATCTACCTAATCCAGAAGAAATCCTCGATAAATTTACTTGCATATTTGTTACTTCTTCTATACCTTTTGCTTCTTTTTCTATAAAAGTTTGAACATTCTTAATATTGTTTAAACATAGATTTGCCTGATACCGGGTTTCTTTAATAATTTCCTTTACTCCCTCGATCTCTCTTCCTATCATACCCAACATTTTTCTCATGCCATCTAATTCTGATAAATCAAAATTGCTACGGATCGGAGCGGAATTTAACGTTAAGACACCAAGCTGGCTATATCGATCGAGGTCGCCAACTTTCTTCAAAGAAAAATCTATCTGCGAAATATTTTCAGGCAAAAAACCCATACCATTTTCTGCCAGGAAATTAAAAATATCGATGTGGTTTTTTAAAATTTCTATCATGGTTTCCCTTTGATCAAGGAGAAGGTCTATTTCTCCTAACTTCAAAAGAGTATTTCTGGAGAAAGAAAGTAAAAAGCTGGCTGTTTCCTCAACATCGCGTCTCTTGATGTCGATATCGTCAAGTAAATTCAATAACTTATCGGAAATTTCCATAACGAGAGAAATTTTATCTCGCACTCCGTCAGAACTTTGTTTTAAATCATCTGCGTTTCCGATAAAATTAGAAAGGTTTTCTCTAATGTTTTTAAATCTATCCGTGGCTTCTTTCGATCGTTCCTTGAGAGACTCAAGTCTCTTTACCATCTCACCGACAATTTCCAACGATTTTCCTGTTAAGCGACCTAACTCCTCGGCTACGACTTCAAAGCCTTTACCTGAAGTTCCGGCTTGATAAGCTTTAATTTCGGCGTTTCGGGCAGTATTTCCTGAAGTTTCATTAAGTTCCTGTAGATTTGAAACAATCGCGTTGATTTCTTCCTTTTTACTTATTAAATCATCCAATTTTTGGCTCAAAGTAACCGTACTGTCATTGAATAAGTGAATTCTATTCATAACCTCATTTATTAAACTAAGCCCAAAAGACAATAATTCTTCACTTTTCCTAACGGTTGTCCTGAAAGAATCCGAGCCTTCGTAAATAACATACATGGAAGCGTATAAGTTCTTTAACATTTTCCTTATCTCCGTTAACTTTTCAGCTGATTCTATCTGTTTGCTTGAAAGCCGATTCCAAAGAGATATCGTATCTTTAGATAAATTCTCTAATTTATCTATATATTCTTTAACCGTATCGTTCGCTTCCATTCGTTTATCTATTATTAAATTATCAACAAACCTCTTAATTGTCAAGAGTTTAAAATCTTGACATTCTCACCCATATTAATATCTTAAAGATATGAAAAAAATAAGCGTAGAAACCCTGAAACTTCTGATAACAATCGGACTTTTCTATTATCTTTTTAAAACAAAAGTACCCCTAAATGAAGTAATACAGAATATAAAAAACTTAAATATTTTTTACTTTATTATAATCATCCTTTTTTTTCTTCTTTATTATTTAATCTTTTCATTGCGCTGGAATTTCCTGCTTAAAGCTCAAAAAATAGACATTTCCCGTTCTAAGAGCTATTTATACATACTTGTTTCCTTTTTCTTTAATAATTTCCTGCCAAGCGGTTTGGGAATGGATTTGGTCCGGTCTGCATATGCTGGTGGAAAAGAAAATTTTGAAAAAGCGCTGGGTACATCCATAATGGAGAGGATTCTCGGAATGATAGGAATGATGACAATAGGAATTTTAGCTGTATTTTCGGGACAAGTAAAGTTTGCAAAATTTTCTATTCTTTATACAGGACTAATTTTAATAACCATAATGATATATTATTTCTTCATTTCTTTAAAAATCGCATGGTTAAAAGAAAAATTATTATCAATCAAACTTTTCAATTTAGGCGATTCCATGAGGAAATTTTATAGAGCGTTTAAAATATATAAAAACAAAAAAAGAATATTATTGATTGGAATAGGCTACTCGGTCCTTGTTCAGACGATTATAATCATAATTAATTACCTCATAGCCAGAGGATTATCAAACTCGATCCCTATCTTCGCTTTGATTACATATATACCCATTATAACTGTGATAAGCTTGATTCCTTTAACCATTAACGGTTTAGGTTTAAGAGAAGCGGCTTACGTTTATTTCCTTTCTTCCACCGGTATAAATGAAGGACAGGCTATGTCGTTGTCTCTCGTTTTCTTTTTCTCCTCCGTTATAACGAGCTGCATAGGGGGTATTGTTTTCATATTCCTCTCACGCGAAAACCGCAAAAAACTCGAGATTCAAAAAGCAAAGTGATCCTTGTATGTGAATTAATCCGATGGGGGTTTAAATTTTTTCTGTTTAACAGTTACCTACCCAAGATATTCGAGAACGATTCTGAGCATTCGCCAGATGGGCTCCGCAGCACCCCACAGAAGCTGGTCACCCACACTAAAGCAGGTGAGGTACTCGGGACCGATGTTCATCTTCCTTATACGACCCACAGGAACAATTAAACCACCCGATACCGCAGCCGGAGTAAGTTCTGAAATGGTGTCTTCATAAGTATTTGGTATTGCCTTTACCCACTGATGAGCCTCACCCAGCATACCCTCTATTTCATCCAGAGGAATATCCCTGCTTAATTTAATAGTAAAAGCCTGCGAGTGACATCTCATGGCACCAATACGGACACAGATACCATCTATGGGAATCTTTTTCTCGGTCCGCAATATTTTATTGGCCTCTGCCATACCTTTCCATTCCTCTCTGGTTTGACCATTACTTCTGGCGGAATCTATCCAGGGTATTAAACTGGCAGCAAGAGGAACCTTAAACTCATCTACAGGTAAATCATCTTTACGCAATTTCCGGGCCATAACGGAATCCAGTTCGAGCGCGGCAATCGCAGGATTTTCGATTAAATCCTTTACGGAATCGCTCAACGAAACGATCTGTTTTACAAGTTCTATCATTTTTTTAGCTCCCGCACCCGAAGCTGCCTGATAGGTCATAGAAGAAATCCATTCTACACAATCGTTTTCAAAAAGACCGGAAAGAGCCATAAGCATAAGACTAACAGTACAATTACCGCCTATATAAGAACGTATTCCCGAAGAAAGGGCATTATCTATAACTTTCCTGTTCACAGGGTCGAGCACTATAACGGAATTTTCGTCCATTCGGAGTTTCGAGGATGAATCTATCCAGTAACCCTGCCAGCTGTTTTTTCGCAGTTCCGGATAAACCTTACCGGTATAATCACCACCCTGGCAGCTTACAATAATATCCAATTCAGAAAGAATACTTAAATCAAAAGCATCCTGAAGTTTTGGTATTTCAAGACCTATTTCAGGACCATCCTGGCCTACCTGTGAAGTAGAAAAAAATAAAGGTTCGAACCCTTTAAAAGCATCTTCTTCTTTCATTCTTTGCATCAAAACAGACCCAACCATTCCCCTCCAACCCACAAAACCTACTCTAAACATTAAAATCGCCTCCTTTTTGCAAAAAGTATAATAGCTATCTTATCTCCTTTGTCAAGGTTTTCGACCGCAGAGACGCAGAGTACGCAAAGAAAAAATTATTATTTAAACCCATCCCCACACCGAAAAAGGAACCGCAAGATTACATACGGCGTATAATAAGCGAGCGTTTCGTTTTTTTTACATCTTCTCAGAATTTTGATTTAGTAATAGGGCTTGAAAGACAAAAAACAATAATTTTTATGGGATGGGCTTCGCGTTCTCTGCGTCTTTGCGGTAAACCCGGCACCTTGACTTTTATTTTAAATATCTTATTATCCCTGATAAAAAAGGAGCGCAAAATAAATGATTACTCATACGTTAGGATTCCCGAGAATAGGTGTTAAAAGAGAATTAAAAACGGCAATCGAAGGTTACTGGAAAGGAACAGTTTCCGAAGAAGAACTTCGGAGTGTTGCAAAAGATTTAAGAATACGTCACTGGCAATTACAGAAAGAAAATGGTATCGATCTCGTTCCCGCTGGAGATTTTTCGTTTTACGATCATATTCTCGATATGACAGCGACTTTAGGAGCGGTACCCGAACGTTTTAATTTTGAAGGAGAAAAAGTCGACTTAGAGACCTATTTCGCCATGGCAAGAGGAAAAGGAAGCGCCGGTGCGATGGAAATGACCAAGTGGTTCGACACAAATTATCATTACATAGTTCCGGAATTCTCACCCGATCAAACTTTTAAACTTTCAAGCGAAAAGATTTTCGAAGAAACAAAAGAAGCGATCGATGAAGGGTTTAACGTAAAGCCTGTACTTGTGGGACCCCTAACGTACATATTCCTTGGAAAAGAAACCGAAGAAGTATTCGATCGTTTTGAACATTTAGATTCGGTATTGAAAGTTTATGAAGAAATCCTATCCCGTCTTTCAAGCTCTTGTGATTGGATACAGCTGGATGAACCCATACTGGTTCTCGACCTGAGCGTAGAAATTAAAAATCATTTCAAAGAAACTTATTATAGATTAAAAGGAGCAGCGGGACATTTGAAAATACTTCTTGCCACTTATTTCGGAGAACTCGGTTTTAACGAAGATCTCGTTTTCTCCCTGCCTGTATCCGGAATACATCTGGATTTAGTCAGAACTCCTCAACAGTTGGACTCGGTACTGGCAAATACTGGTCCGGATAAAATACTTTCTCTGGGGGTAGTAAACGGAAGAAACATATGGAAAACAAATCTCGAGAAAGCTGCGAATATCGTAGGAAAAGCGACAAAAGCAGTCGGTAATGAACGTACAATGGTGGCTCCATCCTGTTCTCTTCTACATGTACCTGTCGACCTGGATGAAGAAACCGGACTGAACCCTGAAATAAAAAACTGGATGGCTTTCGCGAAACAAAAATGCCAGGAATTAGAAATAATCCGCGACGCTGCTATCGGAAAAGATATTTCAAATGAATTAAAGCTAAATAAAGAAGCTCTACAATCGAGAAAAGAAAGCCCTTTAGTTACAAACAGAAATGTTCAAAATAGTTTAAAAAACGTATCAAAAGAAATGTTTACAAGAAAATCGCCATTTAGGGAACGCATAAAAAAGCAGAATGAAAATTTAAAATTACCTTTACTGCCGACAACAACTATCGGTTCTTTCCCACAAACAAAAGAAATTCGAAAAGTACGCTCAGAATTCAAAAAAACGCAAATTTCAGAAGAAGACTACAAGAGAAACATGAAAAACTTTATAAAGGAAATTGTAGATAAGCAGGAAAAACTCGAACTGGACGTTCTTGTTCACGGCGAACCTGAAAGAAACGATATGGTGGAATACTTCGGTGAACAGTTAAAAGGTTTTTGCTTCACAAAAAACGGCTGGGTACAGAGTTATGGAACACGCTGTGTAAAACCACCAATTCTTTACGGTGATGTAACGCGCCCGAAACCAATGACAGTAGATTGGATAAAATACGCACAGTCCTTAACAAAAAAACCAATGAAAGGAATGTTGACCGGTCCGGTAACAGTTCTCTGCTGGAGTTTTGTCCGCGACGACCAACCCAAAAGCGAAACCTGCAAGCAGATCTCGCTTGTTTTAAGAGAAGAAATCGCGGAATTGGAAGAAAACGGGATAAAAATAATCCAGGTGGATGAACCCGCGATGAGAGAAGGTCTCCCTTTAAGAAAAAAAGATTGGAAAACATATTTACGATGGGCAATCGATTGCTTCCGTCTCGCGACATCCAGCGTTAAAGACGAAACTCAAATGCACACTCACATGTGTTACAGTGAATTCAACGATATTATAGAATGGATAGCTAAAATGGATGCGGATGTAATAAGTATCGAAGCGAGTCGTTCAAAAATGGAACTCTTGAAAGCTTTCAAAGATTTCCAATATCCGAATCAGATAGGACCCGGAGTTTACGACATTCACAGCCCCCGAATACCCTCTAAGGAAGAGATAAAAAACCTAATTAAAAAAGCGATAGAAGTAATCCCTTTAAAAAACCTCTGGGTAAATCCCGACTGCGGGTTAAAAACCAGAAATTGGGAAGAAGTCATTCCCTCGCTTCGGAATATGGTAGAAGCGGCAGAAGAACTAAGAAAGGAATATCGGTCTTAGGTATCTGTTATTAGGTTTTTCTAGTAAAAAATCCAAAATTCAAAACTCATAACTCAAAATAAAACAGGTCACGATTTTAATAACCGTGACCTGTTTTATTTACTTACTCAGCTGTCTCTCTAAAAAGCGAATCCGGCGGAGACTCTATTAACCATGTCTATACCCGTTAAATCGAATTCACTGTAAGAATAATCGATTTTCACTCCCCCAACACTAATGCCAACCCCGGCGTTTAAACCCTCCGCGAAATAGTTGAATTTATAACCAGCTCGCAGAAAAAGCATATTTTTAAACGAGAGTTCTCCTCCCACATGATACTGTTCGTCCCAGTCACGCGGATGCAGCATTTCGGCGCCTATATTAAACGAATAATCTTCATATTCCCCGAAAAGATCCAGAACATCCATACCCACGCCAAGAGCAAAGGTTAAAGGCAATTCAAAACCCACTAATTCGTAAGTCACCCTGGGGGAGAAATTTCTAACGGACATACCGAAAGCAAAACTTTTAAAGCCGGGGGCGAAAAGCAAACCGAAATCATAAGCAAGGGTCCAAACATAGTTGTCTTCCTTATAATAACCCCCTATACTATCTCCTTTTTCATTTTGTCCCAGATACTGGGAAACATATTTAACTTGAAGACCTACCGTAAATTTGTCGGTGAATTCTCTGGCGTAAGCTACACCCCCGCAAAACGCCTTAACACCAAAGGTATCAGTCTCCGCATAGCCTGCTCCGCCTTCAGTAACTATGGTGCCGTAAAAATCACCATAATCGGGAGCTATAAGGCTAAAACCGAAATTTCCCCACACCCCTGCATTTAAAACCCCAGATAGATAAAGATACTGAATATCTGCTATCCACTGCGTTCCGCCGGTCGACAAATCAAAACCGGCATCGATTTCTCCTATACCCGCGGGATTATAGAAAAGAGAGGTAGCATCTTGCCCTAATACAGTAAATGCTTCTCCCATTCCGCAAGCCCGTGCTCCCTCACCAACATCCAAAAACCCGCCTCCTGTCTGGGCGACTTTTTTGCTCGAGTAAGCATTAATCGAAAAAACAGTTAATAGAGCTATAATAAAAAATTTCTTCATTCTTTCCTCCCCTTTATCTTATTATTACGAACTTGCGAGAAACATGTTTGCCCTCAGGAGTCGTTATATGAGCAATATAAATTCCACTCGCAGGCAGCTGATCGGAATCCGTAAGAAGAAATTGTTGATTCTTTGGTTCCCACGTTTCTGTTCCGCTTCCGTTTTTATGCTCAA